>Ga0118677_10008556_pt1 | contig 16357 bp, 10 predicted proteins | sample AliMusrvi5mmetaG_FD_86154 | JGI IMG/M metagenome (GOLD analysis project Ga0118677, IMG submission 86154) | reverse complement strand
AGCAGTCTTCGGGCTGGATCGGCTGGCGGCCGCCGGAGCTCACGGGCGGCCGCGAGTATGCCGAGATGCTCGTGACGCTGGCCGCGCTCACCGCCGTGAGCTGGTTCATCGTCCCGCACGCCGGCTACCTCGCCATCGGGCTGCTCTACCTCCTGGCCGTCATCGCCCTCAGCCTCCGCGTCGGCCGCGGCCCGGTGCTCCTCGCCGGCGTGGTCAGCGCGCTGACCTGGAACTTCCTCTTCATCCCGCCGCTGTTCACGTTCGTCATCGCCAAGTTCGAGGACGGCCTGATGTTCGGCACGTACTTCGTGGTGGCGCTGATCGCGGGCCAGCTCACGGCGCGGATCCGCGCCCAGGAGCGCCACGAGCGCCTGCGCGAGGAGCGGGCCACGGCGCTGTTCCACCTCACCGAGGCGCTGAGCGCCGCGCGCACGCTCGACGACGCCGTCTTCGCCGCGCTCCGCCAGGCCGACACGCTGTTCACCGCGCGCACCGCGCTGCTCCTGGGCCACGACAGCGGCCTGATGCCCCACTTCGCCGGCTCGTACACCCTGACCGAGAAGGAACTCGGCGTCGCGGACTGGTCGTGGCGCAACCGCCGGAAGGCCGGTCGGTTCACCGACACCCTGCCCTCGGCGGAGGGCTTCCACCTGCCACAGGTGCGGGAGGACAACGCCGTCGGCGTGCTCGTGGTCCGGGTTGATCCCGCCGCCAGCCTCTCCCTCGCGCAGCGCGACCTGGCGGAGAGCTTCGCCACGCAGCTCGCGCTGGTCGTCGAGCGCGAGCAGCTCCGCGCCGCGGGCGAGCGCGAGAAGCTGCTGGCCGAGTCCGAGAAGCTTCACCGCGCCCTGCTCGACGGCGTGTCGCACGAGCTGAAGACGCCCCTCGCGGTGCTCGACGCCGCGGTGGAGAATCTCGCCACCGCCGACCCCGCCACGCGGACCGTGCTCGCCGCCGAGATCCGCACCGCCACCCGGCGGCTCAACCGGCTCGTTAACAATCTCCTCGACCAGACCCGGCTCGAGTCGGGCGCGCTCCAGCCGCGCCTTGACTGGTGCGACGCCCACGACCTGGTCAACGCGGCGCTCGACGGCGTGCGCGACTCGCTCGCCGGCCACCCGTTCGAGTCGGCCGTGCCCCCCGAGGTGCCGTTGTTCCGCGCCGACTTCGCGCTGATGGAGCAGGTCATCGCCAACCTCCTCCTCAACGCCGCGCTGCACACCCCGCCCGACACGCCGATCTTCCTCGCCGCCGGCGTGGACCGCGCCGGGGCGCGGGTGTTCTTCACCGTCGCGGACCGCGGGCCCGGCCTGCCGGCGGCGATGCGCGACCGGCTCTTCCAGAAGTTCCAGCGCGGCGACGCCGCGCGCGCCGGGGGCCTCGGCCTCGGGCTCTCGATCATCCGCGGCTTCGTCGCCGCGCAGGGCGGCGAGATCGTCGCGGGCGAAAACCCGGGCGGCGGGGCCGTTTTTACCGTTTACCTGCCCTTCGCGCCGCATGGTAATGTGCCCAGCGAATGACTGCCGGCCCTGCTTCCCCCGAGGTCCTGATCATCGACGACGAGGTCCAGATCCGTCGCCTGCTCCGGGTCACGCTCGAGGCGGCCGGCTACCGGGTGCGCGACGCGGCCAACGGCGCCCTCGGGCTCAATGAGGCCGCCGTGGCGCGGCCCGACGCCGTCATCCTCGACCTCAGCCTGCCCGACCTCAGCGGCCTCGCCGTCCTGCGCCGGCTCCGCGAGTGGAGCCAGGTGCCCGTGCTCATCCTCTCCGTCCGCGGCGAGGAGGCCGACAAGATCGCGGCCCTCGACGCCGGGGCCGACGACTACCTCACCAAGCCCTTCGGCGGCGGCGAGCTGCTCGCCCGGCTCCGCGTGCTCCTGCGCCGCGTCCAGCCGGCCACCGAGCTGAGCGTGGTGCGCTTCGGCGACATCGAGGTGGATTTCACCAAGCGCACCGTGACCCGCGCCGGCGCCGACCTGCACCTGACGGCGAAGGAGTATGCCCTGCTGCGCGAGCTGCTGCAGCACCGCGGCAAGGTCGTCACCCACCGCCAGCTGCTCCGCGACATCTGGGGCCCGGGCCACGAGGAGGACACCCACTATCTCCGCGTCCACATGGCCAACCTCCGCAAAAAGGTGGAAGCCTCCGCCGAGCAGCCGGTGTTCCTGAAGACCGAGTCCGGGATCGGCTACCGCTTCGTCGATACCGGAGACCGCATACCGGAAACGGGATAAGCCGCACCTTTCTGGGGTCGGACTTGACGTGGTGTGTTACCACAAAGGGCACGAAGCACACGAAGCCCGAGCCTGCCTTGGACTTCGCGGTCTTCGCGCGCTTGGCGGTGGTCCAATTCAGGTTGGGAGAGGTCACCGCCAAGGTCGCGAAGAGCGCGAAGCCTGATCGCCCGGGCTTCGTGTGCTTCGTGGCCTTCGTGGTGAAAAGTTATCCCCTAAGGGAAATGCTGCGCGAGCTTCGCGCGGACGAAGCGGGCGCTCTCGGCGAGCTGCTCCATGCCGTCCACGCCGTCCTCGATGCTCACCCAGCCGTCGAACCCGGCGCGGCGGAGCATGGAGAAGATCGCGTCGTAGTCGTTGAGGCCCTGCCCGATCGTCCCGTGCCGCAGCCGCTTCGCGTAGCCCTCGGCACCGGTCTCGTCGCGGCGCAGGTCCTCGAGCGTGCCCTCGGCCAGGGAGCGGTCGCTGGCGTGCATCGTGACGACCCGGTCCACCACGCGCCGCAGCAGCTCCAGCGGGTCGTCGCCCGCGAGGAAGGCGTTGCTCGGGTCGTAGTTCACCCCGAACCGCGGATGCCGGATGCGGCCCACCAGCTCGCAGAAGACGTCCATTTTCTGCGCGAACTCGGGAAAATTCCAGAAGTCGTCCTTGTAGTGGTTCTCGAGGATGAGCGTGACGCCGCACTTCTCCGCCTCGGGCAGGCAGGCCTCGATGTTCTCGACGACGATGCGCAGCCCCTGCTCCTGGGTCAGCTCCGGCCGGCGCTGGCCGGACAGCACGCGGCAGTACGATGCGCCCAGCGTGGCCGCCATCCGGATCCAGGTCTTTTCCTTCTCCACCTCCTGCCGGCGCAGGGCCGGGTCGGGCTGGGAGAAGTCGGGCGAGCAGCACAACATCGGGATCACGAGGCCGCGGCTCTCCACCGTGCGCCGCGCTTCCGCCCAGCGCGCCGGGTCGGCCAGCTCGAGGAAGCCGCTGTAGTATTCCAGGCCGTCCAGCCCGAGCGGCGCCGCCAGGTCCACCCACTCCCGCAGCGTCATCGAGCCGTCGCGGCACAGCGGGCGCAGGAACGCCTTCGGGAACGCCGCGAGCCGGGGCATGGTCAGACCTTGGTCGCGTTGCGGGCGTGGACGCAGAACTGCTCGAGGTCCACCGTCGCGCCGGTGATCGGCCGCGACTCGTCGCCGAGCCAGAACATCACCGCCGCCGCGATGGCCTCGGGCATGATCAGGCCGCCCGAGGGGATGTAGGCGGCGGGGATGTGGCTGAGCCAGTCGGGCGGCAGGCCCTGCGCGACCTGGCTGGCGTGCTCGCGCGGGGTCAGCACCCAGCCGAGGTTGAGATGGTTGAACCGCACCTTGTCCACGGCGTGGGCGTTGGCCAGGTTGCACGCCAGGCTCTGCATCGCGCCCTTCGACGTGCTGTAGTCGAGGAAGGTCGCCTCGCCGCTGTGCGCGTTGATCGAACCGATGCCCACCACGCTGCCCTGGTGCGCCTTCAGCTGGTCGAACGCCGCCTGGATGAGCAGCAGCGGCGCCCGCACGTTGATCGCCATCGTCCGGTCGAACGACTCGACCGTGGAGGTGCGGATCGTCGTCCGCGGCACGATCGCCGCGTTGTTCACGATCGAGGTGATCTTGCCGAACGCCTTCAGCGCCGCCGCCGCGATGCGCGCCGGCGCCGCGGGGTCGACGAGGTCGTCGAGGTGCAGCGCGGCCGACTGGCCGAGCCGGGCCACGACCTCCTCGCCGTCGGCGCGGACGATGCCGTGAACCAGCACCTGCGCGCCCTCGGCGACGCAACGCTCGGCGATCGCGCGGCCGATGCCCGACGTCGACCCGGTTACGATGACCACTTTATCTTTCAGTCGCATGGTAGATTCGGGAGAAGATTTAACCACTAATGAACGCTGATGGACACTAATTTGGTGGAAGGCTGCGGTTGGGATTAGAGGAGATGTGAGGGGATTAGCGGCTTTCCCTCGCCCGCTAGGCGGGGCGGAGGACGGCTTTCACGATCTGGCCGGAGTGCATTTTCTCGAACGCCTCGTGCCAGGACTCCAGCGCCCACACGCCGCCGAGGATCGGGCGGACGTCGAGCTGGCCGGACCCGAGCAACGCCAGCACGCGCTCCCAGACGGGCCAGTTGTGGCTGAAGCTGCCCTGCAGCGTGACGTTCTTCTGCACGAGCGGGTCGAGGGAGAAGTTCAGCGGCTGCGGACCCCAGCCGACCTTGCTGATCCAGCCGGCGGGGCGCACGAGCTCGAGCGCCGTCTTGAGCGCGGCGGAGGCGCCGGCGGCGTCCACCACGCCGTCCACCCCGAGGCCGTCGCGGGCCTGGGCCCAGGCCGATGCGTCGCCGATGATCACCTCGCAGCCGTACGCCTTGGCCACCTCGAGCCGCGCACGGTCGCGCTCCAGCCCGACCAGCGCGACCTGGGCGCCGGCGAGGCGGGCCATGGCCGCGCACAGGATGCCGATCGGGCCCGGCCCGAGCACCACGACGCGGTCGCCCGGCCGGATCCGGCCGTTGTTCATCACGGCGTTGTAGGCGACGCAGCAGGGCTCCGTCAGGGCCGCGTGCTCCATCGCGAGGCCGTCGGGCACGCGGTGCAGGCAGCGCGCGGGCACGCGCACGAAGCGCGTCATCGCGCCGTCCACGCCGTAGCCGAAGCCCTTGCGCGACGGGTCGAGATTGTAGAGGCCCGCGCGGCTCAGCGGGCTGTCGGGGTTGATCACCGCCGCGGTCTCGCTCACCGCACGGTCGCCCTCGTGCCAGCCGCGCACCGCGGCGCCGAGCGCGGCGATGCGGCCGCCGAACTCATGGCCGAGCACAACCGGGTAGTTCACCTTCCAGCTGTGCGAGGCGGTCCACTGGTGCAGGTCGCTCCCGCACACGCCGACGGCCTCGACCGCGAGGATCACGTCCTCCGGGCCGGGCTCGGGCCGCGCGAATTCCCGCAGCTCGACGCTGTGGGGCTCGGGCGCGAAGTTGACGACGGCGGGGCTTTTCATCGGGTGGCCTTTCGCACCGGGACGTCGCCGTGGCCGTGCACGCGCTCGCAGATCAGGCGCAGCGTGCCCTCGAGGTTGCCGTCGGCCGTCCGGAAGGAGTCCGCGTCCACCGCCAGCGGCGCGCCGATCACGACCAGCGGGGCGCCGTACTCGGGTGTGCGCACGGCCTGCTCGAGCGTGAGGCCGCCGACGGCCTGCACCGGGACGCTGACGGCGGCGACCACCTCGCGGAGCTGGTCGAGCGGGCTGGGCATCCGCCGGCTGGACGCCGCGATGCCGCGGCGCTCGTCGTAGCCGATGTGGTGGATCACAAAATCGCAGCCGAGGTCCTCGATCCGCCGGGCGCCCGCGATCATGTCGGGCTCGCCGAGGTTGTCGCCCATGACCTTGACGCCGTAGTCGCGGCCGGCCTTCACGACGCACTTGAGCGTCTCCTCATGCGCGCGGGACATCACGACGACATGGGTGGCACCGGCCTTGGCCATCATCTCCGCCTCGAGGTAGCCGCCGTCCATGGTCTTGAGGTCCGCGACGATCGGCACGCCCGGGAAGCGCTCCCGCAGGGCCCGTACGCCGTGCAGGCCTTCCGCGAGGATGAACGGCGTCCCGGCCTCGAGCCAGTCCACGCCAGCGGCGCGCGCCAGCGCCGCGGTGGCCAGCGCCTCGGCCCGGTCGGTCAGGTCGAGCGAGATCTGCACGATGGGGCGCATGGGGGTCCACCCATCCTGCCCGCTCCCCTTCCAGCGTCAACGCTCCGCCGCCGCGACCCGGCGAACGCGGAAGAATTTTCACCACGAAGTGCACGAAGCACACGAAGCCCAAGCCAGATCAGACTTCACGAGCTTGGCGGTAAATGGTTCGGGAGGTTTAGTTATTACCGCGAAGGCCGCGAAGCGCGCGAAGGCGGAGGAGCTTGGGCTTCGTGTGCTTCGTGCACTTCGTGGCATGCCTCCTCCGGCGCGCGGTTGGCGTTGCGCTGAGGCTGGCTTTTCCGGTATCTGTTTTACCCGCATCCCGTCCTCCCTCCACACCATGGAAAAGACCCGTTTCGCCTTCATTGGTTTTCAGCACCCGCACATCTGGGACCTGGTCGCGCGCGCCACGGCCCACCCGGCGGTCGAGGTCGTGGCCTGCTGCGAGGAGGACGCGGCCACGCGCGAGGCGCTGGCGGCGAACGGCAAGGCGCGCATCACCCACTCCGACTACCGCGTCATGCTGGCGACGGAAAAAATTGACGTGGTCGTCGTCGGCGAGTGGTTCGCCAAGCGCGGCCGCGTGGTGATCGACGCGCTGCAGAGCGGCCGGCACGTGCTGGCCGACAAGCCCATGTGCACCACCCTCGCCGAGTACGAGGAGATCAGGCGCCTGGCGACCTCGCGCAAGCGCACGGTCGGCATGATGCTCGACATGCGCGACTCGGGCGTCTTCCGGAAGGTCCGCGAGCTCGTCCGCGGCGGCGCGATCGGCGAGATCCGCGCCGTGGCGCTCGGCGGCCAGCACCCGCTGCTGCCCGGCGTCCGCGCACCCTGGTACCACGAGGCCGGCAAGCACGGCGGCACGATCAACGACATGGCGGTCCACGGCCTCGACCTCGTGCCGTGGCTCACGGGCCTCGACTGCCAGCGTGTCGTGGCCGCGCGCACCTGGCAGGCCGGCCCGCCGGCCGGTTCGCATTTCCGCAACGCCGGCCAGTTCATGCTCGAGCTGGAGAACGGCGCCGGGCTCGTCGCGGACGTGTCGTACGTCGCGCCGAACAGCCACGGCTACACCCTGCCGCTGTACTGGCGCGTGACGCTCTGGGGCAGCGGCGGTGTGCTGGAGGCCGCGCTGCCGGTGAAGGAGATCACGCTTTACCCCGAGGGCGAAAAGACGGCCCGCGTGGTGCCGGCCGGCGAGCCCGCGCCCGGCGGCTACCTCGAGTCGTTCCTCGCCGAGCTCCATGGCCGGCCCGGCGCCGGGCTCACCGCCCGTGAGATCTTCCGCGCCACCGAGGTCGCCCTCAAGGTCCAGGAAGCCGCGGACAAGGGACTGATCAACACGCCGCTGTAGCGGCGTGTTGAAGGAGCGAGTAGCGGGTAGCGAGGAGTGCGCATCTCGCTGGCAGAGCTGCACGCTGGCAAGAATCGTCTAGCCGGCAGGGTCAGCCGGTTTCGCCCGATGGACCCGGGATCTCTGTCGGAAAGATGCGCGCTACTCGCTACCCGCTACTCGCTACGATAGGCGCCGGCTCCGCCGGCGCCTACCGCACCTGCAGGGTGTCGCCCTCGTAGGTGAGGCCGAGGGACGGGATCTCGACGGCCTTACGGGTGCCGGCGCGGCGCACGCGGCCGGCGATCCAGGCGTCGTAGCCCGCGGCCGTGGCGGCCGCGACCACCGCCGGGGCCGATGACGCGTCCACATACGCAGCGAAACCCACGCCCTGGTTGAAGGTGGCATACATCTCGCGCCGCGTGATTGGGCCGGCCTGCTCGAGAAACTGGAACAGCGCAGGCGCGGGCCGCGGGTTGGTGATCTCGTAGACGAACGGCTCCTCGAGCCGCATGAGCTTGCGCCAACCGTGACCCGTGACGTGTGAAACGTAGTTGAGCCGGAGCCCGCGGCGCTGGCACTCGCGCACGAACGCCACGTAGATCACCGACGGCGCGAGCAGCGCCTCGCCGTAGGTGCGGGGGTCGCCATGGCCGAGCGGCGTCTGGTAGCCCTGCGGGAGCTTCTCCGCGATCAGCCGGCAGAGGCTCAGCCCGTTCGTCTGCACGCCGGAGCTCGCGAGGAAGACCATGGCATCGCCGTCGTGCACGTCGCCCGTGATCCGGTGCGCCTTCGGGGAAATTTTCCCGACGGCCGAGCCCGCGAGGACGATCGTCGCGGCGTTGACGATGCCGCGCAGCGTCGGCGTCTCGCCGCCGCCCCAGACCGCGCCCGCCTGCCGGCAGCCCTCGGCCCAGCCGTCCACCAGCGACTGCATCCGCGCCGCATCCGCGAACCACGCCGACTCGCCCACGGCCGCGTGCATCGCGACCGAGATCGGCAGCGCGCCGCAGGTGACGAGGTCGTTGACGATGGTGGCGACGGTATCGAGGGCGATCTCGCGGTAGAAATTCTTCCCGGTGGCGGCGTAGACCGCGTCGGCCACGAGGTTCTTGGTGCCGAGACCCTCCTCGACATGGGCGAGGTAGTGGTCGGCGGCCTCCATCAGGTAGGCGCTCTCCCCGCGGGTGGACGCCGGCTCCGCGTAGCCGTGGTCGTGCAGCAGTCCCGCCGTCGTCCGCGCCGCGCGCTGGCACGCCCGCTTGAAGGCGTCCAGCTGGTCGTAGTTCACGCCGGAGGATTCGTAGCTGAGGCTCATGCGGATTTACGATTTACGATTGAGAAGTCGGCTTGGAATACGAGTGGAGCGGGAGGCCGGCGACACGCCGTTCCCGTGTCGAAAAAATCGTGCCTCGTGGATCGTAATTCGTAAATCCTAGTAGGCTCGGCCCTCGTGCTTCTCGAAATAGTTCACGTAGGCCTGGTTCACGACGCGGTAGCCGCCGGGGGTGGGATACTTGCCGGTGAAGTACCAGTCGCCCGAGTGGTGCGGCACGGCGGCGTGGAGGTTCTCGATCGTCTGGAAGATGATCTCGATCTCGCCCTTCCACTCGGTGCCCTTCGGGCGGACGCGCTCGACGATCTTGCGGGAGAGGTCCTCGGGCGTGAACGGCTCGTAGAGCTTCCGGACGTGGTTGACCGTGCCGCCGCGGGCGATCTCGGCGCGGCACAGCTGGTAGACCTCCTCGAGCAGCGGCGTCTGGCCGCGCTCCTTGAGGAGCTCGACGGCGGCCTCGAAGGCGATGAACTTGCCGATCTCGGACATGTCGATGCCGTAGCAGTCGGGGTAGCGGATCTGCGGGGCGGTGGAGACGATGACGATCTTCCGCGGGTTCAGCCGCGCAAGGATGCGCAGGATGGAGCGGCGCAGGGTGGTGCCGCGGACGATGGAGTCGTCGACGCACACCAGATTGTCACCGGGCTGGACCGAGCCGTAGGTGATGTCGTAGACGTGGCTCGCGAGCTGGTTGCGGAGGTTTTCCTGGCCGATGAAGGTGCGGAGCTTGATGTCCTTGCTCACCACCTTCTCGCCGCGGGGCCAGTTGCGCAGGATGAGGTCGTCGAGCAGCGACTCGGTCAGGGTGCCGGTGGCCTGCGCCGCGAGGATGGCGGCCTTGACCTCGTCGCGGCGCCGGCTCCGCAGCGCGGACATCAGCCCGTAGTAGGCGACCTCGGCGGTGTTGGGCACGAAGCTGAACACGGTGTTGGCCCAGTCGTGGCCGATGGCCCGGATCACCTGGTCGGCCAGCCCGGCGCCCAGCGCCTGCCGCTCGCGGTAGATGTCGAGGTCGTTGCCGCGGGAGAAGTAGATGCGCTCGAACGAGCAGGAGGTGCGCGGGAGCGGGGCGGTGAAGGCGGCGTTGGTGACGGTGCCGCTCTTCTTGAGCACCACGACGTGGCCCGGCTCGACCTCCTGCACCTGCTCCACCGCGAGGTCGAACACGGTCATGAGCGGGGCGCGCTCCGAGGCGAAGGCGATGACCTCGTCGTTCTGGAAATAGTAGGCCGGGCGGATGCCCGACGGGTCGCGGGCCACGAAGGCGTCGCCGTTGCCGATGAGCCCCGCGATGGCGTAGCCGCCGTCCCACTTGGCCGAGGCCCGCGTGAGCACGCGGGCAAGGTCGAGGCCCTCGCTGATGCGGCGCGTCAGCTCGGGGCCGGTCAGGTCGCGGGTGCGCAGGTAGCGGTAGATGTCCTCGTGCTCCTCATCGAGGAAGAAGCCGATCTTCTCGAGCACGGCCTGCGTGTCGGAGGAGAAGATGGGGTGCTGGCCGATCGCGATGAGGCTGTCGTTCAGCTCCCGCGTGTTGGTCATGTTGAAGTTGCCGCAGAGCGCGAGGTTCCGCGTCGGCCAGGAGCTGCGGCGGAAGTACGGGTGACAGGCGCTGACCCCGTAGTCGCCCGAGGTGCCGTAGCGCAGGTGGCCGAGGTACAGCTCGGCGCCGAAGTCGAAGTGCTGTTTCACCGTGTCGGCGAACTCCGGGTGCACGCGGCCCTCGGCGACGAGCTCCTGGTAGCGCCCGAGCAGGGCCTTGAAGACGCGGTCGAGCGGGTTCGGCTCGGTGTTGCGCTCGCGGAACATGTACGGCTCGCCCGCCGGCATGTCGAACTTCACGCAGGCCACGCCCGCGCCGTCCTGGCCGCGGTTGTGCTGCTTCTCCATCAGGAGAAAAAGCTTCGTGAAGCCCCACAGCGGGGAGCCGTATTTCTCCTGGTAGTAGGCGAGGGGCTTCAGCAGGCGCACGAGCGCGATGCCGCATTCGTGTCCGATCTGCTCGCTCATGGCGTCCCGCCCGTATTTTTCCGGCAGCCACACCTCGCTGGTCTTCCGGTTAAGCGCGCCGGGAGAGATTGCGAGGGTGCTGGGAGATGTGGAATCCGCACGTGGTGGGGGAAGGGATGTGATTTCGGGGACGCCCACGGATTGGTCAACGGCTTTCTCGCTGCATGACGCCGAAAGCCGAAAAATTAACATGTCCCGCAGCCCCCTTGACCGCGGCGGGGATGTCCGGAAGCCTTTGGCGCATTCAACCATGTTGATCCTCCGCGGCTCCCCTGCCCTCTCCCCGTCCCGCCTCCAGCGGCTCCGCCAGGATCTCATCGCCGCCGGCCTGCCGGTCACGGACCTGGGCGCCGAGTTCGTCCACGTCGTGGACCTGGCCGCCGAGTTGCCGCCGGCCGGACGCGCCGTGCTTGACCAGCTGCTGACTTACGGACCGAGCCGCGCCGCCGCCGCCGCCCACGGGCTCCTGCAGGTCGTCGCCCCCCGTCCCGGCACAATCTCCCCCTGGTCCTCCAAGGCCACCGACATCGCCCGCATCTGCAGGCTGGAGCAAATCCAGCGGATCGAGCGGGTCGTGGCCTACACCGTCGCGTTCGCGTCCCCGCCGACCACCGTGCAGCGGGCAGCCCTGGCGTCGAAGCTCCACGACCGGATGACGCAGGCGGTCTTCGGCGACCTCGCGGACTGCGCGGCGCTGTTCAGTCATGAGTCGCCGCGCCCGCTGACGACCGTGCCGGTCCTCGCCCGGGGCCGCGCCGCGCTGGTCGAGGCCAACACCGCGCTCGGCCTCGCGCTGGCGGAGGACGAGGTCGATTACCTGGTCCGCGCCTTCACGACGTTGCAGCGCGACCCGCACGACATCGAGCTGATGATGTTCGCCCAGGCGAACTCCGAGCACTGCCGGCACAAGATCTTCAACGCCACCTGGGAGATCGACGGCGCGGCGCGCGACCGGTCGCTGTTCCAGATGATCCGGAACACCCACCAGCTGCACAGCACGGGCATCCTGTCCGCCTACCGCGACAACGCCGCGGTGCTCACGGGCACGCGCGGCGGGCGGTTCTTCGTCGATCCCCGCACCGGGAACTACGGTGCGGTGGAGGAGGACATCCACCTCCTGTGCAAGGTGGAGACGCACAATCACCCGACGGCCATCTCGCCCTTCCCCGGCGCCGCGACCGGTTCCGGCGGCGAGATCCGCGACGAGGGCGCCACCGGCCGCGGCGGCAAGCCCAAGGCCGGGCTCACCGGCTTCACCGTCTCCAACCTCCGGCTGCCCGGCGCCATCCAGCCCTGGGAGCAGGACCATGGCCGGCCCGGCCGCATCGTCTCCGCCCTCGACATCATGATCGAGGGCCCGCTCGGCGGCGCCGCGTTCAACAACGAGTTCGGCCGGCCGAACATCAACGGATATTTCCGGACGTATGAGGCGGCCGTTCCGGCCGCAGTTGAAGGCGGCAAGTTGAAAGCTGACAGGCCGGGCGCCGCCGGGGCGCACGCCCAACCTGCAACTCTCAACCCTCATCTCCCCGCACAGGAGCTGCGCGGCTACCACAAGCCCATCATGCTCGCGGGCGGGCTCGGCAACATCCGGCCCGGGCACGTCCAGAAGAGCACCATCGCCCCCGGCGACCAGCTCGTGGTCCTCGGCGGACCGGCGATGCTGATCGGCCTGGGCGGCGGCGCGGCGAGCTCGATGGTCAGCGGCGCGGGGCAGGAGGATCTGGATTTCGCGAGCGTGCAGCGCGACAACGCCGAGATGGAGCGACGCTGCCAGGAGGTGATCGACCGCTGCTGGGCGCTCGGCGAGGACAACCCCATCAGCTTCATCCACGACGTCGGCGCCGGCGGCATCTCCAATGCGCTGCCGGAACTCGTCAACGACGCCGGCCGCGGCGGCCGCTTCCAGCTGCGGGCCGTGCCCAACGCCGAGCCCGGCATGAGCCCGCTCGAGATCTGGTGCAACGAGTCGCAGGAGCGCTACGTCCTCGCCGTGCCCGCCCGGCACCTCGCCACCTTCCGCGCCCTCTGCGAGCGCGAGCGCTGCCCCTTCGCCGTCGTCGGCGAGGCCACCGAGCGCAAGCAGCTCGTGCTGGAGGACGCACATTTCGGCAACACGCCGATCGACCTGCCGCTCGACGTTTTGCTGGGCAAGCCCCCGCGCATGCACCGGACCGACGCCACGCGCGTCCGCCCGCTGGCGCCGCTGGACCTCGGGAGCCTGACGCTGGCCGAGGCCGTCCGCCGGGTGCTCGCCCACCCCGCCGTCGCCGACAAGACCTTCCTGATTGCCATCGGCGACCGCACGCTCGGCGGACTGATCGTCCGCGACCAGATGGTCGGACCGTGGCAGGTGCCCGTGGCCGACTGCGCCGTCACCGCCGCCGCCTACGACGTGACCACCGGCGAGGCCATGGCCATGGGCGAGCGCACGCCGGTCGCCGTCAACTCCGCCGCCGCCTCCGCCCGGCTCGCCGTGGGCGAGGCGCTCACCAATCTCGCCGCCGCGCAGGTCGGCGACCTCGGCAAGGTCAACCTCTCCGCCAACTGGATGGCCGCGCCCGCGATCCCCGGCGACGGCGCCGACCTGTACGCCGCGGTGCAGGCCGTCGGACTCGAGCTCTGCCCCGCCCTCGGCATCACCATCCCCGTCGGCAAGGACTCGATGAGCATGAGCACGGCCTGGCAGGACGCCGCCACGGGTGAAAGCCGTCGCATCACCGCCCCGGTCTCGCTCATCGTCTCGGCCTTCGCCGCCGTCGACGACGTCCGTCTGTCGCTCACGCCGCAGCTGAAGCACGGAGCTGAGGAATTCACCGCGAAGAGCACGAAGGGCGCGATGGACAACCAAGGCACCGTGCTGCTGCTGATTGATTTGGGTCGCGGGAAAAACCGCTTGGGCGGGTCCATCCTTGCGCAGGTGATGTCGCAGACCGGCGCGGCGCCGGCGGACGTGGACCAGCCCGCGGAACTGAAGGCCTTCTGGAATGCGATCCAGCAGCTCGGGCGCGAAAGGCGCATCCTTGCCTATCACGACCGCTCCGACGGCGGCCTGCTGGCCACGGCGGTCGAGATGGCGTTCGCGGGACACGTGGGAGTGGATCTTGAGCTGCCAGCTCAAGATCAGGGGTCAGAGATCAGGGGTCAGACGTCAGCTAGCGACCAAACGGCCTTCGCGGCGCTCTTTGCGGAGGAACTGGGCGCGGTGATCCAGGTGCGGGCGGAGGATGTCGACGCGGTGCTGGGCATGCTGAAGACGCACGGCCTCGACTCGGCGACGTCGCGGATTGGCACGCTGAACGACACGCGGACCTTCCGGATCCGGCAGGGCGGCCAGGTGCTTCTTGAGGAAAATCTCTTCGCGCTCCGCGCGGTCTGGTCCGACGTCACGCACCGCATTGCGTCGCTCCGCGACAATCCGGCGTGCGCCGAGTCCGAGCACCAGTTTCGCCTCGATCCCACCGATCCCGGCATCACTCCCAAAGTCACGTTTCCCTATCCGCTGCCGGCCAGAATATCCAAAGTCGCCCAGCCGCCAATCGCGATCCTGCGCGAGCAGGGCGTGAACGGCGAGGTGGAGATGGCGGCGGCGTTCTCCCGCGCGGGGTTTCGCGCGGTGGACGTGCACATGACGGATCTCCTGGCCGGGCGGGTCTCGCTGCGGGATTTCCGCGGCCTCGCGGCCTGCGGCGGGTTCAGCTACGGTGACGTCCTCGGCGCCGGCGAGGGCTGGGCGAAGAGCATCCTCTTCCACGAGCAGGTGCGGGCGGAGTTCGCGGCGTTCTTCGCGCGCGAGGACACCTTTGCCCTCGGGGTGTGCAACGGCTGCCAGATGATCAGCAACCTCAAGGGCATCATCCCCGGCGCCGGCCACTGGCCCCGCTTCGTCCAGAACCAGAGCGAGCGCTACGAGGGCAGGTTCGTCTCCGTGCGGATCGAGCCGAGCCCGAGCCTCCTGTTCGCCGGGATGGAGGGCTCCGTCCTCCCGATCGCCGTGGCGCACGGCGAGGGCTATGCCGAGTTCCCGGACACCGCCGCGATGCGCGCCTGCAGCGCGTCGGGCCTGGTCGCGGCGCGGTTCGTGGATCACAAGCAAGCGCTCGCGCTTGCGCAGTCCTCCATCGCCCAACGGCCAAGGGAGGGCCCCATCTACACTGAGCAATATCCGCTCAATCCCAACAGCTCGCCCCTGGGCATGACCGCCTTCACGACCACCTCCGGGCGCGTGACAATCATGATGCCCCACCCCGAGCGCGTCTTCCGCTCGGTCGCGATGAGCTGGGCTCCGTCCACCTGGGGCGAGGACTCGCCCTGGATGAAGCTGTTCGACAACGCGCGGGCCTGGGTCGGGTGAGTTAAGGGGACGGGTGCCCGGGCGTTCGGCGTTCGGCCGGCCTCATCGCTGCAGCGCCGGATACGTGAAGAGGAAGAAGTGCGTGGCGTTGACCGCGAAATGCGTGAGGATGCTCGCCTCGATCCGCCCGCTGCGGTGATACACCCAGCCGTAGCCCACGCCGGCCACCACCGCGAGGACGATGTAAGTTGTCCCGCCGGCTGCGTGCGCCAGACCGAAGATTATGGCGGAGATCCCGATCGCCCACGCCGACCCGCCCGGCACCGGTCCCAGCAGTCGCCGCACCTGCGCCTGCAGAAACCCCCGGAACACCGCCTCCTCGGCCAGGCAGGTGAACCCGAGATTCACGCCGACCCAGAGCCAGGCCTCGGGCGGGAACTTCGGCGCGAAATTCACATAGCCCGTGCCGAGCGAGATGGCGATCACGACGGGCACGATGGCCGCCGCGCCCACCGCCACGGTCCCGGCGATGGCGCGCCAGTCGGCCGCCCGCGTGAGCCGCGAATGGCTCCACCCCCGCAGCAGCAACCCGGCGGCGGTCTTGTCGAAGTTGAGGAAGAGCGTGAACGGCACCGCATCCGGCGTGAACCGGACGAGGTAGAGGGCCCGGTAGTTCTGGAAGCCGGGCAGCCAGTGCACGAGCAGGCCGCCCGACACCGCGAGAATGACAACACCGAGCACCACCCGCGGCCCCGGCATCAGGTGCGGACGCGCGAACACGCCCGTGGCCACGGCCAGCAGCACGATCCAGCCGAGCCCCGCCGGCTGCACGAAGCCCGCGAGCAAGCCGGCCAGCGTGGCCGCGCCGAGCGAACAGCCGAGATCATAACAGCGGCTGTTTTCCTGGCAGAAGCGCCCGGCCAGCAGGCCGATAGCCGAAATAATAGCGTTATAACCCGGAACAGAGCGCTGTATCATGTCCGGAAAAACATCCACCACCGGATTATCGAAGTTAAAAGCGGAAATTTCGCCAAGCGGATTGGCGTAGAGCTGGTCTTTGCCTGAGTGCATGTACTAAACCATTTTTTAGGGATTATGCCGCGCCGGAATGTTTGGTTGGGTAAATTCAAAACCCAATCCTGCAACATCCGGCTGGCGCATGGCAAGTACTAAAAGTTAGGTTTTTTCTGGCGTATTGTTACGGGCTTCAGAATTTTTCTTGGCTAATTGATTAATCACTTCCTGCAATGAGCCGTTGCGTTCCATATCGTTTTTGAAGCCGGTACGATAATTGGTGACCAGACTGACGCCCTCTATCACGAAATCATATACTTTCCAACCGTCTGCGCCGTGCAGCATTCGGTAGTTAATGGAAATCGGTTGTAATCCTGGTTGGAGGATTTCGGTTTTTACCATGATTTTACGTTCATCTTCTTCCTTGT
>Ga0118677_10008555_pt1 | contig 16359 bp, 12 predicted proteins | sample AliMusrvi5mmetaG_FD_86154 | JGI IMG/M metagenome (GOLD analysis project Ga0118677, IMG submission 86154) | reverse complement strand
AGTTCCTTGTTCTGCGCCTCAACGGCTTCCCGTTTCTTCTCAAGTTCTTTAATGGTCTCCTCCAAAAGAATGGCTGTTGTCCGTTTGACTTTCTCAGTGCGGTCGAGCTTGAAGGCGGTTATTGACAATTCGCTGTCAGTATCTTTTACCGCTTTGGCAAGTGCAGCTTTTTCTTCAACCGACAAATGTTCGGTGTGGAGCAGAAAATCGGTAATTTTTTGGAGGTTCGGGTTCATGATTTACTTATATTACAGACCTTGATAAATATCCTCAATTAAAAAAGAATGCTGCTTCCGCGGTTAAAAACCGCAGCACCCAATGACAGGCTTTTGTGGATGAGGTGAAGGATAGGGGGAGTTGGCTGCAGTGCCACCAACTCCCCCTATCCTTCACCTTTAATACATCTAAATTGTCATTGTAAGTCGCTCAACAATTCAATCCCTATTTGGGCGACAAACCATCGAGCGCCGAAGCAATCTTTCTGAAGGTTGTTAAAAAAGCAAATAGACAATTTACTATTATTTCTATTAATGATCTTCATGGCAATTAATCTATTGAATTGCAGCTGGCTGCTGGCTCCTGGCTGCTGGCAGGAGTGCATAGAACAAATTAACTTTTTCCTAACCCTGTTCTCCAAAGTGCAGCTTGCTTCTGGCTCCTGGTGGCTGGCAGGATTGACTGTAACGAATTGAATTTTATTCCTAACCCTATTCTGAAAAAAGCTACTTTCTGCCGGCAAAATCTGCCAGCTGCCAGAAACCAATAGCCAGCCGCTCAGGAACAATATTTACACTAAAAAATTTTTACCCCTGTTGCCATTTTATAGGCCAAAGCAGCATCGGGAAGCGGTGTCAAGGAATCTAATAAAACAGTGTAAGTTCCTTTTCCGGATAGTTCGTCAGCAACTTTTTTAATTAGAGCTAAAGTAGCTTTCATCACACTTGAACCCAGGCTTAAACGGGCGACACCTAAATCCTGCAGTTCCCGGACAGATGGAGGTAATCCTGCACCAATTCCAGGGTTTGAGAGAATATTAATCGGGGCCTTAATTTCCTTAACTAGCGTTGAAATCGTCTCTTTATCCCATACAGGCTGAACAAATATGCAGTCTGCGCCTGCTTCCCGGTATTTATTGCCACGTTTTATTGATTCAGCTAGTTTTTCCCGTGCCGAACCTGAAGAGGTGTAAAAAGAATCCGTTCTTGCATTAATTACTAAATGAAAACCAAGTGAATCGGATAATTCGCGAATAGCTGATATCCGTTCACAAAATTCCATCTCGTCAATTAATGCCGGATTTAAATCTATACTGTCTTCAATGTTTATTCCTACAATTCCTGTTGCAATTATCTTTTTAACTGAATCAAGTATTTCGTTTAAGTTATTTCCATATCCGGCTTCTATATCCACAGTTACCGGAACTTGTACTCCATTTACGATCCCGGTAATTGCATTTATCATTTCTGACAATGTTATTATCTGGCAGTCAGGATAACCCAATGAGGCAGCTATTCCCATACTTGTTGTTGCGATTGCTTTGTAGCCACACGCTTCTATTAATTTAGAACTTCCGATGTCCCATGAGTTCAATAGAACCAAGATTTCCTGGTCCTGATGAAATTTCAGGAATAGTTCAGCTTTTTCTTTTTGAATTCTTGAAACCATAGTCTTTTGATTTTAATTGTTTTACATTAATTGGTGACCATCCCAATAAGAAAAGTTACACTTCCGGTTGCAGAATTTGCCAGGTTTGCTGATGTTGCCTGACCTTCGGGTGAAGCAAATGTTTGTTTCATTTGTTCCGGGGTCGAAAAATAAAGTTCAGATGGAATCGAAGATCAGCGAAGCTAATAGCCTTGGTGAATTTTCATTTTCGGTTTGTGATTTCTAAACCAAGGCTATTGCATTTTTTATTAACTGACCATTGCCTGCGTTACCTGCAAAGTATCAGCATATTGCTGGAACCTTGTTATTTTGCCACCATTCAAAGTCCACAAATGTGTAACCTGTGCCCTGATCACTTTCCCGGTTATTTTATGCTTTGCATTATACCGGGCGTTAACGATTACCATTGCATCCAGAGTTACATGATAGACCTGATCAGTAATTGTCCAATATTCCCAATCGGCCCCAATGCGGCCCATTACTCCCTGAACAACCGCATCCGGTCCGATGTAAGGATTGCCGTCAGCATAAGGAAAATTCTCGGCTTCGTTCCATTCAATTTTGGGATCCATGGTATTTAAAAATCCCGGGAAGTCCCCAGTAGCAAATGCCTGATAAACGCCTTTGATGACAGAAAGATTAGTTACTGAATCAGTAACCGGATTTGTTGTTGTTTCTACATTTTCCATGATAATTGTATTTAGATAATTAAACCTGTTGATCATTTTTTTTTAATGCCACCCGGCAGCAAGTATTGTTATGAAATTCATTGTTTCCGGTTGATTATTCCGGCACCCCGCAGCACAAGATCTCCCTGGCTTCTTAAAACGCTGAAAACAATATTATTGTCAACCGGATTAAAAGTTTCGGCTTCGGCTTCAGTTAAGATAAGCCCTAGATACTTCATAAACATTTGTGCAGCTGGCTGATTGTCGATTTCGTGCACCCAATTGCCAATCGTTTTCGTTATAGTCTTTTCTGTTCCAACAGCTTTTTGTCCTGAAGCTGCCTGTCCTCTAACCAGAATTTTATCGCCATCCATAACCAGCAACAGAATTCCTTTGATTAGCGGCTGCTCATTCGGGAAAACAATTGTTTGATTGAAAATGAAATCATCGCCAGCAAGACCACCCCAGATTATAGTCTCTGGTCCGGTCACTGATTCATTTGCCCTTAAAATAGGCTCCCGATAATCTGAGCCACTGATTCCTTTCTGATCGAGGAGTTTGCTAACGGCATCAGAGTCTTGTTTAATAGCGATAAATACAAAGGCCAGGGTAGGTTGGTATCCATCAGCCAGGCTTTGCTCCAGTGCCGTTTTAATTGCTTCAGGTGAATTTACCCGGAATGATTTTGCCTGCATATCGAAAGGTTGATAGGTTTAATTAATTCCTTATGCTGATAGAAGTCTGATTATCCTAATTGGCTACCCACTCATTTTAACAAATCCCACCCAAATAAAGTTTACAGCGCCCCATCCACTGGTTTACTCAAAATGAATTCCTTACTCGCTCTTTGGCTACTTTACAGCAAACGTTATTAGTAATAGAGGTTGTTATCAGGAAACGTAATCTGTAACTGATTAAATTTTGTATTTTTGAGATCAGAACCTCAAATTTATTAACAAACTGGCATTGTCAGCCTTGACGGAATAATCGGGTAGTCATACTTGTCTAATTGGTTTTTTAGAGATTGGCAGACACTTTTTCAATTGTAAAACATAAGATTAACTGGAGAAATTCTATGGAAAAGAAATTTAATCGAAGAAATTTTATTGGTGTTGCTTCCGTTGCCGGAGCTGGGATGACACTTGGATTGCCAAAAACCTCATTTGCATCGAGGGGTAACCTATCGAAACCCGCTATTCTGGGAGGAGCAAAGGCCCATGCAGATAATTTTCCGCTCTGGCCGGTCACTGACCAGACTGAGGAGAATGCATTGAATGGTGTGTTAAGAAGTAAAAATTGGTGTCGGCTTGGGAGTACAAAGGTCGACTCATTTGAGGAAGAATATAAGAAACTTACAGGAGCAAAGCATTGTCTCGCTACTTCGAGTGGCACAAATGCATTATATACTTTGTTAGGTGCATTGGATATCGGCCCTGGTGATGAGGTTATTATTCCGGTTTACACCTTCATCGCAACCTATAACGTTATTGCCTTAAATTATGCCTTACCAATTTTTGTCGACACCGATATCGAGAGCTTCCAGATCGACGCGACTAAAATCGAGGCAGCAATAACAAAGCAAACCAGGGTTATCATGCCTGTTCATATCGGAGGTTCACCGGCTGATCTCGATAAAATTCTGGATGTCACCCGGAAAACGAATATCCCTTTAATTGAAGATGCTTGTCAGGCACATCTTGCCGAATGGCGTGGGAAGATGGTCGGGACGCTTGGTCTGGCCGGTGCTTTCAGTTTCCAGGCCAGCAAAAATCTTAATTCGGGCGAAGGGGGAGCCATTCTTACAAATGATGAAAAATTTGCCCAGTCATGCTATAGCTTTCACAACCAGGGTCAGGGAGGGCGTGCAGTAAGCTACACTTCCGGTTCCATTGGGACGCGAGGTACAAATGTCCGTATGACCGAATTTCAGGGTAATTTATTGCTTGCGCAGATGACCCGTGTTAAAGAACAAGCTGACATCCGGAGTGCAAATGCAAACTACCTCACAAAGATGTTTAACCAGATTCCGGGTATTACCCCCGCAAAGCTTTACGGAGGGACCACCAGAAGTGCTTACCACTTATATATGTTCCGTTACGATAAAAATCATTTTGCTGGGCTGAGCCGTGAGAAATTTCTGGAGGCACTTACAAAGGAGGGTATTCCCTGTTCTGAAGGATATGGAATGATGAATAAGGAAACCTATGTAACCGGCCTGGCTAAGAATAGGCACTACCTGAATATTTATGGTGAGAAAACAATGAATCAATGGTTGGACCGGAATCAATGTCCACAAAATGACATACTTACCTCGGAGCAAAGTGTTTGGTTCTTCCAAAATATGCTCCTTGGTTCCAGAAACGATATGGATCAGATCGTAGAGGCTGTTCTCAAAATCCAGAAATATGCAGCCGAAATCAAAAAAAGATAATCAATTCAATGATCGTCGTCGTAACATGTTAAAAAAGATATCAATATGAAAAGAGTCGCTGTAGTTGGTTTTGGGTTTATGGGGATGACCCATTCATTGAATATACTTCAAAATGCAGATTTGGAATTGATCGCTATCGTTGATAACGACCCTGAATCGATCGAAAAAAATCTTTATGCCCCCGGAGGGAACTTTTCGACCGGGAATATAGATGTCCTGGCGCTTCAAAAGATCAATAAGTATTCGAGCCTGCATGACTGTCTTCTTTCCGAAAAACTTGATGCAATTCATATTTGTGTCCACACTGAACTTCATTATGAAATGGCAAAGCTGGCCCTGATGCATGACAAACATGTTTTGCTTGAGAAACCTTTTACCCTTGATATTGAGCATGCTCAGGAACTTATTCAACTGGCGCAGGAAAAAGACAGGATATTGATGATTGCTCATGTTGTGAGGTTTATGCCTCCTTATCAGAAACTCAAGCAATGGATTGACTCGAAAGAGTTTGGAGAGCTCAAATTCCTGTCAATGACACGGATTTCAGGAATACCGCAATGGGGACAATGGACTGAAAAACAGGCATCACGCACATCCGGTGGGGCGCTTTTTGATCTGAATATTCATGATATTGATTTCGCCAACTATGTCCTTGGTGAACCTTCAGAGATAACTGCCAGTCATCTTCCCGGTGGATTAAGCGATCATGATTATATCAGTGCGATGTGGAGCTATGCAGATAAAAAGGTTCGTGTAAAAATCGAGGGTGGAAACACGTTTCATTCAAATTTCCCGTTCCAGGCGGGCTACATGGCTCAGTTTGAAAAGGCAAGTATCCTTTACAGCTCATCCGGTGGTGATATAATACGGATAGCGGATAACGAAACGATCCGTGATGTTCCCGCCGGAGATGCAGGGGAAGGCTATTTTAATGAGATTGCTTATTTTGCAGGTTGCCTCCAAAATAATACCCAACCCATTGAATGTATGCCTGCCTCTTCCCTTGAATCTATTAAACTTTGTTACAGGCATCTTTAAAATACCCAAGTTATGAATAAGAATTTAGCGATTTACGGAGGACCAAAAACGATTGATAAAAACTTTGACTGGCCCGTTTATAATGAAACCGATGTTGATGTTGTTGCGCAGATCGTTCGCAGCGGGAAATGGGGAAACCCTGATTGCGGTGATGAAGTGGAGGCATTCGAAAAGGAGTTTGCAGCCTATTGCGGATCCCGGTATGCCTTAACCTGCGTTAATGGTTCCGTCGCCCTGCGGCTGGCCTTAATCGCATGTGGCGTGAAACCGGGTGATGAGATAATTGTCCCACCATACACCTTCATTGCAACTGCTTCTATTGTGATCGAGGCGAATTGTGTTCCTGTGTTTGTTGATATTGACCCCAATACCTATAACATTAGCCCTGCACAAATTGAGAAAGCGATAACCAAACGGACTAAAGCGATTATTCCTGTCCATTTTGCCGGTCAGGCATGCGATATGGATGCAATAATGGCGATTGCCGGAAAATATAATCTGCGTGTTATTGAGGATTCTGCTCACGGTCATGGTGCGGAATACAAAGGTAAAAAGCTCGGAAGTATTGGTGATGCCGGGTGCTTTAGTTTCCAGTCTTCCAAAAACCTCACCAGTGGCGAGGGTGGCATGGTTGTTACCAATGACGAAGCCCTTTACGACAGGATGAATTCGCTTCGTAATGTTGGACGAGTCAAGGGTGGGCAATGGTACGAGCACCATTATGCCGGTTGCAATTACCGGATCACTCAGATGCAGGCAGTACTTCTCTCCAACCAGCTAAAAAATCTTCCGGATCAGACTGCCCGCCGTCACCAAAACGGCACTTATCTAAATTCATTGCTAGAGAAGATCGATGGGATAAAACCTTTGGCAAGGGGAGGCGGGGAGACTGTCCACTGTTATCATATCTATATTTTCAGATATGATAAATCAAAATTCAATAACCTTTCAAAAGTGGATTTCGCTAAAATACTTGCCGCAGAAGGTGTTCCGTGTTTTATGGGTTATCCTGAACCGTTGTACCGGCAGCCGCTCTTTCAGGAAAAGAATTTTTTGTGTTATGCAATTCCCGATTATGTTGATTACTCACAGGTTTACTGCCCTGTAACTGAAAAAGCCTGCCATGAGGAGGCCGTTTGGATCTTCCAGAATACTATGCTGGGCACAAAAGCCGATATGGAGAAGTTTGCCGAGGCGATTTTAAAAATTCAAAAGGTATCCCTGTTGGATTATTAAAGCTGGATCATAATTTGCTCATGAATAACTAAAAAAGAATCATCGGGGAAGTACAAAATGGATAAACCTGGCGTAATTTTATAAAACGTTATTTTTAGTCATCAACAAATACTTCCGGCAATGAAACCTATTCTTTTTTTAGTATTAGTGGTTTGTTTGACTCTCTCAACTTTTGGACAGGACGGGAAAAGATCTAAGTCGTATTTGCGATTTCAAAAGGAGGAGGCAAAAACCTCACGAACCAATGAAGGAGCTGCATTTAAAAAGAACCTTGAGATGCAAAGTGATGATGAACTTCGACTTGTTCGATCAGAGACCGACCAAATCGGATTTATACATGATAATTTTCAGCAATATTTTAAAAGGGTTAAAGTTGATGGGGCTCTCTATTCGGCTCATTCACGAAATAGTGTTATTGAAAATTATTCCGGTGAATTTAAAGGAATCCGGAATTTTGATGTGACACCAGCTATTTCCAATGTACAAGGGTTGCAGAACGCGATAGGCCATGTTAACGCAAAGGTGTATGCCTGGGATAAAAGTGTCAGTGCGGGATATCCGGACTATATATACCCAACAGGTGAACTGGTGATCATCGGCGGAGCCCCGGATGATAGTCTTGAGCTAACCCTCGCCTGGAAATATGATATCTTTGCTGCAGAACCCCTTTACCGGGCAGAAGTTTTTATCAATGCAAAGACGGGTGCATTTGTGAAAGAGAATCAGCTGATCCATAATTCCAATGTTCCTGCTTCCGGAGCGACACTCTTTAATGGAACCCAAAATTTTACTGCTGATTTAACCGCCTCTGTTTACAAACTTAGTCAGACCTCAAGTGGCGGAGGTGTTCAGACCTATTCGCTTAAAAATGGAACCAGTTATACTGCGGCTGCCAGCATAACCTCTGCAAGTGCAACTTCCTGGACCGACTCTACCGCAGTACAGGCGCATTGGGGTGCCGAGCAGACCTGGGCCTTCTACTTTAACAAATTCAGCCGCAATTCCTTTAATAATTCCGGTGGCATTATTAAATCCTATGTCCATTATTCTACAAAATATGTCAATGCATTTTGGGATGGAACACGAATGACTTACGGGGATGGTGATCTGGCTCAGGGGTACCGGCCACTCGTCTCACTCGATATTTGTGGTCATGAAATTACTCATGGCGTTACAACATACTCTGCCAATCTTACCTATAGCAACGAATCGGGTGCCTTAAATGAATCTTTTTCCGACATTTTTGGAGAATGTATTGAAAACTATGCAAAAGGGTCTAACGACTGGATGATGAGTTGCGATATTGGCATTAATGGAGCCTGTGGTGCCTTCCGTAATATGGCGAACCCCAAACAATATGGCGATCCGGATACTTATAAAGGGACTAACTGGCTTACCGGGACCACCGATAACGGTGGCGTGCATACCAACTCGGGTGTTCAGAATAAATGGTTCTATATCCTTACTGTTGGAGCAAGTGGAACAAACGACAAAGGGTATAATTATACCGTTACTGGGATTGGTATCGATAAGGCTGCAAAGATCGCCTACAGGAATCTTACTGTTTACCTTACTGCATCTTCAAATTATGCTGCAGCAAGGGCAGGGGCCATTCTGGCGGCGACTGATCTCTATGGCGCCGGATCTCCCGAGGTAACGGCAACCTCCGAATCGTGGAATGCGGTTGGGGTATATGCTCCTGCTCCGGATACTACACCTCCTTCTGCACCTGTCCTCACTTCGGGTTCAAAAACACAGACTACTATAGCGCTCAGTTGGACTGCCGCTACGGATAATGTGGGGGTTACTGGCTATGATGTGTTTGTCAACGGAACTAAAAACAATGTGGCTAATCTTACGGCAAGGACATATACCGTCTCTTCATTAACCGCAGGAACACCTTATTCAATCTATGTGGTAGCAAAAGACGCAGCAGGTAATACTAAATCGTCGAATACGCTCTCAGTAACTACCAGTGGAGCATCTGTTGAGACTACCGTATTGGGAACTTATTTCGAGACCAATTTTGAAAACTGGGTTCCTTCAAACGCTGCAAATTGTGTCTGGACAAGCAATGCAACGTATGCCTATGAAGGACAGGGTTGTGTGATGATCCGGTCGAAAAGCACCAATTTAACTTCCCCTGTCCTGGCACTCTCGGGATATAGCCAGGTTGAGGTTAAGTTCTACTTTACAGCCACCGGGATGGAATCAAATAAAGCCTTTGTTTTGAGTTATAACAGCAATAATAGCACAAGTTTCAGTACTCTTGCCACATTTACATCCGCTGCAACGGCATCAGGAACAAGATTTATGACCGATAAGGGTTTTTATGTCGCAACGGTAACTATGAATTCAGCTTCCTTTAATAACAATTACAGATTTAGAATTCAGAATAATGGTGCCAATACTTCCGATGTAATTTATATTGACGCTTTCACCGTCAAGGGAAGAACAAATACAACCGGCTCTGGTACCGTTGTTTCACTTGCTGCTGCAACAAAGACAGCCTTATTCCTGAAAAGTACATCAGTTTCCGACGGTGTTGAGGAGCAAATTATCCCCGAAACTGAAAAGATCTTATTGTATCCAAATCCGGTGTTAAATACCCTGAATATTGCATCAAATGTAAAGATTAAGGTTGTAAGAATATTCACCTTAACCGGATCGCTGGTCCAGAATAATCTTGACAATACCGATAATCTAAGTCTGGACCTCTCCGGTTTGGCGAAAGGCATCTATATCGTTGAGGTCGTTACGGATAATGGAAGCTCCGTTAATAAAATTATTAAGCAATAGTGGCTTTCACACCGTAAACCGGATCATGAACGATCAAAAAGAGGATGCCTTTTTGGACACCCTCTTTTTTTATGCCACTAATCTTAAACGAGGGATGCCATTATCAAATCAGTTTTAATCACCTATTCTTTTTCGTGTTTTCGGGGTAAAAAGACTGTTGATACAGACTCTTTAGAATTTGCCTGCTATAGTAAACAACAACCATGAATTGGGTTGCACCCCGGCAAAACATTTTGTGAAATATTCTAAATTGTGTAATTTTATCGTCCATGTGAGTTGATTACGCCTCACATGTTTATTGAGAAATTGATTTATGAAAATTAATCCTTCTGACCGGGTTTATAAAAACAATCGTCGCAACTTCTTAAAGTCACAGGTCATCCTCGCAGTTGGAGCCACAATCTCAGGAATAAAGTTGTTTATTTCTTTTCCCAAAAACTCCGGGCTTTGGAACACCTTCCTTTGAACGAATCGTGTAATCTACTGGGGTTAAAGCTTTATTTATTATCCGGATTACAAAAAGGGGTGCAATTACAGAAATTATCTATGAGAAAAATCGCAATAACTATAGCGCTAATAGTGGGATCCGGGATTATTAACGGTTCTGCCCAACCCATGCAAGTTAAGTCGGGATCAAAAAAAATCGCCTTGACCTTTGATGCATGTATGACAAGAGGAATGTTGGAACGGTTAGAGAAGGGACTTGATAAATCGCTTTATGATCCCTCCATTATTGAATACCTGCACCACGAGAGGATTGCTGCAACACTATTTATTTCTGGACTTTGGGCCGAAAAATACTCTTCAGCAGTAAAGGATTTTGCTTCTGACACACTCTTTGAAATAGGGAACCACTCCTATGGCCATAAAGGATTTGTCCCCAATTGCTATTCACTTCCCAACTTGCCGAATAACGATAAAAGGAACGACATCCTGAAAACGCAGGAAGTTTTAACGAATCTATCCGGAAGAAAACCGAGGTTGTTTCGCTTTCCCGGTGGTTGCTATAGCCCTTCAGATCTGTTGCTTGTAAAAAATATGGGACTTAAAGTTGTTGGCTGGACGTTTCCAAGCGGAGATGCCTTTAATTATGACTCAAAAGCTGTTATTCAATATGTTTTAAGCAATGCAAAGTCTGATGCAATAATTGTTTTTCACCTTTCCGGAGGAAGATATGCACCCCGGACTGCAGAGATTATTAAAGCGATAATTCCTTTGCTCCGTAAACAGGGATATGAATTCTCCAGGGTCTCTGACCTTCCCAGGTATAAATAAGAAATACATCTCCCTTTTAGTTATCCTGAGGATTAAGCGCCAAAAGTGCCAAATAACCGTCACAGAGAAAACCTTCATAACCCCAGCATTCGCCACTCCAGGTTTTCCAGTCTTTTGCCATCAGGCCGCAGAATCCCTGGAAATCACCTTTATTAATCCCGGCAAGAAGCCCGTCCGAAACCTTTTCAAACGCTTTGGTCATTCCCGCTTTTTTAAGCGCTTTTAAGGTGAAGTACGACCAGTTCAGTGATGCCCCTCCATTTTCATACCGTTGAAAAGCATCGCTTCCATCCTCCTCTTCGCCGCCGCCCCAGCGGGGATCATGATGAAAGTAGTCCTCTCTTCGGATAGAAACGATATTGCCTGGAACACCCAAACTGAAATCATGGAATCCAACCTCCTCCATTTTCTTCCACAAGGCATTCATAATCCCTTTTATTTTATTCTTCGGAACCAGATTGTAATAAATAGCCATGCTGTTAACATATAGAAAATAGTAATCATGAAGTTTTCCATCCTTGCTTTTCCATCCTGCCAATACTCCTGTGGCCGGATTATAAAAGGTTTTAAAATAGGAATCCTTAAGTTTCAATGCATACCGGGTATACATAGCCACATCATCTCTCTTGTTTAATCTTTTAGCGGTCAGAATCATCAGATTCAGTGCGTCATAGGTAATCGCATTGCTAAAAGCATCCTCATACCCAAAACCTATCGTATCCCACCAATTTGCCGGTCGCAATGTCTGATCGGCAGCTCCTGAGTTGCCCGATCGTTTATCTTCAACCAAACCATTGTTATTATGATCCCTTTTCATCTGATCATCCATCCAAAATTTAATGGCAGGATAGTACTTTTGGGCCCATTTTAAGTTGTTCGAACCCTTGATATAATTACATGCAGAGATCACAAGTGAGGGGTATGAATCGAGATAGGAATCATGCTTCAAAGTATCAGGTTTGGCAATATTTCCCGTAGTTTCCCAATCTGAATTATACCCTTCGAGGCCGTAACCCTTCATTCCGTTCAGATACCTTTCGATCGACATCCGAAGCAGGTCAAGCGCAGTTAACTTATCAACGAGTGGAGGTGTCTTAAGCGCCAGCATCGATGAGAGGAAAAGGGTAAAGGCACAGGGATCGCTGCATGAATTATTGGCAATAACCTGCAGCCTCGGATTTACCTGAAAAATATTGAGGTAATTACGTCGGTACCCATCAAATTTTTCGGCCTCAACACCGGGAAACGTTGGATAAACTGAGGCACAATTAAGCGTATATTGAATTGTTTTCTGTGCTTGGTCTGCCCCGGGAAATTCGATGGAGATATAGTTTGATTTATTCTTCCGGTTTGCATCATAGTTTACACAAATTAGTTGGTTCGCACTAATCTGAAAGGTACCCATATCCGGAAAGTGAAGAACTGCAGGGAGTTGAGTTTTATTTCTTTCCGGCATAAGGCCAAGCAGCGTGGTGTGATTTTCATGCTTGTCGAAAATGAAATTTATACCGGTCGGGATGTTCTGCGGATCAAAGGTTGAGGTCATTACGAATTTTCTCTTCTCAAAACGGAAGGTCCATTCCGCTTTATTTAGATTTCCTTTCCGATGAAAGGCGACCTCTGTTTCGGAAAGCTTAAGCAGTTCAAATTTAGTTGTATCCCCATCTTCTTTCCATTTAATGATATTTTTGGATAACATTCCCTTTCCAAGGGCATCAACTGAGAAGGAGCGCACATAAGGAGCCACATCTACAAGCTGAATGGAATAATAATCTGAATGGTATTCGAAATTCATCACTCTTTGAGCCGCAAAAAGGGTAGGTGCCACCGTTTGGAATATCAGAATGATCCAAATATTTTTCATGAATAATCTTAACCGGCTCATAATCTAAATTTATTTTAGTTGAAATTTACTCTAAATTTGCGACAGGAATGGTGGAATACCTTCGCATCCATTCAAGGTGAAAGAATTGGTGGCAGAACAGTACCAGTATTTTTCCCTTTCAAAATTTAAAACTACTAATATTTATCGATATGGAATACGTAAGATTAGGAAATACAGGGTTGAAAGTTTCCCGGTTATGTCTGGGAACGATGACCTATGGCCGGATAACTGAACGATGGCTGTGGGCGTTAAATGAAGAGCAGAGTCGACCATTCATTCAAAAAGCACTGGAACTGGGGATTAATTTTTTTGATACGGCAGATATCTATTCCTATGGAACCAGTGAAGAGGTCTTAGGTAACGCGCTTAAGGATTTTGCGCGACGTGATGAGGTTGTAATAGCCACCAAAGTATTTATTCCAATGAGCAAAGATCCCAATGATGGCGGACTTTCACGTAAACATATCATGAGCTCCATCGATGCCAGTCTTAAACGTTTGAAGACGGATTACGTTGATCTCTATCAGATCCATCGGTGGGATTATGAAACTCCCATTGAGGAGACTATGGAGGCGCTTCATGATGTTGTAAAGGCTGGGAAAGCCCGGTATATCGGGGCATCTTCGATGTTTGCCTGGCAGTTTGCAAAAGCTCAATATACGGCGGACCTTCATGGGTGGACCCGTTTTGTTTCGATGCAGCCTCATTATAATTTGATATACAGGGAAGAAGAACGGGAGATGATTCCCTTTTGCGAGGATCAGAAAATAGGAATTATTCCCTGGTCTCCATTGGCAAGGGGCTTGCTAACTGGGAAACGGTCAAAGGAGAGAAATGAAACCCTTCGTGCGCAGACCGACGAATTTGGGAAAACCCTCTATCAGAAACCCTCCGATTTTGATATTGTAAACCGATTGTCTGAAATTGCTGTCCAGCGTGGTCTTCCTGATGCACAGATCGCCCTGGCATGGATGCTGAGTAAACCTGCAATAACTTCTCCAATTATTGGCGCCAGTAAACCCGGCCATTTGGAAGATGCAGTGGCGGCTTTATCCGTAAAATTATCCTGTGACGAAATTTTAAAGATTGAAGAACTTTATGAACCACATCCGGTTCTTGGATTTTCATGAAATCAGTCAAAAGTCGAATAGAAATTTAATCTGACTATTTTTTAGATTACAAAAAGGAGATTGTCTCACAAGATTGGGACATCTTCTTTTTTTTATTTTACTCCTTTGACGATCGGCGTGATTCGTTTAATCTCAGTTATTATTTATTATAATAGGAAAAAGCGAAAAAGATAACTGGTTAATATCATATATTTTAATTCCATATTTTGTAACTTAGGGCATATTCTATTTCACCAAAGGTTTTGAGTTTAGTATTAATCAAAAAAATTAGGAGTATGAAAACATTACGATTTATTTTGTTTTTTTTCCTGGCTCTTTGGATTACTTCCTGTACCAAAGATTTTGTAAATAATCAATCTGAACAGATCGCTGATGCGACGAATGGATTAAAATCAGCCTCGATCGGGCTGAAAATTGCTGTAATGTCAGACATTCATTATCTGGACCCGGTCCTTATGAAAAATGGCGCCGCTTCGGGATTGGCATTTCAAAACTATCTTAATTCTGATCCTAAATTAATCGAATTTAGTGATCCTATCTTCAGGAAAGCAGTTACTGAGATTATTGCTGAAAAACCTGATATTTTACTTATTCCCGGCGACATAACCAAGGATGGTGAGATGGTCTGCCATAGAACGATGGCAAAGCTTTTAAAACAGGTCTGCGATCAGGGGATTAAAGTATTTGTAATCCCAGGGAATCATGATATAAATAATCCGGAAGCTGTAGCTTATAACGGTAATAATTCATCCACTGTACCCTCCGTTACGGCTTCTGATTTCTCACAACTTTATTCTCAATTTGGATATAAAAATGCTATTTCAAGGGATGAGCACTCTTTAAGCTATGTTTGCCAGCCGTTTAATAATATTTGGATTCTTGGGATTGACGACTGCAAATATTACCTGAATGTAACGGGCGGTCTGGCGACAGTAAGCGGAGTTATTAAAGACGGAACGATGCATTGGATTCGTGACCGGTTAGCTGAAGCAAAGAAGAAAAATATAACTGTGCTGGCCATGATGCATCATGGTTTGGTTGAACATTATGTCGGGCAGGAGTCACTCGATCCGGGATATGTAACCGACAACTGGGAGGTTAATGCCGATGTCCTTATTGATGCCGGACTTAAGGTTATCTTTACCGGGCATTATCACGCTAATGATGTTACGATGCGGACAAATGGAAACAATACCGTTTACGATATCGAAACAGGATCCTTAGTCACTCCTCCCAGTCCTTACCGGATCATTACACTTGATCCCAATTGGATGAATATCGACACAAAGCACATCACCTCGATTGCTGCCACGTTCCCTCCGGGGCTACAATTTGTGAGCTATTCCAGGATGTTTCTTTCCGCTCATCTGGATGGTATCTTTACTTATATGCTTTCGTCTCCTCCATATAGTGTAGCATCACAATATATAGGTGACATTGCCCCTTTATTCAGGAATGCCTTTATGGCTCATTATGCGGGGGATGAACACATAACTCCAAAAGAACTGCTGAAAGTTCAGGGGGTATCGCTATTATCACCCCAGCTGGGTATGGCATTGCAAAGTTTGTGGAGTGATTTGCCTCCTGCTGACAACCACCTTTTAATCAATATGCGAAAAAAGTGAAATAGGCATATGCTCAGATTAACCGCGCTATAAACTTTTCCAGGTCTGGAATCTCGTCTTCATTGCGATTCCAGAATGCCCAAAGCTCGAGTTGCAGGATTGCACCCTGAGCGGAGGATAACAACTTCAGTTTCTCGATCAGAACATTGAGGTTTGCATTATTGGAAGAGGTACATTTAAAATCACGCTCGGCATCCCTCGTGTGCCCGACCAGTACATAATTGGTCGCCATCATCTGCAGACGAGGAGTCGAATTTTTAAAGCTATCTGCAAGTGCCATGATCTCTTTACGGCTGAAACGCCCCCTGAGTTCCCGGATCGTTTCCTTACGAATAGCCGTAAAGAGCTCAAGTACCGAAATGGTTGCAGCGGTAGGGCGGGCATCCATTGTATTGAGCATTAGAGTCATCTCTTCATCTGCGCGGAAAGTTATTGGATCTGATTTCATAACTGTATAATTTAAACTGAATTGACCTTGCTGACTCCATCGACTGCCGGAATGGTAATAATTTATTTCGATTTAGGTATTCCCAATCCCGCCAATGTATTCATCATGGTTCTACGACAAGTATACAAATATATACCAATGTAAACTAGTCCTTTTCGC
>Ga0118677_10008554_pt1 | contig 16359 bp, 17 predicted proteins | sample AliMusrvi5mmetaG_FD_86154 | JGI IMG/M metagenome (GOLD analysis project Ga0118677, IMG submission 86154) | reverse complement strand
AGTATCGGAAACCTGAAATTCGGTTCCGAAAAGCCGACAAAGGTATGACGGGAGCCAAAAGGAATTATGAAAACCGGATTTTTTAGAGTCGTTGAAGAGTTAAGCCCGACAGGCTGCTAGGCACTCATTCTTTTACCGATGGCTTAGCCAAAATATCCTGCCACTCTGATGGACTATGCTGAAAGTGCTGGGAGTTCCACCTCCGAGCAATTCCAATGTCATAACCGTATGTTATCGTGACCACGAGAACATCTTTTTCCATAATGGTCGCATATTTCTGTAAAATTACAGCGGCCACCTGTTGGGCGGCTACCTCGATGTCATGAGGGCATTCCTTCCAAATCGCAGTTGCCTGAAGGTAGGTCGTTTCCGAACGCCCCCCCCCGATGACAACTTTGAAGCTCTTGCCGGCAGTCACCGTAACCACGTGCACATTGACAGATGATGCAATCTCCTTCTGGACTGCAATCAACTCCGGGAAGATGCCCTTCTTGCTCAGACCTGTCATCACCACGGAAAGGCAAACCACAACCACAAGCCAAATGCCAACGACGATCAGGTGGGGTTTCCAGATTGTATCAATAACCTGCCCTTTGGGGATCGTCTTAACAACGAACGAACCAACAACCAGGTCGTGCAGGCTTTGTCGGGTATGCCTGTTGCCAATGTAGAGGTAAATAATTGCCCCGCCGGCTCCAAACAGAATAAATCCTATGAGATAGCCTAAGGGGGAGATCAACACGCTCTGAGAAATCATAGCCCCATTGAGGAAGAAAGGGATACCCAGCACAACATACCGAAGAAAGGATCGACCAACCGGAAGGTAATTCCCTGACCGATCAACAACTTCAATCTTCATGATTCGCTTACCGGGGGTCTGTCCTTTTCCTATCTTACTGTTAAGTAGCCCAAAATAGACCAGTGTTATGGAGAACCCCACCAGTCGCCCCCACCCACCGAGACTCATCAGGGGATCGAACAGGAATAATCCCAAAACAAGGCCTATCAAACCAAGGCAGAGGCTATCAATGATGAGTGCCAGGATGCGGCCCCAGAATCCACCGATGACTCTATGGCTTGGATCTAGGCTTGGTGGGCCTTCGTTGATAGAATCAGATTCAATACTGCTTTTATCCATATTACTGTCCTTCATCATTCAACCTCACAGCTTATGCACGGAGCTGCCTCGGGCACCCGGTGATTCAGCTCTTATGATGATCTCCCTCAGGAACCCTATGGTTGACATGTCCACCTCCCTGATGAACTGCTCCCATTTCCCGTTGCTTGAGTTCTTTATGTTCAGGACTGCGAATCTCACGGTGAAGTTCAAGGTCATATCGTTATTTCGGATCTCAATGCCGGGGGCAAACGTTATATAGGAAGTATGCCAATCATTAGGATTAGTCTTCAGCCAATCCTGGATTTTCAAGCAAAGAGGTGAGTTGGTGATGGTGAAGGTTGATGAAGGTCTGCCCTCATGGTAAATCCGCACGTCGTAGGGAGGCTTGCATGCAACGTCAATGCTGGGTTTATCAGGTGAGCATCCAACAGCGATTAATCCCAAGGCTATCACCAGAAACTTCTTTTTCATTTTTTCCCAATACTCCCCTTCTCTTCCCAGCCACTATAATCCCCAGATCCAAGAGGTGTCGATACGGTTTATGGATGGCTGGATGGCTGAATATCCTTGGAATAAAATGAAATGGATATTCCCCATAGTTTGACACAATCAAGTGAACGGCGTAGGTTAGTGACACACGTTAAGATTCCATGAGGACGAAACAATATATTGCATCATTCCTGGGGTTGGTGTTCGCGGTCGGCGTTTGGCTAATGCCTATTGTACACCTTGCACATTGCTCTATCGCCCATGATTCGCACCACGCTGAGCATTGCCAGATCTGCCAGATCGCACATACACCGATCAGCACGACGTCCCCACTCATTGAGCCTGTTGCACAAGCTCATAGTTCATTCTGCATCTATTTCCCGCAATCACTGACTACGCTGGCTCCTCTTGGCGGTAGTGCTCAAGCTCGCGGTCCTCCTGTTGCCTGACATTTCAATCGTTCAGGTTTTTCAGAAATGCGTTACGGATAATTCTATCTGCTAAACGCGTGTTTACCTTAATTTAAAAAACAGGAGTCAATTATGAGAATAATATTTATCTCTCTCGTTTCAATGACGGCTCTGATGATGCCGTTTTATTGCCACGCAGACGAAAGCTCAACAACCAATGTGGTCGATGATCTCAAGCAATTACACACGCGCATTGATGCGCTGGAGAAAAGATTGGCAGATACTGGTGCAGTAGCTCCTGCTCCTGCGCCTTCAGTTCGGGCTGGTTCTGCCTATATGAACATGAGTTTTGATACGGTGATGGATGGAGGTTGGTCAACGGCCTCACACCCAGCCCAAGAACTTGAATTGGGAGATCATGATCCGCAGCAGCGTGGCTTTTCGCTGCGAAATGCAGAACTATCCCTGGATGGTGCCGTGGATCCTTACCTCAAAGGATTTGCGAATATAGTGTGGAAACTGGATCAGGCAAATGAGTCAGAAGTTGAGCTGGAAGAGACGTATTTGCAGACAACCTCACTGCCTGGCAACCTCCAACTGAAGGCGGGACAGTTCTTTGCTGCATTTGGACGGCAGAATTCCCAACATCCCCATGCATGGGCATTTGTTGATGAGCCATTGATCCTTAACCGGATGTTTGGTGGGGAGGGACTCAGGAACGTGGGGACACAAGTTTCATGGCTCACGCCACTTCCATTCTATACGGAATTAACACTCGGCGTATTCGATGGGGAAGGAGGCACGGCATTCAGTTTTCGGGATCCCTCAACCGATGCGACCCATGGTAGAACTCCTGTAGATAGAAACCTCGAAGGGGTTGGCGATCTCTTATATGTCCCCCGGATAGCCTCGTCATTCGATTTGACGGACTCGCAAACACTGGTACTCGGTGCATCCGGAGCTGTTGGTCCGAACGACAGCGGTGCCGACACCCAGACTCGCATTTACGGGGTCGATGCCTACTGGAAATGGAAGTCACCCAAAGCGCATGGTGGATTCCCGTTTGTTTCCTGGCAAACGGAAGCCATGCATCGGGATTACGAGGCTGGTGCTGATCCCACTAATAATTTGACCGAGGAAACGCTCACCGACTGGGGCATGTACTCTCAAGTGTTATGGGGCTTCTACGAAGGGTGGGTAGTTGGATTGCGAGGCGATTACGTGACTGGTGACAAGGGGCAGTATGACCCGAATGATATTTATCGCGGCACGAGGGATCGCATTTCCCCAAACCTGACGTGGTATCCGTCGGAGTTCTCGAAGATCAGACTCCAGTATAACTTCGATCACGGAGATCTTTTCGGGAATGAACAGTCAGTTTGGTGTCAGATTGAGTTTCTTCTGGGATCACATGCAGCACACAAATTCTAAAAATTGGTTCAAATAAGGGAAAAACATGAAAATGAAAACGATTATATTGGTTCTTTTGGCGACGATTCTGCCGTTCTGTTCGTATGCGAAACTGAATGTGGTGGCCACGACGGCTGAATATGGTGCGATCGCCAGCGAGATCGGCGGCGACCATGTCACGGTCGCTACGCTTGGCAAACCCACCGAGGACCCGCATTTCGTAGATGCTAAGCCCAGCTTCATCATGAAGCTGAACCGGGCAGACGTGCTCATTGAGGGTGGTGCGGAACTGGAGACCGGGTGGTTGCCACCCTTGTTGGATGGGGGGCGCAACCCGAAGCTCGATGTGGGCCAACCTGGACGGGTCCAGTGTGCGACGGGGGTGCAGATGCTCGAAGTGCCAGCCACGCTTGACCGCTCTAAAGGGGATATTCACGCTGCGGGAAATCCTCACTTCATGACGGATCCGGTAAATGGAAAGATTGCAGCAAAAGAAATATGCGAAGCCTACTGCCAGATTGACAGTCTGTCAGCGGATTACTACCGAGTTAATCTTGCAAAGTTCACTGCTCGACTGGACGTGAAGATAACCGAATGGCAGAAGCGTCTGGAACCATTCCACGGTAAACGCATTGCGACCTATCACAACTCATGGGTCTATTTCGGCGAACGATTCGGGCTGAAGATAGACCTGTTTCTTGAACCTAAACCCGGTATTCCCCCAACACCGGCTAATCTGGCACATGTGAAGGCAGTCATGAAGGCAGAGCACATAGCGGTGATCATCGTGGAGCCATATCTGGATCGTAAGACTGCGGAGATGGTGGCCCAGGACACCGGAGCCACGGTAGTGGATGTGGCGCAGTTCCCCGGAGGAGTCAAAGGTACGGAGGGCGGCTACATCGAGTTGGTGGACTACCTTGTGAATTCCATTGCCAAAGCCTTTGAACAACAGAAACCTTGAGGATTTTCAAGAAAGAGAAGGTGTTTTATGCTCGAAGCTCTTAGTATCATGAAATGGCCGCTGGCCGTTTGTCTGCTGCTGCCCGGTATGCTGGTCTACCTGGGACTGCACATCGTCCGGCGGGAAATCATCTTTGTGGATCTGGCCCTGGCTCAGATGGCCGCACTGGGAACGTGTGTGGCCGTCCTGCTTGGATGCGACCTTGACGGTCCTGGGTCGTATTTCTGGTCACTCGGCTTAACGCTATTCGGTGCTGCGGTATTCACACTGACAAGAAACACGCAACATCGTGTGCCTCAAGAGGCATTGATCGGCATCGTGTACGTGGTGGCGGCGGCAGCGGGACTGCTGTTGCTGAGCCGAAACCCTGAAGGGAACGAAGAACTTCGACGGACGCTGGTCGGTGATGTCCTGCTGGTACGTCCAATGGAAGTGGGCAGGACATTCGCCCTGTATGTGGCCATAGGGGCAGTGCATTTCTTCTTCCGCAAACAGTTCCTGCGGATCTCATTCGAGCCTGACCGTGCCATCCATGACGGGATTCGAGTCCGATTATGGGATTTTCTTTTCTATGGCTTGTTCGGACTCGTAGTAACGAGTTTCGTACATATAGGTGGCGTTCTCTTAGTCTTCACCTACTTGATAGTGCCAGCTGTTTGTGCAAGTTTCCTTGTAGATTCTTTGGTGGCACGCCTAGCCATCGGCTGGGTGACGGCAACATTAGGCAGCCTCATCGGTCTCTACGCATCATTCTCTCTCGACTTGCCGACGGGAGCAGCAATAGTTTGTGCACTCGGAGCTCTATTGCTTGTAACTGTGGTAGTGGCACAACTCCGTCGACGGGACACCGGGAAGCAGTCTGGAGATGATGGAGATGGTGGCACCTAACAGGGCTATCGGTGGTCGATTACGAATGTGGAATGGATGATCCTCTTGAAAGGGACTTGATGGGCGAATACAGCATAGCCACTACCTTCCCCGTCTCCCCCTCATCAGCATCATCCTCCCCTTCACCTCAACCGTCCGTCCCACGGGGCTCCCAGCGGCTTCGGCAGGCTCATCATCAACCTCATTACATAATGAGAGCAGATCAAAGGGCATTCCTATCGGTGGAAATCCTTTTTGATACGTGCAGAATTCCTTGATCTGCACCCCCTCCATCCTTGCCCCTGTAAAATCCACCGCCGTCAGATCCCCATTGAATACGGAATTTGTAAGGTCTGCATTTCTGAAGATTGCCTTGGGACAGAATCCTATTTGTGAATTTTTTAGTGATGACCCCGTGAAATCCGTCCCTTCCAGCCAGACAGGATCCAAATCTATGCCATCCAAGCTGAGCCCCTTTAAATTTCCAGCTGTAAAATCAAGGGTGACAAGCATGGGGGGATCATCGTGCTCTGTCACCTCCGGATTTAGCAGTGGATCCATAGATTTCACCCAGTTATTCCAGATGGAGATGCCCTGGGGATGTTTAAGCAGGGAGATGAGCAGTTCCACCCCAAAGGACACCTCAACAACGGCATGGGGAGGAGGATCTGATTTCATACTGCCAGCATCAATATTTATGTCTTCAAGCCGTCCCATCACTAATCCCCCGTTTTTTCAGGCAATTTGGATCCAGTTACGTTTCAATCGAATGTAATGAGCATTAATCACGTAAGGGAAGCCATCTCCAGCCATCTCCAGCCATCATCCCCCCACCCCCATGGAATCAATGATCTTATTGATATCCTTTGCCCCCAGCCTGATTTTCCCTGCCGCCCCATCAAATACCAGTTTCTCAGTGATTCTATTCAAGACCGACTGCATCCCCCGTGAGTAACTGGCTGTCTCAATTCCATAGTCTGCCATTGCCCTCACCCCATCAGATCCTATGGCAACCTTCATCTCCATCCCCGCCCAGAGCCGTCCATAGCAATCAAGGAGTCCACGGGGGGCGGCACAGATCTCCACCATATCCTTCAAAAGTGGAACGGGAAATATGATGATGGAGCCGACCCTGGAGACCAACTCAGGAATCATGCCGTATTCAATGAGGCAATCTCTCAATCTGGATGCCTTTTTAGAATCCCCCCCGGAACCAAAGCCTATCTTATTGGTTCCACCTTTCCCCATCAGCTCATCAAGACCGACAAATGCCCCGGCTAGAAACACCATTGTGCCATCAGAGTTGAATGAGATCTGCTGTTCCATGGTATTCCGCCGCCCACCAATAGGAAAAACACAGCCCCCCAGTATCCTGAGAAGGGATTCCTGAACACTCCTCCCCCCGACATCAAGACCACCACGTCCGACACGGCAGGCCTTCTTGTCCCACTCATCAATGAAACAGCAGCCGTAACGGGCCTTGGCGGCATTCCCTGCACATTGTTCAATCAGGGGACGAATCACATCCTCCATACCAAGCCCCACAAAACCCTCCGCCGTGATGTCTGTCGCGGATACCGAGGAGAAGGGAACCACCGTCTCAGAACAGACTTCGTTGACGACCTTGGCGGCAGTCTCAGCCAGATAGGTCTTGCCCACTGAACTGGAACCTATCAGCAATCCAACAATGTTAGGGGTTTTAGGATGCTTTCCCCGCCGTATAAGACTGGCACGGTGCATATGCATATTGTACATGGCAGAGATGGATCGGATGGGCTCCTCAAGATAGGATCCCAGCACGGTCAGCCTGATGTGGGTATAGATCACCTCTGCCGGCGGTATGTAGCCCTTGGGGACGTTTTTACACAGATCCTCCCCTTCAGCATCCTTCTGGGCTCCCTGTTGTATCCCCAACGACTTCTCAGAAAATAAGGGACTGTGGGGGGTGACGAATCCAAGGGTCACAAGGGTCGGCTTACTGAGGAAAACCACGCCATTCCACGGTTTATCATTTCCATTGCGAAAACGAATCACCTGCCGTGTTATCAGATTTTTAAGAGCCAGACGTACCCTCATCGTCTCTGCAGGGGATTCCTTGCCGATGACCTCCGAGATCTGCCGCACATTGGGATGATAATCGAGCATCAGCCCCATGAAGCTTCCCAGTGCCAATACACGAATTTCCATGATGTCGGCCTCCCCATCCTTGAAGGAAATCAGCTTCTTGGCATCAGGAATGGCTTTGATGGTTGTGATCAGAGCCGCCTCATCAATGACGGGACTGGATTTAGAAACAGGACGGAATGCCCCCTCGCCACCACGGGAATGGATAAGCTTGCCCAGTTCAAGGAGACTATTGGCAAGGGAGCTAAGGGGAAATGTGGATAATATGCTTTCACTCATGATTTCAATGGTCGGTTAGAACAACCCCATACGGACATAATCAGCCTCATCAGCAGGAAAGTGGTCTCCGTTCTGCCAACCCTCACCCATAAGGTCGTCGAGGATGTGCTGTTTTGCCACCTCTGCACCACGATCCCCAAAAAGAATACGGGCCTCCTCAATACCTTTAAGGTGGTGCCGTTTTCTCCTGTGACGGGCTCCAAGGGTTGAGAAGTATTCATCCAGCCAAATATGCACCTCCCGGAATTCGTCACCAAATAGGGAAAGTGACCTGCAACAATGTTCTTCCAGTTTCATGTGCCCCTAACAATCAGTGGATGGATTTTCTGCTCACAGCAATCAATTTGATCTTCTTGCCATCCTGATCCCTGAGAGCCATCGAGCCGTGATTGGATGAATGACCTCTCCTACACAGCACCTCCAATGAGAATGAAATGCACTTGGGGGATTTTTCAGTGGTAGAGGCAACCTTCTCAATGAGCTCAGCCTTGGTCATATACCCCGTGGATCCTATCTTGAAGATCAGGGCATAGGTCGATCCAGCCCGGTAAGGATTTTCATCAGGAAAATCATTTGGGGAAAGTTTCCTCAAAGTTGTCATAGGGCTTTCAGTGGATGTCCCCTCCTTATTACCCTTCAGAATCCCTTCCATTTCAGGGCAAAGGCTTCTCAGCATCTTTGCCGTGTTCCCAGACAATTTGGATTTGCAGCAGCCCAGCCTTCGTGCCACTGCAGAGATGGTGGTACAGTTGGATGCCGCCGCAAGAATCTGTTCCCGTGTGTAAGTTGCCATACGAATCCTCCATTAATGATGTGGAGAACCCGATAACGCTACGGCCTGATCCGTTCAAGCGAATACGGTGGAATTTATTGGCAGGAAGTGAATTTTGCCAAGTTGACAGGATTCAGGGAATGCAAGCAAATCAGGGTATTTTGGAATTGCTGATTGATAATAATGCGGGCAAATAATATTATGAATCAGTCAACGAAGGTGGTGAGTGTCCGCAATGATACCGAACCCCCTTTGGTAGATGTCTCGGCTATTCCCCCGTAAGTTATGGTCAAGCATCCGTCCCACCTCCCGTTGACTTTCTATAAGGGAAACGATGCTTATTGCCTGACTTGGAGTCCGTACACAGGACGTAACTGATCCATTGTTGGCATCTTGCTATAATATTCACCATTCGGGCCAACCCACTCTGATCCTTCCTGACGTAGAGTCACAGGAGTATACGACCCGTTTGAATTCGTAACGTTCACCGTACATGTCACAGGTGATAACATCGGTGCCACAACAGGAACTGACTGCTGGACAACAGCGGGTTGCTGAACCACCTGAGGCGGCTGTTGAACCACCGGAGCCGCCTGATAAATCACCTGAGGTTGCTGGATCACCGGGGCCGCCTGATAAATCACCTGAGGCTGTTGGGCATATGTCTGATAAACAACCGGTTGCTGAACATACACTGGACGCTCAGATTCCAACACTGCGGCCAACACGCCAAATCCAAGGAGTCCAAAGACCAACTCCCCTGCCCCATTATGATAATACCCGTAATGCCCTCCACCACCATAATGACCACCACGATGCTGAGCCATACCTACAGACCCGGCCAGCATGATCAACAGCACCACAGCAGAAATCTTCAATATCTTGCTCATGTTAATTCTCTTCTTCCAGAAATAGACTGAACACACCCTCTATCGGATTAGACGTTTAACTCTTGGGAATATTCATTTTAGTCACATTTGGCGGTTAACATACTGTCGGGGGTTGATGGGCTTGAATCTTGGCGATCACCCTCATTAACCTCTAGCCGCTTCTTCTCCTGATTCAAAAATGTCGTAAACAATTGCTTAGCCTCATCTGATTGAGCCGTCTGGGCCATATAATGCACATACCTCAGAATATGGAGATCATCCGTTGCCACATCATTAATCTCAGACATATCAGCCTCCTTTGTGATTGCTGACCCTATGATGTGCTTTTGGGGTAGTCGATAGATATGGGGTGTAACCCTGCTGGATAGTGCGGTGAATGGTACGTTGCAGAAGGGGCTTTAAAATGATAAGAGCGGCATCTGTTTGCCTTCCTGATGTCGCTCTTCTGTGGGGGATAGGCAACTGATCGTAGAACCCAAACACATGCCCCAGCCACAAGAGCCGGGGCAAGGGTGGGATGAAATAAGAGCTCAATGAACCCCTCCCACCAACAGTATATTACAGGAAAACAGGTAAGGGGGCGATGCAAATAGATGATTTAAAATGCCTCACGTTGACCCACAATCAATTTGTTCATGGGTGGCGGTCTAGGGAAGGGGCGGTTGATGCTGTAGATTCCTGGATACTCGTTTCACGTTACATGTGACAGTCAAAGAAATAAGCTTGGATTGCAGATCCCGAATTCTTCTCTTTATCCCTTTGAAGTTGATCTTATCTTTGGACAGCATCAGGTGGTTAAGTGACGCTATGGTTTTGGTCAAGTCCGTTAGCGATAAAATGTAGCAATTCTTCTTCATAATTCAGCCCATTGTGAGTTTACTTGGGGGCTTCTGGCATTATCAGTGGTGTCAAAGTCCGACGAGCCGAATTATGAACCTGTTGCTCTTGTATGTATATGCTTACAATCAACTATTTTAATGGGGGCGGTTAAAGAGAAGCGGCGGGATTAAAAAGAATTGTAGGGATTGAAGGGGGCGGCTTCTGGAAAAGACTAGAGCCTGCGGACAGAAATGAACTTAAAACCACAACCATCACATTCGTACCGGCGGAGCATGAAGAGTTTCATCCACAGCCTACGACGCAATCTTATAAAACATGTCCCGCCGCATTGACGACATTTCTTTGATCGAAATAATATCATACCCCCCCCATAACCTACCTTAACCAATACCTTGTCCTACAGATGCGTCTTTTTTGACTGTCTTGTGTCCAAAAAACAGAGCGTAAATGGCAGAAGCAAAACACCACTGGGTAAGGGCGGCTATGATGGCGAAGATGATCATGAATCCTGCAGGAACATAGGCCATCCATCTATTGCCGATGAGGAACCCAATCCCGCTCAGAACATACATGACTCCTCCAATGGCACATCCGAATTGCCGGGGAGCACCATGAGGAGGGATTCTGGAGCCAAAGGAGGGGCGTAGGACAAGATTGTAAAGGCGGTCATAGATGCTGCTCCTGGTGAATCCGCCTGTCAGGGTAAGAAGTCCCAATGCAATAAAGAACCAGCCGCTACCAGCCCAAAGACCAAGAATGCCAGAGATCGCACAGGGACAGAAGGTGGTTCCAATTGAAGCCAACGCCACGCCAATGGTTCCAAAGGTAGCGCAACTAAAAGGAGTCCACCGAGCCAGACAACTTATTTGGGGCTCATTCTCAATATCCGCCTGTGAAAATCCCTGCTGAAGTAAACATTTTCGGATTCTCGTGTTCATGGCTTCCCTGTTGGATAATATGACCAAAGAACCAGTGAAAACCTATTGGAACTGGAGGAGCAATGACGTTTCACATATTCCCACGGCTCAGGCTCATCTTTCTCAACAAGGTGTAAATTCAAACTTGCCCTTGCCGCTTTAAGGTTGGGTAAATTGATAGGACGGTCTTCATTTATCAGGATTTCAACGGTAAAGGTATTGTCAACAGGAGGAGCAACTCTGGCAACGGCGATGTTCTTGTCGCCACAGGTCAGTTCAATGTGTTCAGAGCTGGAGCTGACCGTCCCCCTTTCACCATCTTCTTGGCAATCTTCTTCACCACCATCTCATCCAGCCGCTTCCTTGCCTCAGCCTTGCCGCTTATCTTCCTGACCGCCATCACAGCCTTCCTGGTGGCTCCCCTGAACTTCAACATGCCCGGCTTGCTCTCCCATAAGGTTACAGCACCAGAAGAAACTCCTGTCAATTTCCCAAACTCGCCCTGTGACAGCCCAAGTTTCCCACGGAGAGCCTTAATCCCCTTACCAGTGATCCAAGCCCTTCCTTCAGGTTGTTCAACGGGTTTGGGTTGGCTGGCTATGAGGGTCGCCACCTGCTTATGGTGTTCCTTCATGGCTTTTTCAAGGATGGACAAGCGGGATTTCAGGTCTGCCACGTTTTTCTTGAGGATGATGGTGGTTGAACGGGTTGGGGAGGAAAGAACTTTGGCTTCATGTTTGGATATACGTGAGATTTCGGCTTTCAGGACTTGGGCGATGTTCATTGGGGATCCTTTTTATGTTGTTCAGGATAATACGCTGATCGGAGTGAAGTTCCAGCCCATTATGTGGAAGGATTTTCTGTGGATGGACAAAAGAATCTGGGAAGCGTATCAATTCCAAATGGGCAAGCATCGGTTTTTGACCTTTTCAATGATAAGTCGACCTGCAGGTATTTCATGTGCAGTTATCTTGGCTTTAGGGCTAGTGCTGAGTAGTGGCTGCGTTTCAAAGTATCCATCATCTTTTGACAATCACATCAAATACAATGCCGATGGCCCATGGAAGTCGCCCTTTTTTGTTTCTGAGTCTTTCATTGACTCGATCATCACGAGGGTCTCCACGGAAGGCTCATGCTTTGACTCTACCGGCACAAGGGTATACACGGAGGACACATACAGATCTTATGTGAAGGAGTGGCAGGATGCAGAGATACGATGGAAAACTCTGTATGTGAACCCCCGTGGGCGTTATCTGCTGCTACTGCACTGGGGCAAGCATAATAGTGTGGGTAATTATTGCATTACTTGGCGGGGGTTCTTGTACTGTCCTTGCTGTCATAATATTCAGGATGCAAGCGGAGGAGACAGTGACGCCAGCTGAGTGGTTCTGAGCAAAGACAGATAAGCAACGGGAGATGACCTTCTACAGGGTCAATGTGGTGCCGTAAAAGAAATGAAGATGCCGCTCAAAAAAATCCATATCCTGCTAATTCTGTTGGCAATATGCATATGTGCCATCCCTTTTCGAGGGCAATTACTTAGGCCTTTCGCTGGGGTTATGAACTCTAACGGATCAATCTCACTTCTCGAAGTCATTGGGGTGGTTCTGCTGTATCTTGCCGGATTGGCTGTCATCATTATTTTGCTGCGAAAGTTCGATTGGTGGGTCGGGAAAAAGATTTGCGAGAAATGGATCGCAAAGGTGCCAGCAGAGAGAGGGGTCAAAATCGCCACTAACTTTATAATGACTTCGTTTATCTCTGCCGGGTTTGGGGCGATTATCACCATGGTTGCATTTGAGTTTCCCTATCGCCAATATCCAGAATTCATGGACATAGTGTTTCGCCTTATCGCCTTATTCTGCGTCACACTCTCTTTTTGTGCACGCTCCTCAGGCAATTTCATCAAGAGGGCAATCAACACTCCATCCCCAGCTCTTCGATGGTCATCCTGGCTGAATGCAATTGCTCTCATTATGTCCATCTTTAGTCTTTTATTCTGTGTTCTCATTGTACGTCTCGGCCCAACTCGTAATTCAAACATTGCTGCTGCACGAACATCTATTGCCGCCATAAGTGTTGCCCTTGATCAATATGCTGAAGAAACTGGGGCTTATCCGACAGAACAGCAGGGACTAGCCGTTCTCGTCACATACTCACAGTTGCATAAGGAGAGAATTCCTCATCTGGAGCGAATGCCTCGTACACCCTGGGGCGAACTTTTTATTTACCGCCTTGTGAATGGTAAGCCTGTAGTCTCCGCGAGAAAGCCTGATGGGAGCTTTATCAGCAATTAACCTAGTCCTGGATCCCTATGGTGGCGGATTGCAGGCATCATGGCAGGCTTTGGGGTGGTGGTGATCACGGTGGTTGTATGGTGGAGGGAAAGGGCTAGACTGGCTGAGGAGACACTTCATTAATTCTGCTAAAACTTTGGCCGTTCAACATATGAAGCCTTTTGATCCAATCTACTGGGCTCGGTGGTTCTTCATACCGACCGCATTATTGTGCCTTCTCTTCCTTGTGCCTTGCTCGCTGGCATTCATCACCAATGAATGGCTACACAGTCAGGTGTTTTTCTGGCACAACGCTGATTATTGGATCCCCTGTATCGGAGCCATCATATGCGGCCTGTCATGGATGATGATCATTATCAGCCTGGTTCCAACACACAAGTTCATCGTGGGAGCTGCCAGCCTCTTGCCTGGCATCTGGCTCGCATGGCATCTAACCTGTTTCTACTCACTGAGCGGAGAGTATATGGCTGGCATCGGATCCTGCATACGTCCCCCATTCTATCTCACAATATGGGCAGGCTTGGTCGGACTTGCCATGATGTGGATTCGCTCCAGACACAGCTTAGTCCATCGCAAGCCCCAACCCACCAAACTTCACTCCAAAGCCTTCATGTATCTGGTTCTTGTGCTCAGCATGGTTCTATTTTGGGGCTATTTTGTGCCCTGTGGGTTCCAGTTTTACCGCTGGGCACTTTATCACTCCGCTCTGCACTCAATCGTTAATGATAAGGGGACGTCGGCCTTACAGAGGGTTCAACGCCTTGCTAGGTTTCCCGGATTCGATCTTGACTGGACTCCCGGGAAAATACTGGCAGATATTCCCCATGGATACGCATTGGATCAGAAAGTCTTTGGATGTCCCACATGTCGCCAAATCCACACCCCTCTCCTGTTTTTTGCGGCAAGACACGGAAAAGAAGAGGTTATGGCGTGGATGGTTGAACGACGCGGAGGTGTTGAATACTCGAACGATCATGGCGGAATGCTCCTGGCTGCAAGCATAATCTCCACAAATGTCGCCATCGTTAACTTTCTAATTGAACACGGGGCAGACGTGACTGCAACCAACGTGTTTGGCGGAATATTGCATCAAGCCATCCTAACAAGAGCCCCGGTTGAGGTTATAGATCGTCTGTTATCAGCCGGAGCATCAATAAACGCCAATTCTCGAACAGGGTTAACACCTTTGGACTGTGCACATATTTGGGAACCTCAAGTCATTCCATTCCTTCTCAGTCATGGGGCTACAAATGCCATGGTAAAAGTGCGACTGATTCCCTCCCAAGGTTCAAACCGGATATATACCTTCGAAGGAACAGATTTTGGAATACAACTACCAGAAGGCTTCCTGCCAATTAACCGTCTCCAGACACCGCCTGATCACAAAGCATGGGAGGTGAGAAACGCAGGCAATTCCTCCTCCCTGTCGTTCAGTATAGGCAAAAAAGTTAAACTATCCGGAACAAACACAACCTTCAGAGGTTTCCCAGCCTTAACATCAAGCGAGGAATATGATTGGGGCTCAAGCTGGAGTGCTACAGCTTTTGTTGCTTTTGACACCTCAGGTAGTTCATTGCAGGAAATCTATGAAAGGGGGGAAGAACCTCATTTTGACGCCATGCTCAGTTATCAGGCATTCAGTCGAAAAGATCAGATAATCCTTGAAAGAGCGTTTCACACATTTTTCCAGATTTCAAAAAACCCCATCCCTGCCCCACCTAACGGCCATAGTCCCCATGATCCGCTGGAACCGGGACGATTCTTCCCCTTGGTAGACGATGATTTCGCCCGCGTATTCGTCTGTAACGACTGTTGTAAGGAAAAGAAGGCATGGCTTGAAGACTGGGCATCTCGTTGTTTTGGGGACACTAATCAGCAGGGGGCAGTCATGCGGCGGTTCACCGAGTCCTTAGATAATCTCGATGAAATCATTCATACAAACTTGATATTCAACAGGAACGTCTATATCCAAGAACCCATGCAAATTATTGACGAACCTCAGCCCTACGAACTGGGGGGGCCAAGGATTCCGGATATGTCACTTATTGATGACAGGCCAAAAGGACAAGGTAAGGGCCAAAAAGCACCATGATCACCCTCACCAGAGTCACCTATCTTCATGAGGCGGAAATGCTGTGTGTAGGAAAGTTTCAATGACAGACAATCAATTGAAGAAATTCCTGATCTCACTTGGCATATTTTTCATGCTTTTTCTTTGTGGGTTGAGCCTCTACAACCTAGCCGAATCCTGGAACACACCTAATTTCAAAAATGCAGTTATTGGGTCTCTTGTCTTAATCATAACCTTTCCCGCTGCTGTTTTTTTGGCTTATCTGTTTATACGTTTTAATCCCATGCAGTCAGGACGTATCAAGAATGAAAAAATCAGAATTGGAATTCTCTTTATCCTGGGCCTGCTTACTCTGGCGGGAGCATTTCATTCACACAGGGTTCGCACCGACAGGCGGAAGGCTTATTTTAACGAAATCAAAATGAATGAGGTGCAGTTAAGAAATTCAGGGATACCGGGCAATTCTTCAACGAACCAGCATTATGCTTACCCACCAATAACCCGAACAAGTTCATGGGACAAAGCAATACCTACTTCAAATATTAAAGAAGAGTAGAGCCCCATCCCTGCCCCACCTAACGGCAATATGGCCTATTTAAGAGGGAAATTACACCGAGTAACACGGGTAACATAGGTGACAGCATAGGGAGGGTACGAGTCAGATTTGGCAACTCTTGCCAGATTAAGGGGTGGTCAATTCGGCAGGTGGCTGCTGAATCTCAAGAAGGACTGTGTGGTCATATTTTGCATAAAATCCCCCTGAAATTCCTTATGAATGATCATATTCCATCACTACTGTCCGGTTTAATTTTTCTTAACATGCATTTCAGCCCTATAGAACCTACTCGAAATCGACGTCACAAGCGTTTTCGATTTCAATTTCCGGTCGAAATTCTGATGCTTTCTCCC
>Ga0118677_10008550_pt1 | contig 16363 bp, 15 predicted proteins | sample AliMusrvi5mmetaG_FD_86154 | JGI IMG/M metagenome (GOLD analysis project Ga0118677, IMG submission 86154) | reverse complement strand
TCCGCGGCTGCGGCTGGCAGAACGACCAGGTTCAACGGCTATTTTACAGGAAGAGCACCCGGTACGACGAGAAGGCGGTCCATGAGGGACTTATAATGAATGAAACCCTGAAAACGGAGCAGCTGCAGGGCCGGCTGAAACATTATCCCTATGATAGTGCTTCGCAGCTCATACACAAAATGCAGCACTACTCGACGCTCTGGGCCGAGGAGAATCAGGGCACAAAAAAAGCCTCCCCTTTCAAGGCAGTGCTTTACGGCATGGTAACCTTTTTAAAGTGCTATTTCCTCAAGAAGGGATGGGTTGACGGTTATGCGGGTCTGTTGATTTCGATTTCGAATGCGAACGGAGTGTTTTACAAATACATCAAGCTCTATGAAGCCGACAGACAAAATCGCATGTAGCCTCGTTATTACGACTTACAATTCGGCCGATCTGCTTGATCTCTCCATACGGAGTGCACTTCGGCAGTCTCAACTGCCATGCGAAATCATTGTTGCTGACGACGGAAGCACGAGCGATACCGCAATGCTTGTTGATACCCTCAGGGCTGGAGCCCTTATCCCCATCGTACACGTCTGGCAGGAAGACAAAGGTTTCCGGGCTGCAGCTGCGAGAAACAGGGCGATTGCAGAGGCGACAGGGGATTACATTGTGATTGTCGATGGAGATATGCTTTTGCATCGGGATTTTATAAAGGATCACAAGCGGTTGGCCCTTGAAGGTACCTTTATTCAGGGCTCAAGGGTGTGGCTCTCTCGGGAGAATACCAGGAGGCGGTTAGCCGGGAAGAAGATCGCACTCTCCATATTCGAAAATGGGCTTGAAAATCGTAAAAACGCTTTGCATTTTCCGCTTCTGTCAAAGCTTCTGGCGTTTAAAAACAGTTCCCTGACTGGCATTAAAAGCTGTAATATGTCGTTTTTCAGACATGACTGTGTCCGGGTGAATGGATTTAATGAGGATTTCACAGGGTGGGGTCGTGAAGACAGCGAGTTTGTTGTAAGGCTGATTAATAGCGGTATTCTTCGGCGCACTATATGGTTCAGTGCCATAGCCTCTCATTTATGGCACCCGGAAAACAAGAATTGCTCACTCACTGCAAATGACAGGTTGCTCCAGCAGGCCGTCGAAGGGAAGCTTACCTCCTGCCGTAATGGAATCGATAAATATCTGGTAAAGAGATAGTTATGAAAATCAGCGCGTTTACCTTTATCAGAAATGGAACGATCTTCGGCTTTCCATATTCTGAATCGATTCGTTCAGTATTGCCGATAGTCGACGAATTTGTTGTGAACGTCGGTGACAGTGATGACGATACCCTTGAAAAGATCAGGGAGATTGATGATCCGAAGATCCGGATTATCCAGTCGAAGTGGAACGACAGGATGAAGGTTGGCGGCTATGTGTATGGTCAGCAGAAAATGATTGCGCAGTTCAACTGTACCGGTGACTGGGCGTTCTATATTGAGGGGGATGAAATTGTGCATGAAGATGATCTTGAAAAAATCGTTGATGCCTGTCGGGCCTATAAGGACGATGAGCGGGTTGAGGCACTGACGTTTGACTACTGTCATTTTTATGGCAACGCGAACAGTTATCTTGATTCACCAGCATGGTACCGCCGAGCCGCCCGGATTATTAAAACCTCTGTGCGCTCTTATGCTCCCGACGGGCTCTATTGGCATGTGCTTACCAGTAAAAGCAAGGTTTCGCGATATCCGAAGAGTGCCCATACAGGTGCATCGATTTACCACTATGGCTGGGTGCGGAGTGAGGAGGAGATGAACCTGAAATCCGGAAATGTGCAGAAGTACTGGAATAAAAACCATCGCCGAATTGACTACAGGGAGATTGATCAGCAGATAATCCGGGAGTTTGAGGGTTCACATCCTGAAATTATACGTGCTTGGCTTCCGCCTGAAGAAGGACTTTTTCAGGCTAATCCGGATTATAGGCTGACCCGACGGGAAAAAAAGCACCGTTTGATGCTGCAGCTTGAGCGGTGGTTCGGTCTGGAGTTGAGTAAAAAACATTTTATCGAGATAAAGCCTTGATGACCTTCTTATGAACCCTTCCATTGTTTTGCTCCCGAACTGGATAGGAGATATGCTTCTTGCCCTTTCAATGGTTATGAGACTGCCTGAAAGTCGTCGGTCAACCACCACCCTGCTTGTTCCGGAGCAGATGAGCAGTCTGGTCGGGGTGCTGTGTGATCTGCCGCGGATCGAGTATTCCCGAAAAAATGCGGAGAGTCGAAGAGATACGGTTAATGCGGTGCGCAACGGTGGTTTTGAAACCATCTATCTGTTGCCTTTTTCCTTTTCGTCAGCCTGGTTTGCGATGCAGAGCAGAGTGCCGGTCAGAAGGGGAGTTTCACGCGAAATGAGGCGCTTTCTCTTGACGGATCCTTTGAGAAGAGATGCTGTTAATTGTAATAATGAGAAGCTGCATCACATCACGCGTGAGTATGCGGATATCCTTGATATGCCGTTTTGCCCGCCTGAAGAGTGGAATGGTATAGCTTTGGAGCCGGATAAACGTCATACGGGGGCGATTGTCTATTGCCCCGGTGCTTCGTATGGACCTGCAAAGAAATGGCCTCATTTTCCTGCACTGGCATTGCTGCAGGAGGCGGATAAGATTGTAGTCCTCGGATCGCGCGATGATAGCGAATCGGCGCAGGAGATCGAGCGTATGGCGCCTGGGAGGATTACAGACCTTACTGGAAAGACTTCGCTCCATGAGGTTGCGGCTATTATGTCAAGCGCTCGTGCAGTCATATCGAACGACTCCGGACTGATGCATCTTGCGGGGTATATCGGGACTCCGGTCATAGGGCTGTTCGGCTCTACAAATCCTTTATGGACACGCCCTCTAGGGGAAAAAAGCATTGGGATCTATGTCCATGAGCCATGTTCCCCATGTTTTGAAAAAGCCTGCAGATATAATCACTACCGCTGTCTCGGAAAGATTACACCGGAAGCTGTAAGAGAGGCAATGGAGAGTGTATGCGCTTCATCGTCAATGCCGTCAGCAGTCCCCGCATAATTTCTCCGGATTATTTCTCCTGTATTGAGAATCCGTCTACCAGTGCGATCCACTCGTTTGAGGCGGTCTGGTGTGCGTCAACGGTATGCATGCCGGCGTTGTTCCACCATTCGTGGCCGGGCTGCAGCACCGGTTCTTCTGAAACGGGTTCCTCCGTATAGCTCAGCTCAGTGAGTTCAGTTATCCTGAATGCCCAGACTTTGGTGCCGTAGTGGGGTATCTCATCTTGTGCATATCGGTAGATACTTCCATTATAGAGAACTACTCTTCCTCCTGGACGTGCAAAATTCGGGCTGTTGCATACTAAAGGACTTTGGGGGTGTTCCTGCCATGGACCGGTAAGATATGCCGATGTGAAAAGGTGGAGGTTTTTGCTTTTCGGGGCGTAGCTGAAGAGGTACCAGCGGTTACGGTAATGGATAATGGATGGGTCAACCAGTGCTGAGTTGCGGCCGGTGCTTTTTATGAGGGTTGAGACGCGCTGCCATTGGTCGGGAAATTGTGAAGCTTCATACAGCTGTATGCCTCCTGAGTTATTGCATTCCGGAATCATGTAATAGCGGTTTTCCCAGAAAAACACATAGGGGTAGGAGAGGTGAAACCGTTCTTTGAGAACGACCTTTCTATATTGCCATTGCAGTAGATCCGAACTGAAGGCATACGCAATTTCACCTGTATTCCGCTTGTCGTTCAGGACTTCAAAAAAAAGGTAGCAGCCTGTGGCGTTCCGGATCATGAAAGGGTCTGCAACGAAGCGGGCTTTTATGTCTGTTACGTCTTTGGCAGTGAGGATCGGGTTCCGGATCTCTTCGGAGGGAAGAAGCGTGACCGGTGAAGGGCCTTTATAGATGCCTATAGCCCATGTTTCACGACTCAGGCGGGCAATCTTTTTGTTGCGGTGCTTTTGATAGCGTGCAGCAGTCAGGAGAGCCGCCGGGGTCAAAAGGAGCAGCAGTACGGTGGTTATGAGCATGACTCAGTATATGCCCGGGTTTGTTGGGTCAAAAAGGGTCAGGCAGTCAGCAGTGTTTCAGGCGCTGAAGGTTTGACTGCAAACTGGATGTCGTAGAGCATTTTATAGACGCCATTTTTTTCGATAAGCTCTTTGTGGTTGCCAGCTTCCATAACATTGCCGCGTTCCATTACGATGATCTTGTCGGCATTTTTTATGGTGGAGAGGCGGTGAGCAACAACCAGGGCGGTTCTGTTTTCCATGGCGTTGTCGATTGCCTGCTGCACTATTTTTTCGGATTCGTTGTCCAGGGCGCTGGTCGCTTCGTCGAAGATAAGGAGTTCGGGGTTTTTGACCATTGCCCGGGCTATGGCAATACGCTGTCGCTGGCCACCTGAAAGCTGGAGTCCGCGGTCGCCGATGAGGGTATGATATTGCTCAGGCTTCTCTTGAATAAATTCGTGTGCATTTGCCAGTTTGGCGGCTTGCTCTATGCGTTCATGGTTGATTTCATCGTGGACTCCATAGGCAATATTCTGTTCGATACTGTCATTGAAGAGTATCACTTCCTGACTCACAATTCCGATCATCTTGCGGAGCTGTTTGTAGTCGAATTCTTTTATGTCAGTCCCGTCGATGGTTATGCGGCCTGAGTCGACATCATAAAAGCGGAGCAGGAGGTCAACGGCTGTGGACTTTCCTGAACCTGACTGGCCGATAAGAGCGACCATTTCTCCCTTTTTAATTTCGAAGGAGACATGGTTGAGCACATTTGCGGCTTCAGGGTCCTTGTTGTATTTAAAACATACATCTTCAAAGACGATACTTTTTGAGAAGCTTTTAATGGGTTTGGTTCCATTGATGACATTGGTGTTTGTATCGAGCACTTCAAAGAGGCGTTCAACCGAGATCATTCCCATTTGAACCGATAGATTTCCATCGCCCAGCGTTTTGAATGGGCCCATGGTGGAGTATAGGGTAAAGGCAAAGACGAGCAGTTCATTGGCTGTCATGACACCATCGAATACCTGAAGGCCTCCGAACCAGAGTACCATGGCGATAGCTGCTATCAGGAGTGTTTCGTTCAAGGGGCTGAGAATATTGCGAATCCTTGACATTTTTATGCTCAACTGCCTGAAGTCGTTGGTGAATGACATGAACTTTGCGACTTCAATCCCTTCATAGGCGGTTGACTTGATAACTTTAATGCCGTTGAATTTTTCCTGCAGAACGGAGTTCATATCGCCCATTTTAGTCTGGAAGCTATGAGCAAGGCCTTTGATATTCCGGCCCATAAAGTTGATGACATAAAAAATCGACAGTGATGTGACTGCGGCAAAAGCGGTCAGTTTCCAGCTGAGGGCGAGCAGTACCCCCATATACACAAAGATGGAAAAGGGGTTCTGCAGAAAATTGACAAAAGTTGAGCTGATGCTGTTGTTGACGTTTTCTACGTCATTATAGACGTAGTTCATCAGGTTGCCAACCCGGTTTTTGTTGAAGTAGTCGAGATGCATTTCGATGATGCTGTGAAATACTTCGTCCCTCAGCTTTTTTGTTGTTTTGGTCTGTATCCGGAAAATAATCTGGCCGTTGAGGTATATGAAAATATTTTTCAGGGCAAATGCGAAAATCAGGAAGAAGCAGATTTTGAGCAGCGCGAGTTGTTTGGTCGGTGCTGCGAACATCTGCTGAAATTCAAGTAGTGCCCAGTTTTTTACCTTTTCGGCGCTGGTGGTTGTTTTTGAAAGCGGAAGCGTTTGTTGAGCAGGAGTGGATGATTTGGCGTCAGTGCTCAGCTGAGTGGTTTTATTGGGAGCCTGAAGCGTCTGTGCTCCTGAGGTTTGAGGCGCTGCAGCAGGTGCTGACGAAAAAACTGCGTTCAAAAGAGGCAGGATGGAGTAGATGGATACAACGCTAAGGAGCGAGGTCAACAGGCTTACAACGACGACAAGAATGATGTTGCCCTTTGATGGGGCCATGTACCGCAGCATTCTCAATAATACCTTGAACTTCATATACTCCCTGCTCGTGTTTTGTTTATCGTGGACCTCAATATAATCTATAAAACAGAATAATCAGTTTATCGCCTCAGTCGTGAAAATGAAACCATTTGGGATAGATTCCTCACTTCGTTTCAGAATGACAGATTGTGAGAGCCTAACGTAATTGCAGAGTGTATCGATAAATATGGTGAGGGAAAACAGCTCAGATTGGTGTTTGCGTTAGAAAATTAGGATATGAGACGAGGTAAGGATGATGGTTACACGGCACCCTGGGTTATGATGGTTGGCTAAACCTCTCATATCAAGCGCTTTCATGTTCCCCCTGTTTATACGTAGATGGTAATGCAGGCTGAGCTAATATGCTCTCCCAGTGTAGAATGTTGAAGAAAGTCTAATATTTGACGGATAAAAAATGTAATCATATACTGTAAAATATGTTAATTTCCCTTAATCGCTATGCAAATCATCAAAGTAATTTGATTACAATATAGCGCAGACATTCACGGGCAGCGGGATAGGAGTTCAATTGCAGGAACTGCTCATTCAGAAACAATTCAAGAAGTGCCTTCTTTTCTGTGAGTTAGAAACTCCAGAGTATCTAAATGGAGCAAGAGAAAACGATCTATTTTTGTGGTTTTTGACAAGAGTTTGTGAGGACAAGAGAAGGTTCCAGCTCTTGCTGCAGAAGGAGTTTCTTAGGAAAATTCAATAGGTAACCATGCTTTTCAACTCTTACGAATTTATTTTTGTTTTTCTTCCTATCGTTTTTTTAGGGTTCTTTTTCATTGGGAGGTACAGTTCTCATTATGCTGCGCTTTGGCTTGCAGCCGCTTCCCTTTTTTTCTATGGTTGGTGGAACCCGAAATTTGTCTCTCTTCTCCTTGGGTCGATTGTTTTCAACTTCGCGGCAGGTCATCTTATAGGTGAAGAAAAGTTTGCAGCTAGGTCAAAACTCATCTTCATAACATCAATTGCACTTAACCTCATTCTTCTAGGCATATTCAAGTACACTAACTTTTTCATTGCGTCAGCAAATACCTTAGGGGCTCATTGGAGCAGCCTAGATATTATTCTCCCCCTGGGTATTTCCTTTTTCACCTTCACTCAGATTGCTTATCTCGTTGACGTTCGCAGAGGTGTAGCACACGAATACAATTTCGTTCACTACTTGTTGTTTGTCACGTGGTTTCCGCACTTGATAGCAGGGCCAGTGCTGCATCATAAGCAGATGATGCCGCAATTTGCGTCTCCGTCAATCTACAAGCCAAATAATCAATGCATTGCCGTCGGGCTAACCCTCTTTTCACTGGGGCTATTCAAAAAAGTAGTACTTGCCGATCAGTTTGCTGAATTTGCAAATCCAGTATTCAACGGAGCTGGACAAGGAGAATTTCCTATGCTTGAAAAGGCATGGTTTGGTGTACTGGCGTATACTTTGCAACTCTATTTTGACTTTTCCGGCTACTCAGACATGGCAATCGGCTTGTCCAGAATGTTCAATGTTAAATTGCCCCTGAACTTTAATTCGCCTTATAAAGCTCCCAATATTATCGATTTTTGGCGCCGATGGCACATGACGCTGTCAAAGTTTTTACGCGACTACCTCTATGTCCCTTTAGGTGGAAACCGAAAAGGCCCTGCAAGACGCCACATTAATTTGATGGCGACTATGCTGCTCGGTGGCCTCTGGCATGGAGCAGGCTGGACCTTTGTGCTTTGGGGTGGTCTTCATGGATTGTATTTAGTGCTTAATCACGCTTGGCGAAAATTGACCGGCACGACAGGAATTGCCAAAAATCGATGGACACATGCTGTAAGCGTAGCCATAACGTTTATTGCTGTTATGATTGCTTGGGTACCATTTCGCGCCGCAAATATGACGGCAACCATACATATCTGGAAAGGAATGGCAGGCTTGAATGGTAATCTCGGAGATAAAACCAGGTTGGGTTTGTATGGGTTGGGATTGATAATTATTTGGGCACTCCCAAACACGCAGCAGTGGCTCAGCAAATATTCACCTGCATGGGATGAGGTTACTTACAGCGGGATTAATTCCCGGTTTTTTTGGCAACCAGACCGGGTGCTTGGCATAATTATGGGCCTTGTCTTTGCGGCCTCAGTTCTTTATTTCAAAAAAAACAGTCAATTCTTATACTTCCAGTTCTAGCCAATGCCATACATCAAATATTTTCTATCAACCGGACTGCTGACCATTCTTTTTTTCTTTTGTCTCGGTCTTTCTCATCAGCCCTTGACAGGAGATCTTACAAGGTTGGGTAATTTTTCGGAAAATGATTTCGGATGGAACGCCCCGCAGCCATCGATAGCTGTATTAAAACAGGATGAAAAAACTCCAAACATCATTGTACTTGGAGACTCGTTTTCAGCGGGAAATGTCTGGCAGTCCGTCGTTATGGTTAAAGGTGAGTATCATTTATTAACATTTCAGTGGGGCAATCCCCAGCAGCTTGAACGTTGGATTATATCGTTAAAGAAAGAGTATCCTGCAACACAATACGTCATACTGGAAAGTGTTGAGCGATTATTTTTAGGTCATTTCAATACCACACAGAGCGTAGCCCCAGTCAATAAACTAACATCCCAAAAAACAGATGCACATTATACAACATCAAAAAGGGTTATTGAAGAGCCATTTACTTTTTCTGACCCGATATATTTGATTGGGACAATGTTCAATTCGCTAAGGAGTTTCTCTCAAACAACTGCAAACGGCAAAACTTTTATCACTCCACTCAACCGAACTGACCTTTTTTCCAATAAAAGATCAGATCGATTGCTCTATTACACTGACGATAATCATAAAAAAGATTGGAGTATGGACGAGGTAAGAAAATCAGTACGTAACATTAAACGGATGCAGGATTCAGCGAAACGTCAGGGCATTGTTCTCATAGTGGCAGTAGTGCCGGATAAGTCAACAACCTATGGGAGATTTTTTAAATCACCTCAGTTTGATCACCCGACGCCCGATGTATGGGAAGAGATGGATAAACAGGGTATAACTCAGGTGAATCTGAAAAAAACATTGATTTCTGCCATAGGTAAAACACAGGACATATACATGCCAAATGACACCCATCTTAGTACACAAGGTTTTGTGTTGATGGGAAATGCTGTATCGCAGCGTCTTGAAGAAATCCATTCAATCAACATCGGCGAATAATCCCGCCAGAAAATTCTTCTTTAGAATGCTCCAGTTTTACGGGAGGGGGTCACAACTTCTGGATTTCGATAATACTTCGGACGATCTCACCGGTCGTTGTCTCTTTCATTAGCTTCCTGGCGATCAAAGTGAAAATCTGCAGGCAAACGTCCTCGAAACTGGTGTAAACGAAGAAGCAGCTCTTTTGTATCTGACTTTTTGGTAACCTCAAAGGCATTTGCCCCGGCAGGATCAAGATTGATTTCTTCGCCTTCTTTCAAATCGAGGGCCTTAACGAGATTTGCAGGAAATCGTACCGCCAGAGAGTTTCCCCATTTTACTACTTGCAATATTTGTGGTCTCCATTAATTGGAATAGGAAAAACCTACCTGTTAATTACGCTAAATATTGAGATTTTACCAACACCTGAGAGAGAAGAAAGAGTGCTGAGTGAAGAGAAGAGAGTTGGCAGTTGGCAGGGAAGAAAGAGTGGTGAGGGAAGATTGTTTGGGTAAGTGTACGATAAAAATATCGTCTCCTAAATTGCAGTGTCCGCGGCTTGCCAACTGCCAACTGCCTACTGCCAACTGATTTCACTCAGCACTCAGCACTCAGCACTGGGTACTCATCACTGTCAGTAGTTCGCGGAGGGCGGTGGTTACCTGGGTGGGGTCGATGTCGATGACGTCGGGGGTGGGGGAGATTATGATTTGCTGCTGGGTGCTGAGGGGGGCGAATTGGGTTCGGTCGGCGAGGCGTTTGCGGTAGAGGGCGAGGATGGGGGTGTTGTAGCAGGCGGCTATGTGGACGAGGGAGGTGTCGGGGGTGACGAGGAGTTTGAGCTTTTTGACTATTTCGCCTACTTCGTAGATGTTGCGGGTTGATGGGGATGCGAGGACGTTGGGGTGGGGCTCTTCGATCTGGCGTTTTTGGGCGAGTTCGGCGGGGGCTGAGAGGATGATGAAGGTTTCGCAAGGGAAGTCCTGGATAAGCCGGTTCCATTGCCCGGTGGTGCGGCGTCCGCCTGTGTGGCCGGCACTGATGTTGATGGCTATATAGCGGCCGGAGGGGATGGTTTCGAGGAAGGCGGCGGTTTCGGGGGATACCGGCATTGGCGGCAGATATGGTTTGCAGGGGTTTTTGAGGGCGGCCTGGTTGATGACCTGAAGGACGGATAGGTTTTTTTCGGATTCGTGTGTATCGGGGCTCATGGTGATGAGGTGGTCGAAGAGGCCTTCGTGGTATGGGTTGAAGTGCCCTACTTTGTGGCGGGCGTTGATGAGCTGTGACTGGATAAGAAAATGGGTGGAGGGGTGGTCTTTGGGGTTGAAGAGGATGTCAAATTTTTTGGTCAGGATCTCTTTGACGTAGCGCTTCATCTCTCTTTTGGCATGATAGACTGCTGTGACGTTTGGGTCGGCACTGAAAAAGTTGAAGATGATGCGGCTGAAGGCGATGATTACAATGGAGAGGTCGGGGTACTCTCTGCGGAGGGTGCCGATAAGGGGGGTGAGCATTATGCAGTCGCCGTAGCACTCTCGAGCAAGAATGACGATGCTGTCGGGCTTTTTTTCTATCTGCAGCGTTGATTGGCGGCGTTTTGCGAAGAGCTGGAGGGTTTTTGCCAGTCGTTCACGGAATGCTGTGTGATCCTTTTTATTCGGGTTCATGCCCCTGGGGTTTGAGTCGGGTTGCTGAGGGAGTGACAAAAATTGATAATCTCATCCTGAAGTTTGCTGAGTGAGAACATAGGTGTAATGGTGCGCCGGGCTTCTTCGGCAATTGATGTTCTCAAGCCGGAGTTCCGGTAGAGGGTAACGAGCAGTTCTGCAAGCTTCTGTTCATCACCATACTGGAGGAGATAACCGTTTTTTCCATTGGTGATTACCTCTTCGACGCCTCCTGCATAGGTGCTGACTGGTGCGGTGCCGAGATACATGGCCTCAAGCAGGGCAATGGAAAGTCCTTCGATGATTGAGGTAAGGGCGAACAGATCGCTTTGCTTCAGCCAGGGATAGGGATTTGCCGTGAAGCCTGTGAAGATGATGCGGTCGGCAATTCCAAGGGTTTGTGCCAGTGTGCGGTACTCTTCAAGCTGCGGGCCGTGACCCATGATTATAACTCCGGCATCGGTGGCGGAGGTGAGGGAAAGAAAGCGTGCAAAACTTCTGATGAGGAAGTCGAATCCTTTGTTTGGTTCGACTCTTCCCATTGCAGTTACCAAAAACTGAAATGGTTTAGTGATCTCTTCTTTTGATTGCCGGTCGATAAATTCGGGGTCTAAACCGTAGTATATCACCTTGATGCGCTCTTTGCGCATAAAGTCAGAGTGGAGAAGCGTATCCTTGATTTTCTTTGCGTTGACGATTATTCCGTCGGCCATTATATTGAAGACAAGGTTGTAGATCCACTTGTTTTTCAAGTCGAGCGTGGTACCGAGCCACAACACATTTTTTATGCCGCATATTCTGCTGACGATACCGGCTATTGCGTAATCTTTACGCATGGAAGGTATCATGACATCAATCTTGTGTTTTTTTACAATTGCGATGAGTTTCGTAATCGTATAGAAATCAGCTTCATTAAGAAACGGCAGTTTGTATTTTGTAGTACTGAAATGACTTCCTACCGTCTCACTGCGGTAAGCCAGTACAGAGTTGTGTGCGTGGAGTGCTTTTGTGGCGAGAAGTATTGATTTTTCATTACCGCCACCCCATTTGCTTCGTGATGAGTTGAGAAAAAGGAAGTTCATGACTGTTGTGACGTTGGTAGAGCCTGAGTGTTCAGGTGTCAGAGTGTAAAATGGTAAAGTATCACATTCCGCCATATTCTTTGTAACCGATATATAAGCAATGCAGGCTTTTTTTTCTTCTGATCTTTTTGCTGCCAGGCGACTCTCTTTTTGGGCCAATACGCTTTTTTTAATAGGCGTTATGCTGCTTTACCCGATTGCAGGAGTTTTGCTTTTTTCTCTTGTCACGGGCGGTGGAGAGGCGGGTGCTTCCCTGCTGCATATTGAGCGCGGCATGCTTCCTTCTCTTCGCCTTATTCAGGCTCTGGGGCAGATTGTTGTGCTGGCTCTGCCTGTTCTTCTTCTTGCAGGATGGCATACGGGGAGAAAAAATCCATTTTCAGCGCAGAGTCTGTCTTTTTTAGGGATAGGAAGGGATTTTTCTATCGGGGCTGCTGCTTTGGCGGTCGGAGGGGTTTTTCTGCTTCAGCCGCTGCTTTATACTATTACTGCTTTTCAGGATTTGTATCTCTGGCGGGCACTTGGTGCTGCGGGGTCGGAAGTTGTCCGTCAGCGTGATACGATGGAGGTGTTCATCAGTGAGCTTGCTCTGGTGCGTTCGGTACCGGAGTTTGTGACAGTTGCGTTAGTTTTTGCTTTTGTTCCTGCAGTGTGCGAGGAGCTGCTGTTCAGGGGTTATGTTCAGCAGAATTACAGCAGCTCTCTGGGGTCGGGCGGCGCTGTGCTCTTGACTGGCTGCGTGTTTGCTTTTTTTCATCTGAGTGCGGCAAATCTTGTTCCCCTGGCTTTGCTGGGGTGGTATATTGGCTATATTTACAGTAAAACAGGTAGCTTGGCTGTGCCGTTTGCTGTTCATTTTGTGAATAATTTTGCGGCTCTCCTTCTTCTTTTGTTTACGCAGCGAGGGAGCCTGGTCGGGCAGGTTCAGCCGGAATTTCTGCTTGGTGCGCTGTGGTGGTGGATGATAGTTGCTGTAAGTGTTGTGCTGTTTTTGATGGTAATCCGGCGGTTTTCCCGTGAATTTTCTCCGAAAGGTGACAATTGAGCTAATGAAGCCTTAACAGTAAAGGTATGGGTAAGTTTTTGAGCGTTAATTTGTTGCAGAGGGTTGTTGTGGCTCTTGTTGGTATTCCCTTTCTGCTCTCTTTGGTTAAGGTTGGCGGGGTCTGGTTTTTTTGTTTTTTTGCCCTGCTGGCTCTTGTGGCTGTTTTTGAGTTTCATCGTCTTGCGCGGCATAAGGCTCATCCTCCGGCACTATGGATTGTGCTGGGGATAACGCTGCTTTTTCAGGTGAACTTTTATCTGCAGTTCGCGGAGTTCTGGGAGCTTTTGCTTGCCGTAGTGCTCGCTTTGCTGGTTATGGAGCTCTTTTTGAAGGATGGCTCTCCACTGCTGAATCTGGGAGCTATGCTGCCCGGGTTGCTCTATGTTAATCTTTCTTTTGGTTCGCTGTTGCGTCTTCGACTTGGATCTGGAGCTGAAAAAGGGGAAATTCTTGTGTTTCTGATGTTTTTTTGTGTCTGGGCGGCTGATATTTTTGCCTATTTCGGAGGGAGTACGCTCGGTGGAAGGTTTATCCACCGGAAATTGTTTGAGCGCCTGAGTCCCCATAAAACATGGGAGGGTTTTTTGTCAGGGCTTGCGGGAAGTGTTGTGGCATCGATTGTGTATGGGAGTTTTGTGCCTCAGCTGCCTTTAATGACGGCTTTGTTGACAGGGTTGCTGATTGGAGTGGCGAGTCCGGCGGGTGATTTGATAGAGTCGATGTTTAAGAGAGATGCGGGTGTTAAGGATTCTTCCGCGTTGATTCCCGGGCATGGCGGGGTGCTCGACCGGTTTGATACAATTATGTTTGTGTCGCCGTTTATTTATCTTATTGCGAAAGGTTAAAAAAAGTGCTGAGTGAAGAAAGAAATCAGTTGGCAGTTGGCAGGGAAGAAAGAGAGTTGGCAGTGGGCAGTGGGCAGTTGGCGGTGGGGTTTTAGCTGGTTAATTATTTTGATGAAATAATGGATATTCAGGGGCTTCTTACTGAGCAATATGTTGTGCTGAATCTTGATCTGAAGCAGAAGAGTCAGGTCATTGAAAAAATGCTTTCTCTTGTTGAACATCATGAGGGGGTGAAGGATATCGGCAAGCTTCGGGAGGATGTGCTTCATCGTGAGCAGGAGATGTCGACGGGGATCGGAAAGAGTATAGCTCTGCCTCATGCCAAAACTGCTGGGGTCTCTCAGCCGGTTCTTGCTTTTGCAACGCTCGGCAGTGCTATGGATTTTGATTCTATTGACGAGGAGCCTGTTCGTCTTGTTTTTCTGCTTGCCACTCCGGAAGATATGCTTGCGGAACATTTGAAGCTTCTCGGCAGGATTACCAAGCTTGCAGGTCGGGAGGATTTTCGTCAGCGTCTGCTTCTTTCAGCTTCGCCAGCCGAAGTCATTGAGCTTTTCAGGGAAGGGGAAAAGGATTTGCCCCAGATATAAATTTGTTACTTAGAGGATTTTTATTGTATGTCGCAGTATCAGGCAGTTAAGGGTACGAGGGATATTTTTCCTGAAGAGGTTGCCCGGTGGAAATATGTTGAAGGAGTTGTGCACTCTCTTGCGGCCCTGTTCGGGTTCAGTGAGATACGTACGCCGGTTTTTGAGTATACAGAGCTTTTTCAGAGAGGCATCGGGGCGACGACGGATATTGTTGGAAAGGAGATGTTTACGTTTCTGCCTGATCCGGCTGGGCGGTCTCTGACCCTGCGTCCGGAGATGACTGCGGGTGTGATGCGGGCGGCGCTTCAGAAAAATCTTCTGTCGATGGCTCCTGTGCACAAGCTTTATTATATAAGTGAGCTGTTTCGGAAGGAGAGGCCTCAGGCAGGCAGGCAGCGGCAGTTTTCGCAGTTCGGGGCGGAGCTGATAGGGGTTTCTACGCCCGCGGCTGTGGCAGATGTTATAACGCTGATGATGCAGGTTTTTGAGTCGCTTGGTGTTCGTGGTTTGAAGCTGAGGGTTAATACTCTTGGCGGTTCGGAAGAGAGGTTGCGCTATAGGGAGGCTTTGCAGGGTTATTTTGCGCCTTTTCACGCAGTGCTGGATGAGGCGTCAAAAGAGAGGCTTGAAAAAAATCCGCTAAGGATTCTTGATTCGAAAAATCCTGATATGCAGGAACTGGTTGCCGGAGCTCCGAAGCTGTACGATTATCTTACCTCGTCTTCTGTTGAGGATTTTGAAAAGGTGCTTTTTTACCTTCGAGAGCGCGGAATCGCTTATGAAATCGATCACAGGCTTGTGCGGGGACTTGACTATTATTGCAACACAGCTTTTGAGGTGACCAGTTCAGAGCTTGGCGCTCAGGATGCAATTGGTGGTGGCGGAAGGTATGATGGCCTTGCCAGGGAGTTCGGCAGCTCTTCGGATGTGCCTGCTTCTGGTTTTGCTGTCGGCATGGAAAGGCTTCTGATCACCATGGAAAAACAGGGGCTTTTTGCTGCTCTTGATTATCGCGGTCCGCTTGTATATGTGGTTGTGCAAACCCTGGAACTTGGAGATCATGGCTTGCAGATCGCTTTCCGGTTGCGTAAGGCTGGTATAATGACGGAAATAGATCTTGCGGCAAGGAGTATGAAGGCGCAGATGAGGGAGGCGAACAGGATACGGGCCTCTTATGCGCTTTTTATCGGGGCGACTGAAGTTGAGACCGGGTTGTATTCGTTGAAGAATCTTGTTACCTCTGAGCAGACGACGCTCTCCCTGGAAGCGGTGATTGAATTTTTGAGTGAACCGGCGGCTAAGGAGTTGCTGCAATAATGACTGTCCAACGGCATAAGGTGACGCTGTATGGTAAAGCGGATTGCTGCCTTTGTGATGAGGCTATGGAAGTGTTGCACAAGGTTGATGCTGTTGTACCGTTCGATCTGGAAAAAATTGACATTTCCGGTAAGCCGGAAATGCTTGCAGAGTTTGGGCTTAAAATACCCGTTATTTTTGTCGATGGAGTGCAGGCTTTCAAGTACAGGGTGAATGAGGGAAGGCTGCTTGCTCTACTCAGTATTGAGTAGTTGGCAGTAGGAAGGGAAGAGGGTGGTCAGTTGGCAATGGGAAGTTTGCAGTGGATATAGATGGAGAATGAGAGCATGATTTTTTTTGTTGCAACTGTACGTTATGAATAAAGTGGTTGCAGTTTATCTTACTGCCAACTGCCAACTGCCAACTGCCAACTGCCAACTGCCAACTGCCAACTGCCAACTGCCAACTGCCAACTGTTCATCTGGTGATAACGTACTATGGCTATGGTGAAATATATTTTACTTTTTGTTGTTTTCTTTCTGGTGACGCGGATGGTGTTTCGGGTTTTGAGGGTTGGTGTGCGTTTTTTTAAGGGGGGTGAGGGGCCGAGGGGTTCTGGAAATCCGTCGGGTTCGGGATCTCGGGGGAGGCGGATTGAGG
>Ga0118677_10008549_pt1 | contig 16363 bp, 11 predicted proteins | sample AliMusrvi5mmetaG_FD_86154 | JGI IMG/M metagenome (GOLD analysis project Ga0118677, IMG submission 86154) | reverse complement strand
TCTCCTAACCCGCTCTCCTCTCACCAATCTCCTGCGTCAGCATCATCCAACGCTATAGCCACTGAAAAATCCAAGATGCGCACGAGCGCCAGCACGGGCCAGGGGATGTTTGGCTATTGAAAGGCCCGTGCGTTACCGTCGTGGATTTGAGTTCCCATGATCACCAGACGCGGATTCTTGAAACAAAACCTTGGCTTGGGGCTGGTTGGGCTCGAGTGCGGAGCAAAAGCTGTCAGCACGTTACAAGAGGCTGTCTCTAGTGCCAAAGATGACCAGGAAAAGTCACGCGGCCTTGACTTCATTGACGCCAGCTTCGAAAACGCTTCACCGCTTTGGTACGACTTTGGCCGGGACGGCTCGGTCAGTGTCTATCTGCTGTACGATCACGAGCGCTCGTCCCCCAATCGCGCAGCCGGGCACTTTCACTTCTTGGTGCTGGCGAAACCAGGGACCCGGGTATTGCTCGAGTTCAAGAACCTGGACAACATCTGGAACGGCCAGCCCGGCTCCGCAGCTCGGGAAATGAGAAGTGTGATCACCTCTGCCGACGGTCGAGTCTGGAATCCAGTGCCGACCGAGAGCCTTCCGCAAGATCGAGTCCGCCTTCCGCTGGAATTGACGGGTCCCGGAATGTATGTCGCGCGGGTCGAGCCGTATCGGCTTTCTGATCTCGATCATTTGCTCAGGGAAATCCGGCACAAGAAACGAGTCAAGATTGCCGACATTGGCAAGACGGTCGAGGGCCGCCCGCTGGAGATGATTCGGATTGGGCATCCGGGTGCGAAACACCGCGTTTTCGTGCGCGCGCGAGCCCATCCGTGGGAAGCCGGGAGCAGTTGGGTAGTGCAAGGATTGATCAACCGGTTGCTCTTGGATGATGAACTGTCCCGGAAGTGCCTTGAGCGCTATTGTGTTTACATCTTGCCGATGGCCAACAAGGATGGCGTGGCTCGCGGACGCACGCGCTTCAATCTCTGCGGGAAGGATCTCAATCGCGATTGGGACAAGCCGGCCGACCCCCGCCTGGCGCCGGAGAATTATTGGCTCGAGCAGTGGCTCCACCGAATGATCGCGACCCACCAGGTTCCTCAGCTTGCGCTGGAGTTACACAACGACGGCAACGGCCAACTGCACATCAGCCGGCCGCCGGTTGCCGGGCTGGAGGATTACCTCAAGCGCATGGCCAACCTCGAGCGTTTGCTGCGCAAACACACTTGGTTCACCGAAGGCAGCACCGGGGATAGCTTCCGAAACTCCGGGACCCTCGGGGAAGGTTGGCTTGAGCGGTTCGGCATCGATGCCGCCGTGCATGAGTTTAACTGCAACTGGATTGCGGGTCTCAAGGACTATCCGTCGGCTCGGCACTGGCAGGACTACGGGGCGAGTCTGGCCACGGTGTTCTACGACTATTTCAATGGCGTCTGAGCCTGCCATGCAGGCTGCCATTCAGCTTTACGAGTCTCTTGGATTTGCACGTTGCGCTGCTTACTATGATACGCCGTTGCGAGACACGGTGTTCATGGAATTACAATTATAACATCTCGCCTTGCTCTGCGCCCTACCTGCCGTTGTGCGGCATAGCGCGCCGAGCTACTTGTCCTGGGACGTCGCCTTGACTCCTGGCTCGGACTCTTGTGGAGCGATACAGGCTGGCGTGGAGATGAGGATCCCTATCGCAGAGCGCTCAAAAGCAGCCATGCGGTCGCGACGCGGAATAGAGTTTGCTTCACAACCCCGTCCTATAAACGTAACGTTGGAAGAGGAACCCGTTCTGTCTTGAAGGCGAGGGGTTCAACGTGATGTGCACTAGGCAAATAAGTGGCGCTTCGACTAATCTGCTCCCGGGCAGGCCCAAAGGGTCGGTGTTTTTCCGCTGGGTCAGCCTGGGAATTCTCATGATGTGGAGGGGGCGCGAGGTAGGACACGCCACTCCATGCACGCCGTTGGATCGGAGGCCCACTAGGACCGGCGCGCACAGAGTGACGCGCCCTACCAACGTGACAAAATGAGAATGGCTGGGGTTAGTCAACACACGCCAACTGGAGGCGAGAAACGGGCTTGGGCAAATTGGGCTGTGCCGTTCTTGGCTGCGGTTCTGCTTATGCTCAGTTTCGTCACCTTCCCGCCTCCTCCGCCGGACAATGACGTGGATTCCTCGTTGAGCGGGGTATTGAACTATGCGCACGGCCAGGGCATCCAATTCGGCCCGGACCTGATGCTCACCTATGGCCCGCTGGGTTTCCTGATGTTCTTCTACTTCTCGCCGCACGCCGCAGGTCTGCGGATGGGAATGGATGTGACGGTTTGCCTGGTAACTGCCATCGGATTATGCCTGGTGGCCTGGCGGTTGCGCCCGTTGTGGCGGTGGCCTTTGCTCGCCCTGTTCTTTTGGATCGCACCCAATGTGCCGACCCGGGCGGAGCTGGTGATCAATGCCGGGCTCCTTTGTTGGGGCTTGCTGTGTTTCGTCGAATCCGGCCGTCGCCTGCCGTTTTACGTCTCGATGTTCACCGCGCTTGCGACTTTCAGCACGCTGGCCAAACTCTCCTTTCTCCTTGTCGCCAGTGGCAGCGTGGCGCTGATAGGGTGCGATCTGTTGGTTCGAGGCCACAGGCGATTGGCGTCGGGGATGATCGCAGGATTTGGAGCGGGCTTTGCGTTAGGCTGGATGGGCTCAGGCCAGGACTTTGCGCACCTGGGCGTTTTCCTGATCAATGGGCTGGCTATAGTAAGCGCCTACAATGGGGCGCTGGGCTGGGAAGGTCTCGAACTGCTGAGGACCCTCGGATTGGCGTTGGCCCCAGCGGTTCTGGCCATGATCATCCTGAGAACGCTGCCTGCGTTTGGGGGTGGCGAGCAGCGGCGGGCCGTACGCCGGTTCTTCTTGTTGGCGTGGGTATCGTTGTTGACCTTTACCGTGTGGAAGTATGGGTGCGTACGCTCGGGCCGGGAAATGTTCTTTCTCGGATTCAGCGTGGTATTGGCGATGGTTCTCGAGGCGCTGCCCTGCGAACGGCGGGTGGCGCAACGATGGGCGCGGGGCCTGGCCTTGGGCATTTGCGGGTTGTCGCTGATCACAATGCAGGAGTTTTGCTTTCCAAGCTGGCCGGGATCACTCAAGGAACCTTTTCGTGCGTTCGGCCGCAATCTGGTGTGGCTGTTGAACCCGGCCGAGTACCAGCAGCAGATGGGGGAGGCGATTGACGCGAAACGACGCGAGGCGCAGTTACCCCGCTGCCGCGAACTGATTGGGCATGCAAGTGTGGACGTGTTTGGCCAATGCCAGGCTTACTCTCTCCATAACGACCTAAATTATCGCCCGCGCCCGGTCTTCCAAAGCTACGTCGCTTGCAGCCGACCCTTGATGGAGTTGAACGAGCAGTTCTATCTCTCGCCGGCGGCACCCGAGTATGTGCTGTTCCGCCTCTACGCACTTGACCGCAAATACCCACCACTGGAAGACGCTCTGGTGCTGCGGACGCTATTGGCAAATTATCAGCCGATCATCACCGAAGACCGTTTTATCTTGTTGAAGAAAGCCGCTACGGGGCCGCCCGCTGTCTCGCCGCTCCGCGAGGGGACAGCACGGGTGGGTCAGGCCGTTGACTTGCGGGAATACGGCGACAAAAACTTATGGCTGGAGATTTCCTTGGAACCAAGCTTACTCGGCCGGTTGAGACAGGTGCTATACCGGCCGCCGACGGTGCGGCTAGCCGTGTGGCGCGAACCTGGCGGCAAGTTGCTGGTCAGAAATCGAGCGCCCGCCCCAATGCTAGCGGCGGGGTTCCTGGTCAGTCCGCTCCTGCTGAACAACGAGGATGTCCTGAACTTGTATGCCGATCGGGGAATAATGCGGCCAGGCGCGTGCTCCGTGGAGTTGCTACCGGGAGAACAACGTTATTGGAAGGATGCGATTCGATATCGGGTTTACGCGATCAAGAGTCGTTTGGGGCGGTGCGTGCCTACGGAGTTGGCCGCTAGTCTGTTCGAATCGAAGCCCGAGAACCACGCCGCTGAGTCGGCTGCGGTCAACGCCGGAGTGCTAAATTCGGGTGCTACGAAGAAGGCGGCGAGTCCTTTCACTTTGTTTCGGCCGTTCAAGTGGCGCCCGAACGCACCGCCGCCTGGGGGATGGCAAGAGAATCTCACGTTCGGGTTGTTTCTGGCGGCGCCGCTCCTGAGCTTCGGATTACTGATCGCATTCGTACGGCACATCAAGCGGAGCAAGGTTCCCACCGGTTGGGGCCGGCTGATCCTCGGGAACGCCGTGGTGTTACTCTGCCTGGTAACGCCAGTCTTGCTGGCCGGGGAAGCCTATTTCCGGTTCTTCTATGATACCACCGACTCGCTGGCATACACCAGGGTGTCGGAACGCTGGGTGCAGCGCCATTGGCATGTGAATGGCGCCGGGTGCCGGGATAATGTCGAATACTCCCCCGCGCTCGTGCCAGGTAAACGTCGAATCAGCTTCGTCGGGGATTCGTTCACTGCGGGTCATGGCATCAAAGACTTGGAAGACCGGTTCCCGAATCGGCTGCGACGGGCGCATCCGGACTGGGAGTTACACGTGGTCGCTTCGGTCGGCCTGGACACAGGCAACGAGCTTGCTTTGATGAAGAAAGCGTTTGCGAAGGGCTACCAGGTGGACCAGGTGGTGCTGGTTTATTGCCTGAATGACATTGGAGATCTGATGCCCCCCCAAGCTGACGCGACAGGGCGAGTCCTGGCAGAGCTCGATAGCAGCGGATGGCTCTTCCGCAATAGCTACATGATGAACCTCTGGCATCATCATTACACGGCGTCGCGGGATCCGTATTTGGGGAACTATTGTTCATTCGTGCGTGAGGCCTATAGCGGCCCGCTGTGGGAGAAGCAGAAGGAAAGGCTCACGGCCTTTCGAGATCTGATTCAGGCCCACGGCGGTCACCTGGCAGTAGTGACTTTTCCTTTCCTGCACGCACTGGGGCCCAATTATGAATACCAATTTGTTCACGACAAATTGGATCGGCTCTGGCAGGAGCTGGGTGTGCCGCAGCTCGATCTATTGTCCGTGTTTGAAGGCCTGCCCTCGAATCAGGTCACGGTTAATCGCTACGATGCCCATCCCAACGAACGCGCGAACAAACTAGCCGCTGAGGCGATAGACGAGTGGCTGCAAGATCTTAACGCAAATCTCGCCGGGCCTGGCAAGTAGAACTCAACGCAGGGTGCCAGTTTGGTAGCTCAAGGCAGACCGCTGGACCAGGTATTCGTATTGGGTGCTGGAGTAGGTGATCTGAGCCGCGAGCAGATTAAGCTGGGCCTGGTTGACCTCCACGATCGAGCTGAGGAGGTGTTCGTAACGCGACTGGGCGAGATCCAAGGACAGTCGCGCGTTATCCAGGAGTTCGGCGGTAATGCGCAGCCGGTCAAAAGCATTCTGAGCGTTCAGCCAGGCGATCCGCACATCGCGAATCACGTTGTTCTCCAGGTCCCGCAGGCCCTCCTCGGCCGCCCGGGCGCGCAGCTCCGCCTCGCGCTGGCGAGCGGTATAAAGGCCGCCGGTAAAGAGGGGCAAAGTTATGCTCACACCGCCCGCGGCGTAGTTATTCGGGAGTATGGAGTCACCCAGAGGAATCACACCCGCGGCGCCAACCGCCGAAATGATGGGATAATTTAAGGCCTTCTCCGCCCGGGCGAACTTGAGGGAGGCGTCCCTGGAATATCGCAGACTGAGCAGTTCCGGACGGAGTCGCAACCCCTGCTCCACCAACTCCGCGACATTGGTTGCGAGGGGCGGTGGCGGCGATTCCTCGACCAGGTGCCAAGTCTTGGACTCGCGCAAGCCCAACAGGTCGGCTAACCGGGCAAACTCGGCCTGCACGTCGTTCTGGGCTTTGCTGAGCACCAGCTTGGCCTCGTCCACGTTTACCTTGGCGAACGCCACATCCAGCTCCGATTTGATCTTGTTGCTTGCCAGCGTGCTGACCTGGTCCAGGAACAACTGTCGCGTGGCCACCGTCTGCTCGGCAACGAGCGTAACCGACTGGGCTTGTTGCGCAGCGAAAAAGGACGCATCCACGGCGAGGAGGATTTGCTCGCGAGTGGCCTCCGCGTTGTCAGCCGCAGCTTGCGCCTGCAGTTTGGCACTGCCGCTCAAATTGGCCGTGCGGCCAAAATCGGTGATGAGCTGGGAGAGGACCAACCCTTCGGCGTTCTTGTTGAAGACGCTGGGACTGTTTATTACGCCAACCGCCCCAAGGCGGGCGTCCTCGTCCGCGGCCCCAGCCGTCATTACATTGGCGGCGAGCGTCGGATAAAATGCCGCCTGAACCTGCCGGGTTACCTCCCGGGCTGCCAGCGCCTTTAAGTCGCCGACCCGAATGGCCGGATGATTGCGAAGCGCTTCGGCATGGGCCTCCTGCAGTGTCAACGACGGAGCGTCAGCCCCGCTCACGGTCAGACACTCGAAGCCTAGCATTACAGCCCAGGCGATGGTTTTAGACGCTCTGATCATAGACCCTCTTCCAATTATGAAGTCCGAATTAAGCCTCCCCAACTGCCGCTGTGGCCACCGGGGTGGCGCCACCAACCTCCCGCCGGCGATATACGATGTAGTATGCCGCCGGCACGATGAACACTGTCAGGATCACTGACACGGCCAGCCCGCCGATGATGGCGCGCGCCAGCGGTGCATAAGCCTCGCTCCCCGTTCCCAGCTTCATGGCCATCGGCAACAACCCGATCAGCGTGGCCAGCGAAGTCATCAGCACCGGGCGCAAACGAATCCGGCAGGCCTGCGATACGGCCTGCCGCAGCGGCCGACCCTCGGCGCGGAGCCGATTAGTGAAGTCCACGATCAGAATGCTATTCGAGACCACAATACCCACCATCATCACCACCCCCATCAAGGACATAATGTTCAGATTGGTCCCCGTGGCAAACAGGATGAGCAGCACGCCGGTCACCCCTGTAGGCACCGCCAGTAGAATCAGGAACGGGTCCACGAACGATTTGAGTTGTGCCACCAGGATGAGGTAGACCAGCAACGTCGCAAGAATCAGCCCTTTGCCAAAGCTGCTGAACGAAGTGCGCATGGCCTGGACCGTGCCGAGCACAGTTACGCTGGTGTCCTTCGGCAGCTTCGGCTTCGTTTGGGCCACGATCTTCTCGACGCCAGCATACACCTTGCTCAGGTCCTCACTCGAAGGCGCGACATAGACATCAATGGTGCGCTGGATCTGGTAATGGTCAACCTCCGTAGGCGAAGGGACGCGGGAGATGCGGACGACGGAATCCAGGCGAGTAGGCTGTTTGAGGTGCGCCGCCCGGAGGGGCAGGCTTCCGAGATCGGCGAGACTCTTCACGTAGCCCTCACGATACTGGACGGTCAGCAGGTAGTTGTTGCCGCTCTTGGGATCGATCCAGTAGCTCGGGGCAATCATGCCGTTGGAGGTCAGCGCGGTAATCAAGCTGTCGGTGACCTCTTTGGTGGTGAGTCCCAGTTCACTGGCGCGCTCGCGGTCAATCTCGATCTTCAGGGCGGGGTAATCCACATCCTGCGGTATAAGCACATCGCTCACCCCGGGCAGGGCGCGCACCTGCCGGGCGATCTGGCTGGCGGTGTCGTGCAAGGCCCGCAAGTCCGCGCCGGTGACCTGGATGTCAAAAGGCGCGGGGATGCCCTGGTTGAGAATCGCGTCCACCAGGCCGCCGGTCTGCAAATAAGCACTGAGCTCGGGTAGCTCGCGCCGGATCCGATCGCGCACCAGGCCCATGCATGCAAAACTGCTGAGCCGATGGCCTTTATCGAGTCCCACCTGCACCGTGGCGGTACTCGGGCAGGAGTTCGGGTTGAGGATGGAGTTAAAACCGGGCGTGGTCCCAATATTGGAGACGATAATCTTTAAATCTCGCTTGGGCACGACGCTACGAACAATGTCCTCGACGCGGCTGATAAACTTCTCGGTGAGTTCCAGGCGCGTGCCTGAGGGGGCCTTCACGCTGACCACGAACTGACTTGGGTCGGTGCGGGGAAAGTAAGCCCTGCCGATCAACGGGTAAAGGGCCAGGCTGAACAAAAAGAGGCCGCTGATGCCCAGCACGGTGGCCACGGGCCGGACCAGCGCTAAACTGAGGGTGCCTTCATAGTGGTCGAGCATCCGGTGGAACCCGCGGTTAAACCAAGTATTGCAGCGTGGGCCCCAACCCTTTGAGTGCGGAATGCCGAGTTCGGAATGCGGATCTCCGGCTGCGCCCCCGTGCGCTGACTGTCCTTTGATCAGCCTCGCGCAGAAAAGCGGCACGACCGACATCGCCACAAAATAGGACGCAAATAGCGAGAGCACCACTGTCAGTGCGAGCGCCGAGAACAGAAACCGGCTAACGCCGTAGAGAAAGGTGACGGGGAAGAACACCACCGCCGTCGTTAGGGTCGCGGCGAGCACGGGTAGGGATACTTCCTCGCCGCCGCGTTCGGCCGCAAGCTTCGGGTCCTCCCCCATCTCCAGGTGCCGGAAAATATTTTCGAGCACGACGACCGAGTTATCAATCAGCCGGGAGAAGGCCAGGGCCAACCCGCCCAGGATCATCGCGTTGATCGTGCTGCCGCCCAGGCCCAAGGCGATGAAGGCCGCCAGGGCCGACAGCGGGATGGAGAGAAACACCGCCGCGGTGGCGCGCATGCTCCCGAGAAAGATCAGGATCAGCAGCCCGGTGAGCACCAGGCCGATGGCACCCTCATGTACCAGGGTATCGATGGCCGTGCTCACAAACGCCGATTGGTCAAACACGACCTCATGCACCAACCGTCTGGGCACATACTTGAGGTTGGCCACTATCTTCCTGACGCCCTTGACCACTTCGATGGTATTGGCCTCCCCGCCCTGCTTCAAGATCGGCACGTACACGGAGGGTTGGCCGTCAACGCGGACCTTGTTGTATTGAATCTGGGCGTCGTCCTCGGCCTTCCCCACGTCCGCCACCAGCACCGAAGCCTCGCCGACTGTCTTCAGCGGGACCATATCTATGTCCTTCATCGCATTGATCTGGTTGTTAGCGTAGATGTTGTAGTCGTAAGGGCCAATCTTCACGTCACCGGCGGGCAGAATCAGGTTGGCTTCGTTGACGCTGCGCACGACATCCATCACGCTCAACTGATGCGCCTCCAGCTTGAGCGGGTCCACGTAGACCATGATCTGGCGATAGCGTCCGCCGAAGGCCGGCGGGATCGATGCGCCCGGGATACCAGCCATTTGGTTGCGCACGGTAAACTGACCTAGGTCGCGCAGTTGAGCTTCGCTTAGCCCTTTGCCTTTCAACGTTACCAGGCACACCGGCAGGCTGGACGCATCGAACTTCATGACAATCGGCGGCAGCGTGCCTTGCGGCAGGTAGCGCAAGCTGGCCATTGCCAGGTTGGCGATGCTGGTGACGGCGGAATCCGGGTTGGCGCCAGGCAGAAAATAGACCTTGATCAAGCTCACGCCGGTCAACGAGCGTGACTCCATGTGGTGGTAGCCCGACGCCAGCGTGAACATGCGCTCGAATTGGCCGGTGATATCGTACTCGATCTGCTCCGGCGGCATACCGGAATAAAATGTGGCGACTACCACCACCGGGATGTTGATGGGTGGAAACAAATCTACCGGCATGCGGTTCAGGCAGTTCACACCCACAACGCACACGATGAGGCAGATGACTACGATCAGATACGGATACCGAATGGAAAAGCGAGACACGGTGTGGACGAGTTAAGTACGTTAAATGGTTAAATCAGTCGCATGGACCACATGCGCGGAGCGCGGGCATTAACCGGGTTCAAAGGGGTTTCCTAACGATAGCGGCGCGCAGCTTTTCGAGCGAGAAGCCCGGCGAGCAGCAGAGCGCGATCAACTCCTCTTCCTTGGCGCTGATTTTGGCGGCTGCCTCGGGAATCCGCGCGGCGACATCGAGGGGAACGGACTGAACGCCATGTACGTCGCCGTGCAACAAATCTCCCGGGCGGATCCTCAAGCCGCCGATTTCAACCGGCTGGCCGATCCCCACGACGTGCACATAGGCATGAGACACGGAGACGCTGCCGGCGAAGTAGTGGAAGCCAGCGGTCCCAGCCGCAGGGATATCACGGACCGACCCGTTGGTAATGACTCCCACGCAACGCAGTGCCCGGAGGATGTTCATATGCACGGCCCCGACCAGCGAACCCAGACCCGGGCGGGTCGCCACATCTTGCACAACCGCCACCCGCGGTTCCGGCAGCGAAAGAACGTAATCCCACCAATCGGTGCGGTCGGGATACGGGTCATCCCCCATCGGCGGCGCGGAGCCGCGGATCTTGATGGTCGCCGCGTAACCGATCATCGGCTGCAAGCGAGGGAAGAGGCAGTGGACCGAATTGTCCATGAACCCCTCGTTGCGCAGGCGCTCGTGAAACGTCTCGATGGCGTTCGCCAAAGTGCAGGCGTCCAGTCGGCGCAATGCTTCCAACTGTGCCGGGGAAAGAGGATAGTTCATGTCATTGTTGGGCGAGTGCGTCGGCCAGTTTGGGCTCTACCTTCAGGCCGATCTCGACCTGCGAACGGCTGCCAACCAGTACCATCTCGCCCTCCTTCAAACCCGAGAGGACCTCAAATTCGGTGGGAGTCACCAAGCCCAATTTCACCGGGCGATCCTCGATTTGGCCGCGGTCATTGACGACATACACGGTGTCACCGTAGCCGGGCGGCACCGCCTGGATGGGAATGGCCAGGGTCTGCGGGCGGCGTTGTACCTTGAGCACTATCCGGCAATACATGCCCGGAACTATTTCCAGCTTGGGGTTGGGAACCTCGATCTCCGTCATCATCGTTCGCGTGTCCTGGTTCAAATTCAGGGTCGCCCGTGTAATGGTGCCCGTGGAGGTAATCCCTCCCAAGGATTCGACCCGCACCTCGACCGGGTCCCCTATGTGCACATCTTTCACGTACGGCTGATCCACGGGGAAGTCCAGCCTGAGCAGGTAGTTGTCCGAAACCCGCACCAGCGGCATGGATTGGGTGGCGGAAGCTGTGCCGGCCTGGATCAGCGAGCCCGGGTCCGCATAGCGCTTAGTAACGACCCCGTCAAATGGCGCGGTGATCAGGGTGTAACCCACCAGTGTCTGGAGTTTCTCCACGTTGGCTCTGGTGGCGGCGGTGGCCGCGAAGGTGGTGCGGTCGTTGGCGTCGGCGGTGTCTATCTCCTGCTGAGGGACCAAATTCGGATGAGCCTTGGTGTTCACCGCCGCAAGTCGTTGGTGGATCCGGTGCGCGTTGGTGTAGTCGGCCTCTGCCTTCTGCTGGGTAGCGATGGCGTTGTGCAGTTCGTCGTACAACTCAGGCACTTCCAGCGTGGCCAGGAGTTGGTTCGACTTGACCTCATCGCCAAAATCCACCTTCATCTCGCGCACATAGCCTGAGACCTTCGCATGCAACTCCACTTCCACGTAAGGCCGGAATTCGGCGGGAAAGGTCACTTCATTGAAAAGGTCGTGCCGCGTGACGCGCGCCACGCGGACCGGCAGAGCTTCGGCTGATGCCACAGGCGTTGGCTGGAGCTTGGCGTGGGCGGAGACTGCCCGCCAAATGAGAATGGAAAGGCTGGCGATCAAAACCACTCCTGCGATGCGCCAGTCAATCCGCCGGACGAAGCCCGGCAATCCCCTGCTCACTCTACGGGAGAACGGCTCTTTTGAGGTTTCAGTAACGGGCTCCGAGGTACGGGGCAGTAGAGCAGGCGTCTCGCCTGCTCCGCACAGCATCGGCGGAGCTTCGCGGGACGTAGGCAGCGGGGTGCCTAGGGACTGCTCAGGTGGTCGGTTCTCAGTGCTCATGATTAGTTTGCTTGGGCTGGTCAGACGGGGCGGGGGTGAGAGGCAATTCCACCCGAAAGCGGCTACCCTGCCCCGGTGTGCTGCTGGCCTCGACGCGCCCGTGATGGGCTGTGCAGATAGACTTGACTATCGAAAGGCCCAGTCCCGCGCCGCCAAGGTCCCGTGAACGCGCCTTATCCACCCGAAAGAACCGGTCGAATACCCGCGGTAGCGCGTCCGCCGGAATTCCGATACCATTGTCCGCTACCTCCAGCACCGCGTGGCTATTAATGGCGTTGACGGTCAGACCAATGACGCCGCCCTGGAGAGTGTATTTGATCGCATTGTCGAGTAGGTTCACGATCACCTGTTTTAAGCGCGCCTGGTCACCTTCGACCCAGACCGGTTCAACGGCAGCACACGTGACCCGAATGTCCTTGTCTTCGGCCAGCAATGACATCTGATCGGCCGTCGCCGCGGCCAACCGGGCCAGATCGAGCTTCACCCACGCCGCCGCGGCCTCCCCGGCGTCGAGCCGCGAGATGGCAAACAGGCCTTCGACAATTCTAGCCAGGCGCTCGACCTCCTCCAACGCGCTGCCAAGCCGCTCGCGCCACACGGGTGCCAGCGCGGGTTCGTGGATAATACTCTCGATTTCGCCGCGCAGCACGGTCAGAGGCGTGCGCAACTCGTGCGATGCATCGGCCATGAATTGCCGCGAATATTGGAAGGCGTCATCCAGGCGCTGGACCATATGGTTTAGCGCTATAGAAAGGCGCTCCAACTCGTCACCTGTCCGCGCAACCGGCAGGCTTTCGCTAAGATTCTGGGAACTGATTCGCTCTGCGCTCGCCACAATCGTATCCACCGGCAGCAGGGCTCGCTTCACCAGGAAGGAACCGCCTCCCACTGCCAGCACCGCCACGATCGGGAGCACCACGAAAAGGAATCTCAGCCACTGGCCCAAGTGAGCTTGTACGTCGTCCAGCGGTGCCCCGGTTTCGATTAGATAGCGATTACCGCTGGGCGACTGGACCTCACAGGCGGTCAGGAGCATCTTCCGACCTCCCGGCAGCACTACCTGCCGGGCGTTTCCGCCGCGGGAAGTCCACGAGGCCACCGGCACTTCCTCGGGAACAAAGGTCTGGTCTTTGGGTGCGTGGGAAAGGTAAAGTACGCTGCCGTCACCACGCGTAATGCGGACAAAGCGCCCGTTGAGGTCTGGTGCATAGCGAGCCTCAACTTCCGCCCCCACCCGCGCCTCGGCCTGGCTGCGAATCTCGTCGAGCACCAATTGCCCAACCTGACGCCCACGCCGCGCCTGGGTTTCCCGCAGCGCTCCGACCAGCGAATTCTGAAGAACCCCATAAGTGGTCGCACCGATCAGGACGAAACAACCGGTCAATAACCCGGCGTACCACGCGACTAATTGGAATCTGAGCGAGCGAGCGTTCACGAATCCGAACCGTTCCCGATGGAATAACCGACTCCGCGCACGGTATGAATGAGCTTCTCGGGAAACGGATCGTCCACTTTGGCGCGCAGGTGGCGGACATAGACATCTACGATGTTGGTCAGTCCCTCGAAGCTCTGGTCCCACACGTGCTCGATGATCATGGTGCGGGAGAAAACCCGCCCGGCATTGGCGATCAGGTATTCCAGCAGGGCGTATTCTTTGGCCGTCAGTTCGATACGTTTGCCGGCCCGCTTGACCTGTTGTGTCAACCGGTCAAGTTCCAGGTCGCCGACGCGCAGGACGTTGGAACGGTTGACCGGCCCCCGGCGCAACAGGGCTTTCACACGGACGAGCAGTTCCGCAAAAGCAAACGGCTTGGTCAGGTAATCATCGGCGCCCGCTTCAAAATGGGCGACCTTCTCGGCCATCGCATCACGGGCCGTGAGAATGAGGACGGGCGCTTCATTCCGGTCAAGGCGGATGCGCTTCAGAATCTCCGAGCCGCTCAAGCCCGGCAACATCAAGTCCAGAATGATCAGGTCATAGGCGCAAGCGGCCAGCGCCTGGAGCGCGGACGGCCCGTCAGCAGCCATGTCCACGGCGAAGCGCTCCGCCCGCAATCCGCGCGCCACGAAGCCAGCTACTTTCTTTTCGTCTTCAATCAGCAGGAGTCTCATGGTCCCTTGGGAGCATATGCCAGCACAGTCCGCAATAATGTAGCACGAGATCATCGAATGCGCATGCACCCTGGGCGAACCTAGGACCGGAACTCTGGCGCTTTCCTTGAAATTGGCAGCTTGTCGGTCACTGCTTATTCGCTTCCGATGAAGCTCGGCCCCATTGAAATTATTCCAAGCATACAGTTATAGACACCGCCCAGATTAAAGCGAGCTGAACGGCACATTAAAATCCGTTCAGAAATGTTGCGCCTACGCGAGAACCTGTCGTAAGGAAGAGTATGAGATTACGAGTAATGCTCGCGTGGACGCTGCTCCTGGTGTCGCTGTCTCTGGTGGGGTGCGCGTCAAATGGCCCTGGCCTTGTCCTTGACCCAGTGGGACCACCGGTCTTCCAGCCAAGCGCCGGTTCTAACGGCACATTAGTGGTCTTCTCGGCTTACGACCCAAACGCGCACTTTAACAGCCTCCCCTATCGGCGGGTTCACTCGGACTACAGCCTACTTGCTGTGGACGGCACACGACTGCAGACCATCCACAACGATAACGGCACCTCCGTCGAGGGTCCCAAGGCCGTGCCCCTTCCTGCGGGCGAGTATCGAGTTGTTGCCCTGGCCAATGGCTACGGAACAGTGACGGTCCCAGTGGTCGTCGGGGTCAATCAGACCACCGTGGTGCATTTGGAGGGGGGAAGCCCCTGGGGAAACAAGGCGCCTACGGCAGAAGTAAAATCTGTTCGGCTCCCGGACGGCGAAATTGTCGGCTGGCGGGCTAACACGCAGCGTTCCGCTCAAACTGCATCGCCGGCACCCGCTCGATACCACCACGAAGTCGTCTCGGAGTTCAACGACGGCGAAACCAAGTTCCTGCAACTGGTCCCCGATGACAATCCGTAGTCCGCCTGAAGGCTGACATCAATTAATTGGCTTCGCTGCTTTCGTGTGAAATTCAAAAGCCACCTCGCCCGTTCCCTCTCCCCATCGGATGGGGAGAGGGTGCCCTTTAGGGCGGGTGAGGGGTCAGCGTCGAGCCTGATGCTCAGGCAGCCGGCACTCGAGCCTGGAACTGGCGCGGCAGGCTTTCGAACCCATCCACCATCGTGCTGGCCCGAACGAACAGGCGCTTGCCGACTGGCACGGCCCCGAATTCCGCCACGTACAGCGAAGTAATGTCTGCCGAACCAGCGGCCGGCACCGGGCAGGTGCCGATGATGCGGAAATTCCGGCAGGCCCGAACCGCCGAGTTCTGCGGCAGGCTGGCCCGCAGACCCAAAGCGAGGGGTAGCGAGACCGGAGTGTTGCGAGACGGGTCGTCTGGCCCAGCCCCGCATATTTCACACTCCGAAGGAAACGGCAACAGTGCGCCGCGTGAGGGCACGCGGCCTACAAGCGAACGGCCCCGCCAATGTAGGCCGCGTGCCCTCACGCGGCGTTGGGTGTGAAATAGGCGGCCTAGCAGGCGGCCGAGGACGCCCGACCCCGGTATCGCGTCGCCAGGGAAATGAAGGCCACCGCCACCACCACCATCAGTGCGGCGTAAAAATAAAACTCCACCGCACCGCGGGCGTGAACATAGTTGCTGTTCAGATTCGTGAACAGGGCCACGAGAAAATGCCCGACCGACATCGTCATCAGCCAGAAGCTCATGACGATGCTCTTCATGCGCTCGGGGGACTGGCTGAAGGCGAATTCCAATGCGGTCGCCGACAACATCACCTCGCCCGCCTCGAGCACAATGTAGGGAATCAATTGCCACGCCACACTCAGCGTCGCGCCATGGTCCATACGCGATTGGATGTAGCCACAGATCACAAAGGACACCGCCCCGAGCACCATGCCCGCCGACATCCGGCGCAGAGGCGTCGGCAGGATTCCTCGCCATTCGAGCCACGGATAGACCCCCAGCGTCAGAATCGGCACCCAGATCATCACTAATACCGAGCCGGCGGATTGCATGGTCTCGCCGTCGAGGACGTAAAATGGCGTCATCTTATTGCCCTGAAGCACCCACGTGGTGTTCACCTGGTTGAACAGCGCCCAGAACATCGGCACTGTGAGAAAGACCATCAGGATGCCTGCGACGGCCCGCGCGCACTGGACTTCTTCCGGGCTGAACCTCGCCAAGGCAACATCCAGGAACCGCTGACCGCTCTTCCGCTCCCCCCGATGCCTTAGCGCAAAACACACCACGGTCCAGAATCCCGCGCCGCGGTCCGCGCGCTGAGGCGGCTGGCGGACGTATTGCTTGGCGCCAAGCCAGAAAATCAGCGTGGCTAAACCCATGAAGATCCCCGGCACCCCGAACGCCCAGCCATACCCCGCCTTGTTGCGAACCAGCGGTATGACGATGAATCCGAACGCCGCACCAAGATTGATCGCCTGAGAAAACCACTCATAGACTTTCCTCAACACCCGTTCTTGG
>Ga0118677_10008547_pt1 | contig 16365 bp, 11 predicted proteins | sample AliMusrvi5mmetaG_FD_86154 | JGI IMG/M metagenome (GOLD analysis project Ga0118677, IMG submission 86154) | reverse complement strand
GAGTGGATCACCGCTGGTGACAGCGGGCTCGCTGCTTCGGCAGCGAGGGCCTCCCTCAACCTGGCCGCGCTGGTCAGGTACCATGGGCGAGGACTACGACCTCATCGCGGATGGGGCAGGGCTCTTTGAGAGACGCATAGGGGCAATTTGCTCGCACCGGTTTTTTGAAGAAAAACTACCGGGGCGGGTTTTCGCTCGTCAAGCGGGTGGTGGATGCAGGATTCAGGATGCAGGATGGGACGGATCGGTCGGATTGGACGGATGGATGGGAGTTATGGGAGATATGGGAGATATGGGATTTGGGGGAGGGGTGTCCCTTTGCTGGGGTTTACCTATCACTGGCGGGGCTCGCTTCGCTCACATCCTTCCAAACCTCTTCGCTCACACCCTCATAATAAACCGTCTTCACTGCCCTGTTTTCCACTGCCGTTTCGGATAGTTGACGAGCGGTTTCTTACCACTCAACCCCGGCTCTGCCGGGTCGGGGACTTTCTAACATAGCTAAGCTTGCCCCGTGATCCGATAGCAGCAGCAGTTGAATTTTCGCGATGCACCGTATTGGGGATAGCGTTCCGCGTTGCTTCCCGCGTTGACGGAAAAAATACACCGGATTCATGATTTGTTACGGTCCTCATCGGCCGATATACGGCTTAGAGGCTATCTAAAAAGTCTCGGTACCGGCCTGCTGGACGCTTATTGCCTCCCGCGGCGTTACCTTTCCTCTGTAATATGTTCGCATATGACTACGGAAAGGTGCCTGGCGGGAAACAAATATCGCCTCAGCATCCCGGCACCGATACTTTTCAGATGGCCTCAAAGGTTGAGGATAATTATGTCGAGAAACACTTTACGCGTGTTGCTGATGGCGGCATTCTTGCTCTGCGGCTGGGTGCGACAGGTTGCCGGCCAGGAACCGATCGTGGTCTCCGGACTGGCGCCGTTTGAGTATGATAATCATGTCTATGTGCCCCTCAAACCCACCTGCGATCACATCGGCGCATCATTCACCTGGGATTCTGGGAGCGAAGATGCTTCCATCCTCTATCACAACCGCAATCTGACCGTGACGGTCGGTAGCCGGTCGTGTTTCTACAATGATGAACCGCGTTATCTGAATGCGCCGGTCATCATGTTGCGCGATCGCCTGTTTTGTCCGGCAGACGCTTTCCAACAATACCTGGGTGTCTCCTTCCGCTGGGAATCCCGGCATCACCGGGCGCTCTTTGAAGGTCCACACGGTTGGGGGCACTATAACGTCGATCCCGTTGCGCCCCCCTTCATCGCCGGCACCTTCGAGAGTTATGGCTATGTGCCCGCTTATGACCCCGAACCGTTCGAGGCAAGCGGGGTCACCTACCTGCCGTTGCGCAGCGTGGCGGATGTCATCGGCGCGGCGTTGCTGTTTGAGATCGTGAGCGACCGTTGCGTGGTCACCTATGCCGATACGCAGACCGTGCTCTTTATCGGCGATGATTCGTGTTACTATCGGGATCACGTGGTGATCCTGCCCGGGGCGCCGCTGGTCTGCAATAATATCGTCTATGTCCCGGAAGGTTTGCTGACCGATGACTGGCATGTGCCGTATGAGCGAAGGGGGCACGATTTTCGTCTGCAAGGCGGCGCGGGATGGCATGATTTCAGCGTGCGTCCCGACCCACCTGCCCCGACCCACCACTCGATGATGGACAGCCCGGTGTTGCGCCGGGGAGCCGGCGGCTTGCGCGCCATCGGCATGAGCCGGCCCAAAGATCCGGGGGTCATTGCCCACCGAGGAGCCGGCAAAACGGCCGGGCCGGGCGCCACTGCCCACGCCGGGCCGCGTGTGCGCACCGGCTTTCCGCCCATTGCCGCCACCCACCCGCGGGCAACCATGGCCGCGAATCATGGACAACAACACGCCGGCGCGGCGCAACACAACACGAAAAACGCGACCGCCGGCGGCAGAGCCCATCCAACCGCCCATCCCGCGCAACACGGCAATGCCGGCGGAAACGCCCACCCGACTGCCCGCACCGCACAACACGGCAACCGCGGTGGCGGCCATCCGACTGCTCGCGCCGTGCAACACGGCAACCGTGGCGGAGGCCGTCCGACTGCTCGTGCCGTGCAACATGGCAACCGTGGCGGCGGTCATCCGACTGCTCGCGTACCGCAACACGGCAACCGTGGCGGAGGCCGTCCGACTGCTCGTGCCGTGCAACATGGCAACCGCGGCGGCGGTCATCCGACTGCTCGTGCCGTGCAACATGGCAACCGCGGCGGCGGTCATCCGGCTGCTCGTGCCGTGCAACACGGCAACGGTGGTGGAGGCCGCTCGGCTGCTCGTGCCGTGCAACACGGCAACGGTGGCGGAGGCCGTCCGGCTGCTCGTGCCGTGCAACACGGCAACGGTGGCGGAGGCCGTCCGGTTGCTCGTGCCGTGCAACGTGGTAACGGTGGCGGAGGTGGCCCACGTGCTGGAGGTGGCGGTCCACGCGGTGGAGGCGGTGGTGGTCCACGCGGTGGTGGCGGTCCGCACGGTGGAGGCGGTGGTGGTCCGCACGGCGGCGGTGGTGGTGGTCCACGCGGCGGCGGCGGTGGTGGTCCGCACGGCGGTGGCGGTGGAGGACACAACAATGGTAAAGGAAGAGGTTAAGCGGGAGGACGGCCATTGCTGACCGCTTGCTCACGATTCAGCAACGTGTGAATGCCATTCGAAGGATGACAAGTGAAACGAACCTCGTCGATTGATCAGTAGATTCGGCGAGGTTCACCGCATTTTCCCCGCCTGATAATTCCTCTCACTCCACGCGCTGCGGCGGGACAGTTCCCTTATTGTTTCGGTGTGCTATCATGGCTTCGGGATTCGTGACAACACCCTCGTGGGGAGTAACCTCTTCGATGCCACCGGCTGCCCGTATGCCGCAAAGGATTCACGCGAAATCTCGTCTCCTCTACGGCCTTTACCGCGCGCGCTGTGTCTCAGCGGTCGCTAGAAAAACTCAGGACAGCGGTGACACCGTCACCAGCGTCAGCAGTTCATCTGCCCACAGATCGGCTTCCGTTTCGCGCACGCGCCAAGACGCGGGGGCGGTACTTTCGGCCAGGCCGTGATAGAGTTCATGGGCGATATGCCATTGCTCCACCTGGGTCAGCGGCTGGGCACGGCGCTCCGCTAACTTGCGGAGCGCGGGAAGGAATAACAGAATCCGCCCCTCGGGTTTATATTCACTCAACACGGTGACGCCCGGCAGCACGGGCGACTGCTCCTGCCGTTCGACCGCAAATCCGAGTGTGGTCGCCAGTTCTTCCGGGAACTGCCGACCGTGGGTTTCCACCAGTTCAATTGGGGTGGGCACTGACATGATAACCCTCCGGTACCGGGAAGCTCAGCGCCATATCCAGGCGCAACGCGCCGGCCTGATGCGTCACGCCGGTGATCGTCAACGGCGCCGGCAAGTGCAGGCTGGTGTTTAAGTCGATCAGCGGATTCAGCGTCCGCAAGAGATGGCGAGTAGTGGAGGCCGGCAGGCGAAAGAGCGACACTTTCAAGTTGGGATCGTCGAAATAGAGCACCGCGCCATCGCGTGCCAGCATGCGTCCGGTCAACTGTACCGGAAGCTTGATGAAAGTGCGGGTGGTGCCGGTAATACGGCAACCCTCCGGAGTGATCGTGACATGCGGGTTGTCGATCGGCGGCTGCATGGTCTTCAAGTAGCCGGTGAGACTCTCCTGCGGCGCCAACAGATACCCGGTGACGGACTCGGCGGCGGTGATATGCGGGGTGCTGCCGTGGAGACTGTCCAGCGGGATGCGCAACTCCCGCGCTTCCCATACCGACTGGGGAATCTCCAGTCCTTGCGTGGTCACCTCGCGGCATTCAATGCGCGCCGAGACGATGCGGATCGATGCGCCGGCGCCCGCCGGCGTGGGCAGGGGTTGACCGGGATCCGCCGGCGGCGTCGCGATGGCAACCGAAGGCGACACCGGCGTATCGACGCTGAATTTGCTCAGCGTGATCTCCACGCGTTCGAAGGTGGTCGAAAACGGCGACGCGCGCCGCACCATCACCTGTACGGTCGCCGGATGCAACAGCGCGCGCAGTTGCTCGGTAATTTGCGCCGCAATCTCCGCGTCACTGGGAACCACGTGTTTCAGCGCCCCCAGACAGAGCACGGTCAACAACAATGCCATAAAAAAGCCTCACCGATAGTGTTGTTCCCCGCGCGCGACGCATTCAAGCCTGACGTAGTGGCGATTTGGAACAGGGAGTCGCATCGTACGGGCTGTCGGCGTTTTTTTAACCGCAGATTTCGCAGATTTCGCAGATTACGCAGATTAAAGATATAGCTCAGGCCATTGATTTATGAATGTCAGATCGCGGGTTTTCCGCGTTCCGGTTAGCGCGCCGGACGGTGGTTTCGATACGACCATCCCTGGTCACTCAACCACCGAGTGCTCGCGAGGACGCTCGCGCGCCAGCAAGGACTACCCGAGTTCCGAATCTGCGAAATCTGCGTAATCTGCGGTTAAAAAATCCCGCTCCTCACTACGGCTTGTCCGGCGCTAAATTCAACGGAATGTGCATGACCGGTCCCCATTTGCCGTCTTTATCCTGCGCTTGCAGGTGGAAGAAGCGCTGGGTGGCGGTGGGGGTGACGTTGAGAATGTGCTCGGAGGTGGTTTTCGTCGGCATGCCGTTGGGAGAAGCGTCGAGGCCGACGCGCCAGACGGTCTCCGGCTGATCGGGCATCGTCCAGTGGAGGCGCACCGGCGATTTGGCCAGCGGGACCATGACGATGTTGTCGAAACGCAGGCACATCCCGCCCGGATTATTGCCGAACCCATAACTCCGCACGTCGGAGGGTGCGCTCCAATCCGCGATCACAATCTCCTGCACGGTAGGATCGAACACCTCTTTTCCGGTTTGTTTCAGCACGGCTTCCGTAAGCAGTTTGCCCAGGTTCACCTCCAGATGATGCCAGGCGCCGTCCGCTACCGCGGTCAGTCGTCCCACCGTGTAGACGCCCGGTTCCTGGGCTTCCTTGCCGGTGAGCAGAAATTCATACCAGATTCCCGCCTTGCGCACATACAGGTTCACCTTCGCGCCGGGATCGAAGCAGTAGTCGTAATGCAGCACCGGCGTCGTCTCCAGGTTGCGCTCGGTGGAGGCCAGTGTGACCGACAGATCGCCGGCGGGATACATATTGATGACGCGGGCGATGGTATTCGGCGCGTGTTCTACGTCGCTCACGCGCTCGCGCACCACGCGTCCGGCGATTCCCTGCCGCTCGCGCACATCGCCCAGGCCGTCTTCGAAGTTGCTGACGATCAACGGGATCTCATCCACCGTCACCTGCGGGACGGCCAGCGGTTCCAGCGTTCCCTGCACGGCCAGTGGGGTGGCGGCGCGCGGCGTGCCGATGGTCATCTTCTCGGCGGAATAGTTCGCGCGACCGAGCATGATGCCGTTGTTGAGCGTCCACATCGCGGCATAACCGCCGGGGATCGGATCGGGATCGAGATAGGTCATCGCCAGCTTGTTGTCGAGGAAGACTTTGATCTCCCCGCCGCGCTTCTCGATGCGCGTGGCGAACCAGCCGCGGTGTCCCAATCCCAGCGACGGCAGCAGGTGCTCGGGCAGCGTCGTTGTTTTGACGATCACGCCTTTGCGCAGCAGCATCGTCTGCGTGTGCGCGTTGGGGCGTCCGGCGCGAATCACCGAATAGCCGCTGTTCAGATGCGAGCCGTCCGCGCAAATGGTGACATTGGTATCGCGGAACCGGCGCGCTTCTTCTTCCGGCATGTTGTCGAACTGCATTTTGATGCCCATATAGGCTTCGACGGTTTGATCGCCGTCCAGCCGGCGTTTTGTCCACACCGTCGGGGTGTAGGGGCCGAAACCGCCGAACCAGTTCCATTGCGGTTGGCAGGAATAGCGGGCCATCACCGCCCACACGCCGCTCTCCGTCACCCAGCCCACCGGCGATTCTTCGAAGGTGTCCTCCACCCGGTCGGACGACACGCGCACCATCGCCGCCGAAAGTTTCGGCGAGGTGACGGTGAAACCGATCATCTCCGTCTTCAGCGGCGCGCGGTCGCGGAAGGTGAAGATCACCTGTTCATGCAGCACGCGCGGATCGGTCAACTCCGGGTCGAGCTCCTGCGCGCGCAGCACCAAAAAATGCCCCAGCCGCTCGAAGACGAGTTGCGATTTTTTCGTGATGGCGAAGGGGTAATCTCCGATGACATCCGCGCCGCGAATCAACCGCGCCTGCCCTTTGTTGTCCTTCTGGGTAAGCTGCAGGCGATAGCCGCTGGCGCTGTCATAATTGGTGGTCAGGTGCAGGGTCTGCCCGGCGACGGTTTCGAGCGTAACCGGAATGATCGCTTTCAGGTCATGGTAATGCCCGCCCTTGTGCCAATACACCCCCGGCTGATCGCTCGGTAACGGGGTGGCAAAGCCGACGGTGCTGTGCGGAAATCCCTGCGGCGTGACGAAGGCTTTCGGCAGCACCGCCGGATACCAGTCGGCATCCGCGCTCGACCAGGCCACCAGATAGCGATCCTTCTCGAAGACTTCGTTCATCACCGGATGCCGGCGGGGCGGATCGTTTTGGGTGATCGCCGGCGGGGTGTAATATCCCGCGGAGGAAGCGGCCAGAAAACCGACGCGGCCATGCGTGCGCTGCGGGTCGTAATTCTCCATCACCGCTTCGTTGTTGAAATACAGCCGCACATACGGCCCGTTCGCTTCCACGCGCAAATCCGCCCACTCGTCTTCCGTCAGCCCGAAATTGGCGTGATCCAGTTCCTCGCGCGGCTCGTTGTTCACCACCTGCCGCAGTTTTTGACCGGTGACGGAGAGGTTCCAGAGATAGCCGTTATTGTGCTCGTCCATCTGGAACAGCACGCCCACCGTCCCGTTATGCTCGATGCGCACGCGCGTAGACGCGCTGTAGCGGTCCCAACTGCCGCAGCCGGTGAGCAAGCGCGCGTTGCCCAGCGCCTGCAGCGCGCCGTCCTGCTTCTTCCATTTGCCGCTGGTATCCGTCGCGAACGGGGATTGGTCGAGGGTGGCGGGCACCGCCAGCCACTCGCCGATGTGCACGTCGCCGAAAAGGATTTGACTGCTGGTACGGAGCGCGTCCGCCGCGTCATTCACCACGCGACCGGTGGTTTTATCCGTCGTCACGTACATGGTGGCGGTCAACTCATCGACCTTCAACCGGCGCGGCGCCGTGGAACCGTTGGAGAACAGGCCGACGCGACCTTCGACCGGGCCGGGATTCACCGCCGAGAGCAGCACTTCATCGTCCACCAGCGCCTGCACCTGCTTCCAGCCCAGATTGATGCGCAGCCGGTACCACTGGTTCGGCTCATACCCGCGCGGGCTGGAATCCAGCACGTGCTCTTCGCCGTCGATGACGGCCACCAGCTCCGCCCGCGTCGCGCCGCGCGCAACGTATTCGCGCTGCTTCCAGCGGAAGATCAGGTAGTTTTTGTTATCCTGATACGCGGCGATGACGCCCACTACGCTATCGTATTCCGGCATCACCGACGCTTCGACAAAATACTGATCCCAGGAGGGATAGACCATGGTCTCATTAGCGACCACCCAGGACGGGCCGGTGCCGCGATAACGGAACCAGAAGCCTTTGGTAGAGGTATCGACGCGCGGGAAGATGCTCAGCTCCCACGGCGTTTGCATTTTATCATTGCTGATCGGGTCGCGCGGGTCGTTGATCGGCCAGTCTTTGCGATAATACGCCACTTTCCAGGTGTCATCTTCCGTCCACAACTGCTCGGGGGTGGGTTTGTGCCGCGCGCCGTCCGGGCGCATGAAGTCGTCGCCGAAGATCGGGCGTTCCTTTTTCCAGTAGCGGGCTTCGCCGACTTTGCATTCATCCGGTACGTGCAGGGAAATCTTATTCCCCTCCGCCAGTCGCGGCGTCGGCGCCGTGAACAGCAATCGGTGGTCCTGCAGCAGCGCGATGGTGTCGGGGCGGCGTTTGAAGCTGAAGGTGTAATGCTTGCCGACCACCAGCGGCGTTGGGGCTTTCACCACTGGCAGCGGGGAGGCCGTGCCGAGTTGCCGCCAAGTGGCAAGGGTGTTTTCAATGCGTAATTGATACCCGTGCCCGCCTTCGCTCTTGTCGCGCTCGATGTCGAGCACCAACCCGGCGGTCGGCGGCGTGTTCACCGTCATGTCCCAGGTCAGATCATACCGTTCATCCGGCGTATCCGGCAGACTGGCAATATCGATGGTCGCCGCATACAGCGGCGCCGTCAGCGTGCACAGGATCAGTGCAATCCACCACCGGCGCATAGGCGTTCCTCCGGATATGAAACGTATGGGAGTATGCCAATCGGTCGGCCCCCACCCCGACCCTCCCCCGCTGCGGCAGGGGAGGGAGTGCAAACGATGGTACCGGCTATTTTCTCCCTCCCCTGCCGCAGCGGGGGAGGGTCGGGGTGGGGGCCGACCGATTACTCAACTAATCTTTGGCAACCAGCAGACCTTTGGTCGGCTTGTAAACTCCGGCCGGCAGCAATTTGGGGTCGGTCGTCAGAATGAACTGGTCGACCATGACGCCGGCTTGCCGCGTTGCCAGCATAATCTTCATCTGCCCTTTTTTCAAGTGCAGCGGGCGTAATTTACCACCGCTGTTGTCGCCGCTGTCGGAAATAGTCACCCAGTGCAAGCTGTCATACGTGGCATCGCCGCCGAGTACCCAGCCGCTGGTGGGAAAGCCTTCCATTTTCAGGGTGAAGCTATGCCCGCAGCCGGTGGACCACAGACAGCGCGCCCACAGGTAGTAGGTGCCCGTTTCCGGGACATTCACATGGTAAAAGACTTCATCCGCCTTAACCTTCTCGCCCTTCGCCACTTTGGGAATCTCCAGCACTTTATTGTTGGAGACGACTCCCGAGGGGTCTTCGACGTATTTACGTACGTGGAAGACTTTATTCGTGACGCCGCGCGCAAATTCCGCTTCCCAGCAGAGCGGCGCCGAATATGCCTGCAGCAGGCTCGCGGAGAGCAGCGCGGAAAGCGCCAGCACGCCCACGGTGATGATCGTCACGATTCTTCGCATGGTCTATCCTCCCACTAGTGTATCGTCGGTATGGGTGTGTGGGGGTATGGGCGTATGGGGGTATTGATCCGATAGCTTTTTTTAGAAATCAATCCCTTACTCCCGCACTCCCATGCCCCAATACTCCCATACGCCCATACGCCCACACATTGACAGCAGTCAATCGCATTTGGCGTTAGCTATTGTCGCATCCAACGCGGAAAAGTTACAGTTCAGGGCGAACAACGCCGTGATCAGCACCGTGGTGCCGCGTACCCACGGCGTGGTGGCCAGCGTCATCACCACCAGCGCGACGAGGGCGCCCAACACCGCGGCCTGCCAGGGGTTCGTCGTTGCGGTGGCGATGTTGCGCCGGGCCGCTTTTAGATGCATGCCGAACAACAGCAACAACGCCGCCAATCCGAGCAGACCGGCATTGACGGTCGCCAGCAGATACCCATTCTGCGAATCGGGATCGAGCCGTTGAATATCGATGTCGCCCAGCAGGTCGTAGGCTTTCGGCACGGTGCTCTGATAATTGCCCGCGCCGACTCCCAGCAGCGAATGCCCGCGAAAGACATTCAACGCCGCCTGCTGCTCGCCCCAGAACTTTTTCAGATGGCGCGTGCCGTCCGCATAGCGATAACTCGCTTCCAGCGCCGATACCTGCACCTGGAAGGGTTCATGCAGCACTTCCACGCGGTTGAAACCGCCGAACATGACCAGCAGCAACAGATAGGTGATGACTCCGGCGGATACCCACCCGCCCCAGCGCGTGCCGAGGGCAAATCCCGTCACCAGCAATCCGAGCAGCAGCGCCGGCGCCAGATAGCCGGCCAGCAGCGAGACGGCGGCCCCGATAAACAGCAGGGCGATCCAGGCGATCATCCCCGTCCGCCGGCGTTCCGACACCAACAGCACCAGCGCAAAAGGCAATGCCAGCGCCAGGAAACCGATATAGGCTGCCCGGCTGGGATGATAGCCATGTTCGTTCCACACCGCGAACGACGAGCACACCTGGAACGGCATTTCGGCGGTCAGGTAGGCTTGCGGCGTGAAGGTTTCGTATACCGCGCGTTTGGTGGGATTGGGCTGATATTGTTGGCCCAACTGCCAGCGCTGGAAGACACCGAGCAACACCGCCAGCGACGTGGTGGCCAGCAGCGCGATGACGGCGATGCGCACACGCGCCGGAGTGGAGAGCGCGTCACGGAAGACGATGATGCCCACCACCAGCGACAACACCCATTGCCCGACTTCCTTCAGCACCGATTTTTCCAGGTGATCGCCGGGAAGAAACGCCCCCAGCGCCACCGTGATGATGACCAGCCAGTGGCTCAACGGCGGCCAGGGAATCGGGTCGCGCCGGGTCGCCCACCGCGCTACCCACACCACGCATGCCAGCATCAGCATCAGCACGGCCGGGTGTATTTGCGCGTGTGCCAGCAGCTTGATGATCCGGTGGGGAAATTCCAATTCGGTAAGCAGGCCGGTGAGCGCGGAGAACTGCAGCATCAGTTGCGTGGGCGCGCAGGCCAGCGCCAGCACCGCGAGCGCAAACAACAACCGACCCAGCGGGTCGGCCGGAGCAACGGCCGGTGATGTGGTTGTTTGCGAATTATCCATGTCTAACGATGAGCCTTCTGACCAGCTAAATTGGCAATTTACATTTTGCCATTACTTCACCGATTCCAATACACTGTAAACGCGCTCAACACCAGCGCCATCCCGATCGGCTGAATCGGCCAGCCACCGGACGCACGCACGCCGACCGTGCCCAACCAGATCGCCGGCACGTATAGCAACACGGAAACCAGCAGCGCGGCCAGTTGGTAGGGCTCGATGAGATAGAGCGTTTTGAACATCGGTAAATAGTTGATGACGACGAAGAACAAGACCGCCAGCAGCGCCAGCGCCGCGCCGCCGATCACCGCGCACACCCCGAAGCGCGAACGGTCCTTCAGTCCGGAGCGCGTCAGCGCGCCCCAAATCGCCAGCACCAGCGCGATGCCCAGCACCAGGGGCAGCGACAGCGGAATATCGGCCTGAATTTGCGCGAGCGGCCATTGCGCGGGCAGCGTCCAGGTTTTCTCCACCGAGAGCCAGCAGGCAATCGCCAGCGACATTCCCCCCAGCACACTGGCCATCTCGCTGCGTCGCCAGACCGCCACCGAGGCAATCAGCAATTGTGAACCGGCCAGCAGCGTCAGCAGTTCGGCGGTGGCTTTCTTGGGTGCCGGGGTCCACCACAGCGCCAGCGCCGTCAGCGCGACGGCGATACACTGCGCGGCGATCAACCAGACCGATTGCGCGCGCAGACCTGGTGTGCTGAGCGAAGGTTTTTCCGATTGTGCGAGCGGTGTCGTCATTGCCAATTGATTTGACACCTTCGTGCAAAGAAAAGTTCCGGGAACTGTTCCGGGTATTGGCTATGGGCTTTTGGCTGTTGGCGACTGGCTTTTACTGCTCCGCTCGTAGATGTGTTAAAAAACCATCCTGGGAGCCCGGCAGTCCTCTGCCGGCTATTGCGCAGGCACTGCTGGCGCGTGAGCGTCCCCGCGAGCACTGGGGGATACCCGACCTGCTCGCAGGGACGCTCGCGCGCCAGCGATGTCTGAACTGAAATATTTTAACAACCAATGAGTGGAGCAGTAACTTTTGGCTGGGTCTATGTAAAGTCTACGGCATGGCCCCCTTTTGGCTGACCACCCTACCGGCACGCCCTACCGGTCAGCGATATTGACCAGGTTCAATAACCGGACACCTGACACCCGACACCTCCCGTCTCCCCGTTCCCGTCCACATCTCACCACACACTGTTCCCCAACCCTCGCAAGGTCGGCGAAAAATATGCTAGACTACCGGCATGCTGCCGTTTCGGGATTATAATCCGAGCCGCACCTTTCCGATTATCACCTTGTTGATTATCGCGGCGAATGTGTTGGTCTTCATCTACATGCTCTCCCTGCAAGCGGAAGGAGCGGATGTGCTGGAGGCGTTCGTGCAGTCGAATGCGATTATCCCGGCGAAGATTACCCATCAGTTGCATGATCTGACGCTCTCCCCGCTGACCATCATGACCTTGTTCAGCGCCATGTTCCTGCACGCCGGGCCGGTGCACCTGCTGGGCAATATGCTCTATCTGTGGATCTTCGGCAACAACGTCGAAGACATCATGGGTCACGGACGCTTTCTGATCTTTTACCTGCTCTGCGGGCTGATCGCCACCACGATCTTCATCGTGGTGTTTCCGGAATCCACCGTGCCGATGCTGGGGGCCAGCGGCGCGATTGCCGGTGTGCTGGGCGCCTATGCGGTGCGTTTTCCCTTCGCGCAGGTGGATTCCTGCCTATTCGTGCTCATCTTTGTCACGGTCGTCCGCCTGCCGGCCATCGTGGTGCTGGCCGCCTGGTTCTTCCTCCAATTGCTCGATGGCGTGGGCAGTTTGAGCAGCAACTCCTCCGCGCAAGGCGGCGTGGCCTACTGGGCGCATATCGGGGGCTTTGTCGCCGGCATGGTCCTCGTCACCTTCTTCGCCCAACCTCGTCGCCGTTATTACAATACCTGGACCGACGAGTGACCTTCCCGCCATTTCCGGGTACAATAGGGTTACACATTGTTGAGTGCTGCCACTGTTTGGAAGTCGGAGACCCGGCGGAGCCGGGGTTGAGTGGTAAGAAACCTTGCATCAGCCTTACCGCCTCCTGGCGGTCAACCGCCAGGCTATTGAGATACGCCCCATAAATGGGGCTTCTTACAGATATATACGCAAGCCCCATTTATGGGGCGTATCTCAATAGCCCCGGCATTTATGCCGGGGTGGGGAATTGGTTTCTGATGAGGGTGTGGGCGCAGCGAGCCCCGTTAAGCGAGAGGTGGTTCGAGCGGGGCTCGCTGCGCTCGCACCCTTCCAAACAAAGCACATGCCTAAAGCCCGAAATTGTCGTTCGTTGGTAGTTCACCATTGCTGACTGTTGATTGCACATCATGAAAATCGGACTGCACGCACATTCGTTATTATTGGCTTCCGGGTTGCGCGAGTATAAACCGGTAGGACGCGGGCTGTTGTCCGCGGCGGAACTGCTGGACAAGGCCGCGGAACTGCATTGTTCGGGCGTACAGCTTGCCCGGCGGAATATCCCCGATGCTGAGTGGGACATGGTCACGCTGGTCCGCTTGCGCGCGCAGGCCGAACAATTGGGCCTCACGCTGCATCTCTCCACCAATCTGCTGGTCGGCGAACACCTGGCGGAGTTGATCCGCCACGCCAGTTTTCTCAATGCCGCGCAGGTGACGGTCGGCATCTCGCGGCTGAAAGGCAACGTGCAGCAGCGCCAGCGCACGCTGGAAAACCTGCTCTCCGAGATGGACGTCGCCATCAAGACCGCGGAGAAGTACAAGGTAATGCTGGCGTTCGAAAATGGCCGCCACACCGCCGCGGCAGACCTGGAGGCTTTCATTCAGGCCGCGCAGAGCGAGTGGGTCGGCGTCTGTTTCGACATGGCCAATCCGTTGACGGTCCCGGAGAATCCGGTCGAAAGCGCGCAACGATTGGCGCCGTATTGTAAAAGCGCGCACATGAAGGATTGGCAGGTATATCGCTGCGCGGAAGGCGCCACGCTGGTCAATTGCCCGATCGGCGAAGGCGTGATGGAGATCACCGACGTCCTCCGCGTGCTCAAGGCCCGCCATCCCGAGCTGCTGGTCTTCCTGCAAACGGTCGCCGAACGCGTGCCGGTGCCGGTGTTGCGCGACAGTTTCCTGCTGGAATACCCGCGCATCTCCGCGCGCGCTCTTGCCAGCCTGCTGCGGCGCGGCACCGAGGAATTTACCGACGAACTATGCTTCCCGCACGAGCGCAAAGTATCGGAACGCGAAGTACTCCGCTGGGAAGAAGTGCGCCTGAAGCGCAGCCTGCGGCAAGTGCAAAAGTTGATCGGAGAAGAAAGCCAGTCGCTCTCGCTGGAAGAAGAGAACGCCTACGTGGAACCGGTCGCGCAACCGCCGCGCAAACGCAAAGCCGACGTGCCGAAATGGACCGACGACCGCGCGAAGAGCACCCAGAAACCGGCCGCGAAATCCCTCGGCGCGGAAACGCTGACCTTGGAACTGGACGGCCAACACAACACCCTCTCCCTCACCGCGCGCAAACGAGGAAAAGCCGCAAAGTCGTGAACCGGCCTCGCGAAATAGACAATTGGTAAGCGTTCAGGCCTCTGGCGCGCGAGCGTCCTCGCGAGCACTCCGGTGGTTTCGATACGGCCATCCATAGTCTACTCAGCCACCGAAGTGCTCGCGAGGACGCTCGCGCGCCAGAGGTCATGGATAAGGACGCGAAAGGAATCAACAACCATGAAATGCTACGCTACTCTACTGGTGATCCTCTCCCTGTTGCTCACGGTCGCCGTGCTTGCCGAACCGGCCACGCCGAATTATCACCTGCTGCAAACGATTGCCGTGGGGGGTGACGGCGGCTGGGATTATCTCTCCATCGATAGCGCGGCCCAGCGCTTGTATATCGGCCGCTTCGCGGGCGTTACCGTGGTGGATGTGCAAAAAGGCGTGGTGGCGGGCGAGATTCCCCATCTGCCGGGCGCGCACGCCGCGGCCCTGGCTCCGAAGTTACACCGCGGCTTCACCAGCAACGGGCGCGATGATTCGGTGACGGTCTTCGATACCGACACTCTCAAAGAAGTGGCGCGGGTGAAGGTCGGCAAAGGACCGGACGCGATTCTCTTCGACCCGTTTGCCAACCGCGTCTTCACCTTCAACGGCGGCAGCCACGATGCCACCGTCATCGATGCGGCCACCGCGACGGTGGTCGGCACTATCGTGCTGGGCGGACGGCCCGAGTTCCCGGCCACCGACGAGTGCGGTCACCTGTTCGTGAATATCGAGGATAAGAATGAAATCGCCGCCATCGATGTGAAGACGCTGACGATCACCCATCGCTGGTCGCTGGCGCCCGGCGATGGCCCCTCCGGGTTGGCGATCGATCGCGTGCATCACCGTCTTTTCTCGGTCTGCGGGAACCAAAAGATGGTGGTGATGGATAGCGAGACGGGCTGCGTCGTCGCCACCCCCACCATCGGCAAGGGCCCGGATGCCGCCGCCTTCGATCCCACCACCGGCCTGGCCTTCAGCTCCAATGGCCGCGACGGCACGCTGACGGTGATCAAAGAAACGACACCCGATACTTTCACCGTGGTCGCCACCGTGCCCACGCAGCGAGGCTCGCGCACCATGGCGCTGGATCCAACGACGCACCGGATTTACCTCGCCGCCGCCCGCTTCCTGCCCGAGCCGGCAACCAAACCGGGCGAAACCCCGCGCTTCCATCGTCCCAACATCGAACCCAATTCCTTTGCCATTCTGGTGTTTGGGATGTAACGCGAGCCGGAAGGGTGCTGGGTATCTGACACCAAGCACCCAAATTGCTAGCGGAGGATGAAAAGATGAACAGCCGCCAATGGTGGGTCATGGCTTTCGGTCTCGTCTTTATGGGATGCAATCCGTTTTTTTTGCGTGGTTTTTACAGCGTGCGCACGCATTATTCAGCCATCTTACACGGCGGATGGTATAACGTTGACGAGATGGTCGTGCGCGAGATTATCGTACTCGGGCTGTTGATTGGAATCCTATTTTTACTTGGCAGCGGAAAGCATGCGCTCAAACTCAAACAGAACATAGTGTTATTGACCGGCATGATGCTATGGCTTCTCGTCTTCCTATTGATGCCGGAATCCAATCTGAATTATCATCCATATTGGGATATTTTCTGGCAAGCCCACTATACAGACTATTCATTTCCCGCCGTGCTCTGGTTCTTCACCGCAGGCTACACGATTCTTCTTACGCCAATCTTTGCTTACCCCCTCGCCAGACAACAAAATGGGGCTATCTTGTGGTCTTTCGCAGTTTTTATTTTTGCGCAAATGCTGGATGGCTTAGTGGTTTATGAAGATAAACCGATCTTCGGTTTACCATTCTACTGCGCAGGAATCATCGGGATGTTATTCCTGGCCTATACATTAAAAAAGCTGCGAAAACAGCATCAGCTAACCGACCTTTGAAAAACCCAGTACGCATTCCGTCCCCCTGGCGCGCGAGCGTCCTCGCGAGCACTCCGGTGGTTTCGATACCACTATCCGTAGTCTACTCAACCACCGGAGTGCTCGCGAGGACGCTCGCGCGCCAGAGGGACGGAACGCGTATAAAACCCAGGCAATTCTGACTTCTATATCCTGACACCTGACACCTGACACCTGACACCTTTCTTCCCTCTCCTCCCCACTTCTCCCCATTACTC
>Ga0118677_10008546_pt1 | contig 16365 bp, 7 predicted proteins | sample AliMusrvi5mmetaG_FD_86154 | JGI IMG/M metagenome (GOLD analysis project Ga0118677, IMG submission 86154) | reverse complement strand
CGGTGAAGCTCAGGGCGCCGCCCTCCTTGCCCGCCGTCCAGACCGGGCCGCCGGCCAGGGTCCCGTTGTTGCCGTAGCCGGAGGCGTCCAGCGCCTGGCCGCCCGAGCCCATGTTGAAGGACCAGTCGCCGACCAGGCCGGTCGCGGGCGAGCCCGCGACCTGCAGGCCGGAGACGCCGTTGCCCCCCGTGGCCGCGTCCTGCACCGTGATCTGGGCCGTCACGTAGGAGGCCAGGCTGCACCACTGGTTCTCGCCCAGCTGGCCGTTGGCCGAGGAGGTCGCCGTGGCGCTCCAGAGGCTGAAGTTCGACGCGGTCGGAGACGCCGTGTCCACCATGAAGGGGCCGAAGGTCTGCATGTTGCCGAGGACGTAGCCGTAGGTGTAGGCCTGGGCGTAGAAGTACCATTGCCCGTCGGGCGTGGCGGTGTTGCTGGAGAAGCCGAAGTTCCAGACGGGGGCGCCGTTGGAGCCGTTCGGGCTGAGGAGGGTCTGCGTGCTCCAGAAGGTGTAGTACCCCTGCAGGACGCCGCCGAAGCTGCCGCCGTTGAAGGCGAAGGTCGAGCTCTGGTTGACCCAGACCCCGGCGGCGGGGGTCCAGGGCGCCGCGCTCACGGTGGCCACGACGGCGGAGATGGTGACGGTGCTGCAGGCCGCCGGGAGGTTGGTCAGCGCGACCGTGTCCGTGGCGCTGGCCACGCCGAAGGATGAGCTGGAGACCAGGACCACGGTGAAGGTGTCGTTGTTCAGAGCGCCGGGGTCGATGTCCGAGACGATGAAGAAGGAGGACGTGGTCCCCGCGGCCAAGGTGGCCGTGGACTGGGGGGTGGTGAACACCAGGGTCATGGAGCTGCCGCCGGAGGCGAAGCGGGTCCCCCCGACCGCGGTCATGGTCACGCTGGCGGCGTCGTAGTTGCCCGGGTAGGTCGGCGCCCGGTACACCCACACGCGGGCCAGGTCGCCGCACGAGTTGCCGGTGGCCGCGCAGCCGATGGAGATCGAGGAGATCTGGACGCTGTTGGCCCCGGCGGAGAGGTCCAGCTTCAGCAGGGCGACCTGCGGCGTGTTGGCCCCGATCTGGGCCGGCGCCAGCGACGTGAACGAGCTCACGCTCAGCACGCTGGCGCCGTATTGGACGGCGGAGGGCCCCGAGCTGGCCAGGGCCACGCCGTAGGCGCCGTAGGCGAGGCCGCCGGAGGCGAAGGAGAAGTCGCTGGACAGGATCATCGCCAGCCCCAGCGTGCGCCCGGCCACCGCGTTGGAGGAGGGGACCACCGTCACCAGGTAGGACGTCGTGCCGTAGCCGGTGATGTCCGGGAAGGGCCCGAGGTTGGCCACCCCGCCGGACATGGACGCGGCCGCCTCCCGGATGGGCGCGGCGTTGTTCTGGTAGACCGCCACCTGGCCGAAATCGCCGTCCCGCGCGGTCCCCGTGGAGCGCACCGTGATCCCGTTGAAGTGCATCACGTTGCCGCTCGGGTTGACCACGGTCAGCCGCAGCAGCGCGGCGTTCTGCGACTGGTAGACCGAGGCCGGCGAGACGTCGTCGACGAGCACGGTCATGAAGCCGGGGATGGTCAGAGACATGGTGCTCGACGTGGTCCAGTTGCCCACGGCGTCCATGGCTTTGACCCGGCCGTAGTAGACCGTGCCCGAGGACAGGCCGCCGAAGGTGTAGGTGGTGGCGGACTGGTAGTTCGAGCTCGAGATCGAGCCGAAATACTGGTCCGTGGAGAGCTCCAGGTCGTAGGGCAAAGCCGCCAGCCCCGAGATGGTGTCCGTGGCCACGGCCGCGACCACGGTCATGTTCGGCGGCGAGGTCAGGCCGAGCGTCATCGTGGCGACCGCGACGTTGGCGGGCGGAGTCGAGTCCACCCAGATCGCGTAGGGGCCGGAGGTCCGCACGTTGCCCGCCAGGTCGGCCACGGTGAAGAGGACCTGGTTGGTGGCGCCGCAGCCGTTTCCGTTGGGGCTGTTGAAGGCGTCGCGGGCCGCGGCACAGGTCGCGGTGTTGGTCGATTGGGCCAGCATGAGTCCGGTCGTCTGCAGGGTCAGCGGCGCGGTGGTCCCGTTGCCGCCGCCCGGGAGCATGGAGACGCTGGCGGTGGAGGCCAGGATCCAGCTGGCGCCGGCGGTGGTGGAGTAGATCACGTTGAAGGGCTGGGTGGCCGAGTAGTAGGCGTCGGACATGATCTGGGCCGGGGAGCGGGCCGTGTTGTAGACGCGGACCTCGTCGATGCCGCCCCAGTAACCGTTCCACCAGCCTCCGATGTTGAACCCGGGGGTGACCGTGGTCGCGGGCGCGGGTTGCGAGCACAATTGACGGCCATCCGCGTAGAAAGTGAGGACCCCGTTCTGTTGCGTCGCCGCCACGTGATGCCAGAGGCCGTCGTTGATCAGGGGGTTGGAGCCGCAGTTGTAATACCAAGGGCCGTTGGTCCAGTAAGTGAGGCTGCCCGCCTGGACGGTCAGCATATATCCGCCGCCGCCGTTGTAGGAGCCTACGATCTCGCTATATTCCCCGCTGGCGTTGGGCACATTGACCCAGGCCTCCAGGGTGAAGAGGTTCGTGATATTGAGGCCGGGGCTGCTGCTGGGGCTCCGAAGAGTCTGCTGGCCTTTGAAACTCAAGCCGCCGCCGAACCTCCCCGCGCCCCAATTGGTCGCGGGCATGGGGGCGCCGAGCAGAGTGGCGTTGTTGTTGCCGCCGGAGGCGTCCAGGCCCGAGCCGTCCATATGCCAGAGCCCGACCAGGCCCGGGCTGGGGCCGTTGACGAGATAGCTGGTGCCCGAGACGCTGAGCCCCGAGATGGCGAGGCCCGAGACCGGCGCCGTGTCCTGCACCGTGATCTGCGCGGTCACGCCCGCGGCCAGGGTGACCCACTGGCCCTCGCCCAGCTGGCCGTTGGAGGACGAGGTCGCCGTCGCGCTCCAGAAGCCGAAGTTCGACGCGGTCGGCGAGGTGAGGTCCATCACGAAGCTGAAGGTCGAGGACCAGGGGCCCTGCAGGCCCAGCAGCGGGTTCTGGATCTGCACGTGCCAGTAGTAGGTGGTCCCTTCCGTGAAGGCGGACAGGGCGGCCGTGGAGACATAGCCGCCGTTGACCGTGGGCGCCATCGTGCTCACCACGACCGGGGTGCTGATGCTGATGAGGCTGCTGCCGAAGTTGGGGTCGGCGGAGACCTGCAGCTGATAGACCGCCCCGACGCCGGGGTTGGGCATGGTCGTGGTGCTGGGCCCGATCCAGCTGAAGTTCAGCTGGGAGTTGGCGTAGGAGGCGTTGGCCGGGTAGCTGGGGGTGGCGATGAAGACCGCGTAATTGGTCCAGACGATGTAGGAGTACGGGTCTTTGGCGTAAGAGGGGCCGGTCAGGGGGCCGGAAGGGACCAGCATGACGATGGTGGAGCCGGCCAGGAGGGACGCGGCGTTGATGTTGACGCCGCTGGCCTCGTTGAACGCCACGCTCGTGAAGGTGGCGACGATGACGCCGCCGGTGAGGTAGATCGCGGTCGCGCCCGAAGGCAGGGCCGAGAACGTCATGGACGAGATGGACAGGCCCGCGGAGATGCCGGCGGGCCCCTGCGTGGCCACGTTCAGGCCGTACATCGAGCCGGTGACGACGTCGGAGGAGAACACGATCGCACCCGTGTTGTAGAGGTCGAGGGTGGCGCCCGCGCCCTGGCTGCCGCCGATGAGCGTGGACGACGAGAGGCTCAGGCCGACGCTGCCGGAGGTCAGCCACACGGCGCTGCCCGTGGTGTTGGTCGCCACCAGCACGCTGGCGCCGATGACGGCGCCGGTGGAGCCCGCGATGTAGACGGCCGTGGAGCCCTGGATATAGCAGTTCAGGATCGTGTCCGTGGCCACGGCGAGCAGGGATAAGGCCGTGCTCGAGCTGCTGGTGATGGTGCTGAAGCTGATGGTGTTGAAATTGGCGTTGCCGGCCAGGATGGCGCCGTTATAGCCCTTGAAAGAGCTCTGCGTGGCCGTGTTGTAGCTGCCGCTGCTGAAGTAGGCCGCGAACGGGACGTTCGTGACGCTCCAGCCCGGGCTCGCCCACGGGTTGGAGAACGGAAGGTCCGTCCGGGCGGTGATCGTGCTGTTGCTCACCGTGTTGTGGTTGGAGGGGGCGTCTAGGACCATGCCGTTGGCGCCGCTCATGAACACGTTGGCGAAGGCGTTGCCGAAGGAGCCGTTGAGCAGGGCGATGACGGAGGTGGCGCTGGAGCCGTTGACGCTGGTGCCGGTGCCCCCCGCGCCGCCGCTGATCGCGATCGTGCTGTTGTAGACGCTGTTGTAGGAGCTGCCGTAGACGTAGAACGCATAGGCGCCGCCGCCCAGGACCGCGTTGCCCGCGCCGCCGCTGCCGCCGGCCGCGCCGCCGCCGCCGCCGTTGCCGCCGCCGCCGTTGCCGCCGCTCTGCGTGATCATGAGGCCGGCGAGCGTGTTGGAGGAGGAATTATTGAGGTAGACGACATAGGAGCTGCCGCCGGGACCCCACCGCCCGCTGCAGCCGCCGCCGCCGCCGGTTGCTCCGCCGCCGCCCTCGCCGTTGCCGCCGGTGCCGCCGCTCTGCTTGATCGTGATGCCGGAAAGCGTGTTGGAGGAGGCGTTGGCGAGGGCGATGGCATAAGCGCTGCCGCCGCCGCCCTGAGCGCCGCCGCCGCCGCCGCCGGAGGCGCCGCCGCCCATGCCGCCGCCGGTGCCTCCGACCTCGCTGACCGTGATGGCGGTGAGCGTGTTGGACGAGGTGTTTTGGAGGTAGAGGGCATAGGCGCTGCCGCCGTTGCCGTTCCAGGCGCCGCCGGCCCCGCCGGTGGCGCCGGGGCCGCCGCCGGGGCCGTAGCCGCCGCCGCCGCCGCCGCCGGGGTAGAGCATGAGGTTGGAGAGTGTGTTGCTGGATCCGTTGAAGATGGAGACGGCGATGGAGGCGCCGCCGTTGATGTTCGGGCCCGAGTTATTGTTCGTGTTGCCGTTGCCGCCGCTCACCGTGCTCTGCGAGACCGTGTTGAAGCTCCCGGTGATGCCCAAGGAGGTCGCGGCCAGAGGCATGGAGTTGTAGGGGCCGCTCTTGTAGCCGTTGTTGGCGATCACGCTCTGCGTCACCGTGTTGGAGGAGCCGAAGATCGAGACGGCGCAGGTGTCGTAGCTCACCGCGATGGTCGAGAAGCTGACGGAGGCGTTGTTGGAGCCCAGATAGAGCCCGGCCAGCGCGAGGCTGCTGCCGCCCACGTCGAGCACGGTGACGCTGGAGAGCGTCACGTAAGGCGCCGCGACCAGGATGCCGTAAGTCATGGGGAACGCCGCCGAGGAGATGACGTTCTGGAGGTTGACGTAGGGGTTCGTGATCACGAACGCCGCAGTCGAGCCCGCGGGCGGGCTGACCACGGGCGCGGAGCTGATATAAGACGGGTCGGACATGATGGTGATGCTCGAGCCGCTGAAGCCCTGGACCGTGACCTGCTCCGTGTAGGTGGCCGTGTCGCGGATCACGATGCAGGCCGACGTGCTCAGGACGGCGGAGAAGCGCTGCAGGGAGATCAGCGCCGAGGAGATCGTGACGAAGTCCCAGCCGCCGGCCTGGGCCACGTTGTAGCCCGCGCCGCAGCCGGCGGGCATGTTCCACGGGCCGGGCCCCCACGTCACGTAGCCGGAGAGGTCGTTGTAGCCGTGCAGGTCGTCGCAGTACGCCGGCCCGGTCCGGACCCCGGAGGGGTTGATCATGGTGATCGCCGATGCGGCCGGCAGCGCGCTCGCGTTGATGTTGGTCCCGCTGGTCTCGTTGAAAACGATGGCGGTGAAGGTCGAGACGAACGGCCCGCCCGTGAAGTTGATCGCGGTCGCGCCCGACAGGAGGCCGGAGAACGTCAGGGTGGAGATGGAGAAGCCGGCGGTCGGGGTGGTGATGAAGAGGCCGTAGGCCGCGCCCGTGACCGCGCTGAGGCTGACCTTATGGGAGGTTCCGGAAGCCAGGTAGACGCCGTAGTAGCCGCTGAAGGAATCGTTGGTGGCCGTGTTGAAGCTGCCGCTGCTGAAGTAGGCCGCGAACAAGACCGTGCCGGTGCTGTACTGCGGCGCGAGGACCTGGGTCGTGATCGTGCTGTTGCGCACCGTGTTGTAGCTGGATGGAGCGTCTATGACCACGCCGTTGGCGCCGCTCATGGTCACATTGGCGAGGGTGTTGTATGCGGAGCCGCCGAGGATGGCGATGACCGCGGTGCCGCTGGAGCCGGCCACGGAGGGGCTGCTGGCGGTGCCCAGGATGCTGCCGCTGCCGTTGATCGAAATCGAGCTGTTGTAGACGTTATTGTAGGAACTGCTGTAGATGTAGAACTCATAGGCGCCGCCGCCGAGGGTGGGGCCGCCGGAGAACCCGCCGCCGCCGCTGCCGCCGGCCGCGCCGGCGCCGCCGCCGTTGCTGCTGAGACCATTGGCGCCCTTACCGCCGCTTTGCGTGATCGTGATCCCGGAGAGCGTGTTGGATGAGGCATTGTTGAGGTAGAAGACATAGGCGCTGCCGCCAGTGTTATAGCCTGCTGCTCCTCCTCCTCCGGCAGCGCCGCCGCCGCCGTACTGGCCGGCGTTGTTGGAGGCGCCGGTGCCGCCGCTTTGCGTGATCGTGATCCCGGAGAGCGTGTTGGATGAGGCATTGGTCAGGTTGACGGCATAGGCGTTGCCGCCGATGCCGGCGCCCATGCCGCCGCCGCCGCCGGAGGCGCCGCCGGCGCCGTAGGCGGTGCCGCCGATCTCGCTGATCAGGATGTTGGAGAGCGTGTTGGATGAGGTCCCGTTGAGGTAGAGGGCATAGGCGTTGCCGCCGGTGCTGCCCCAGCTGCCGCCGCCGCCGCCGGTCGCGCCGGGGCCGGCGGTATAGGGGCCGCTGCCGCCGCCGCCGCCGCCGGGGTAGATCGTGAGGCTCGAGAGGGTGTTGCTGGACCCGTTGAAGATGGAGACGGCGATGGCCGTGCCGCCGTTCGCGCTGGTCGTGTTGCCGGTGCCGCCGCTCACCGTGCTCTGCGAGACCGTGTTATAGCTTCCGGTGATGGCCAAGACGGTGGCGTTCAAAGTCACGGCAGAGTAGTTGGATGTTCCGTAGCCGTTGTTGGTGATCGAGCTCAGCGTCACCGTGTTGGACGAGCCGGAGATCATGACCGCGCAGGTGTCGAAGTTCACCGCTATGGTCGACAAGCTGACGTAGGCGTAGTTCGAGTTCAGGGCCAGCCCGGCCGTGATGCTGCTGCCGCGCACGTCCAGGATGGTTATGCTCGAGAGCGTCACGGAAGGCGAGGCGACCAGGATGCCGTAAGTCATGGGGAAGGCCGCCGAGGAGATGACGTTCTGGATGTTGACGAACGCGTTCATGACCAGGAACGCGGCCGTGGAGTTCGCCGGCGGGCTGACCACCGGCGGAGACGGCAGAGAGGGGTCCGACATGATGGTCAAAGACGAGCCGCTGAAGCCGTAGATGTTGACCTGCTCGTTGTAGGTCGCGCCGTCCTTGATCACGATGCAGGTGGTGGTGCTCAAAACCGGCATGGCCGCGCGCAGATAATTGACCGCGTCCTGGATGCTCACGGCGTTGCGGCTGCCGTCCTGGGCCACGTCCAAGCCCGCGCCGCAGCCCGCGGGCAAGTCGGTCGGGGTGGAGACGAACACGTACACGGCCGCGGATGGGGAGCTCATGCCCCAGCCGTTGCCGGGCAGCCAATCCGCGCGCGCGCGCGCCGCCAGGCCCGCCACGAGGGCCAAGGCCGCGAGCAGCGCCGTCCGCGATCGCTTCATGGGGTCAGGTCTTGACATTTGACATTCACGCCAGTTCCAGACAGCGAACGGAATGTTGCCTCCCATATCCTGGAAGGCGACGAGTCCCAAGGGCCATCAAAAAGTGCGGCGCCGCGGATGCGGCACCGTCCTGACGGCCCTCTGGGAATACGTTGGCCGTCATGGGCGTCGGCGAGCGGAAGCGAGCCGTCCTGACGCCTATATTGGAGAGTGCGTTGGGCGTCATGGGTGGCCTTATGGACGGCAAGCGGACGCGAGCCGTCCATAGGGCCATCAGGAAGTGCGTCGGCCTTATGGGCGGCGACCTGTCGCACAAAAAATACAGGTTTTATAATGCATTTTTGGCATACCACTTTCAGCGCTGAAAGTGGGATGCTGAAAAATGCTTTATATTTATACATAAATTATCTTTTAAGTCGCCGCCCCACCCGCACCGGAGTCGGCATCGGCAGAGGGCTCCCAGGGGAGATCCTCGCTGACGCCGGCCGTAATGAAATCCGTCCAGCGTTGCCGGACTGTCCCTTCCTGGATCTGATAGGAATGGGACGTCCGCCAGGCGCCAATACCGCAGGCGCTGGTTTCAGAGCCGAGGAATTCGGCCGGGAAGTCCGATACGCTGCCGATAGCGACCGCTTCATAAGGACGCCCCATTCCCAATGTCAAATGTCAAGACCTGACCCCATCCTTCATTTGATGATTTCCCAGTGACCGCCCTTATCCGGGCCGACCCTTTTTAGGAACCCCTTTGCTTTCAGCCTGGCAAGGTTCTCCTGTGCCTTCCTTTGGGAGATGCCCAATTTCCCGGATAACTCATTGGCGGACATCGTTGCCGATTTGCGAACAAGCTTGATGATCCGCCGTTGATTGGCCGTCAAATTTTCTACGACCTTTTCTACGACCTTTTCTACGACCTTTCCCGACCCTTTCAGAGCAAATTCCGGCGACCTGCGGAATACCGCGCGAAAGAACCCGTTGGTCTCGAATTCGGGCTCCTTTAGCCCCGCCGCGGACATCGCATCCTTCATGTTCTGAATTCCCTGGCCAAGACGCTCAACTTTGTCCAACCTGAAGAAGAGGTCCGCGATGAGCTCGTTTCTGCGAACTGAAATCGTCCCTAACGCCTTTCGCGTGAGCCCTCTCGGAAGACCGCCGGGATTGACGACCTCCACCCGGTCATCATAAACCTCCACGCTGACCTGTGTGCCTGTGATGCTGTAGTCCCGGTGCATGAGGGCGTTGACGACGGCCTCGCGCAGGGCTTCCAAGGGGATCTCATAGATGTCGTGACGGTTGACGCCCCTAATCTCGCTGCGGATGTTGAGATGTTTTTCGAGGAATAGGATAGCCTGATTGAATTGCGTCAATAGGTCATCGCGCACGTCGTGCCTGTCGTAGACATGCCCTTTTGTAATCCCCTTGAACGCGACAAGCGTCATCTGCGCTTGCGGAAGATGATCCGGAACATTCTGTGCAAAAAACAGAATGCCCGCGTTCCTGACCACCGTCTCGTCGGAAACCTTCAGGCTTCTCAGAAAATCGGCCGTCCCCGTTTTTCCGATGGAGACACCTGCTTCCTTGGCAAATGCAAGGACCTTGGACCTCGAAACATCGTCGAAGGAAAATCCCTTGACCGTGCGCTCCTCAAAGGGCATGGGATCGTTTTCCCGGAACATCAGTCGGATTTCCTCGTGGCACATTTTCTGGGTCGTGCCGTTGAATCTCCGGAAATAGCCGGACCCGCAGGAGTAGGGCTTCTCCGTCCCCTCCGCCACCTCTACGACCACGACATCACCAGCCTGCGCCACGTCCACGACAAGGCTGGGCTTGCAATTGCGCGCGATACTGTTGATTTTGGCCTTAAGGTCGTTGGTCAGCTTCTCTCCAGTCACTGCTCCGTCGTCATGAACGCCCAAAAGAACAGCTCCGCCCCTTGCGTTGGCGAAAGCCACGATGTCCTCGTCGATCCGCGAGGTATATCTATCCTTGAACTCCACGGTGAGCCCTTCGCCCTCGCGGATCAACAACTCCACATTTTTCAAATCCATTCCGGCCATAATACCTTGTCTCCCCGGCTCTGGGTCAGCAGCTCCTGGCCCCGAACGCCGACGCCCATGGCGTTCTCCATAACGCGCGGCCTGATGGTCGTCAGGGCGACGGCACTGCCGTGCCGACGCGGGACTGATCGCTGCCGCTCGCTGAATGTCAAATGTCAAGACCTGACCCCCATTATTGCAGCGTTGCTGGACTGTCCCTTCCTGGATCTGATAGGAATGGGACGTCCGCCAGGCACCAATACCGCAGGCGCTGGTTTCAGAGCCGAGGGATTCGGCCGGGAAGTCCGATACGCTGCCGATAGCGACCGCTTCATAAGGGCGCCCCATTCCCAATGTCAAATGTCAAGACCTGACCCCGTTCCCTTGCCTCACGCAGGGAACTTTTTGCCGTCTCGCTCGTATATGAGTATAGGCCGTCGGGCCCTTCCTGCCCGCGGAACGAATCAGATATAATGGGGGCGTATCCATGACCACGAAAAAGAGCTTCTCCACGGAAGACGGACCTGCCACCAAGAAGGACTTCCTCAAACTCGACGCCAAGATCAACGCGCTGGACGCCAAGCTCGACTCCAGGGCGCAGGGCCTCGACGACAAGATCGGCGCGTTGGACGTCAATCTCAACGCCAAGATCGATGCGCTTGACGTCAAGCTCGGCGCCAAGATCGACGGAACCAACCATCGGCTGGATAACGTCGAGGCCACCACCAAGAGGCTCGCCGTCTCGGTCGTCAATCTTGAATCGGATGTCCGGGAAATCAAGGCCACCATGATGACCAAGGAGGAATTCCGGCAGGGTTTGGCCACGATGACCGGAATCGCCAGCCGCTTCGATCAGGAACACAGGGCCACCCTGTTCCAAGGCGAGGCCCTCACCGACGTTCAAGTCAAAGTGCGGGACCATGAGGCGCGGCTGCGCCGCCTGGAAACGCCCAAATCCCAGGCTTGACGGCTTCATACGGCCACCCCCGCCAGCAGCCGCGTCCGCAGATGCCAGGTGTTGGCGTGCGCCGCATGCGCCGTCCAGGCTTGCGCCGAAGCGAGCAGTTCCCGCGAAGCCGCCTTCAAGGCCGCCAGCTTGCGGGCGAAGCGCGTCACGTTGGCGCCGTTGAGCCGGCGGTGGCAGACGAACAGCCGCATCCCGAGGAAGCTCACCCCGACGCGCACGGGAGAGACGAACGATTTCTTCTCGTTGAGCCGCAGCTTCAGCTTGTCCTGTAAGAAGCGGGCGATCTGCGCCTTGGCCCAGGCCAGCTCGTCCTTGCTCTCGCCGAAAACCAGAAAATCGTCCATATAGCGCACGTAACGGAATGGGGTCAGGTCTTGACATTTGACATTTACGCCTTTGGCCGTCGCCGCGCAGGTTCCATCCAGGAGCCGCGCGCGCAAGCCCTGCTTGACGAAGTGGTCGAGCTCGTTTAAATACACGTTGGCGAAAAGCTGGCTGGTGAGGTTGCCGATGGGCAGCCCGACGGCGCGCTGCCGCGCGCCGAAAGCGATGATGCGCCGCATCAAGGCCAGCGTGCGCGCGCAGGCGATCTTCCTCGACAGGAGGCCGTCGAGCGTCGCGTGATCCACGGAGGCGAAGAACTTTCTCACGTCGCACTTCAGGACGAACCGGGATCGGCGCAGGAACTGATGCGCCCGGTCGAGCGCCGCGTGCGTGCCCTTGCGCTGGCGGCAGGCGTAGGAGTCCTCGATGAAGCCCCGGTCGAAGAGCGGCTCGACGGCGCCGCATAGGGCGTGGTGCACCACCCGGTCGCGGTAGGGCGCGGCCACGATCTCCCGGCACTTGGGCTCGAACACCGTGAACCGCCGGTACTCCCCCGGCCGCCAGGTCCCAGACAGCAGCTCGTCCCGCAGTCGCAGCAGGTCCGCCTCCAGGTTGAAGTTGAACTCCGCGACCGAGCGCTGGAAGCGCTTGCCCATCTGGGCCCGCCGCGAGGCGGCCAGCAGGTTGGGGAAGCTAGCGATCCGGTCGAAGAGTCCCGCGTATAATTTCATGTGTTCAAGCCCCGCGAATGGCCCCTACCCGCCTCGCTCTTGAGGCGTCCTGCTGCCGCGACCGACGACCGATGTCAAATGTCAAGACCTGACCCCACTCACCCATGGCCGTCCCGAAGGCCAACATATTTCCTGATGGCCCTCGGGACGGCTCGCTTCCGCTCGCCGTCCCCGCCCTGAGGCGTCCTGGCACCACGCCCGCCCACATTGTTGTTGCGGTTCGTGTTCGTCCACGACGCGTTGTTGCGATCCGACACGCGCTCGTTGGAGGCGGCGTTGTTCCAGCTGCCGCCGCGCAGGCTGATTTCGGGAGGCCCCCTGTCTGTTCGTCTCTCCGGAAGCGGGGTTCAAGACCGCCTCCCATTTCGGGGAGGGCGGCCATACTGGCCGTCTCCGGAGAACGGCCGCGCCTTGCGGCGCTCTTTTCGTCGCGCATTTTATCGCGCCCTTTTCGGGCGAGGAGAACGCCTGCCCTCCAAGGACGGCAGGTCCTTGCCTGCCGCGACGGGACCAGGTCCCGATGGACTCCTCTTGACTCGCTCGCCGCTTCCGTGAAAGCGGCGACTCCGGTCTCGAGGCGGGTACGGCCATGGGTTTTTCTGCGTTCGGGCGCCGGCCGTACGGAAATGCGTCCGGCCGGCACCTGCGGAACTTCCGATACCGCGGGCCTCATGATGGTTTCCCGGCGGCTTTAAGCCAGCCGCCTATCATTTTCCCAATTTCCACGAGCGCCGTCGCGCAAAATTCGTAGCGCCGCGCGTCCAGGCAGCGCAGGTTGTGGGCGATGCGCAGCAGGTAGCGCGTCTGCTCCAGGCGCAGGTTCGCCCGCCTGAGCACAAGCGTCTTCTCCCGACTGTAATTGGCCTCGATGAGATCGTCCAAGACGTCGAGCAGTCCCGCCTCGATGCGGTCAGCCAGAAGGAACTTGCGGTTGCGGGGGAATTTGTCCAAAGCCGGGATTATCCACTCGATGAAATCCACGAGCTTGGGGATGACCTGCATCACGCCGACCGTATGGAAATCCGTCCGGCCGGCACCTGCGGAACTTCCGATACCGCAGGCGGCGAGCGGACGCGAGCTGTCCCGAAGGCCATCAGGAAGTGCGTTGGCCTTCGGGGCGGCAGGAGGCTTCACTTCATCGCGCATCGGTCTCCACCTCCATCCCCGAGGGAGCCCGATACGGCGGCCCTCCGGGCTCGACGCCGCATTTAAGCACCTCCGTCACCTGGCGCGTCACCCCGCCGTTCTCCGCCGGCGTCTGGTTGCCGACGGCCACCGCGAAGCCCGCGCGCAAGAGCTTGCCCATGTACTTATCCAGCCCGCTTTTCGGGAACCCGCAGACCGGCACCGGGGCCGCGGCTTCCCCGGTCACGAACAGCTTGAGGCCCAGGGGCCCCGCGACTTTCTTGGCGTCCTCGTGCATGATCTTGTAGAAGACGCCGACCTGGAACAGAAGAATCTCTCCCGGATGATTCTCCTTGAGCTTCATGTACTCATCGGTCAATCGTCCCAGGTTCATGCCGCTCCTTGCGCATCCCCGATTTTCATTTTTATTTTCCGCCCGCCTTCCGGCGGGGCCGAACGACAAAGGCGTAAAAGAGTGAAAGCATAAGGTTTTATGGAGCCCTGGCACCACGCCCGCCCACAAGGAAGCTGCGGGTCGTGCTCGTCCACGACGCGTTGGAGCGATCCGACACGCGCTCGGGGGAGGCGGCGTAGCTCCAGCCGCCGCCGCGCAGGCCTTTAAGAGCGGACGCCGCTCCCGGCCAGTTGCTCGGCCAATACACCGTTCCGGTCCCATTGGACGGAACGCTCAAGTCCACACAGTTAAGGACGTGCGTCCAGACGCTTCCGGCCAAGTCCGCGATTCCGTACGGCGACGCTCCGGTCTGGGCCGGCGTGCGATAGACGTCGCCGCTCATGTACCGGCCCACGTCCAGAACGGAAGCCGAGGCCAGACTGTTGAAGTTCATGTAGTATTTTGAGAAAGCCGCGCCCCGCCCCTCGTTGGGCGGCGAATAAGTCGGCGGCGTGGTGGGCGTCACCGAGCTCCACGGGTAGTCCCGCGCGTCAACCGTCCCGGGCGCCCCGGGCGATACGTCACGGCCCGCTTTCTCGAACTCCATCTCGGTCGGGGGACGCAGCGCGGCCCAGGACAAGAAGCTCCACAAGTCCGAGGTCGCCATGGAGTTCGCGGCCGCGTTGCGGTCCGCGGCGCTGTAAGCGCAGGGCAAGATGCCGCCGCAGACGCCGGTATGGGTCATGCGCGAGCCGTAGCCCTGGTTGTCTCCGGGGTAAAGCACGGCCGCGGTGCTCACCGACACGCTATTGAGGAAATCCGCGTATTGGCCTTGCGTGACCGCGTAGCGCATCATATAGAAGGAATTGTAGCCGTTGGGCCAGCCCGGCACGTTGCCCGGGGTGTAAGCGGTCCCGGCCCCGTACACATAAAATGGGCCGGTGCCGCCGCAGTTGGGGGCGCCGCCGCCCTCGTTGGCCGCGTTGTAGACGAAGACGCCCGTCGGGATATGCACCATGGACACGGCGTACACCTGGACCATGAGCGACCGGCCTACGAGCGCGGAGGTGTTCACGTTCAGGGTGACGGTCGCGGTCCACAGGGCATTGCTGGCCGTGTGGTCCAAAAACGCTCCCATATTGTCGCTGGCCACGGTCAGCGTCGCGCCCGGGCCCACGCCGCCGCCGGAAGCCAGAGTCGCGTGGTTCCACGTACCGTTGGCGCCGCCCTGGGTCGAGAACTTGACGAAGATCCAGTCCGCGGTGTTGTAGGCGCCGCCGTTGGGCGTGGCGCCGTTGGTCACGTTGTTCTCCGCGATGGAAAACGAGATCGTCGCGGTCGAGTTCAAGGCGCCGAGGATGGACACGGAGCTGATCGCCAGGTTGTTGATCGGGCTCGTGGACGCCGACTGGCCCGTGGTGAAGCCCTGGACCGAGGACCATGAGCCGAGGTAGCTGCCGTTGGCGGAGGTCTTGGCCCGGACTCGCCAATAGTAGGTGGAATTAGGGTTCAACGCGAGGGACGCGGAGGAGTAGAAGACGAAGGTGGCGGTGCTCGCGCCCAGGTAGGAGTCGCCGGCCGCCGAGATCGTCCCGTCTTGTCCCGAGAAGGTGCCGGTGCTCGGGAACAACTGGGCCCCGGCCTGGTTGAAATCGTACAAGGGCGCTCCGTTGTTGGAGTTCATGGCCGCCAGCGCGTCCAATTGGTACTCGTACTGGACCTGGCCCCCGGCCATGAGGGGCACGGCGGCCAGGCTGGGCGACTGGGAGACGCCGGAGGCGTTGTTGGCCGGGGCGACGGGAGCCGCCGGGATCGGCCAGTCGATATAGAGCGCCGGGTCGTCCGCGTAGAAGGGGGCGGCCAAGGGGCCGGAAGGGCTGAGCATGAAGATCGTCGAGCCGGCGCCCAGGGCGCTGGCATCGATGTTGGTCCCGCCGGCCTCGTTGAACGCCACGTTGGTGAAGGTCGAGACGAACGGTCCGCCCAGGAAGCTGATGGCGGTGGCGCCCGACAGGAGGCTGCGGAACGTCAGGCTGGAGATGGAGAAGCCGGAGGTCGGAGTCGCGATGGCGAGGCCGTAGTAGGAGCCCGTGATCGTGCTGAGGCTGACAGTGTTGGCGGTCCCGGAGGCCAGGTAGACGCCGTAATAGCCGCTGAAGGAATCGTTGACGGCCGTATTGAAGCTGCCGCTGCTGAAGTAGCCGGCGAAGGGCACGCTGCCGGTCGTCACCGCCCAGCTCGCGTACGCCAGGTCCGTCCGGGCGGCGATCGTGCTGTTGCGCACCGTGTTGGAATTGGATGGGGCGTCGATGACTACGCCGTTGGCGCCGTTCATGGGCGTGCCGACAATAGCGGGCTTCGCCACGGCTGCGCCCGGCATGATTACCCGTCCATTGCAGTGCGGGCAGCCGACCTCTCGGCCAGAGAGTTGCGGGTCCGCTGCGATTTGCCCGTTGCAGTGCGGACATGAGACATTAGCGATTGCAGACATTTTGTTCTCCTGACACGGTTTGACCACGGGTTTTCAGACGACGCCGACAAGATGACATCAGCGGATGACCGCTGAAATCGAAGGTCAGTCGAGCAGTCGTGTCAGGCGCAAAAAAAGAGAGGAGCGTCCGCACTACGACCACTCCCCCGGCCCTTACCACAGGGCTTACGAGAATGAGCATAGCCGACGCTCCCCAGGCGGGGAGCGACCGACCAGCCCAGTTTCTCGTAATTCGAGGGCCGAAGCCCAAGGTGGTAATTTCGGGGGAAACAGGACTGACTTTCGCCAGATTTCGGTATATCGAATCTGCCGCCCTTCCCGGACGGCGTTGTTCTCCTTGTATCTTGTCGAGGTCTAAACTTCCCACCATTATGGGCCGGTGCGGAACCCGTGTCAAATGCCCCGGCGCAGTCGTTCGGGAATGGAGTTCTCGACTGGAAATACCTGAGATCGGCGGCACTCGGAACCCAGGTGGGGATGCCGTATGAGGACCGGCCGGAAAATGCGGAAATCACCGGCC
>Ga0118677_10008545_pt1 | contig 16365 bp, 21 predicted proteins | sample AliMusrvi5mmetaG_FD_86154 | JGI IMG/M metagenome (GOLD analysis project Ga0118677, IMG submission 86154) | reverse complement strand
AAACATTAGTTCTCCGTATACAATTTGTGCCGCCTTAGGAGCACCGCGAGCAGGGGTGCTCAACACTAAGTGCTGAGTCATATCCCGCACGGCCATACCAACAAGTCTGTCGTTTTCAGTTATTTGTGGTTTTTTCGTCCACAGAGACTAAAATACAATCATTTGGAGATTTTGGCACTCGGGGTTATAAGCACTACAGCAACCAGGAACCACCAGTCTGGTTTGTTGTCTTTTAGTCCTCGTGTTCTGAAATCACTTCATTTGGAGATTTTAGCACTCGGGGTTATAACCACCACAGCAACCAATGACCACCAGCACAGTTTGTGGTTTTTTAGTCCTCGTGTTCTGAAATCACTTCATTTGGCGATTTTAGCACTCGGGGTTATGGTTTTCTCACCGGCCAATCACTGTTGTTGGCCAACGCAACACAAAACTGCTCTTCCAAATCCGCAGGCTTCCTGCGGCACCGGATAACTGCGCCCAAATCGACCTTCCAGATAATTTCTGGAATCCAGAAAAGGATGCGACGATGACCAAGATACCCAATACTACACTCACAACGCAGCAGATGTTTTTTTACGCTCTCCACCCGATATAGCGTAATCCGCAACTGCTGTAAGCAGTAGTCCGCCAACTATAGTTATGTGCTTCGCTTGCGACTTGCGGCGGACTTACTACCACTTCGCCTTGTTGCCGCCTGGACCGGTTCTGGAGTCCAGAATAATTCGGAGAATGAAATGAGCACGCACACCCCCCTATCGTCTGCTGCTGATGGCGTCGCCCAGCAGCCCGACACCTCGGAATCCGATCTTGACGCGAATGTCATCGACTTCGTCACTACGGATCAAGTCAACCACACCGTTATGCCCGCCATCGTTTCTCAGCCGAATGCTGAGAAGTTGAACGAGTATAGCGAGTGGACCCGTTATACTGATGGCGTGATCAATAGCGACGCTATGATCACTCATGCGACGCTGAACACGCTTGTTGCGTTCTGTGCTCTTGTTCACCTCGGTCTTGGTGAAACGAAAGACGAGCGTTTCAATCGTGGCTTCGACTGGGCGAAACGCCGTGATCTTGGCGCGGTCCGCAGCAAGTATGGCGCTGCTAACACCGTTGCGGCCTTGCTGAACCTCGACATCGCCCACAAGGACAAGGAAGTTGCTAAGCGCAACCGCAGCCGGATTGACCGTGACGCCGCTGCTATCGACGGCCTCTTGCGCCACATGGAAGGCGCGAACATGCTGGACAATGTTCCTGCTTTGTTCGGTCCTTCTGGAATCCAGAAAGTTGCCGCTATCATCGTCGAGAACGGTGGCGTTGAAAGCCTCTCGAAGCAGCAGCGAGCCTTCAAGGCTCCCGTTGTGGATGACGAGACGGGTGAAACCTACAAGGCTATCGAACTCGATAGCCAGAAGGTAAAAGCAATCTGCTCCGAAAAGGCAGAGAAGGAACTCACCCGGCTTGCTGGTGGAACTGAGGGGCAGGTTAGCATCCTTGTTGCCTCGATGAATGAAGGCAAGGTAAAGGGCCACCGCGAGGTATTCCCGCGCAAGTCTGTCCGTGATGACTTGCTTGCTGATGTCGCCAATGTTCCGCGTCAGGTCGAACTGCTCGGACAGACCGTTCTGCTTGGTCAGGCAGTTCACGAGGAAAAGTCAGATCTGCTTGTGAACCCGAAGGACGATAAGCGTGACCAGAAGGCTCCTCGCCGGATGGCATATCGCCAGATGATCCTGCTGACTGACGGAACGATCCTTGTAAGCGGCATCCTCCTCCCGTCTCGGGTTGTCGTAAAGGTAAAGCCGAAGCCGCGTAAGACTGGCGCACCTGTTTTCGAAAAGTTTGTTGGTGATCTTGTTGTTCGCACTGCTGGTAGGAAGTTCCTCGAACTGAACCTGATCGATGATCATCGGCGCCGTGTCTTCAATGCTTACATAAATCCCAACAAGAATGCCGGCGATAATCCTAACTACCCGCTGAGCATTGTCGGTTCGACGAAGGCTGCTAAAGAAGGAACTCAAAACACCTTCTATGCTGAACTTCAGAAGGCTGACACTTTCCCGCAGCAGTCGTTGTTGTGCGTCGATGACACGACGATCAAAGCGCACGTGACGGGGCATATCTCGCAGTTCATCTTCAACGAGATTGCTGAAAAGCGGCTCACCTCAATCAAGTCTGAGAAGAACGCCCCTGCTGTAAACTTGCGTGTTTTCAACGACGGCTTCACTGTCGAATGCGGCAAGATCAAGACTTCTCACGGTGTTTCGAGCAAGGTCACTAAGTCCAACAAGGGCAATGCGGTTGATGTATACATCAACAAGGCTGACTTTGTTGAAGTTTTCAACGCGGTGGCCCTGTTGCCCGTCACTGGATCGGTCGCCTTCACCATCGACTTCGACGGACTGGTCAAGTTCTCGTTCGAGACCTGGGTCGGATACTTCGAGGTCTTTGTTCCGACCTCATCTCAGGGGGGCGAGCGGCGGCACACTCACTTCCGCAACCTCACTCCGACCCCGTGGCCGGTTGAGGCTGAAGTGACCAAGGCCGATACCACCGCAGCCACCGACACCAGCGAAGCATAACCACTCATGGCAGTCAACTTTAGACGGGGCGGATGTCCGCCCCGTCCTTACCTGGAGAACACGAAAATGTTGGACCTCTCCGCTACCCAAGGTGAATACGCCATCTATACGCCGGCGTTGAACACCAACTATGCCCAGTTTCCGTATAGGGAAGGAACCCGGTTGCCCAGGCCCCTTCCTGCGGGGCTGTCAATGGCAGACTTCGACATCCTTCGGGCTGAAGATAATAGCCTGTTCAAGATGTCTCATGTGCTTTACTCGGCTGGTCAGTCTCTTGAACACCAGAATGACCCGTGCTTGGTCATGAACCGTGATCGAAATCAGAGCGTGGTAATCGGTGATTCCGGCGGCTTTCAGGTCATTGGTGGGGTGCTGCCTCCATATACTCCTACCTTTGTTCATGAAATCCTCCGCTATCTTGAGACTATGGCTGATGTTGCTATGACTGCTGATGTTCCAACGAGGGCACTTCTGGACTCCAGAAAGTCTGGATATCATACTTTCAAGGAGTGCTTGGATCAGTCTGTTGCTAATCTCGTCCAGTTCCGTAATGAACGAGAGAACCCTAACACGCGGTTCCTGAATGTTCTTCAGGGTCGTGATTACAAAGAAGCACAGGTCTGGTATGAGGAGGTTCGCAAGTATAAGTTCGAGGGATGGGCTTTCGGAGGCGCAACTCGCCTTGATTTCCATCTTGTGTGTAAGCGTCTACTGGAGATGATCGAAAATGGTGATCTTCGTCCTAACTCGTGGCTCCACTTCCTTGGTGCCAGTTTCCTCGAAGTCTCGGTCGTGCTGACTGCGCTCAAGCGTGCCCTCCGTAATGCTGGCTTCACCAACCTTGAGATCAGTTTTGACAGTGCGTCCTCGTTGATCAGTGGAGACAAATACAAGAGGGCGACCATCGGGCCTAAGTATGGAATCACCCAAATTAATATTCAACGCCATCAACTGCCTATCAACCGTGATGGTGTTGATTTCGATGCGCCGTTCCCGTTCGATAGTCCCATCGGACAGCGGCTCAAGTTGGGTGACTTCTACGATCACACGAAGCCGGCTGACACCTGCTTTGATATTGTTGGCTCTGCTATGCTTGCCAACCACAATATCTACAAGGAACTTGCCTCGATCATTGAGGTGAACCGCGTTGTAGATATTGGGGCTCGTCTCCACGGAACTATTCCGCAGGAGGTTCAAGATGCTATCGGTGCGATGGATAGTATCTTCAATGACACGGGCCGGTCAGCGCATCACTTGAAGGTAAATCGTCGGGCTCTCACTCACTTCGTGAAACTGAACGAGGACGACCTGTGATAGACCGCACATTAGGAAACCCCTGAGAGGCATTAGCGTGCTTCTCAGGGGTTTTTTGTTGCCTTGCCGTTTTAGAATATTATGTTTATGCCCACGCCTGCTTTTTCACTGACTTGGTTATTTCACCCCACAATCTATCAGTAAGATCATCTATGTCCTCAGCGATATTGCTGGCGCTACTTACAGATAACTTACTACCCAGTTCCGTAAGTGATACATATAGCGCCACACATGCCTCAATGGAGGGTTCATGTCTATTATTATTAGCCGATAACCACGACATATACCGTGGAGATTTATTCAGGAAATCGGTTGAAAACCTATTGTGCGACCTAACCACACGTTCTCTAAATAGCATGTCGTATGCTTCGTGTAGAATTTTGTTTGATTGCCTCATCACGCCTCCTATTTGTTGTCGAACGCCATCTTTGATAACTCACTTTGCTTTTTCGCAGTCCGATCTTTCAATTTTGCTAACTCTCCTTGCTTCACTTGTTTTTTTGCCATTGTGAAGTTTGTTTTAGCCGCATTTATGAGTGCGTCTGTGTCCTCCATAAATTTCGCGTATCCTTCAAATATCTCCCACATCCTCATTATATTATCTCCCGAATAAATTATGTTCGCGTCTATATTCCCTGACAGCAATCGCCAATATTTCAGGCAGTGCCGCTATATCACAACGGAAGTCGTTCCCGTATTTTCTGATGATTGCTATCTTCTTTAGTTCCCTCATATGTCCACGCCACGCCCCTTTATCGTTGATCTGCCCATATATTATATCTTCAGATATATTATGAAAATACCACTCACTCATTTTAGTCTCCTCTGGTGTATGTTTATTCTATTTATCCAGGAGAGCGATTTGGCTAACAGGTCCCTACATTACCGCCAGTTATTCCGAGGTGCCGTTCAGCATTACTTATTACCGCCTATTTCTATGTCATTGGGTAAGGAACCCTATAATCCCACCAGTATCATAGCCCGAACACATCAGCCTAACGGCTTCTTGTTCGTGCTAATAAAGCCCAAACGCCGCGCTCAATCGCTTGCGTTTTGGTCTTTATTATATTTTCTTCCTTATACATACATTCACAATCGTTATTTATCATAGACCAGATGGCTTTATCCCCCCCGCTCACAGAGACTTCTTCTATGAGCAGGAGGAATGAGGTTAGGCTTCATGAGCCGTCAGTCTTTATCAAAGGTCTATTACATGGGCGGTATCCATTTACCCACAACGACCAGCATCCGGTAGTTTCACTAAACTATACTAATATTATTTCTACAAATCCCGTTTCACCGGAACACATCAATCAACGGCATAGCGCCGATAACACGAACTCGGTATTTCCTGAGTAGAATACTATTAGGTTGTTTTTGTAATTACACCATACGGTTATGTTCTATTGAACAAGCAGTTAGCAAACGCTTTGATAACACCATTTGCTAACCTTACGGTCCACGCCAACAGTGGTTCCGTAATCTATTTCAACGATGGTAAGAACCATCGGATCCTATCTCATTGGGCGCCACCATATGAGCCTTGTTCTTTGTTTATACTGGCGGGTCTAATACAGCAGATGCTTTCGCGCGGTGTATTAGGTATTTCCAGTTCGGTCCGGCTATGTAGACCTCAGCGCCACGGTCAACGGTTTCCCTGTTCCCATCGCGGTTTGAAAAACAAACAAGCCACTTATTAGAAGCATTATATAATCAGCGCCTCTACAGATCAATATTTATCTAAATCTATTTATGCCAAACCGCTACAATAATCGCTACTTTGATGTGAAGATATATTGATTGTGCGGATCCCTGCTACTATAATAGCATTATTACAACAAAAGATGCCGGAGGTTATTATGGCTATACAATTTATTTCACAACAAACAAATCAACTATGTTCATCACACCCAATATTTGGTGTGCTTGACAGCACCAGTGCGTTTCTCGATGCTTTCATCGATGTCATGGTCACGAAGTCTTCCGACAGAGATGATGACAACATACGGATCAATATACTATGTGACCGAGAATGGGGTGTTGTCTCTGTTTCTGGCAGAACACTAAAGGAGGTCGGCATAGAAGCAGAGCAATACACCTGCCCAGTTCCATTTATCAAAGACGCCAATTACTCAATACCAAACTGGAATGGCGACCCAATTTATATGACAGGATGGAAGGCAGGGATTACGCTAATGATCCTTTCCCTCCATGAGTTTACTCAATTTGGCCCTTACTCTTCGACCCGCCCCATGGGCGACTATTATACGAATGTAATTGGGCTTATGATGAAGTTATCGCATGTTGATTGTGCCGATGGAGTAGCCTGTAATATAAACAATGCGACAACATGCCTCAAGGTCCTTATGGGCATTGTTGAAGAGATGGCTTGGTCTGAGGTTTATGAGGTGCTTGACTAACATTCGGCGATCACCGTCATGAGGGCGGGTGCGGTTTATGTCGCGCTCGCCATTTTATTATTTCTATAATATTGTTTTTTGGTGAGATGTGTCAAACGGATAATGTTAGATCGGAGATAAAAGCACCTCTGCTTTGACCTTTCGCCTTCGCTAAATCATCAAGCCTTCTAAGGACCCGTCTTGGCAGTGTTATGTTTACTCTCTCTATTGTGTCATCGGCCATAGCATCTTCAAGGTCTATAATGCCGACGATCCACCCTGAATATTCCTGATGCTGCCGAAGATTATCAAGGGGTGATGGCCTTGGGATTTGGATGCCGCTATCCATGGCCGCATCGATCCACGCCGCCGCCGCCTCCTTGGCCGCCTCAACGGTTTCATCAAGGGTATCACCGGCTGAGAAGCAGCCAGGAAGATCGGGGACGACCACGCCATAGGCGGTGGAAGCGGAACCCACCTCGATGAAGATCGGATACCTCATCATGATTGTGCCTGTCTCCTTATAGCGGCCACGAGGCCGGTTCCAAGGTCCTTCTTCGGGTGCGGCACCACGATGATGCCAGGGCGCTGAGGATGCTTGAACACATTGTGCGATCCTCGAACACGGTCGAGGACCCAGCCCAGATCGAGCAGTTCACGGATCAGGTCGGCGCTCCTCATCGTGTGTATCATACACACTCCACGCCATCGGTCAAGATTAGACAGGTGCGGAGGGCCGTGCGCCTGGGATGCCCAATGGTGTGACGATGTGGCTTGAGCGTGTCGGGTAGCACCCCTGTCGATTATCGCCCTACGAGACGCCCTATGCCCGTTGGCGGGCATGTTCGGCCATGCGGGGCACCTTCCCAACGAACAGGCTCACGCGATCAGAAATGGGGCTGTCCGTCTGTCAGACAAGAGTTGACGAAGAGATCATATTTCTGTTGATCCAGATGGTTGGTTCCATAGGATTATATGGAGGCTAAGACAGTGTGTGTATTATGAATACGATATCCGGTTGGAATACAGCATATATAAGGGCTACTGACTTTGTTAGGAGTGGCGCCATACAGCACTCTGGCATATTCTTTATGCGCTTACTCCAATTGGGTTGGCTACTGTCCGTTGTTTGTTTGCTTATAGTCGTAGTAATACAGATATTATGTGGGGCGTTCGGATACTCCCCTAAATATGATACGCCCCTATGCTCGGATTTAGAGACGGTCGCGATGAGCACCCTGATATTTATATATCCGCCATTCTTTCTGCTCCGAGCAATCATAATAAAATTCGCATCTGATTATATGCCAATCAGTGACTACCTGGACCACCTAAAGGCTAAGAGGATGCTTTGTATCATAATGGCCTGCTGCTCGGGTAATAAGCCCGTCAACCAGGCAGCACTTGCTATTTACGCCATTGGTACTGAATGCGAAATAGAAAAAGTCCAGCGGTATATCATCTCTAACAAAAGTTGCTGATACAAACATTTGTTCATTATCTGGAGGTAAGATCATGGCTATAGATGAAGACGGCCTCACAAAGAAGGTCCGTGATCTAAATGACGCTATGCGAAAGCATGGCATTGGTGGTCATATAATGCTGACCGTCGGCATTCGAGCACTTGGAGACAAGGTTGTAGATCGAATAGTTGTGGCGGTTCGCACCTTTGATAACTTCTCTGAAGATAACGATCCATACAAAGAGCATGACTATGGGTCTGTTGTGGTGGGTGGTAATAAGGTGCTGTGGAAAATAGATTATTATGACCGCAATCTCCAATATGGATCGCCCGACCCATCTAATCCGGCCGTCACAAAGCGCATACTAACTATTATGTTGGCTTCCGAATATTAGCCCTGTGAATACAGGGGTGAGACCAACGCCTGACACGGCGTTTGGATTTGGTGACGGCTTCCCCGCACCACCCTGACGCGGGGTGGACTTTGGATGCGAGTAAGTGGGTTTGGACTGCGTGTTTGGCGATCCTGACCGACCTTTGAGGGTCAACTGGATGGTGGTAGCCCAGATCGATCCGCGATGGCGTTCCCAAACCGCTCCAGAACCTTTGCTAAGCCCTCTGGAAGCGGCGCGGGCGCTATATTTTTTATATTTAGGCTTGGTAGCGGATGCGGAATGCGCTTCAGCAAAACTTCGTTCCAAACCAGCACATTAGCGCCACGCGGCCTGAACCAGCGTCCACCCTCTGCGCGGCAGCGAGGTCCATAAGTCGGAACCACCTTGAGATAGCCGGCCTCCTGAAGTGCGTTGGTGGAGCGTGTCACCGTGGCCGCGTGGCACCCAGCCTCATGCGCGAGACGGGCACGGTATGCCTGACAGCGGCCCGTCCTGGCGTCAGTGGTGGCGAATAGGGCGGCGTTTGCTACTAACCGTGCGGCGTGGGTTAGATTTTTATCACCGCGGATTTTTGCTCCGAGGCGTGCGCGGGCGTTTCTGTCTATCATCGTCGTGTCCGCCCCAATGGGCGCACAACTCCCCAGCCAGTGCCGACACAGGGTCGGACCGGTAAACGCAGGCCGCAAAAATTGGTGGCTCGCGACGAGCGTTTTTGGCTTGATGTCGGGATTGGGGGCAGGTAATCTCTCACTTGCGAGATGAAGAGATTACGCTGCGCTCCGATCCCCTGGGTCGGGGCGTTTTGCGTTTCTGGGGATTGCGGCTCCCAAGTTGTCCAAACCGCAGGTTGCCCCTACTTGCCCTAAGGATCAAGGGCAGAATTTGACCTCAAAGCCATCCCGACCCCAAAATGTAGGGATATCTCTTGCCGCCACGACATCGCCTGCGGCCTTCTTTGGTAATTTCAGTCTCTCGATGCTCGTACCGCCCACTGGCCCTCTTGCTCGTGAAAGCGAGATGGGGTAGGGAATAAGTGTTCCCTTGAGGGAACAACCCGAACATTCGGGAACGTTCGGGAACAGGAATGTCGCCGTGGCCGAACACCAGTGGCTCACATACACCGAGATTGCCAAGCGTTTTGGCATATCGAACGACGGCGCTCGGATGCTTGCTAAACGCAAGGGATGGCCTAAAGAACCTGCTAACTATCCCCGAGGTCCAATTAGGATTGGGGTTCCTGATGGGGGGAACAACCCCGAACGCCCATTCCCCCAAGAGAACAACCCGAACGTTCCCGAACACCCAGCCGCACGTTCTCCATCAGACGCCGGCGCTGTTCCCCTTCATGTTCCCCTTGGGGCGACACCTTCTGATAACACTCTGTCCCTTTTCTTTGATGCCCTGGCTCAACAAAAAGCGGAACACCATCAACGAGAAGAGCAACTCCGGTCGGACCATGCTGCGGAGATAGCCCGTGTCCAGAGCCTCCACCTCGACCTGATAGGCCGAATCCAAGCCCAGGCCGCCGGAGAGAGGGCAATCTTTATGGAGCGGGTCGATGCCGCAGAGATTCGGGCCGAATCCGCCGAAACTCGAGCCGCCGCCGTAGACGAAAAACTCCACCAAGTTTTGGACCGTCTGCTTGAGCGTCAGGTAGGACCGGCGCCAGATGGTCTCTCGTGGTGGGCCCGCTGGTTCGGGGCGACGAAGCGTTCGGATATCAGATGACGGATGTGGTAGGAGGTGCCGCCCGTGGCCATCCTTTGAAACTGGTCCGAGTACAAAACCAACATTGGTGCTGGTTGGAGGTTGGAAAATGACGATGACAGCGGCTACGGCACGAGTTGCGGCTACAGCAGCGGCTGAACGGGCAGCGGTGGCTTGTGATGCGGCAGCAGCGGCTGAATACGACGCTACGATGGCTGCTGACATCGCGGCTGAGGCTACAGACGAAGCAACAGCACTGGCTGCTGTAAAACGAGCCCTCCAAGCCGCAGCAAGGGCTGTTGAACAAGCCCAGATAGCAGGAGACGCCGCAGAGGAAGCCTCGGAACTTGCCAATAAGATAGGCACTACAGCAACGGGGAAAGCAGCGGCCTTAGCAGCCGCACGAGCAGCCGTGGCTAACTTTTCGTCTATATCAGCCACAGAAGCATCTAATTATGCTAACTCTATGTTGCCTTCTGTGAGGACGGATCATTGATAACCAAATCAAGTCCGTCTCATGGCTCGATGCCCGATCATGATCCTGACCTTCTGCTCAATACCGCTGAGCGTGAGATTATCCGCCGCGAGTTCATGAGCAGGTTCAACGACGCTCCGAGCGTCCACGAGGGCTTCCATGTGAAGCGGTGGTCAACGGGGCCCAACAAGGGCAAGCCCAAACTGACGGCCGGCATTTCTGGGATGCTTGAGCGCGGCCTGATCACCATCACCGACGAAGGCTATTGGCCCAGGGCGAAGTTTACAGATAAGGGGCTTCGCGCACTGAAATTGATGGCCGCTGATCGCCGCGCCCTTGATCAAGATCGCTACCGCCAATTGATTGATGAGTTGGCGCAGATACCGGATTAGAAGACAAGTTAGCGTTGTGTCAACATAACTTAGAGGCCGGAAATAATATGATTTGGACAGATGAACAGATTGAGACGCTTAGAACCCTTTGGAGGGACGGAAAGCCAGCCAGTGAGATAGCCGTATTCATTGGCTGTGATATTAGTCGTAATGCTATTATTGGAAAGGCTCATCGCCTCGGCCTTGCGGGACGAGCCTCGCCTATAAAAAAGAAGAAGGAGATAAAACTTGCCAGCCTATCTCACCTTACGGAGCGGATGTGTAAATGGCCGTTTGGTGACCCAAGGAAACCAGACTTTCATTTCTGCGGTAAAGCGGTTGATATTACTATGACTTATTGCGCCGAACATAGGGCCTTGGCCTATGCCCCACCGAGGAGGCCAATTGAGGTAGCGAAGGGCCAGAACTAAACACGATTTGTTCTGAACACAAGATGTGGTATACGATGCTCACAGGCACGAACCTCGGGGGAACCATGGACACCGCATTGCTTGGGCTCACCAGCCAGATTGTCTCGGCATTTGTATCGAAGAATCCTATCCAGGTGGCTGACATTCCGGCTCTCATCAGGAGCGTTCATCAGTCGCTGACGACACTCGGCCAGCCTCAAGAGACTGCTGAACCGCCAGCCGATCTGAAGCCCGCAGTGCCGATCAAAAAGTCTGTGACGCCGGATTACATTGTGTGCCTTGAGGACGGGAAGAAACTCAAGATGCTCAAGCGGCACCTTCAGTCCTCCTATGGGCTGACCCCCGACGAATACCGCACCAAGTGGGGCCTCCCCTCCGATTACCCGATGGTCGCCCCGAACTATGCGAAGGCACGGTCGGCCCTGGCGATGGAAATTGGCTTGGGTAAACGGAAAACAGCCTGACCGGTTTCTTCGTGTCAAATGAGGCGTGCCTGTGAAGGCGCGGTGGTTCAATGCGCTGTCCGTTCTGTGGAAACGACGACACCCATGTGAAGGATTCTCGTCCCACAGACGATGGCGCGGCGATCCGCCGCCGCCGCTCATGCCCCACATGTCATGCCCGCTTCACCACATTCGAACGGGTTCAGTTGCGTGAACTAACGATCGTGAAGAGCAGCGGCCAAAAGGAGATATTTGACAGAGAGAAGGTGTTGCGGTCAATGCGTATCGCTCTTCGGAAAAGGCCTGTTGATATTGATCGCATCGAAAGAATTGTAAATAGCATCGTCCGCCAGTTGGAGTCCTCTGGTGAAAATGACATCCCGAGTAAGACCATTGGTGCTATTGTGATGGACCATCTTCGTGATCTTGATCAAGTGGCATTCGTTCGCTACGCATCAGTTTATCGGTCGTTTACTGAAGCAGCGGATTTCAACCAGTTTGTAGAATCGCTTGATGGTAAGTCCGCCTAATTACTACGGTAGTTATCTCACTATCTATCGTCTATGCTGCGTCCTGATACAAATACTTCTGGAATCCAGAAAACACCTGCCCAATCTCTTCGGGTTTTCCAAGGTCTCTGATAGCATCGGGGATTGAGTTTCGGTATTTCAATCTTAGAAGCGGGGTCAGTTTATCCTGGTTCAGTTCATCGACCCCAACACTTATATAATGAGAAAGCACGAAGTCGATAAACACGGCCTGCTTCGTATTGAAGTGCGTGCTAATAATAATCTTGGCCTTTAGAGCCCGCTCCTCTCTTGTAATTGGCGGCAGTGCGTATGCTACATGCGCCAGAACATCAAAGATGTCACTCTTCTCCGCATCAATCACCCGAGACATTTCTGTAAGTTGCTCTTTTCCGAACCCCTTTTCCGCAAGCCCGTCTAAAAGTTTTTTCCGCGTATCAGGCGCACTCCATATGGTGCGGAGTTCGGCCTCGTCTTTGAAGAAGTCAGGTAGTTTGCCAAACAGCATTTCCATGAACTTCTGTGCGGTCATGGGTGTTCCATCTGGATGCCAGAAGGTCGTCATCATCATATGCTGGATGGTTCTGGCCTTACCATCGGCGAGTTTTACCTTTGCTTTACGGCGAGGCTCGTCAACTGGTTCAGTATGACCGTCAGTAGGCTGACCTTGATCACCATCATCGGGTTTTAGAACTGGCTGCCGCTCCTTCGGTTCTGGCTCTAACGGTTCTCCATCCCACTCTGGATCATTGAAATGGTGATGGGCCTTGACGAAGTCATAGATTGTAAAGTAGTCTTTCCCGTCATAGAGCCGCGTGCCACGGCCAATAATCTGTTTGAACTCGATCATAGAATTCACAGGTCGCAACAAAACGATATTACGGATGTTTCGAGCATCAACACCAGTCGATAATTTCTGTGACGTCGTTAGTATCGTCGGCGTTGTCTTCTCATTATCCTGGAAGTCTCTGAGATGCTGCTCACCCAGCACACCGTCATCGGCTGTGACCCTCTGGCAGTAGTTCGGGTCTTTGTTGTTTTTCATCTCATTGATCAGGTCGCGGACCGCAAGAGCGTGGTCCTGTGACGCACAGAATATAAGCGTCTTTTCGTTTTGGTTTATTAGTTCCATAAATATTTTGACCAGTTCCCTTTCGCGCTCAGGAATGATGAGTATCTTGTTGAACTCGCTAATAGTGTATAGTTTCTTTTCCTCAACATTCCCCTCAATAACTGTATCGCCTGGCGTGTATAGATATTCGTCGAGCGTTGTAGATATTTGCTTCAGTCTAAACGGCGTCAGAAAGCCATCGTTGATGCCGTCCTTCAGTGAATAGGTGAACACTGGCTCGCCGAAATAGGCGTAGGTATCAGCGTTATATTTTCTCTTTGGTGTTGCCGTTAGTCCGAGTTGAACTGCCTTATGGAAGTATTCGAGTATCCAGCGCCATTCGCTTTCATCATTGGCGCCGCCACGATGGCACTCGTCTATTATTATAATATCAAAAAAATCTGGTGGATAATCACCGAAGTAGGGTGACGGCATCCCATCCTTTGGTGGACCGCTCATGAATGTCTGAAATATTGTAAAAAAGATATTTCCGTTTTTCGGAACACGGCCCTTCTTCTTTATATCATCCGGCGATATCCTGACGAGAGCATCTTCTTGAAACGCCGAAAATGAGTTGTATGCCTGATTTGCGAGGATATTGCGGTCAGCCAAAAACAGGATGCGGGGTCGGCGTCCAGGTTCACGGCTCAAGTTCCAGCGGGCATGAAACAACTTCCATGCGATCTGGAACGCTATGAAGGTCTTTCCCGTCCCTGTAGCCAGGGTCAGGAGGATACGCTGTTTGTCCGCCGCCACAGCCTCAAGGGTGCGCTCTATCGCGATGTCCTGATAGTAGCGCCCCTGGAAATATCCGCCCCTGTCCTCAAAGGGCACCGCCGCGAAACGATCCCGCCATAGATTTTGCTCGGTGAAGGTCCTGGCCCAAAGTTCATCCGGTGTCGGGAACCTGGGCAGTTCACCCTCAGCCCCCTCCTTCATGTCGATGCCATAGACGCCCTGGCCGTTCGACGAATATGTGAACCGGATTGCGAGTTTGCGGGCATAGTCCTTCGCCTGTGCGACACCGAGCGTCAGCGGTTCATCCCATGCTTTAGCCTCGACCACAGCCAGTTTGGTGTTCCGGTAAATCAGCACATAGTCTGCGACGGCGAGCGCATGGGCGTTCGGTATCACCAGGTGCATGGTGATGAGCGTGGGCGCCCCGACTATGTCTGCATTGAGCACTTGGTCCGCCGCGGTGGCAATACCTGCCAGACAGTGCCTGGCACAGCGGTCGATGCGGCCATCGGGTCCCTAATCGTCGAACTGATCACCCCCATGAATCTGGAGGTGACGTTGGCCGTACAGCGCGAGCTCGAGAGCCGCGCCGCACGAGATTGATGCGGCGCGCCGCCAGCATGTCGATCGGACCCGTTACGAAGCCGATCTCGCCCGCCGTCGCTACATGAATGTCGATCCCGACAACCGGCTCGTCGCAAATACGCTCGAGGCCGAATGGAACGAACGACTGCGCATCTACACGGGCGCGGTCGCCGACTACGAGCGCCGGGCCAAGGAGCAGGCCAGCGTCGTGGACGAGGACGCGCGGCGACGAATCCAGGACCTCGCTGAACAATTTCCTCGCGTCTGGCATGATCCGCGCATTCCGTGGGCCGAGCGCAAGCGAATATTGCGTCTGCTCGTCCAGGATGTAACCTTGCTCAAAGGGCAGACGACGATCACTGCCCAGGTCCGTTTGTCCGGTGGCGCCACGCGCACTCTCCTGCTTCCCCGGCCGCTGTCCATCGCCGACGTCCGCAAAGTCAAGGCGGAGGTCGTCGCCGCAGTCGATCAACTCTTGAACCACCACAGCGATCCAGAAGTTGCCGAAATCCTGAACAGTAGAGGGTTCCGCACCGGACAGGGCATTCCCTTCGATGCCAGGAAGGTCCATCATATCCGAAAGACACATCACCTATCGAGCCGTCCCGATCGCCTTCGTCAGATCGGCATGTTCACGACGCGTGAGCTTGCCGACCGCCTCCATGTCTCGCCGGCAGCCATCCAAAAATGGGGCCGACAGGGGCTGATCAAGAAATGCTATCACGATGGCTTGCGTGACCTATGGGAAGCCCCCGTTGGCTACGCCGTAGTGAAGGGAACTGCGGGTCGGGCAGGTTCAGCCCATCTCGTACCCATTGTCACGCCATTATCCGAATGAGGTGCAGTATGAAGCACAATCCTTCTCGTTGCCGCGAGCGACCGCAACCGGCTGTCGCGCGACAATCTAGATGAGATGAGAGCGACAATCTGAGTGATAACTCACGGTCGCGATTTGGTTATGATTGTCGCTCAGCGACACGAAGTCAAGCAAAAATGATTCTTACGTTGATTGACGCTGAGCGACAATCAGGATGAGTTTTTGGTTGTCGCGCGGGATGGCGGTCGGCCTGGGCCTTGCCTTCGTTCGATGGCGGCTCGCCTTCGGTAGCTTTCGACATTCATTTCAAGAATGGTGGCATGATGGACGAGCCGATCAACGGCTGCCAGTGTCATGGCTTGATCGGGGAAGATTTTCCCCCACTCGCCGAAGGGCTGGTTGGCGGTGATCAAGATGGAGCGCCGTTCGTATCGAGCGCCGATCAGCTCGAAGAGCACGCTGGTTTCGGCTTGGTCCTTTGTGACGTAAGCAAAGTCGTCGAGTATCAGGAGATGGTATTTGTCCAACTTTGCAAGAGCGCTTTCAAGCTGCAGTTCGCCCCTGGCGATCTGGAGTTTTTGCACGAGGTCAGTTGTTCGTGTAAACAGGACGCGCCAGCCATTTTCGATCAGGGCAAGACCGAGAGCGGCCGATAAATGACTTTTCCCGCCGCCGGGTGGGCCGAACAAAATCAGATTGGCTCCCTTTTCGAGCCAACTGTCGCCGGCGGCGAGCGCCATGACCTGTGCTTTGCTGACCATGGGCACGGCGGTGAAGTCGAAGGTGGCGAGGGTTTTGCCGGGAGGCAGGCGGGCCTCGTCAAGATGGCGCTCGAACCTTCTGCGGGCCCGTTCGGCGATTTCGTGCTCGGCAAGGGCACCAAGGAAGCGGGCAGCAGGCCAGTAAGACTTCGCGAGCTATTTGATGGCGGACTGCGGGTTTTCTGATCAAGGAAGCTGATGGACGGGGTGTCTGGCCCGTCGGTTACCGTGATCGGTTTTGGGT
>Ga0118677_10008544_pt1 | contig 16366 bp, 11 predicted proteins | sample AliMusrvi5mmetaG_FD_86154 | JGI IMG/M metagenome (GOLD analysis project Ga0118677, IMG submission 86154) | reverse complement strand
CCCTCTCCAGTACTATAACTTGTTGTCATTCTGAGCGTAGCGAAGAATCTTTGATTTTTCACCGGACACCAATGATTAAATTATTCGAAATGAATACGAAATTGACTTTAACTATTGAGCAGACAATCATTGAAAAAGCAAAAAAATATGCCAAAAGTAAAGGCAGCAGTTTATCCGGAATTATTGCAAATTATCTCACTGTAATTACAAACCAGGAAGAAAAATCAGAGATTGAGATCACTCCATTAGTTAAATCGATGAAAGGCGCTTTCAGTGCCCCCCTAAATTTTAATTACAAAAAAGAATTGGCAAAAGGTTTGGCAGAAAAATACCAATCCAATGGATAAAGTGCTTATTGATACTGACGTGATACTTGACTTCTTTTTTGATCGTCAACCTTTTTCCGCTCATGCAGCGAAAATATTTTCTCTTTGCGAATTAAAAGTCATCAATGGATTTGTTAACCCTGTCATTTTTTGCAATGCGTATTATCTTCTCAGACAAACAGCCAAACATGAAAAAGTAATTGAAAAACTTAATCAATTACTTACCATAACAAATGTTTTAACAATGGATAAAAACGTAATTGTAAGTGCACTTAATTCCAGATTTAAAGATTTTGAAGATGCGTTACAGAACTATTCAGCAGTAAATGCTGGAAATATTGATCTTATATTGACCAGAAATATAAAGGATTTTAAAAACAGTGAAATAGGAGCATTAACTCCGGAAGATTATATAAAGATGAAATTCCAATGATTTTGTTTGCAATTACAAATTAACAATCCCAATGCCTGAAATTAACCGGAGAAATTCTCAATTCACCCAAATCATTAAAAAACTGGAACTTCTTCCACATCCTGAAGGGGGATTTTTCAAGGAAACCTACCGAAGTGGAGGAATAATAAGTGCTGATAATCTTGACCCCATTTACCAGGGAGAACGGAATTACTCCACATGCATCTATTTCTTGCTAACCTCTGATACTTTCTCCGCATTTCACAAGATCCATCAGGATGAGATCTGGCATTTCTACTCTGGTTCTCCGATCCATATTCATGAAATCTCAAATGATGGGGTTTATTCCAAAACGATGCTTGGGAATCATATTGAAAACGGAGAAATTCCTCAGCATGTCGTTACTGGAGGCTCATGGTTCGGAGCAACCGTGATCCGAGATAATGACTACGCCCTGGTTGGTTGCACTGTCGCTCCCGGATTTGACTTTCAAGATTTGGAGCTGGCTGTACGCGATGAATTAATCGTCAGCTTTCCTCAGCATAAGGATATTATTACCAGGTTAACAAGGGAGTGACAAATTTATGACAACTTATTAATCAGGTATTTACCAGTATAAGACTCTTTACATTTCACAAGCTCCTCCGGTGTTCCTTCAAATACTTTATAACCACCAGAATCGCCACCTTCAGGACCCAGGTCAATAATCCAGTCGGCAACCTTGATTACCTCCATGTTGTGTTCGATAATCAGCACTGAATGACCTCTGGATATCAGGGCATTAATGGCATCGAGCAATTTCCGGATATCGTGAAAATGGAGTCCTGTGGTAGGCTCATCAAAAATAAAGAGTGTAGGTGAGTCCTTCTCTTTAGCCAGAAATGAGGCCAGTTTAATGCGCTGACTCTCCCCTCCTGAAAGCGTGCTGGAAGATTGTCCCAGTTTTACATAACCAAGACCGACATCCTGCAAGGGGAGCAGTTTTTTAGCAATCTTTTTCCCCTCATGCTTATCGTTTTCAGAAAAAAATGTGATTGCCTCATCGACAGTCATTTCAAGGATATCAAAAATATTCTTCTCTTTGAATTTTACATCCAACACATCCGGCTTAAACCGTTTTCCGTTACAGCTTTCGCAGGTGAGATGGATATCAGCCATAAATTGCATCTCGACCTTAATTTCACCTTCACCCTGACACTCTTCACACCTGCCTCCGTCAATATTAAAAGAGAAATGAGAAGCTGTAAATCCATTAATTTTTGAAGCCTGCTGCTCAGCATAAAGCTTCCGGATATCATCGTACGTTTTGAGATAAGTCACGGGATTTGACCTGGAGGATTTTCCGATTGGATTCTGGTCGACAAATTCCACAGCAGTTATCAGCGATAAATCCCCCTGCATCCGGGTATGGTCACCAGTCTTTTCACCATAACCTCCAAGATGTTTCGACAAAGCCGGGTAAAGAATCTTCCGGACCAAAGAGGACTTTCCGGAACCGCTCACCCCGGTAACAACAGTCAATGTATTCAGGGGAAACCGGACATCAATTCCCTTGAGGTTGTTTTCCCTGGCTCCGGTAATCTCAATAAAATTATTCCATTTCCTTCGGACTAACGGTATTGAAATCTTTTCTGTGCCGTTTAAATATTTAGCAGTAAGACTTATATTATTAAAATCAAGCTCTTTATGTGAGCCCTGGAAAACTACCTCTCCCCCATTTCTTCCGGCAAGGGGTCCGATATCAATAACCATATCGGCATCCCGGATGATCTCTTCGTCATGTTCAACAATAATCACACTGTTACCAAGCTGCTGCAACTTCCGCAACACCTTGATTAGTCTTACCGTATCGCGGGAGTGCAGCCCAATTGATGGTTCATCCAAGATATACATCGAACCGACCAGGCTGCTTCCCAGGGAGGTAGCCAGGTTGATCCGTTGGGATTCGCCACCCGATAACGAGGAGGAGAGCCTGTTGAGCGTTAGGTACCCCAAACCAACATCACAAAGAAATTCAATACGGTTCCTGATTTCAATCAGCAGCCTGTCAGATACAATCTTATCGTGTTCAGTCAATTGCAAATTACTAAAAAACGAACCAAGCTGATCGACAGGCTGATTAACCAGCTCAGAAACAGCTTTTCCTCCTATTTTTACGTAAGATGCCTCTTTCTTCAGACGGGTGCCTTCACATTCAGGGCAGGTTGTCTTACCGCGGTAGCGCGAAAGCATAACCCGGTATTGTATTTTATAGGCCTGCTCCTCAACACTTTTAAAGAAGCTGTTTAACCCTTCGAAATACTGGTTACCTGTCCATAATAATCGTTTCTGTTCGGGGGTCAGATCAAAATAGGGAATATGAATCGGGAAGTTAAACCGATCTGAATTCATAATCAGTTGCTCTTTCCATTCGCCCATCTTCTCCCCTTTCCAGCATACAATAGCCTCATTGTAAACTGAAAGCGATTTATTTGGAATTACCAGATCCTCGTCAATTCCGATTGTTTTTCCGTATCCTTCACAAACAGGGCAAGCGCCAATTGGATTATTAAAACTAAAAGAATGCAAAGTAGGCTCCTCAAAGACGATCCCATCGGCTTCAAACCGGTTTGAAAAACTTTTCAAAATTGTGTTTTCAAGGGTGGTCATCCTGACCAGGCATTCCCCTTTTCCCTCGTAAAACGCAGTCTGAATTGAATCTGCAGCGCGACTCAGCAGATCTTCGTCGTTGGATACCGAAAACCGGTCAATGACAATATTTATGTTCTTCAACTTCTCTCCGGAGGGAAGTTCCGCTTCAAGATCAGCAATGCGCGTTACTGCGCCATTTATTTCAAGTCGTGTAAAACCTTGCTGCTGAAGCAAATCAGCCTCCTGAGCCAGAGTTCTCCCTTTTTTTATCTGAAAAGGGGCAAGCAGAATCACTTTAGTCCCTTCGGGGCTTGAGAAAATAGCATTGACCACATCGGTTACTTCATGACGCACGACCTCCTTTCCCGAGACAGGGGAATATGTTCTCCCTATTCTGGCAAACAGCAATTTAATGTAGTCGTAAATTTCAGTTGAAGTTCCAACCGTTGAGCGGGGGTTGCGTGTATTAACCTTTTGCTCGATAGCTATCGCAGGTGGAATTCCCTTAATATAATCTACATCAGGTTTGTCCATTCTTCCCAAAAACTGTCTGGCGTACGAGGAGAGACTCTCGACATACCTGCGTTGACCCTCGGCGTACAGGGTGTCAAATGCAAGCGATGACTTACCCGATCCCGAAAGGCCGGTGATTACGATCATTTTATTCCGTGGAATCTGAAGATCGATATTTTTCAGGTTGTGAACCCGGGCACCTTTTATTTCAATATATTGATTTTTAATACTTTCAGACATATAATGCTAATAAAATATATTGTTTCTAAAATCTATAAAATTACAAATAGTTTTTCAATCTACCCCTTTGAACATCCCTTATACCCTGAACACTGATCATTTGCTAAACAAGATTATTTTAAGAGACATCCTGTAATCGATCGTTGCAGCTCCAGGGGTTTCGAACCACAAGAAGATTTTTAATTTAAATATGAAAAAAATGGATTTAATTTTTATATTTGAATTTAATATGATATCATTGTAGTATCATATTAAATTAATTTATCATGGAAAAAGAGATTAAATTAAAGAACAATGGTTTCATAAACCTGTTTATTGCGATGGTTTTATTATTTTCCCCATTAAGTCTTATTTTTTACCGGGAGGTATGGGCAGTTCCGGTATTTATTTTTTTGCCTCTATTGGGAATTTTATGGTTAACCGGTTTATTTATAATTCAGCCAAACCAAACAAGTGTCCTTGTTTTTTTTGGGAACTACCAGGGCACAGTAAAAACAAATGGTTTTTTCTGGTTAAATCCGTTTTATACCAAGAAGAAAGTGTCTTTACGTGTCAGGAATCTTGAATCTGATGTCATAAAAGTAAATGATCAGCAGGGAAATCCTATTTTGATTAGTGCGATTGTAGTGTGGAAGGTTATCGATACCTATAAAGCAGTTTTTAATATTGAAGCACTGGAAGAGGTGGATCTTAAGACAGGTATGAAGAAGACCAGATCGGAGGAGTCCTATCAGAAATTTATTAAGATTCAGACAGAATCGGCTTTACGAAAAATTGCCCATACTTATCCTTACGACAATATTGAGGAAGTAAAAGGCGGAGAGGGGATTATCTGCCTGAGGTCAGGGATTGATGAGATAAACCGTTCTTTGGCATTGGAGATTAGTGAGCGGCTTCTTCTTGTTGGTATTGAAGTGATCGAATCGCGTATTTCAAACCTTTCATACGCACCTGAAATTGCCGGAGCGATGTTAAGGCGTCAACAAGCAACTGCAATTGTGGCTGCCCGGCAGAAGATTGTTGAAGGGGCTGTCGGGATGGTTAAACTAGCCTTAGATGAGCTTAAAGATCAGCATATTATTGAATTAGATGACGAGAAGAAAGCCTCAATGGTAAGTAATCTGCTAGTTGTGTTATGTGCAGATGAATCGGCCCGACCGGTAATTAATACAGGTTCAATTTATTAATTTGAGGATGGGAACAAAAAAATCATTTGTACTGCGAATCGATCCCGAAGTTTCCAATGCGCTGGAGCGATGGGCTGCGGATGAATTTCGCAGTATGAATGGGCAAATAGAGTATATTTTGCATCAGGCTTTGAAAAAAGCAAATAGACTCCCGGCAAAAACGAAAAAAATTGATCATCCGAATAGTAAGAGTGATCCCACGGCTTAAATGGATTTTATTATTATGATTAAATATGTTTTAAATTCGTATATTTGTAAGTGACGGTTTTAAGTGAGTCATTGAATACAGCCAATTTATTATGAATTATAAGGTAAGATGGAATAATTCGATAGCTGTTTTCTGTTAAACTAAATTGGAAATTTTTAAATATGTCTGCTTTGAAAACAGTTGCAAAAGGGCTTGACCCCGAAACTGTCAGGCTTATTCATTCGCTTAAAGAGCATCAGATCGAACTGGAGATGCAGAATGAAGAACTTAAGTTGGCCAAAGCGAAAGCCGAACTTGCCACTGAGAAATATTTGGAATTATATGATTTCGCACCCACCGGTTATTTTACCCTTTCCGAAGAGGGTCAAATCCTCGAGTTAAATCTTAGCGGGTCTCAAATGTTAGGGAAGGATCGTATTTCACTGATCGATTCGAAGTTCGCTTTTTTTGTTTCAGACGAAACCAAACCTCTTTTCAATGATTTGCTGGCATCTGTCTTTCACAATAAAGATAAGGAAACATGTGAAATTAGGCTGGAAGTTGCGGGAATGCCATCGCGTTTTGTGCAACTATTTGGGATTATCTCCGGGAGTGGCAAAAATTGTCTTTTAACTGCAATGGATATTACATCGCGGAAAATAAGTGAAGATAAGCTTTTAAAATCCAGACTACTGATGAAATCAAGTATGGAAAGTCAAAAGGATATGATTCTTCTATCTGTTGATCTGCAATACCGGTATTTATATTTTAATTCTGCCCATTTGCAACTGATGAAACTTGCCTATAATCAGGATGTTGAGATTGGACGGAGTATATTGGAATATGTTAACTCTGAACAGCAGCGGGTTAAAATCAGGAATCATTTTGACCGCGCTTTTAAAGGTGAATCTTATACAATTATTTGGAAATTTGGTAACGGGATATTAAATTATTACGAGAGTTTTTTTAATCCTATATTGAATGAGAATTCTCAGGTTATTGGTGCTACGGCTTTTTCCAGAGATGTAACTGATCGTAAGAATTCAGAAGAATTACTTAAAGATAGCAAGTTGCGGCTGGATAAAACGCAGCAGATTGCCCATCTTGGAAGTTGGGAATTAGACCTTCTGACTGGCCAATTATTTTGGTCGGACGAGGTTTATCGTATTTTTGGATTGCTGCCTCAGGAATTTGAAGCCACATTCGATGCTTTTCTTGAATCAGTCCATCCCGATGACAGGGATTCGATTAATATGGCTTTTTTTAGTTCTGTTGAAGAGAATAAGACAGGGTATGAAATTGAGCATCGGGTGATCAGGCGAAATACCGGTGAGGTGCGTCATGTTTTTGAACGGTGCGAACATATCCGTAATCAGGAGGGACAGATTATCCGGTCAGTGGGAATGGTTCAGGATATTACCGAACACAAACTGTCAGAATTGGCCCTGGTGGAGAGTGAGGGTAAATTTCGAAGTTTTGTGCAATTCTCGAGTGACCCAATTTTTAGTTTTAATCGCGATGAAACCTACAGATTTGTAAATGAAGCATTTACAAAACCATTTGGGAAAAAACCACACGAAGTGATTGGAAAGACCCCATTTGTGCTTTTTTCATTTGAAGAGGCAGAACGGAGATTATCGCTTGTGAGGAAGGTTTTCCAGTCGGGGGAGAAAGGAGAAATCGAGGTCGAAGTTGTTTCTCCCACACTTGGAAAGGGGTATTTTCTCACAACCGCAGATCCGTATAAGGATGAATTCGGTAATGTGCTTTATGTTAACTGCGTTTCCAAGGACATTTCTCAGCTAAAGCGAGTCGAAAAAGCGCTGAAGGAGAGTGAAGCACAAATTACTGCAATTTTGGCAGCAATACCCGATATGATCTTTATCTTAAACAAGGATGGAGTCTATCTCGATTACTGCGGGCCGCTGTCGGATGAATTATATCTTCAACCTGAATATTTCATTGGAAAAAAGATTAAGGAGGTTCTTCCTTCGGAGCTGGCACAGCAATTTGCCGATGCGTTTACAGCCGCAATCAATACCAAAAAGATTCAGTTATGTGAATATTCATTGAATCTGCCTAATGGGCTTAATTATTTTGAAGCAAAGATCGTTGCTTATGGTGAATCAAGACTACTCACTATTTCCCGCAATGTCTCGGCGTATAAAACTGCAGAAGCTACAATAAAATTAAAAAATGCAGACCTTCAGCGCATTAATGCAGAGAAAGATAAATTCTTCTCCATTATCGCTCATGACCTTCGTGGACCATTCAGTGGGTTTTTGGGATTAACAGAGACTCTTGCCAAGAGATTGCCAGATATGACATTAAAAGAGATCCATGAGATCACATTGCTAATGCGAAACTCAGCGGTTCACCTGTTCAGGTTGCTTGGAAATCTTTTAGAGTGGTCGCGGATGCAAAGAGGTCTTATCGCCTATACCCCAAAACCATTCCTCGTGGAACCAAATATTAAATCTAGTATTTTATTTGCCAGTGAGGTAGCTAAATACAAAGAGATAACAATTAAATCCTCGCTCGTTAATGGGATAACAGTATTTGCTGATGAAAATATGTTTGAAAGTATCGTCCGGAATTTAATATCCAATGCCATTAAATACACGACCCGTGGAGGAGAAATTATGGTTTCAACTAAAATTGAATCGAATAATTTAATCCTAATTTCGGTTGAAGATACAGGAATTGGCATGGATTCTGTATTAATCGATCAGCTCTTTCGGATTGATGTACGAAGTAACCGAAAAGGGACAGAAGGGGAAAACAGTTCCGGATTAGGATTAATCCTCTGTAAAGATTTTATTGAAAAGAACGGTGGTACGTTGATGATTGAAAGTAAAGTGGGGAAAGGTAGTGTTTTCCGCTTTACACTCCCAGGAAACCAACCATCCACGGCGGAATAAACCATTCAGAGCTTCTTTTATTTCTGATTATCCAGGTATAGTGCTTTTAAATAAAAATAACATAAAATATAATATTTATCTTTACCGTTGTTTAATTTAACCGCCTCAAAAATGAAAACCTATGCCTCAACGTTTATTCTCAATCTTTCTCTATTCAGTTTAATTTCTTTTGCTTTAGTTGCTCAAAAGTCCCCCATAAAGTATGGAAAAGTTGTCCGGTCGGAGCTTGAAATGAAAGTTTATCCGGCCGACACTTCGGCATCTGCTGCGATATTGTGTGATTATGGATATTTTAATTCAAGCCGGTTTGAATTTGTAAGAACTTTACGAATTAAGATTTTCAAGAAGGAGGGGACATCCTGGGGAAATCAGGTCTTTCCTGTGGATGCAAAGACTGATATAAGGGGGATAACCTATAACCTTGAGAATGGTGAGATTGTTGAGTCGAAGTTAAAGTCCGAATCAATTTTTATGGAAAGGGTTACCGAACATATTTATCGCACACGGGTTGCGATGCCTAATGTGCGGGAGGGTTCAATTATTGATATGGAATTCTCTTATACCGGATTACCCTCAGAATGGCTTTTCCAGCAAGAGGTTCCTGTTCGCTGGAGTGAATTGATTATCGAAAGTTCGTCAAGCATTAATTTCCGGAAGATATTTTTCGGATTTGAACCGCTTTCTGAAAGTTCAGACACCCGCTGGGTCGCAAAGGAGATGCCGGCGTTTAAGAAGGAGCCCTTTATGAGCTCAGCCAAAAATTATATCAGTAAATATGAGATTGAAATTCTAAATATTAATATATCTCCCGGCACCAATTTCCCAACCGGATTATATCGCGAATTTAGTACGACATGGGAAGCTGTAAACACGCGGTTAGGTGACGACAATTTCTTTGGAAAAGCAATGCAGGGGTGTTACTTTCTCAACGCTATTGCTAAGGATATCAAAAAAAAGTATGCATCTCCCTATGACCGTATGATTGCAGCCCATGAATTAGTTAAGAAATCGGTCAAATGGAACGAGAATCAATCTGTTTTTGCAACTTCCGAAAATCTCAGTTATGTTTTCAATAAAAAGATTGGAAGTTCCGGCGATATAAATTTGATTCTAATACAACTTTTGAAAAAACTGGACTTTGAGGTTTACCCCGTTGCCCTAAGTACCCGTGAAAATGGATTTCTTTCTCCTATCGCCCCATCCCTTAAAAAACTTAATTATGTAGTAGCCTATGTTTTGCTGGATGAGAAAAAATATTTTCTCGATGCCACAGAACAATATCTTCCTGCTGGAATGCTTCCTCAACGATGTATTAATATCCAGGGGCGGCTTATTGATGCAGCGAAATCATCCTGGATTGATTTGGAAACCACTAGAAAAGATAAGAAGTATGTAAAGTTTGACATGACACTTGACAGCAATAATCTGCTTGTGGGACAAATAACCAGAGTGAATTACGATTATGCAGGTCTTGACTTCAGGAGGAAATATGATAAATTCAACTCAAAAGAGGAGTATCTGAAAAATTTTGAAAGTGAGAATAAGGGGTTAAGTGTCATTGATTGCAACATAACGCAACTCGATAGTTTAAATCTCCCTGTTGTCGAGTCGTACAATGTTAAAATAAAGAATGCGGTTGTTTCAGCTGGTAATCTTTTGTTTATCAACCCCTTTCTTTTTGACCAGTTGACATCCAATCCCTTCAGGACAGAGCAGCGCAAATATCCTGTTGATTTTATTTACCCCTCTGAAAAGACCTATATCTTTAAAATTACCTTGCCTCAAGGTACCGAAGCATCTGAGCTGCCAAAGCCGTTAATCATGAAATTACCTGATGGAAGCGCAACAATGTTATACCAGGTAACGGCTTTAGGTAATTCTGTGCAATTGACCTATAAGTTTATGGTTACCAAGGCGATGTATTCAGAGGCAGAATACGCTGATTTACGTGCTTTATTTTCCGAACTTATTAAGAAGCAGTCGGAGCAAATAATGATTAAAACAATATAGAAAGCAATGAATTATAAACTATTAGGTGTATTCATAGGTTTTCTGCTTTTAGCCGGAAGTAAGAGTAATGCCAAAGAGATAAAGTATAAATTTTCTGATATTCCAAAAGATTTAAAAGAGAATGCCCGGTCAATTATCCGAAACAATGAGATGTTGTTTGAAGTTAAATCGCTGAATAAAGCCACACTAGATGTAACCTTTGCGATAACAATTTTGAATATAAACGGTCTCGAGGATGGCTATTTCCACGAGTTTTACAATAAATTCAGAAAGATTTCAGGAATCAGAGGCCGCGTCTTTGATGAGAATGGGGAGCAACTTAAACGGATCCCATCAGATGATATCCTCGATTACAGTGCGATCTCAGGTTATTCGACCTATGAGGATAATCGCGTAAAGTTTATAGATCCCAAAGTTAGGAACTTCCCCTTTACAATTGAATATTCCTATGAAGAGAACTTTAACGGCCTTTTTTCATTTCCTCCCTGGATCCCTCAACCAAGTTATAATCTGGCTGTTGAAAGGAGTTCCTACAAAGCAGTTATTCCAAAAAACATGTCATTCCGATACCTTGAGCGGAATAATTTGCCCAAGGTGACTATCACTACAGATGGTGAAAATCAGATATATTCATGGGAGGCTCATAATCTGAAGGCATTGGAATGGGAACCTTACAGCATTTCAGATCAGGAACGGTTTCCCTGTCTGCTTGCAGCCCCCTCGGATTTTGAGATCGATGATTATAGCGGAAATATAAATTCCTGGGAAAATTTTGGAAAATTTATTTCTACCTTAAATGCAGGCAAGAATATTTTAGACAGTGAGACCAAATTAAAATTGAATGAACTTGTTCGGGGAATTTCTGATGATCACCAGAAGATTCGGAAAATTTATGAGTATATGCAAGGCAGGACCAGGTATGTTAGTGTTCAGGTAGGGATTGGAAGCTGGCAGCCTTTCGAGGCAGCTTTAGTACACAGGTTGTCGTATGGCGACTGCAAGGCGCTTGCCAATTACACCAAAACATTGCTGGAGGCAGTCGGAGTAAAGGCCAAATATTGTCTTGTAAATGCCGGCATGAACGCTCCGCTGCTGATTACGGAATTTCCTTCATCGCAATTTAATCATGCCTTTTTATGTGTCCCGCTGAAGAAGGACACGATCTGGCTTGAATGTACCAGTCAGCGTGTTCCATGTGGGTTTATTGGCAATTTCACCGACGACAGGGACGTTCTTCTGATCGATAATGAACGAAGTAAAATAGTTCATAGCCGGGCTTATACATTGGCCGATAACAGTGAGATACAAACTTCACATGTAAAAATTGACGGAGAAGGGCTGGGATCTGTTGAAATTCACACCGTATATAGGGGACTTCGGTATGAAAATATTCTTCCGGTATTCCTGGCCGATGATGCCGACAAAAAACGGAGGATATCTGAAAGGATGAAGTTCGCAAATTTTCAGCTCTTGAGTTTTAATTATAAGGAGATTCAAGGGGTTGTCCCCGCTATCGAAGAAACATTACAGGTAGGTTTTGAAAATTATCTGACCCCGATGGGAACAAAATTTCTGATGCGCTTAAATTTTTCAAACAGGATAGAAAATGCCCCTTATGATTTGCGTCAACGGAAAACGGATGTTTATATTCGAAGACCTTCATCTGATTGTGATACAATTGTATACGAGTTATCTTCCAAGCTCAGTGTGGAAAGTATGCCAAAACCAGTTTCAATAAAAACCAGATTTGGAGAATATCAGTCAAAAGTTGAGATCATACACAATCAACTATTTTATACCCGTAGTTTCATTTTATTTAAAGGTCAATACCCCCCTACGGAATACCCACTGTTTGTCGAATTTTTCGATAAGGTGGCGAAGGCTGACGATCTGAAATGCACCCTGATAAGAAATCTGAATTAGATTTAGTCCTCCAGACTTAATATTTAGCTAACAATCCGATGATCTATTATTTCTTCGGATTTGCTACTTTTGTCCTTTGTCTGTAATACGATTCCAATAAGCGTTTTTGAATTCAGATAAGATTTAAAATTTGTGTAATCACCGGATATGGAGAAATATAGTATCAATCATTTAAGGGAACTTGAGGCAGAATCGATTTTTGTAATTCGTGAAGTTGTTGCCCAGTTTGAAAGGCCTGTCATGCTTTTTTCCGGGGGTAAAGATTCGATTGTAATGTTTCATCTTGCCTGGAAAGCGTTTCATCCGCTGAAAGTTCCTTTCCCGCTTATGCACATTGACACGGGGCATAATTTTGAAGAAACAATCAAATATCGCGATGATCTGGCCGAAAAGACAGGAACACGACTAATCGTAAAATATGTTCAGGATTCGATTGATAATGGCAGGGCAGTTGAGGAAAAAGGGTTGAATGCCAGCCGTAATGTGTTGCAAACGGTAACATTGCTCGATGCTATTGAGGAGCTTAAATTTGATTGTGCAATGGGTGGTGGCAGACGTGATGAAGAGAAAGCAAGGGCAAAGGAGCGGTTTTTCTCTCACCGGGATGAATTTGGTCAATGGGATCCCAAGAACCAGCGTCCGGAGCTTTGGAACCTTTTTTGCGGTGCAAAACATATGGGAGAACATTTCAGGGTGTTTCCAATTAGTAACTGGACAGAGATGGATGTTTGGCAATATATATTAATGGAAAATATCGCTATGCCAAGCTTATATTTTACACACCTACGCGAGGTGTTTTGCCGGGATGGCGCATGGATGGCCAGTGCTCCGTTTATGCAGTTAAAACCGAATGAAAAAGTGGAGATCAAAAAAGTGCGGTGTCGTACAATCGGAGATATTACCTGCACCGGAGTTACTCTTTCGGAGGCTAATTCGCTTGAAGATATCATACAGGAAGTTGCAGCAAGCCGCGTGACTGAGCGAGGAAGCCGTGCGGATGATAAGCGTTCGGAGGCTGCCATGGAGGACCGCAAGCGGGAGGGGTATTTCTGATCTGAGTAAAAGTACTCAATTGCCGTTTTATTGGTTGCAACCCGGAATAGAAGCGGGGTTTGTCAATTCAAAATATAAAATGCAAATCTCCCTAAGAATAATGATCAAAAGTAAAAAAGCAATACGTTAATATGTCTGGAAAAGAACACGGATATCTCGATATGGAATTATTGCGGTTTACGACCGCCGGAAGTGTTGATGATGGGAAGAGTACCCTGATTGGCAGGTTATTGTATGATAGTAAAGCGATCTTTGAGGATCAGATGGAAGCCCTTGAACAGGCAAGCATCAGCAGGGGAGGGGAAGAGGTTAACCTTGCCTTATTAACCGATGGTTTACGCGCAGAACGTGAGCAGGGAATTACAATTGATGTGGCTTACCGTTATTTTGCAACGCCAAAACGTAAATTTATTATTGCGGATACCCCTGGTCATATACAATATACCCGCAATATGGTCACTGGCGCTTCAACTGCCAATGCGGCGGTAATCCTTGTCGATGCCCGAAATGGTGTGATTGAACAAACACGGCGTCATGCCTATATTGCTGCATTACTCAATATTCCCCATGTTTTGGTTTGTGTCAATAAAATGGATCTGGTTGATTTTAGTGAGGAAGTTTTTGAAGCGATCAAGGCAGATTTTAAAGATGTGGCCAGCAGGCTTGATGCTCAGGATATCCATTTTTTGCCCATCAGTGCAAAACTTGGCGACAATGTTGTAGATCGGTCAACACATATGCCCTGGTATAAGGGTGAGACTTTCTTGGGCTTACTTGAAGCATTGCCAGTTGGACAGGACTGGAATCTTAAGGATCCACGTTTCCCGGTTCAATATGTGATTCGGCCCATATCGGACGAATACCACGATTACCGCGGCTATGCAGGACGGGTTGCAAGCGGGGTTTTCAGCGTAGGGCAGGAAGTTGTGGCCCTCCCTGGGGGTCTTAAAACGACCATTGAGGCGATTGATTTTGCAGGTAAAAGTCTCGACTATGCCTTTCCACCACAATCTGTAACAATCCGGCTTAAAGATGAGATAGATGTAAGCCGCGGATCGATGATCGTGGATGCAGTAAATCAACCGCAACAATCGCAGGAGATTGAATTAATGATTTGCTGGCTGAGCGAAAAGCCCCTGGTTGTGAGGGGAAAATATCAGGTGAAACATAATTCGAACGAATTGCGCTGCATTATAACCGAAGTTAAGTACAAGGTTAATATCAATACGATTGAAGCGATTCATGATGATCTGAGTGTTGGATTAAATCAAATTGCACGGATCACCATTAAGACTACCAAACCACTTTTTTTTGATCCCTACAAGCAGAACAGAGATACCGGAAGTCTTATTTTAATTGATGAGGCTACCAATAATGTGGTTGGAGCGGGAATGATTCTGTAACTAAAATTTCAGGGTGGACTTTTGATTAATCGATTTTAAATAGTTAGACCCAGGGTAATTTTCCTGGCTCTAACTATTTACTCCAAACGGAAAAATTGTTCGTTACTCAAACATATCTTTTACCTTATCAAAGAATCCTTTATCGTTATTTCCCTGGGGTGATGCAAAGTTAGGAGAGAGCTGTAATTTCTCAAGTGTTTTTCGCTCCTCTGCTGTAAGTTTTTGGGGTACCCAGCCGTGAATCTTTACAAGTAAATCCCCTTTTCCATAGCCGTTTACATCGGGTAACCCTTTGCCGCGAAGCCTTAGAATTTTTTCAGGTTGTGTGCCCGATTCAATTTTGACTTTAACCCTGCCATCGATTGTTGGAATCTCTGTAGTTACTCCAAGAGAGATATCTGGAAATGAGAGGTATAGGTTATAAATCAGATCATTTTCATCGCGGGTAAGTTCCGGATGTTCTTCTTCGGCGATTAAAATCAGCAGATCTCCGGGAATGCCACCCCGTCGGGCTCCGTTTCCTTTTCCTTCAAGTGAGAGTTGCATCCCTTCCGCTACTCCGGCAGGAATCTTAACCGTAATTACTTCTTCACCCTGAATAATCCCTTCGCCATAACAGGAATCGCACTTCTGCGAAATTATCTTCCCGTCGCCACCGCAGGTGGGGCAGGTTGATGTGGTTTGCATCTGTCCAAGAAAGGTATTGCTGACACGGGTAACCTGACCAGAACCGCGACAGCTCGAGCAGGTCGTAAAACCGCTGCTCCCTTTTGCGCCACTTCCATGACAGGTTGTACAGGTAACGTATTTTTTTACCTTGAGTTTTTTTTCTGCTCCATGGGCAATTTCGGAGAGATCAAGGCTTACTTTCACCCGCAGGTTTGATCCGCGATTCACTCGTTGAGAACGCCCTCCTGAACTAAAACCGCCAAAACCGCCAAAACCACCGCCTCCAAAGATATCGCCGAACATGGAGAAAATGTCATCCATTGACCTTCCCCCGCCACCGCCAAAACCACCCTGGTTGCCTAATCCCGCATGGCCAAACTGGTCGTAACGCTGTTTTTTCTCCGCACTGCTCAGAACTTCGTATGCCTCAGCTGCTTCCTTGAATTTCTCTTCCGATGCCTTATCTCCCGGATTTTTATCCGGATGGAATTGGATCGCTTTTTTACGGAACGCCTTTTTTATCTCTTCGGCACTTGCATCTTTGCTAACGCCTAAAACTTCGTAGTAATCTCTTTTTGCCATGATTAGTTTAATTGTGTGGTTTTACTAGTTTATGTTATTCGCCAACCACAACTTTGGCAAACCGGATAACCTTTTCGTTCAGATAGTATCCTTTTTGAATTACATCGACAATTTTCCCCTTCATTTCATCAGATGGAGCCGGAATTTTTGTCAAAGCTTCATGCAAATCGGTATCAAAAATCTGACCAACGGCCACGATTTCAGAGATTCCGTTTTGCTTGGTGAATTCGTTGAATTTATTATATATCAATAGTATACCTTCTTTTGTAGCTTCAAAATCCAATCCTTGTTCAATTGATTGCATAGCCC
>Ga0118677_10008543_pt1 | contig 16366 bp, 12 predicted proteins | sample AliMusrvi5mmetaG_FD_86154 | JGI IMG/M metagenome (GOLD analysis project Ga0118677, IMG submission 86154) | reverse complement strand
CTTTTATAATTAGATGCAGGTTTCAGTTTAGAGTCATCCGATCTTTCTTTTGCAAAATCAGTTTCAAAATCTTCTTTTACATAATCCGCTTTTACCAGCTTGATGGCATCTGTTGCATTTTCAAAACTATCTGCCTATATGGCAAGAATGGAAGAAGAAGCTAAAGAAAATTCAGAAATAAAGGAACTTACGCTTACTCAAATGCATTACCTTGAAACAATTAGTGATTTAAAGAATCCAAATCTTACTGAACTGGCAGCCGCGTTGAAATTAACAAAACCTACGGTGACCGTGCAGGTGGATAAACTAATAGAGAAGGAGTTGATCAACAAGGTTCAGTCGGATGCGGACAGACGAAGTGCTCATTTACATTTAACCGAAAGGGGCAATATGATCAATCTTATGCACGAATATGCCCACAAACGGATGGCGGAAGAGATCCGGGAAAAGATTACTCCTGAAGAAATGGTACAGTTTACGACCCTTTTAGAGCGAATCATGAAGAAATTCCCTGGCAATTTTTAGATTGAAAAACTCACAAAAACGTTTCGATGATGAATAACAATAATATCCAGTCAGAAAAGATTCAGGGACTAACTGATGATGAGGTGAGTAAGAGAATTATTGGAGATGGTTTTAATGAATTGCCATCTTCGAAACCGAAAAGTCTTTTCCAAAGCGCCTGGGGGGTTATCCAGGAACCGATGTTTCTTTTGCTGGTAGCCTGTGGTACCCTTTATTTAATTCTGGGTGATCTTCAGGAGGGGTTGATGTTACTGACATTTGTTTTCGTAATCATGGGCATTGAGTTTTACCAGGGAAAAAAAACCGAGAAAGCACTTGATGCACTAAAAGACATGGCCAGCCCACGTGCACTGGTGATACGTAATGGCACCGAAAAGCGCATTCCCGGCAGGGAAGTAGTAGTTGGGGATATTATGATTCTTCAGGAAGGTGACAGGGTCCCGGCTGATGCAACGGTTTTATATTCCGTTAATCTAAGTGCAGATGAATCTCTTTTGACAGGCGAGCCTATTCCTGTCCGTAAATCTGAATGGACTAATGGTTTTACACCATCGAGACCTGGTGGCGACGATCTTCCCTTTATTTTTTCAGGCTCAATGATTGTTCAGGGAAATGGAATTGCTCAGGTTACAGCCACTGGTATCGCTACTGAAATCGGAAAAATTGGGAAGGCGCTAATTGAATTGAAGGATGAGCCGACTAAATTAAAGCGGGAGATGGGTACGCTGGTTAAAAAGCTGACAATTATTGGGATGGTGCTTTGTTTGATGGTGATCGTTGTTTATACCATTACACGCGGAGATTTGTTAAAAGGGTTTTTGGCAGGTATTACCTTAGCCATGGCGATGCTTCCCGAAGAGTTTCCGGTTGTGCTGACGGTCTTTCTGGCCCTGGGTGCCTGGCGAATTTCCAAACAAAGGGTATTGACCAGGAAACCAGCCGCAGTAGAAACATTGGGTTCTGCAACAGTATTGTGTACTGATAAAACAGGTACACTTACTGAAAATAAAATGACCGTGACCAATCTTTTCAATGGAAAAAATTTTGTAAGGGTGGATGGAGAGATAACTTTTCCTGAGGAGTTTCATGAAATCATCGAATTCGGTATTCTCTCAAGCCAGATCAATCCATTTGATCCAATGGAAAAAGCAATTAAAGTGGTTGGGGACCGATTTTTAAAAAATACGGAGCATATTCACGACGACTGGAAGATGATCAAAGAGTATCCGCTCTCCAAAGAGTTATTGGCGATGTCACGCGTATTTATCAACACTGAAACTAAAACACGTACCATTGCAGCAAAAGGTGCCCCAGAGGCAATCTTTGACCTTTGCCATTTGTCTGAAGCGCGAAAAGTTGAACTGGAAGAGGCCATTGAAACGCTTGCATCAAAAGGGTTAAGGATATTGGGTGTGGCTAAGGATGTTGAAGAGTGGAGTGACCTTCCGGATATCCAGCATGATTTTAATTTTGAATTTGTCGGATTGATCGGACTCTCCGATCCGGTGCGCAAAAATGTTCCCCAGGCAGTGGCAGAATGTTACAAAGCAGGAATAAGGGTGATCATGATAACCGGCGACTATCCGGCTACGGCTATCAATATTGCCAAAGAGATCGGACTGAAGAATTTTGAATCGGTAATATCAGGACCTCAGCTTGAGATAATGTCGGAAGCCACATTATCCGAAAAAATTAGAGAGGTTAACATTTTTGCCCGTGTCGTTCCGGAGCAAAAGTTGAAGATTGTGAACGCCCTTAAACGCAACAATGAAATAGTAGCAATGACAGGCGATGGAGTAAACGACGCACCAGCTCTGAAAGCTGCAAATATCGGTATTGCCATGGGGGAAAAGGGGACTGATGTAGCTCGTGAAGCTTCGTCACTCGTATTGATGGATGATAATTTTGCATCGATAGTGGGGGCGGTGAGGATGGGACGCCGGATCTTCGATAATCTTCAAAAGGCCCTGGGGTATATTTTTGCCATTCACGTTCCTATTGCAGGAATATCGCTTATACCGGTTTTTTTCGCTGATCTTCCTTTGATTTTGTGGCCAGTACACATTGTCTTTCTTGAATTAATTATCGATCCTGCTTGCTCCATTGTTTTCGAAGCTGAGAAGGAGGAGCTGAATGTGATGAATCGTTCACCAAGGGCTTATGATGAACCGTTCTTCGGTGCAAAGAAAATTCTACTTAGCTGCACTCAAGGTATCGGAATTCTTATCATCGTGTTTGCAGTCTACCTCGTCAGCCTTAAAAATGGATATTCGGAGCGCGAGGTTAGAGCCCTCACTTTTACGACACTTATTGCTTCAAACATTGCAGTAATTCTATCCAACCGTTCGTGGACAAGAAACATCTTTCAGATTCTTGCCACTTCAAACAAAACTGTAAAATGGGTAGTGGGGGGTGCACTTTTTTTTCTGACTTTAATTCTGAAAATTTCTGTTTTACTAAATCTTTTTCAATTCGACCCGATCTCGTTTGCCGAAGCCTTGTTTTGTGTGGGTGCAGGATTCCTGAGTATTCTCTGGTTCGAAATTTACAAGCTGCTTTTCAATTCCAAATCATAATTTTTCGGATTGTCAGCGTTCTATTAACTGATATATTTCCAAAAAGTCTGAACCAAAAAGCTGAAAGTGCGACAAATCACCAAATAATCTGCAGCATCATAATGCTGTTTATGTTTAAATTTTTATGTTTACAGGCAATTTGAATCCCTTTTCCAAGGATTATTTTACCAAACATGTAAATATGTTATCCATACTCAAACCTTGTCGTCAAGTGTATGTTCAGATGCTAAGTTGCAGTGGAATTGGCTTTAAAGAAATTTAGGAGGTCAACTAAACCAACCGTTACTAAATGAAATAAGTATGATTCTTTTATACCTGAATAAAATTTTCATACTACATGTATCAATAAATTGTTTTGGAGATTTGGGAGTAATTTTTTTTTATATATTTACGATAATATTACCGAACCAAACCTATTAAAATTATACTCATTCAAAGTCAATAATAGTGACTTGTGTTATGTTATATAATTCACAGGAAACGAATATAATATCCGACAAATGACAACCGAAAAATTAAATGCTGAATTTGACGAAATTTTAAAAGAGATTGTAGGTCGCTTCTTTAGGAAAATGGGTTTTAGACGAAAAGCACAAAATTTTCTCCGGGTTACAGATGATATTACTCAAACGTTTAACGTTCAAAAAAGTCAAACGAACATCTCCTTTGATCGATTTTATTTTACGTTTAATTTTGGTTTTTTTAATAATGATATATATAACATTACCTGGGACAATGATACTCAAATTGAATTTCCTGGCGTAGCGGAGAGCTTCATTCAGTCTCAGCTTGGCAACTATTCTCACAAGCGTGATCATTGGTATGAGTTAAGCCCAAGAATTGATATGAAGAGAGTCTCTCTTGACATTAAAGCTGATCTTGAAAATGATTTAAAACCATTGTTTAGCAGGTACAAGTCCCTGGAAGATTTAAAAGTATTTGTGGAGAAGGACGAAAGACATAAACTGTTGATCTCGCCATACGCTTATATTGCTTTTCTGATGAAAACAAATCAAAGAGAAAAAGGGGCACTGGCAATTCAGGAACATTACTTAAAGGCTTTGTCATTTAAAGGATTGGTTCAGAATATTCAATATCCATATAATCCTGATGAAACTAAATCTTTTCTACCGGATTCCAAGCAGCAGTACATTGACAACATTTTACGTCTGGCAAAACTCTACGATGTAAAGATTGAGGAGAAAAAACCTCTGGTAAGAAAAAAAACATTTTTGGATTAATGGTTGTCGGTTCTATCATTACTTTTGTGTGTGATAAGACAAATAGAATTACTCGCGCCGGGGGGCGATATCGATTCCATAAAAGCAGCTATCCTTGCCGGAGCCGATACCGTGTATTGTGGTCTCGACCGGTTTAATGCCCGAAACCGGGCTGCAAATATCACCTTTAACGATTTACAGGGGATCTTACGCCTTGCCCATAGACATAGCTGTCAGGTTTTCCTGACCCTTAATATCATAATTGTTGATGGTGACATTTCGGCCCTGATTGCCTTACTGAACAAATTAGTGAATACAGCGATCGATGGTATAATTGTTCAGGACCTGGGATTGTTTTATTTGATCTCCAATTATTTCAAAGGGCTGAAAATCCATGCATCGACTCAGCTTACCACGCATAACGAAGGGCAGATCCGCTTTTTAAGTAAGCTAAATGCCCGCCGGGTTAACCTCTCGCGGGAGTTGAATATTCATGAGATAAAAGCCCTGACCGCCGTTGCTCATCAACACAATATCTTAACTGAAGTATTTGTCCATGGGTCATATTGCATCTCTTTTTCTGGTATTTGTTATATGAGTTCTGTCCAATTAGGAAATTCTGGAAATCGTGGCAGATGCAGTCAGCCCTGTCGTGACAGGTACCTGACGACTGATGCAGGTAAAGAGTATCCCCTGAATCTTAAAGATAATTCCGCATGGTTTGATCTTAAAGACTTATCCGATGCAGGGGTTGACTCCCTGAAGATAGAAGGAAGAATAAAGAAATCCGATTACGTCTATACGGTTGTAGATAGCTGGAGGAAACGGCTCAACAGTTTTTATCATCGGAATGAACTTGCTGATGACAATGGTGATCTTTATAAAGTGTTTAACCGCGATTTTTCGAATGGATTCCTGAAAGGTGAAATTCACAGGGATATGTTTATTGCTAATCCCCGTGACCATTCCGTTCAACATCTGACGGAAGCAAATACTTTTGTTGAGGGTAGTGAAATTGAAAACGAACAGATCGCGTTTTATGAAGAGAAAGAGGCGATAAAAACCTCCATCGGGAATAAAATTAAGCAATTAAGTGTATCCAAAGCGCCTGTAATCGTTACGTTATCAGGAGAAGCCGGCGTACTGCTAAAAGTGACAGTTGATACCCCGGATCATTCATTTGTTGTACTTTCTGAAGTTCCTCTTGAAAAGATGGGTAGTGAGGCATTAAATTACGAAATGGCCTTCAAAAGACTTAAAGCCATCAATGATACCCAATATTACATTGAGCAGCTTACATTGGAGGATTTTAAAGGCAGGGTTTTTCTGCCGTTTAAGGAACTGACAGCTATAAAAAACAGGATCCTGCTGATCCTGAATGGTTCCAGGGAGACGGCTGCCTCTATTGGTGTTCCCATTCTAAAAAAGCGGGTCAGGAGAGCAATAAAACCTCACCTTTCAGTTTTAATTTCATCGGGACAGAATTTGTACCTTTGCGATAAAACCTCTTCAGATATTTATTTTGAACTCCCCGGTTGTTTAAAAAATGAAGTCTCTGAACTTATCGATCTTTTTGTAAATAACAAACGATTAATTCCCTGGTTCCCTTCGGTTATTATTGGGGAAGACTTTTCTGCGGCAGTAGAATTCCTTCACGAAGTCCAACCTGAACTGATCGTGACCAACAATACGGGAATGGCTTTCGAGGCATACAGGATGGGAATTGACTGGATTGCAGGCCCCTTCCTGAATATGGTGAATTCTTTCAGTCTCAAATGTCTCAAAGAGTACCTGAACTGTTCGGGTGCATTTATCTCAAACGAGATCAATAAAGTACAAATTCAGGGTATTCAGCCGCCAGATGATTTCAACCTTTATTATAGTATTTATCACCCTATTGTGCTGATGACCAGCAGGCAGTGTCTGTTTCAGCAGGTGACGGGGTGTGAAAAAAGCCAAATAGACGATACTTGCATCAGGTGCGAGAAAGCATCATCCATCACAAATTTAAAAGACGAGACGTTTCTGATTAGCAAAACGAAGGGGAACTATCACAATATCTACAATGAACAGAATTTTCTGAATACTGATATAGTGACAGATGAGCCCGATCTCTTTTCCGGTTTTTTAATTGATTTAAGGGATATTAAGACCGGGACCAAAATAGGGATGGATAAATCAGGCTTGATTCAACTCTTTGAACGTCTTTTAAATGGAGATCCTGGTTCAAAAGAACAGCTCAAACAAATCCTTCAGCCTTCAACCAACACCCAATATAAAAAGGGGATCTGATTAGGATCGTGTGAGCCGGACTTTTTCAAGACCTGAACAAGTCAGGCCCTCACTAACCTCTGGGTCGGGCGATTTTCAATCGCCCATTTAATCTAATTTTCCGCGATTGAAAATCGCTGGACCTAACGGCAGGACCCATATCGTGGCACGCAATCGAGGGCCCAAATGCAGAATCCATTTTGGCAAATTCAGATTTAATTCCTACCTTGACAAAATAATCGCTGCCAGTTTAAATTCGATGGGTATCTATTGATGTCAAAAAAAACTTATTAAGAAGTTAATTGAGAGGTTAAATAACTGAATAGCAATAAGAATGAAGATATTTTTTATAATAATACTCTTACTGATATCGTTTGCTGTACAATCAGGGAACAGACCTTCGACTCCAACATCGGATGAATCGGCAACTTCCGCAGCGACCCTTACAAGAGCCGATATCATCCGGTTCGCTAAAACACTTTTGGGTACCCCTTATCGTATTGCAAGCAGTAATCCTCTTAAAGGTTTTGATTGTTCGGGATTCGTAAGCTATGTTTTTAGAAATTTCAAAATAAATTTACCTCATAGTTCACGTGCCTTTGATGCGTTGGGAGCAGCACTTAAACCCGAAGAGTTTAAAGTGGGTGACGTTTTGGTATTTTATGGATTTAAAGATAATGACAGGATTGGCCATGTAGGGATTATTTGCGAAGCGGACGGATTGAACTCCAGGTTTATACATTCCTCTTCGGGTAAGGCGCATTGTGTGACCATCAGCGAACTAGGCTCAGGAATGTATAAAAAGCGATTCTATAAATGCATTGATGTGATCAACTAAACAAGGAAAGAAGAGTTTGGTAAATTCTTTGCCTTCATTTCCTGGTTCTTTGTCGTCGTTGGATCTATTCTTTTCTTGCTTCAAAATTATTCACAGTGACCGGAACTTTAGGCTTTTGGAAGATATGTCTCCCTTTGATCTTCCGGATGGCAAACCAACAATCAAGAAAATTATTGTCATATCAAAAAATATTTTCTGTAATAAATTAAAAACCAATTAATTTATTGAATAATGAATTCCGGGGAAAGAGTATTGACCGCATTAAATAGAACAGGCAGACCTGATAAAACTCCTTTTGAGATTAGCTGGGGTGCATTTACTCCGGTGTTGATGAAAGCTTATCGTGAAAGAACGGGATCAGAACTGCATCCGGAGGAATATTTTAGTTTTGATACAAGGAGTGTGCTTTCTACACTTACACGACTCAATAGTGATTTCAACCGATTTTCAAGGATGTCTCGTATGAAGAGAATGTTAGCTTTGATGAATGGGGAATTGTATCAGACAATTTTCGAAACGGCATGGTTGATGCGCGGAATGCAATCTTTTTTCATTGATCTCTGCCTGAATGAAGAACTTGCCCATGCAATCTGTGAAAATATCACTCAGATCAGGATCAAACAAGCACGTTTATTGGCCAAAGCCGGGGTTGATATCCTTCGTTTAGGTGATGATATTGTAAACCAGCAGGGCTTGATGATGTCACACGAAACTTATAATACTTTCTTCAAATCCAGAATACGGAGAATAATAAATGCAGCTAAAGAGGTAAATCCTGATATCCTGATTTTTATGCACTGTTGTGGAAAGGTTGAAGAGGTGTAGATGATTTTCTCGAAGTTGGTATTGAAATTTTAAACCCGATTCAGCCGGAATGCAACATCCTTCCTTTAATCTATTCAAAATACAAAAACAGACTCTCATTCTGGGGAGGCATAGGTGTTCAGTCAGTGATGCATAGTGGCACTCCGGAAGAAGTAGCTATGAAAGTTGATGAATTAATTGAACTGTTGGGGAATGATGCTGGTTTTCTGGTGGCTCCTGCACATATTTTGGATCCGTCTATCCCATGGGAAAATATTGAAGCATTTGTTAATGCAGTTAAAAAATAAAACAATGAATAAAAATATTTTCCTTATCGCAATTGCTGCAACCTTGCTCTTATATAGCTGTTCCAGTCGCATTAGCGAATCATCATTTTCGGAATTAAAGAAAGGATTTTTAAATCCGCCTGATTCTGCCCGGCCAGGAGTTTACTGGTTTATTATGGATGGCAATATATCGAAACGAGGAATAACTGCTGATTTGGAGTCGATGAAAGCCGCAGGCCTTGGAAGTATATTATTTATGGAGGTTAATGTTGGTATTCCCCGGGGAAAAGTTGATTTCATGAGCGAAGAATGGATGAATTTGTTTACCCATGCTGTTCGCGAATCGGAGCGATTAGGAATTGCAATAACCCTTGGGGTTGGTCCTGGCTGGACTGGGAGCGGAGGTCCCTGGGTTACAGGTGCTCAGTCGATGAAACATTTGGTTTTTAGTTCGGTCCAGGTATCCGGAAATAAAGAAAAGCCAATCATTCTTCAAAAGCCGGCCCCAATGAAACCCTATTTTGGTGAGGGTAGCTTTACACCTGAACTCAGGCAAAAATGGCTCGATTATTATGAAGATGTTTGTGTACTTGCATTTCCTGCTCCGGATGGCGAATTCCGAATGACTGATATTACGGAGAAAGCGCTGTATTATCGCGAGCCATACACTTCGAAGCCTGGCGTAAAACCATTTCTTCCTTCGCTTGCAAGTTATAACGAACCAGCTAAAGGAATAGTAATTTCCCCGGATAAAATCATTGATGTCACCAAATTCTTGAAACCTGATGGCACCCTGGAGTGGGAAGTTCCCAAAGGAAATTGGACCATTATGCGTTTTGGGACCCGAAATAACGGTGCGGTTACCCGCCCGGCTCCATTACCGGGTGTGGGATTTGAGGCCGACAAATTCGATACCACATCCCTCAATACGCACCTGGCAAGTTTCACAGGCAGATTGATCGAAAAGACAGGAAAACCGGATATCAATAAACCGGGAGGATTAAAAATGCTGCATATGGACAGCTGGGAAATGGGAGCGCAAAACTGGACTGCAAAATTCGGGGACGAATTTAAAAAGCGCAGAGGTTACGACCCACAGCCTTTTTTCCCGGTTTATGCCGGGTTAGTGGTTGAAAGTCTGGAAAAAAGCGAACGTTTTCTATGGGATTTGCGGCTAACAGCTCAGGAATTAGTCATTGAAAATCATGCAGTTCATCTTAAGAAATACGCACAAAAATACAACATGGGCTTTTCCATCGAGCCTTACGATATGAACCCCACTGCCGATCTGGAATTAGGTGCTGTGGCCGATGTTCCCATGTGCGAGTTCTGGTGTAAAGGCTACGGGTTCAATTCCTCTTTCAGTTGTATTGAGGCGGCATCAATTGCCCATATCGAAGGAAAGAAGCTTGTGGCTGCCGAGGCTTTCACAGCCCATCTCGATGCCTGGAAACAATATCCCGGATCAATGAAAGATCAGGGCGACTGGGCTTTTGCAGCCGGAATTAATAAGTTTATGTATGTTATTTTTCAGCATCAGCCACTTAACGATAGCCTGAAACCTGGGATGACATTTGGGCCTTATGGCTTACATCACGAACGTACTCAGACCTGGTGGCCTATGGTAGACGGATACCATAAATATGTTTCCCGTTGTCAGTACATTCTGCAGCAGGGACAAACTGTATCTGACCTACTTTACCTGACGCCTGAAGGAGCGCCCCAGGTTTTCCGTGCACCCTCTTCTGCCTTAACCAAAGGAACTGTACCGGATAATTTTAAAGATACATTTCTTCCCGACCGGAAAGGGTATAACTTCGATGGTTGTTCACCTTACCAATTATTGAAAGCATCTGTTGTTGACGGAAAAATCGTATTCCCGTCAGGAGCTTCCTACTATTTACTCGTTTTGCCGAAAACTGAAACCATGACTCCGGCTTTACTCACAAAGATTGAATCATTGGTCAGGGACGGCGCTGTAATTATCGGAAATCCTCCACATAAATCACCCAGCCTTATGAATTATCCCGAGTGTGATAAGCAGGTTGCGGCTAAATCTGGATTCATGTGGGGTGCAACAACCGCACCTTCCCAAATCTCTGAGCGCAAATTGGGGAAGGGTAAAATCTACTGGGGCGGCGCTTTCTCCCATTTTAGCCTCCCTGAGCTCTACCCAAATTATGACGCAACGGGTTCCATCCTCCGCGAAATGGGTATTGCTGAAGATTTTGCATCAGACGGTTCTTTAAGATATACGCATCAATTGATCCCATCCGGAGAAATCTATTTTGTTTCGAATAAAACAAATACTTCTATAAAGGTTAGGGCTTCATTCAGGTTAAGAGAAGGAACACCCGAATTATGGAATCCTATGACCGGAGAAACGCGGGAACTTCCTGATTTCGAAATTAAAAATGGTCAAATTCAAATTCCACTTCAATTTGAAGCGTCCGAAAGTTATTTTATTGTTTTTAATCACAATAAAAAAGCAGAATCAGCGAAATCAGGTGGACTGAAAAATTTTGCCCAGGCGGAAATTTTGTTTGAAGTCAATAGTCCGTGGAAGGTATCCTTCAACCCGAAATGGGGTGGACCTGCAAATGTTGTATTCGATAAGCTTGTTGACTGGACTTCAAGGCAGGAGGAAGGTATAAAATACTATTCAGGAATAGCTACCTATCACAATATCTTTAAACTGTCTGAAAATGTTACTGCGGATCAAAAATCAAATGTTTACCTTGATTTGGGAGAGGTGAACAACCTGGCCCGGATACGGATAAACGGCAAATATATGGGTGTTGTGTGGACTGCTCCTTTCCGTTTAAAAATTACAGATGCGGTTGTTTCGGGTGATAACCAGGTAAAGATCGAAGTGGCCAACCTCTGGCCAAACCGGTTGATTGGTGATGAAAAGAAACCTGATGATGGAATCAAGGACGGGAAATGGCCTGAATGGCTGCTAAACGGAAAACCAAGAACATCAGGTAGGTATACTTTTACAACCTTCAGGCATTATAAGGCTGATTCACCTTTGTTGAAATCAGGCTTGATTGGCCCGGTTAAAATTATTTCAATAAAATAATGATTCAGGTAGACTCGAAAATAAATCAAAATCAAATTAATCGGCAAAAATAAATCAAACTTTTCAAATCTCCCGCTATTTCCGCTATTGCATAAGCATCTTATACATATCGTCAAAAACATGTGCCTGGATATCCCTGTCGTGTTGTGTAATGTTATCACGTCCATTTAGTCTGGTCACCACGTGGAGTTCTGAATCAATCATTTCAACATCTATTCTTGAGTTATCGCTATTTTTCAGTCCTTTGTATATCAATACGGCACTAACAGCATCAGCAGTAGGATCTTTGATCGACTTGTATACTTTCATCCGGATGCCTGCAGGGAGATTAAATCCCTCCTGCAGATCTTTACGCGATTTATCAATCAAAATCATCAATTGTTTCAATGTTTCCTGTGGCCGGAAATGATAGTAATGACCTTCTTCTGCCGGGGTCATTGGCGTTTCCAGATAGCCCAGCATCGGACCGACGAGACCTATAAGGGTCAGCAGTTTATCGGAGGGTATGACGATTGGATCCACCATAAAGATATGTTTCATGCCATTAGCTCCGATTTCACCTTTTTTAATGAGGTCCATCACCAAAGGACAAGCCGTTGATGATCCTACAAAGTTGATATTCGTATATCCTTTGGCGTGCAAGGCATTGTATTCTGTCATGATTGGTTCCTCCCAATCTTCCCAGGTTGATTTCTTGAATTCCTCATAGGTGCGGCCATGTCCACCCAAAAGAACTTGTGAAACCAGTACATTGGCTTTTGAATCAGCATAGGTCCGGAATTCATCCCATTCAAAAGTCGTTGCCGAATAACCATGAACAGCGATGACCACGGGAGTGTTTTTTTGAGCAGTCACAGGATTGGCGATGGCAACTGATACCAGGTATTTGGCCGGATTGTAAAGTGATGGATCAAAAATCTGATCCCCGTCAAGCATCGTTGTGTTGTTGATATCCGGGCTTTTGGAACAGGCAGATAAGCACAACAGAATAATTACCTGCAGGCTGCAAAAAATATTTTTTGTGATCATTTTATCTCTTTTTTAAAATGGTATAGAAAATACTCATTTGGTAAAAAACAGGATATAAAGTTCCTGGCCCGGCAGTTCCCGTGCCGGTATTTAAATTATATCCGGCACTTAAACTAATCGTAATGGGCATCTTAAATTCGTAGGACAATCCTGCATCCAACGAAAACAGAAAGGCTTTGTTGGGCAATACATCAAAAATCGCATATTCATAATCGGCATGGAAATACCCCATGTTTAAGCGTGTAAAGGGCTGTAATTGTTTATGATGACGGAAAAAATAGCCCGGGCTAAACAGAAAGTTGTCCTGTTTAATGGCATTGGTGCCCATGGCGCTTCCAAGCCTGGTGGTCACATAACTTACTCCCAAATGAATACTTCTGTCCGCGAGTCTGGGACTGGTAAAGTCAAACGCAAATCCATTTTCCCAATAAAGTTTTTGGGCTTTTTGAATCCGGATACCTCCCTTTAATTCTCCAATCCAGCTTTCTTTTGTGCCAGAAGTTTGAGCGTGCAAGCATAAAACGCAGGTAATGAAAAGAATGGACAAGACGAATTTCTTCTTCATTTTAATGATTTAATGATTTTGGACAAATATATCAATTAATGGATCAATTTTGCCTCCAGAGAATTTGGTATTCTCATACGGCATCGATCGACAGCAATAAATTTGTATAAACCAAATAATAAAGAAAAAAAACTTTACTATTCATTCACATAAAGAATCAGCCATAAGAATTGTTGCGAATTTGTATTGGTGCAATAAAAACCATCCCAAATATGTTCGTGATTAGCGCCAATATTTGAATGATGTAATGACTTCAGACATAAACAGGGATTGGGGGCAGAATATTCTTCCATAGTAGCATCTTGATTCCGTGTGAACGGCAGTCCTTTACCGGAGCAATCCCATGTAAGGGTCTGCAGATCTTCATTGGAACTACCACGAAAATATAAGACTTCATGGAATATGAACGACGCTGTTTTATCCGATAGCAATGTTATGATTGCTGATCCTTTATAGGTATAGAAAGCACCATTTCTATCCCACTTATAATCCCAGGTTTCCGTTAATATGTTACCCTCTTGTTTAAAAACTACTCCTTCACGTATAGGACCCATTATACCGTTGGAATTCATACCTGTGTGTCCGCCTATCTCATATATGAAAAGATTATTTGCTTTCTTTTTACTTGCACCGTTATCGCTCGATGTCAAATGGGACATAATACTTACCTTAAAATTATATCCCCCATATTTTTTTTTGGTTACCCAACCTGTGGGAGAAGCAACTAAAGGCTGTGGAGGAGCCGAAAATTCAAGCGATTGAACTGAGACCCCACCAAACTCGATGGTTGCCATCAATTTTCCCCCTTCAGGGAGAATCACTCCCGGTTGCTCAAAGATCCCGTTTTTAGCCAAAAGCTTAATCTGGCTGATTTCGTTGTACTTCGCGTCTTTTACAGATAAAACCACTTCACCATTGTACTTTATTTCAGCAGGATACTCAGCATCTGTGATGTGCCTTATTTCTCCTTTTACCAGACCTTTATCTGCTGATTTTATCTCAACGGAGAGTTTTGGGATGTACAATTTTATGACATTTGCCCCGGCTTCGAGAATAGTTGGCAAAAGCACGGTGGCCTGTGATTTTACACATTCCTTATTAACAAAAGGGTCGCAGAGCGTTGGAATCAGATTTGCAGCATAATAATGGTCAACACATTGCTTTACGCCCGATGGGGTTCTGTAACTGTAGTCCACATCATTATAGGACATAATTTCGAGCCTCGGAGAGGCATACGGTTTATCGGGGTGGGTGATTTGATTAATTTGTCTTCCTGATTTTGAGATCCCCGAAATAGTTTCGTTGGAAACAAAATTTGAATTGGTGAATCTTGCCAATGAATCAGCAATTTGGTACACTGTGGTCATTTTGGCAAACCGATCCTTCAGGAGAGGATCGGGAGCGCCTGAAGCAAGTATATTGAAAACATCAACTTCCTCAAGGCGGATTTTATCCATGATTTCTTCATAAGGATCAGGGTTACCTAGCCAGGTATTGTTGTTGAACAGTGGTGAAGGATGCGCATCATTGCGAACGTGTGACGGGCAGCCGTTGTCGGCAATCATGTGGAGGGTTTCTCCCAGAGCCCGCCAGGCGCCTGCCATATACTCGTTCTTTTTGTCCTGGTTGGTTTCCCGAAGCGCCATTTTCATCCAGATTTTGCCATGTTCTCAGGTGTACTTGTGGTCCTGGACCCCTTCCGAAATGTCTCCCGGTTTACCAAGTGCCCATTGCACTCCATCGATGTGCGGATTGGTGAACGCATATTTTTGCAGCGTACCCATTATTTTTGCATTGGCGATATCGGTCAGGTAACGTTTCCCGGGAGGTTGGGTGGGATCGTAAAAATGCCTTAGCGAGGCCGGTACTTCAGGCACATCAGCCGAGTACCCTCCATGAACGATCCACTGCTGCGGTGACTTTTCAGCCTGCCCTTCTGACGATAAATTGGTTCCAAACCCGATACCGGCAGCTGTCTCGTCCATGTCACTGAAGAGTCCATCCCTGACAACGGCCTGTCCCTTAAGTGTTGCCCCTTCCAGAAAGAAGAAAGTATATTTTTTAAACTCCGGGAGGGAGAACCCAACCTTGTTGTTGCGGTCCAGAAACTTCCGGACCATCAACGCATTCAGGTCGGGATGCACCAGTTTATTACCATAGCCGGTAAATAGAAGAAATATCGTAACGCCTGATAAAACCAATATCGGGAATCGAAAATATTTCAGTGGTTTCAATTTCAAAGTGATTATTTATGATGTTAAAAATAAGCCTATTTCATACACAAAACCAAAAGTTGATTCACTTATGAAATCCTGTACTAAAGCCACTGGTGAGGATAAATGTAAAATTCCGGTGGAATAAGGTTTGAGGGACTAAAGTAATAGCCGGACTTGCGCTGATGAACGTGTCCGGCCCCCAATCTTCAACTAATGCACAGTAACAGGAGCTTTAGGTTTTTGATAGATGTGTCTCCCTTTGATCTTCCTGACGGCAAACCAACCATCAAGGAAGTTGTCATCATCCATAAATCCCTCGAAACCATCATCGAGCTTGTCAAGGATGAAAGTTCCCTCTTTGATCAGCATTTTAACCGACCTGACAGCGCTCTTCCGCTCGTTGGTGACGATCCCGATCGTAGGCTGCAGGGTCTCAAGTTCTACGAGTTCTGCAGCTAAGGCTTTAAGTTCTTCGGCGGTAATGCCATAACCTGCCGTTTTTGCAAGGTATTCATTCCCGCGTTGAAGGATGCTGCCGCACTTTAGCAGCGCCTCCTTTTCGTTAAGTTTGTTTAAGGTTGATTCGGTAAAGGATACCTCATTCATCAGTAACTGATCATTTGTGTCTTTTGCATAGAGCAGCAGTTTACGTCCAAGCCGGTAAGTCTTGTGGAAGAATTTCTCCAGCAACTCGTTTTTCATGGCAACATGTCCTCCCGGGTCATTTGCATCCTGCGCCTTGAATGCCTCATTCAATTCCCCTTCGTTTGCTTCGAGCATCGTTACATTTGCGGCAATAACTGCCCATTTGCTCCACAAATTTTCATTTTTGTGAACATAGGAAATCGATTCTCTTTCCATTTCCCAAAAAGTTTTTGCTTTCGAGTTCATGTTTAAAGATTTAATTATTAAAAATATCAACAACTAAATATACAAAAAAAATAAATATAAAT
>Ga0118677_10005865_pt2 | contig 16366 bp, 14 predicted proteins | sample AliMusrvi5mmetaG_FD_86154 | JGI IMG/M metagenome (GOLD analysis project Ga0118677, IMG submission 86154) | reverse complement strand
GTCTATGGATGCGAGGGCATCCTACTACGCTAAAAGAACCCCGCTAAAAGCGAAGTTCAATAGTCCGAAAGAAATACTGTCTCGTCATTCCTTTGACAAACACAGTCAAAAGCACCAACCGAACAGGATTTATCGACCCACTGACAACACGGTTTGAACCCATGCCGATGCAATTCATATACCTGAGCCAGGTGTGGAATATTAACCACTGAAATGCCGTTGGCGCAGGAGTTAAGCATGGTCAACAGGGCAGCGATGCCGCCAAAACTGGCCCCATACCCCACGCTGGTGGGCACGGCAATCACCGGCACCGACACCAGCCCGCCCACCACACTGGGCAGCGCCCCGTCCATGCCGGCTGCAACCACAATCACGCGCGCCTGGCGCAGGCGGCCGGTCTGGCTCAGCAGGCGGTGAATACCCGCCACGCCCACATCAAACATGCGGTCCACCCGGTTGCCCAGCAGTTCCGCCGTCATCGCCGCTTCCTCCGCCACCGACATATCCGCTGTCCCGGCCGTGGCCACAAGGATGCCGGGCCGTTTTTCAACCGGTTCGGATTTATCCCAGATCAACAGGCGCGGGATGGGAAAATAGGCCGTCCCGGGCAGTTCATCGCGGATGGCCGCATGCATCGTCTCGGATACGCGCGTCACCAGCACCTTGTCGTTGCGTTCCGCCAGTCGGCGCACAATCGCCACCACCTGTTCAGGGCGCTTATTTTCGCCGAAAACCACTTCGGGGAAACCCTGGCGCATGGCGCGGTGGTGGTCCAGCATGGCAAAATCCCCCACGTTTTCAAAGGGCAGGGAGCGTAAATTTTCCAGGGCCCGGTCGACATCCACCTGGCCGTCGCGCACCTGCTCCAACAATTGTTTAAGCCGTTCTTCTTCCTGCATGGTTAATCTCCTTCAGTTGAATTCCAACTGGTTCCGGAAATTATACCGTCAAAAATGCAAATATAAAGGACCCGGGGGCCGCGGTCAGGCGTACCCCAGCAGGCTGCGGATGCGCAGCATGGTCGGGTGGGACCATCGATCGCCCTGCACCAGGCCCAGGCAGACTGCAGCGTCGCGCAGGTCCACCCAGCGCACTTCCACAATGGCATAGTTGGCCGAAGCCTCCTCTTCCGGTTCATAGCCCGGGCGGGCCTCATCCGAAAGGGGTGTGCACAAAAAAGTCAGGCGCTTTTCGTAAAACGAATCGGGGAACTGGGTGGCGTCATCTTCCATCAAAAGGCGTTCGATGCGCACATCCATCCGGGTTTCTTCTTTCATCTCGCGCAGCAGGCAGACCTCGGGGGTTTCCCCCTCTTCCATGCCGCCGCCCGGTAAGAGCCAGTAGGAACTGCCGTCCGCGTGGCGCTGGTGGCGGATCAATAACAAATGGTCGCCGCGCAGGATGGCCCCCTGGCAGCGGATGGTGCGTTTATACAATGAATTCATCACAAAGGATTATACCGCGGCGGGGTCCACTTAACAATAAACAGCGGGTGGGGATCACCCACCCGCTTATAACTCATTACCTTACCGGAGAAAGAACGGGATAAAAACACTTTATCGTCGTGTCGAACGCCTGGCCAGTAAAAAGCATTAATCGCCAGAAATAACTTACCCGTTCACTCCCCACTTATCGATCGGTTCCGTTTTGATGACTTAGAACCTCCTTCTGTGGTTTGAAGAACCACTAAAATTATTATATACACAAATATGCCATTACGACCTTACAGTTTTGAAAATTCCGAAACTGGTGAAAGGGGCTGCAGCAGCTATTCGTGCCCGGCTGCATTAAAACATGCGGGGTTATTCCCGGGCTTCAATGCCGTTGATCACCCAGTGGTTATTTTCTTTGCCCAGGTTAAAGCGGCGCGTATAATTTTTCGTTACCGGGGTCGGCTGGGGCTTTTGCTCGCTGCCGCCGTCCAGCCGCACCTGCAGCCCCACATCCACCTGCGCAACTGGCGGGTCCATGCTGACCGCGCCGGATTGGATCGCCGTGCCGGTCACCACCCCGGTCACCGTAAGCAGGTCCGCCGGACCGCCGACCGGCAGCTTGCCTTTTAATGGTGCGGAAAGGTAGCGCAGCGCCAGGGCCGGGTCGGCCTGCAGGGCCAGCAAAAAGGCCTGGACCACGGCTTCGGGTGTGGCCGGATAAACCTTCTGGTCATCAGCCGCAGTCGGGCTGGCAGACGTTGAAGGCTGCGCGGCCGTGGTCGCCGGTAAAATTGTGACGGTTGGAAGCAGCATGGGCTCGCGCTGGTAGGTGCAGGCCACAAAAACGGTCAAAACCAGGATAAAAACCAGGGGAATCAAAAAAATGGGCAGGTATCGTTTCATGTTTTAGCTCAACGGCAGCTGCTGATATCGTACAGGCGCCGTTCATCCTCCGGAACTGTCTGGACATAAACTTTGAGCAGGTGCATACAGGGCTCTAGATGCAACTTTTGTGCCAGTTCAGGAGGAAGGGAAACCAGGTAACTCCGGTCGAGGTAGGCATAGGTAAAGCCGGAGGCGCGCCATTTAACCGGGTCGGCGCCGTGCGCCAGGAGATCCCATTCGGGCTTTGAGTGGAAATAGTCCACCGCGGCATTGGTAAAGCGCCCGAACAATATCGGCGCGCGCGAAGGGGAAGGGTCAAAAACCAGGGCGTCCGGCGGAAGCTGGTTCCAATAATCGCGCGCCGCCCGGGTGTCGAGGTCGTTCAAAAAGAAGGAGCTGACCGGCCTGGGAACCGCCAGGAGCTGCACGCTTAACAAAACCAAACCGCTGACCAGCGTGCTGAAGAGCAGGCCCCCCAGCGCCATTTTCCAGCGTGCTGGAAAGCGCGCCGCCCGCAGCCACAGCAGGGGCAAAGCCACCTGCCCTGCCAGGGCCACCGGCAGGTTTTGCACGCGGATCAGGGCGGTCGGCCCGGCTTCGCCGCTGAAGCTCGCAAAAAGGAATGCCGCCCCCAAGAATGAACTTAACACCAGCGCAGGCTCAAACCAGTGTCCCGAACGCCATGCGCGCAGCCCCCACCAGGCCACCAGCGGAAGCGCCAGCAGGATCGGGCCGACCTCAATCAGGGCTGTCAGGAGCTGGTAAGGGTCCAGCAGGGAAAGCGTGCCGAGGTGGCCGCTGATCAGGGCCGGGGGAAAAGCGAGGCTGAACTGGAAGGAATGGTAGCTCGCCGCCGCCCGCCCGCCCAGGCGCGCCAGCAGGTCCGCCGCCGCGCCGCTCAAAACACCGCCCTGCACCAGGGAAACCAACCCGGCTGCCAGGGCAGTCAAAAACCAGGCCCGCGCTTCAGGAACAGGTTTCAGGCTGCGGCGGCGCGCCAGGTGCCAGGCCATTAACAGGCCAAAACCCAGGCAGAGCAGGGCCATGTTGACCTCAGCCGCCAGGGCGAGGGCCGCCAGCAGGATTCCCAGCACACCCCAGGCTGCCCTGCCGCGCCGCCGGTTGGCCAGCAGCAGTAAAAGCCAGCCGATCACCAACCCGATCGTGCCGCCGCCGGCGTGGTAATTAATCATCAGGGGGGTATTAAAGCCGTTGACATAGGCAAACGGAAAGGGATAGGGGCCGTCGCCCGCGGTGGCCCAGGGTGAAAGCAGGGCGCCGGCCAGGTCAGGCGCGCTGGCATTTCCGGAACCGATCAGGTGCACATGTTCCGAAACAGCCGCGAGCAAGGCGGGCGGCAAAAGCAAAAAAAGCCAGCGCGTTCCGCCGGTAAGGACAAACACGCAGCCATTCAGGAAGCCGGCCAGCGCGCTGCGCGTCAGGCGCTGCGCCCATAACCCTGCGAGCATGGCCGCCAGGGCAAATGCCAGTCCGCGCGCCGCATCCGTGGCGGTCCAGGTGAAAAGGTCAAACAGGCGCATGAACTGGCCGGCCACGAGCAGGTTGAGGTAATGGTAAGGGTAATAAAGACCGGGGTCGAGGGGAAACCGCAGCGGGATATCTCCCACCGCCAGCATGGCGCTCACGGGCAGGTTTTGGAAATCGTCTGAAATGGCCATGCCGCGCCCGATGGCAGTAAAGAGATAGAGCAAAAAGCCAAAACCGAGGAACTGGCCCCAGTGCAGCCTGGGCGGCGTCAGCAAGGCACGCCAGCTTTCCAGGCGCGCCAGAAGCAGCAGCCCGGCGGCAAAAACCAGCCCGGCTCCCAGCCAGAAGGCCCACATCACCGGCAGGCAGAGGGCCAGCAGGTTGGCCAGCCAGGCCTGCATAACCAATCCCAGGGCCAGCCCCGCCAGGGGTTCTTCATTTTCCCTGAGGAAAAAACAGGCCCGCAGCAGCCACCAGCCGCCCAGGCTCCACAGCAGCACCCACACCAGGCCGGTCAGCAGGCCGGACAGGGTGAAGACCATCATCGATTAATGCCTTCCGGCGCCGGGTCGGGGATTCGCCGCCAGAACGCGGATCAGGGTGGTGGCGTCGAGGCGGTCGTCCCCGCTGAGGAACTCGGGGCGAATGCGGCTGCGCGCGCGCGCAAAAGCTTCAGGCTCACTGGCGGTTACCAGGATGTCGACCTTTTCAAAATAAGTTTCAAAGACGCGCCGGTAGTCGCCCAGGCGGTAGCGGTTATGGTTGCTGGTCGGGTTGAGCCAGCCGTACCAGGTTTTTTTGTCGTAACACAGCATTTCAAAGGGATACTTGAAAAAATGGTCGCGCAGGTCGACAAAATGCAGCTGCGCCCCGCCTGGCCTGGTCAGCGAAGCCAGGGCGGCCGTGATACATTCGACATCGTCGAGATGTTCATACACCGAAACGCTGAGCACGATATCGGCCGGCATGATTTGCCCCACCAGCTGGCGGATGTCGCCCTGGACCAGGCTGAGGGCCTGGCCGCGCGGCAGGACCTGGCCGTTTTCTTCCTGCAAAAAGTCGCCAAACTCGTCCAGCAGGCCGCGGTTGAAAGCATCGTCCGGGGGGGCGCCTTTTTCGCAGAGCGTCACGCTCGACGCCCCGGCGCGCAGCAGGGCGCAGCCCACGGCAAAACGCCCGCCGTAGCCAAATACGAGGACGCGCCGGCCCTCGAGTGAAACCCCGGCCGCTGCCAGTTCTTCAATATAATGCTCCGCGGCGCTGGCGGGATCCCGGGTTTCCATCCCGGGGCGGATGATCAGGCTGCGCAGCAGCAAAAAACGCACCAACCGGTCGGGCATAAAATGGCGGATTACGCGGGGAACAAGGTATTTTAAGCTGGGCATCATTTTCTCCGTAGTCTGGTCTCAGGGGCAGGTTAACCCGGGCGCTGGGGGTTGGGCCGTTTCACGCGGCACAAGCAGCTGGGTAATGCCTTCGTAGGTCGCCGCGGGCTTGTAATAACACAGCACCGGGATGCTGATATATTTAACCCAGGCGTCGTTCTCATTCCCAAAAGTATAATGATCGCCCTGGAAATTGGGAAAAAGCGGCTCGCTGATAATTAATTTAAAGCGGTGGGCCGCAAGGTCGCGGTTAAAACCGGCAAAATAGTCGTCATTGTTCGCCATGGCCTGGTCCATCATGTATTTTTTTTCATAATCCGGCACGAGGGGCACGCCTTTGACATAGCCAAAGGTGAGCAGCTGGCGCTGGTCGATAAAGAGCACCTCGCCCTCTTTTGCCGCCGCCACCGCGGCATCGCGTGTGCCGCCCAGGGCATCCTGCCACTTGACCGGGTTGGGCAGCACAGTGGGGTTTAGCCCCAGCAGGGGTTGGACAAAGGGCACAACCAGCGCCAGCACCAGCAGGCCTTTGGCCCACCCGGGGAAGGCGGCCGGATTGTCGCCCCACCTTGCAGAAAGGTATTCCCAGCCCAGTGCGGCCAGGAAAAGCAGGCCGATCAGGAACATATCCAGGTTGTGCAGGTTGGAGCCGCCGCCAATTTTGACGCTGGCCACCAGGCCGACACCCAAAAAAGCCAGCATGGGCAGCACAACCGCGCATTTTTGCCACCATACCGTGCGCCAGCCGCCCTTCCAGGCCAGCCCTGCCAGCAGCAAAACCAGCGGGCCGGCTGCCAGGAGCAGCCCGAAGATGATGCCGAGCGAATAAGTTTGATTGGGCCACAGCCGGTCAAAAAGCAGGGGCTGGCGGCTGATATTGCCCGAGACGCTGGTTAATGAAATTTCCGCCAGGTTGGCGCCCCCAATTTGAAAAGGGACCCCATAAAGCCGGCGCCAGATCAGGTTGAGAACCTCGGGCACAATCAGCCCGCCGGTCACGCCCCCCAGGGCCACCACAACTGCAGGGTACCAGCGTTTCCACAAGGCCGTGTGCCCCCCAAGCGGCGCCTGCAGCATCCACACCATGGCAGCCCACATGCCCGGGGCAAACAACCAGGTATAGCGCGTATAGCGCGCATAGATTCCCGCCAGCAGGACCACCACGGCCGCCAGCAGGATGGGTTGGCGCCGGACGAGCGCCACCAGCACAGCCGCCAGCACCAGCGGGCTGTAAATCGGCCCCTGGTTAAGAAACACCAGCGCCCACAGTCCAAACAGGAACCAGGCAGCCAGGTGCCCCTTGCGCGGCCGGATCAGCGCCCAGCCCAACAGCAGGCACGGCAGCGTCCAGACGATGGCATCCCACAGGCGCATTTGCAAAATGCTCGGGGATCCAAAAAGGAAGGGCAGGCCCCACAGGCTCTGGCGGCCAATATCAATATATGCCGGGATGGGTTTATCTGCCGGGTAGAGGTAGAGGTGCTGGCCAAACAGCACGGAATAGTCCCACAGGCGGTTGCCTTCAGACCAGCTGCGCGTGAAGGGATAATCAACCACATTCCTGAAATAAGTGAAGAGCACCAGGATGCTGCCAAAAACCAGCAGGGAAACCAGCAAACCAACCCAGTCCCACGAGCGTTTTGCGCCGCCGGCAGAAATCCAGGTCATGCAGCCCAGGAAAACCAGGACCAGCATGGCTCGCAGCCAGGTGCCGACAAACACCGCGCTCCAATCGCTGTAGGTAAAAAACAGCACGGGTAAAAACGCCAGCACAACCATCCCCAGCCAGCGCAGGCGGCCCAGCCGCGCCCGGCGCGTGTTAAACGGCAGGAACCAGTTCGAAGCCCAGGTCTGCACCAGGAAGGCGGCCGTCCCTGCCAGGGCAAAAAGGCAGTAAGCCAGGAAGGAAGGCGGAATGCGCCCGGAAGCAATCGGCAGTTGGTGGTAGCGGGTGAATAAATCCTGCGCCACCCCGAAGAGCAGCAGCCCCAGCCCGGCGGTTAAAACCAGGCGCAGCCAGAGCGGATAATCGGATATGATTTTGGAAAAAGGTGATTTTGCAGCCATGTGTTTGGGTGAAATCCAGGGAGTTTTTTACCGGTAGGTTTCGTGAATCATACCACGTTTTATTTGGCGGCGTTTATTTAATTGCCCCGGCCGTGGATCAGGGCTATAATAAAAACACCCCGGCCGGCAGCCTGACCAGCTGCCCAGGCATGCGGGAGAGGGAGAAACCTGTATGAGCCTGGTTGGAACATTGGCCCGTTTTTTTATCGAAAACCGCGCGCGTAACATGAGTTACGCGCAGGCATGTGAAAATCTTAAAAGTGGGGGTGAAACCGCCCTTGCAGCACTGCGCCAGGCGCAGGACACCCCCGCCAACCGCGAACAGGCCGGGCACGTGATCAGCATGGAACGCTGGGGGGCGGCGCGCCTGCGCGCCCTCTTGGAAGGCAGCGGCGAAAAAACAGACGAATCCGGCAGCTACCGCCCTGCACCGGAACTGGACATGGCCGCCCTGGCGCAGGAATTTGAAAAAGCCCGCGCCGAAACCCTGGCCTTGACTGAGCGGTTGGAACCGATGGCTTCATTCAGAGCGCGGCACAATGAGTTCGGCAGGCTGAGCGGCAAGGCCTGGCTGGTATACCTTAATAACCATGCCAACATGGAATCACACGATCTAAAATAGGCGCGGCCCGGCAGGAAAGGGTCATCCGCCCAGGGCAATTCCGGCGGCCAGCAGCAGGCTGTAGATCAACGCCAGCTGGGCTGTGTCTGCCAGCAGCGGATTAAACGCCCGCCCCTGCGGTACGCGGTGAATTTTCAAAGCCAGCGGCAGCGCTCGAAATAATGAAAACAGGGGCAGCAGCCCCCACAAATTGACCCATCCCAGGGCCAGCAGGGCCAGGGGCGTCAGGTACGCCAGGGCCAGCATGGCCAAGTATTCGTTTTCGCCTGCCCGGTAGCCCCAGCGCACCGGCAGGGTGCGCCGCCCGGCTTTGCGGTCGGTGTCGATATCACGCAGGTTGTTTACCACCAGCACGTTGGTCACCAGCGCGCCCACGGCCAGGCCGCCCCACCAGGCCAGCGCCGGAACCCGGCCCGCCAGCACAAAAACCGTGCCGCACACGGCCAGAAAACCAAAAAAAAGCATCACGGCCAGCTCGCCCAGGCCCTTTTTGGCCAGGGGAAAAGGCCCGGTGCTGTAAGCCAGCGCCCCGGCAAATGCCGACAGTCCCATGATGACCACAGCCCAGCCGGACACAAAGGTTAAATAAACGCCCAGCAGCCCGGCCAGGGCAAAAACAACAACGACACCCATCCAGACCTGGCGCGGGGTGAGCAGCCCGGCCTGGGTCACGCGCAGCGGCCCCAGCCGTTCAGCCGTATCCGTCCCCTGTTGAAAATCGACCACATCGTTAATCAGGTTGGCGTTCACCTGCAGCAGCAGGGCCACACCCAGCAGGGCCAGGGCGGCGTCCCAGCGCAGGGGGGCGCTGTGGAAAGCCACTGCCCAACCCACCAGCACAGGCGAGACTGCCGCGGGCAGGGTGCGCGGCCGCGCCGCCAGGATCCAGCGGCGCAAATAAGAGGGTGAGGAGGTTGCATTCATGATTTAAGTTCCTTTGTTCCGCAGCGGAATTATAATACAGCCTCCTCGTCCGGGCCCTGGGGGAAAATCGAGATTTTTTCATCATCGCGGAAAGACTTGGCGTGGTAAAGCGCAATATCGGCGCGTTTTAATACCGCATGGACATCATCCCCTTCGCGGAAAAGGCAGCCGCCAAGGCTCAGGGTCACTTCCACCCGCGATTCACCCACCCCGGTTGTCACGCGCACATCGCGGCAGATACGCGAAGCAAAAGCCTGGGCATCATCATAACTGGATAAATTCTCCACAACATAGACAAATTCGTCCCCGCCCCAGCGCGCGACCATATCCTGCTTGCGCTTAACTTTTAATAACCTATCAGCCACCTGCAGCAGGACGATGTCGCCCTGGGAATGACCAAACGTATCATTCACCATTTTAAAACGGTCCAGGTCAATCATGAACAGGGCGCTGAAGGTGCCGTCGGCAGGCATGCGGCTGGCCAGGTCCACCAGGTACTGGTCCAGTGAAGCGCGGTTGGGCAGGTTGGTTAAAGCGTCGTGCGAGGCCTGGTACTGCAGCTGCGCCTGCTGGCTGCCCATCAGGCGGTTTTGGGATTCCAGCGCCCACACCAGCTGCGCCAGGCGCGCCTCCACCAGGCCAAAAATAATGCTGACGCTCACCAGGATGAAGCCCGCATCCACGTCCACGCCGCGCCAGCGCTGCAGCCAGTACACCAGGGGGCATGCCAGGAAAGACAGGCCCAGGACAACCAGGTTCTGCCGCGAAATACTGCCGTTTCTGGCCAGGAATGCCCTGTCCAAATGCTGGAAAGAGGGGTGCAGGAATGCCGCTCCCAGGAAAAAATAGGCCGTCGAATAGGCCGCATTAAAATAGAGCGGCAGCCAGCCGTCACGCAGCTGCGCTGTGAGGGGCAGAACCGCATTGAGCGTATTATAAAAAAACAGGCCCACCCCGTAAAACATCACCGCCAGGTATAAAAAACGGTAGCTCCACACGCCGCCGACGGTGGTCATCAGGAAAACTGAAGACATCACCCCGACGATGAGCAAACAAGCTGAATAAATAACCGTCTCAATCCATTTTTCCAGGTCCATGCTGCCGGGGGGGGTGGGGTAAATTTGAACGGTCCAGATCACGCAGAAGAGGGCTGTTGCCAGGATCAGCCCATTGATCAGGGTATCGCGCTGGATCAACCTGCGAAATGAAATGAAGAACAGAATCAGGCCAATCACATAATTCAAACTGCCAAGGATATAGATAATATTAAAAAACCAGTCCGCTGCAACCGCGCTGGCAAAATAAACCTGGTTAATAAAAAGTATATCCCCCAGCGTATTTAAGCACTGGGCAGTAATAAAAAATAACCAGGCAGCCCTGGATTGCAGCGGGAAAAACCATAACCCGGCCAGCATGGCCAGCACAGCCATAAAGTCTGCGCCAACCAGCATCATGCTTTGCAGCTGGATTGCAGGGTGTAATATGTATGCCAGCAGGGTTAACGCCCCGAGAATGAGATACCCTTTCCAGGCAACTTTTTTTATCTGCACCATGCTCTAACCCTTGATTTTCCCTCAGGAATGTGACTGCAACCAATTTATTTACTCATTATAGCAAATACAGGGCAAGCGGGGGGAAAAAGGTTCTCCAATGCGGCCCGGGGCTGAGAGCTGGGTTCCGGGCCAATCCATCTCATTATGAGATGGTGGAATAAAAATGCGCAAATTCTTTTTAATCAATAATTCGACCGCACCCGGGTGGATTGCGAAATCGATTACCCGGGTTGGAAGGCTGGCGCGGATAACCAGCCCGCAGCGCTGGAAAGCGCCGGCAACCCTCTGCGGCGTGGGCGCGTTCCCGCAGGGAAGCATGAAATCGCGCTGGTTTACGTTCCCCTGTCCTTTTATTCAGGCTTGGCTGCCAGTCTTCCGGGTTGGATTATTTTCTGGATCATGGCGAGGTCTTATGTTAAAAAACTGGCGGCACTTTTTCGATCCGCTCTTTCCTGAACGGGAAATCTTTACCCGGCGTTACGGCCGGGGCCGTGGTTGTCGACAACCTGTTTACCAGGGTTGATTCAAAGATTGCTCAGGCCGGCTTGCTTCTTTCGTAAAGCCTGTCAGCCAGGTATTCCATTTCATCCCGCATCACCAGGCGCGCACGCCAATTTTCCGGTATGGCGCCTTCCCCGTAAAATGCCCCGGCCACCTGCCCGCAGATGGCTGCGGTGGTGTCTGCGTCATCCCCCAGGTTGGCGGCTTTCAGGATGGCGGATGAAAAGGAATCGGTGGTCCAAAAACACCACAGGGCTGCTTCCAGGCTGGGGACCACGTAACCCTTCCCGGCAATTTTGTCTTCCCCTTTGAGGTAATATTCGCCGCGGGCGATGCCCTGGAGCGCGGTTGAGCCCAGCAAAGCGGCATCTGTGCCGCCTAAAACCTGTTCCTTGGTCTGGCCCGACAGGGCGCGGAAGAGAATATCTCCCAGCAGCCGGCATGCGTCCAGGCATTCTGCAGCCCCGTGCGTGGTGCGTGAGCTTTCAGCCGAATATTTCCAGATCCGTTTGGCGTCAGGATAGTAAAACATGGCGACAGGCGCCAGGCGCATGATTGACCCGTTGCCCGCCGACATGGGGTCGGTGGACCCGCTGTAAGCGCTGCCGCCCGCTTCGTATTTGGAAAGCGCGCTGCGGATGGTCATGCCAATATCAAAACAGGTGCCGTTACTGCTCAGGTAACCCTGGCGGTACCAGCGCAAATAGCGCCGCATCTGGTCGCGCGCGTCAAAATCACCCACTTCCGCCAGGCTGGTGGCCAGGCACAATGCCATCGAAGTGTCATCGGTCCATTGTCCGGCTTTCAACCCAAAAGGGCCGCCTCCGGTCATATCCTTCACCGGGGGAAAACTGCCGCGCGCGTAAAATTCCACGCTCGTGCCCACCGCATCACCCGCGGCAAGGCCCAGCAAACACCCCCGAAAACGTTCAATCGTATCCATAATCTCCCTGTATCACCCGCCGGGCAGTTCCGCGGGGTCCTGGTTTAGAGCAAATAAGTGCATCCCCCCTCTACCGGGTCAACGATCAACAATACAATCCGGTATATCCCACTCGCCTGGAACACACCTGTCTCTATTCTATCCGGATTTTGATTTCGGGTATATGTTTAACTGGAAAACGAATCGGGAACCGGGGCATGGACGGGAGATTTCATAATGGGGCGCCCTCTGCGTGCAAAACAGCCAGGCAGGCGCTCTCAAGCATCAATTTTTTATCCCGTACAGGAGGATCCGCCCGCATGCGGAACACAGCCAGGATTCAACCCAGCCTTCCGCTTTAAACATGCCGGACAGGCCGCTTCTTTCAGCCCCGGCGCCGGTATAAAATACAAGCTCGGTGTCCACTGCCAGGCCAATCGCATTCTCCCAGCCGCGCCCAAACAACTTCACCGTCCGCATATCCGCACCACAATCAGGACATTTTTTATCCGGCATATTCCTCCAGGGAAACAACCTGAACATTTTGAATCAAGTGAAGCCCCATCCAACGCAATAACCAATTAATTATAGAACCAACATCCTTCTTTGGCATCATCCAGGACCAGGTTTTTTAAGATTTACGGCCGCCAGAGCTGCATGCGGGGATTATTTCGGGTCTTTTCTTAGATCGATAAAAACTTCGTGGTTATATATCTTGACAAACATATAACTTTGCAGTAATATAAATACAGAGATACAGATGATTCAAACCAGGTGTTCCTCCCGGGGAACCACAAAAAAAGGAAATAGAGCATGAACAAAAAAATTCTCGTCCTCGGCGCCACCGGATTCACCGGCGCCCCCATTACCAGACGGCTTCTGCGCGATGGTTTCAACGTCCGCGTGCTGGTACGCAATGCCGAAAAAGCCCGCCAGGCTTTTGGCAGTGATGTCGAAATCGTATCCGGCAGCGCCGAAGATCCGGCTGTGCTTGCCCCGGCGCTTGAAGGCTGCGGCGGCGTCTGCATCAGCGTGCCCTGGAAGGTGGAACGCCAGGTGGCAGGCCAGGTTGTGTCGATCCTCGCCCAACAGGGCCGCAAAGATGTCCAGATCGCCTACCTTTCGGGTATCAGCGTCATTCCTGAAAACAGGTGGTACGCAATGATCGATGAAAAAGCCAGGACCGAAGAACTGCTCGAAAAAAGCGGCCTGCCCTGCACCATTTTTAAGCCCAGCTGGTTTATGGACGCGCTTGGCCTGTTTGTGCGCGACGGGCGCGCCACCATTTTTGGCAAACAGGCCCTGCCTTACAATTTCGTCGCCCTCGATGATTATGTCCGCCTGGTTTCAAAATCTTTCCAGAGCGATGAAAACCGCTTCAAAAAGGCCGTGGTCAACGGGCCGCAGGCCATGCTCATGTCCGAAGCGCTCCAGCGCTACTGCGATGCGCTTCACCCGGGCATCAAAGCTTCCGTCATGCCGGTCTGGTTCGGCCGGATGCTGGGATTATTCACCGGCAGCGCCGAGCTTAAAGATTTTGTGGATATGATGGCCTATTTCGAAAAAGTGCAGCATCTCGCCCCTGCCGCCGCTGAAGCCCTGCCCGGTGCACCGGCCCTCACCCTGGACGAATGGATCAAGACCCGCAAATAAGGAGCCCCCATGCCTCTTCAACACGCCATTCTCGCTTTTCTCGATTATCAACCGATGACAGGTTACGACCTGAAAAAATTTTTTGACCTGTCCGTGGCCCATTTTTATTCGGCCACCCAGAGCCCGATTTATAAGACCCTCGGCGAACTGGAGAAAGAAGGTTGGGTGGATGCAAAGATCATTCCCCAGGACGGCAAGCCCAACCGCAAGGAATACCACCTCACCGCGCCGGGCCGCGAAGAACTGCGCCGCTGGCTCACCATTCCCATTCCACTCGAGCCGGTGCGTGAAGGCTGGTTGATCCAGGTCTTTTTTGCCCATGAAATGTCCAACGAGGAGATCGCGGCGGTTTTTGAAAAGCGCAGTGCACAGATTGAACAGCTCCTGACTGTGTACCAGACCCAGGCTCAGGCCGCCATCAACCAGAACGCAGAACGCATCGGGGTGGAGCGCGCCAAAGATTTGTGGCAGATCACCCTGGATTACGGCATTGAACGCTTCAATTTTGAATTGGAATGGAACAAAAAAATGGCAGAACGCGCGCGCCGCCTGCCGCCCCTGGCCCAACCCGGGACCCGGGATTAAAACAAGAAATTAAATAAAAAGGAACCCGAATGAAAACGATTGTATTTATCCATGGAATGTATATGACAGCCACTTGTTGGGATAACTGGAGCGCCTATTTTAACGGTAAGGGTTACCGGGTTTTTGCCCCGGCCTGGCCCGGGCGGGAACAAAGCGTGGAAATGATTAAAAAGGCCCACCCAGATTCCCGGTTGGGAAAACTGACCCTGAGCGATGTGGTCGACAGCATGTCCGATTTTATCCAACGCCTGGATGAAAAACCGGTGGTCATCGGCCATTCGATGGGCGGGCTGGTCACCCAGATTCTGCTGCAAAAGGATCTCGCCGCGGGCGGCATCGCCATTGATTCGGCCCCACCCATGGGGGTCTTTGCCCTCGACTCCAATTTTCTGAAGGCAAACTGGGGGCATATCACGCCTTTCGCGAACCTCCGATCCCCGGTTTACATGACTTTTGAACAGTTTCAATTTGCCTTTGTAAACACCATGGCGCTTGATGAACAGCGCGCCGCTTATGAGCTTTACGCCGTGCCCGAATCGCGAGCCGTTCCGCGTGAAAGCCTGACCGCAAAAATTGATTTTGCCCATAAAAAGGTCCCGCTGTTGATGATCGCCGGCGGAGACGACCATTTGATCCCGGCGTCTCTGAACCGCATTAATTACCGCAAGTATGCCGGGGCGCCCTCACCCACGGATTTCAAAGAGTTTCCCGGGCGCTGCCATTTCCTCATCGGCCAAAAAGGCTGGGAGGAAATTGCCGGCTACTGCCTGGATTGGATCACAAACCAAATACCCTGAGCAGCAGCACATGGACGACCTTCCTTTCGATTGTGGGAGCCTGCTCACCTGACCCTATTATTGAGGTCCGGCGCGTCTGGGTGATATTGAAGCAACCCACAAAATAAAGATGGATCGGATCAAAATGCTGCCTCGCAGCCCAATTATTGGAATTGATAAACTGGAACGGCTCAAACTTCTGCAAGTCGATCCACTGGTCAATCATTTTTATATTTCGAAAGGATAAATCATGGACGAAAAATTTGATGTTGTTGTCATCGGCGCGGGCCTGGGCGGTCTCAGCGCTGCAGCTTACCTCTCCAAAGCGGGTAAAAAAGTGCTTGTGCTCGAACACCACACGGTGCCCGGCGGCTACGCCCACGAGTTCCGCCGCGGAAAATACCGTTTTGAAGTGGCCCTGCATGCCCTTGACGGTGCCGCGCCGGGCGGCTGGGCCTACCAGGCGCTCAAGGACCTCGATATTCTCGAACAGGTCCACTTTCACCGCATGGACCCGTTTTACACCGTGCGCTTCCCGCGCCACGAAATCACGGCCCACGCCGACATCAGCGCCTACGAAGTCGAACTGGCGCGCGGCTTCCCCCACGAACGCGCCGGGATTCACAGCATGATCGCCGACATGCTCGAAACCTACTGGCAGGTGCGCCGCTTTGCGCTCGAAGGTGATGCCGGAACGCGCCCGCCCATGGACAAAATCCCTGCGCTCTACCCCAAAATGCTCTCAGCCATGTCGACCAGCTGGGGCGATTACATGGACCAGTTCATCCAGGACGCGGAACTTAAAGCCGTCTTCTCCGCCCTGTGGGGATACTACGGCCTGCCGCCCGCACAGCTCAACGCCGCCGTCTTCATCTTCCCCTGGGTCAGTTACCACCTCATGGGCGCTTATTACCCCGAAGGCGGAAGCATGGCAATCAGCCGCGCCCTTGAAAAGACAATCCAAAAACACGGCGGTGAAATTCGCTACAGGCAAACCGTGAGCCAGATTGAAATGGTCGGCGGGCGCGCCGCGGTGGTTCTGACCGAAAAAGGCCTGCGGGTCGAGGCGGGTGTGGTCATCAGCAACGCCAACATCCCCGACACCCTGCTCAAGTTTGTCGGCCGCGAGCACCTTCCCGCCAGTTATGTCTCCCGCATCGAATCAATCCGCCCGTCCATCTCCAACCTGGTCCTTTACCTGGGCCTGGACAGCAACCTGCGCGCCGAGGGCTGGGATCACCATGAAATGTTCATCGCCGAAGGCTATGATCTTGACCAGGACTACCAGGCGGCGCTGGCAGGCGATTTCTCGCGCACCGCGATTGCGCTCACCAACTACGACCGCGTCGATCCATCCTGCGCGCCTGAAGGGGGTTCAGTCCTATCCATTTTCTCCCTGGCAGATTGGAATACAGATAACCAGTGGGGAACCGGTGGTGACCTGGAAAAATACAGCCAGAATCCGCGCTACAACGAATTAAAGCAGGCTGCCGCCGAGGCCATCCTCGACCGCGCCGAAAAGGTCATCCCCGGCTTGCGCAAATCGATCAAGCACATCGAAATTGCCACGCC
>Ga0118677_10008542_pt1 | contig 16371 bp, 12 predicted proteins | sample AliMusrvi5mmetaG_FD_86154 | JGI IMG/M metagenome (GOLD analysis project Ga0118677, IMG submission 86154) | reverse complement strand
AGGAAGGGCATTTTTTTGGGGCACAAGGCATCGGGCCGGAAGGTCTCGACGATGAAGAGGTGGACGTCCGGCTTGCATGGCATGTTCCAGGCGGCAGGGCGTGGCTGCTCGCGGAATTTCACCGAGAAGGACACCCAGCCCGGTGCTGAATTGCTAGGACACAAGTGGACGAGAAGTGAGCGGCGCTGCAACCAGTGGCCGCCGCGGTCGAGCCAATGAACCTCGGCGCGTTGCTCAAGAAACAACAGCAACCACACTGCGGCGGCAGCGAGCAACAAGGAGCGCGGACGCAGCCGCAGGCCGATGCGCCGCGACAACCAGCCGCTGCCCAGATAGATGCCTAACACCAGGACTGCGAGGGCGGCTAATTGCAGGGCGTTTCCTAATGAGAATTTGACATTTCCGCCTTCCATCGCCCGCAGCAGGTCGAATTTTCCGCCGACGACGAGTTCGCCGAAGAACAGGATCAGGCCCTTGCCCCACAGCAAGTTCATACCGATCTCAGCCGCCAGCCCGACCAACATCAGGCATAACATGCCACCGCCGAGCCAGCGGGTGGCGGGAGGCGACCACGACTCAAAGAGGTGAAGCCCATACCACAGCAACGTGACGATGATGCCTTGGGTGAGCAGGCGCACCAGCACCAAGGCCAGGGCGGCGGCTGGCGAGGCTTCCATTTTGCTCAGCACGAGGCAGTCACTTGTCACGCTGAGAGCGAGGATCAGGCCGAAAAACACCCCGTTCCAGCCCATTTTTTCTACCCCATCCGAGCTACAAGCCACACCGCGACGGCGACGCCACGCAGCCAGCCAGCCAAACGCCAAGCCAAGAACCAACAAGCCCGAGCCCGTCCAATAGATCCACGGTGCTAGAAACCCGAGGCATCCGGCCACACCCCACGCGGCTAGCAGCCAAGCGAGCAGATGGCCGCGGCGCAGGTCGTGTCCGCCGGCCGCGCACCACCAAAAGCCGCCGAGGGTGGTGCCGCTGATGGCGAGAATTGCGCCGACCATTGCCTCGACGATGAGGTTGCCGGGCCAGACTCTCACAGGGGTTGCGATGCCGCCGAACACCAGCGTCCAGCCACAGACAAACGGTGTCATCGCGGTCAATCCCCCGCCAAGCCATGCCATCAGATGACTGGCATGATTCAATTTTCCCGCGTTGCTTCCCATCGTGGAATCGTTCTAGCTTGTCACGGCTGTTGGAGAAACACAAATCAGGTGTCCCCAGTTGGGGTTGCTGGAAGATGCGCGAGTTATGGCTTGGGCTTGGCGGCGTCGGGCTTGGGCTTGGCGGCATCCGGTTTCGGCTTGGCAGCCTCCGGTTTTTGTTTGGCGGTAGCGGCGGGCGGCCACGGTCCGATTTGCACCGTCACCGGGGTGCCGATGGCTGGAACCGCTTTTGTCAGGACGAACCAGTCGCCATAGTTTTCGCCGACCTTGTTGCTATCGCCCGGATAGTTGAAGATAGCTGCTTCATTGGTTAGGATGGCAACGATATCACCGGTCATTTCGGCGACGAAGTGGCCTTCATAAAATGCCGATCCGCCATAGATCCAAGGGCCGGGGGCCATTGCTTTTTCCGTTTTGGTATTGTTAATGCATTCGTTTACGGTGGCGGAGTGGGCGGTGTCGCCATCCTTCCAGAGCATGCGGATTTCGACTCGTGCAGCGGCCTTGACGGCTGGGGCCACCGCTGGCATGAGGCCGCTGGGAAACCCTTCTTCGTCGCGCAGCGGGAACAATTCGGGGGAATTCTGATAGCGCAGCAACTTGAGGGCGAGGTTGAGGTGGGTGGCGTTGATGGAGGTGCGCAGCAGTGATTCGTGAACCTTGCCCTTGTCGTGAACAATCACATATTCCAGCAAACCCTCGCGCTGGTTGAAAACTGCCGGAAAAGTAATCAACCGGGTTTGCTTGTTGAATTCAACCTCCCCGATTTTGATGCGGTTCTCATCAAGTTGCACAAACACCGGTTGGCCCTTGGCTGGTGCGGCCGCATCAGTGGCCGGAGCGGCCGGGTCGGGACCTGGAGTCGCTGCGGGAGGAGCGGGAGGAGCTGCAGCGGGAGGAGCGGTTGGATCTGCAGCGGCGACAGGGATGACGAGGCAAAAGGCAAGGCAACGCAGAAGAGCGGACATGGCGGAATGGTTTGCCGGCCTGGGAAAAATGTAAAGCTCGTTTTCGGGCGGACACCCCGTCAATGGCGAGTTGCGGGGGGCGGCTCTTGGCAAGTGCGGTGTGGGCGTCCCCGGGTGACCTATCACGCCGGTCTTTGGCAAGTCCCGCTGGGCACTGGGGGCTATGGATTCAACAGGGCGCGCACGGTGGCGGGATCGAGGGTGGCGGCCAGATCGGTGCCTGCGAGGATACCTGCGGCGAGCTTGCCTTTTTCCTGTTGGAGCTGGTGGATGCGCTCTTCGACGGTGTCTTGGCACAGCAGTTTGTGAACGAACACCGGCTTGTCCTGGCCGATCCGATAGGCACGGTCGGTCGCCTGAGCCTCGGCGGCCGGGTTCCACCAAGGGTCGTAGTGGATGACGGTGTCGGCGGCCGTTAGGTTCAGACCGGTGCCGCCAGCCTTCAGTGAGATGAGAAATAGGGGGATGCGGCCGGTCTGGAAATCCTCGACGAGTTTGCCGCGATCTGTGGAGGAACCGGTGAGTTTGAGATATGGGACGTGTGTGGCAATGAGATGTTGCTCGATCAGAGCGAGCATGCTGGTAAATTGTGAGAATAGTAGGATGCGACGGCCTTCCTCGATGAGCAGCTCCAGAAGATTGGTTAGAAAATCCAGTTTGGCGGATGTCCGGACGTGGTTTGAGAATTCCTCGGGGAGCAGGCGGGGATCGCAGCAGATTTGGCGGAGTTTGAGCAAGGCGTCGAGGAAGACGATTTGGGATTGGCCGAGGCCGCGAGCTTCGATGGCTTGGCGGACGCGTTTGTCCATGGTGGCGCGGACGGTTTCGTAGAGGTCTTTTTGCTCGGAGTGCAGTTCGATGAGGTGGACCAGCTCGGTTTTGGGCGGCAATTCCTTGGCCACTTGATCCTTGGTGCGCCTCAAAATCAACGGCGCCACTCGCCGCCTCAGCAACTCGTTTCGCTCGACGTCGCCATCTTTTTCGATCGGCCTGCGGAACCGCGCATTGAACGCCTCCTCGCTGCCGAGAAATCCCGGAATTAGAAACCGCAACAAACTCCACAACTCGCCAAGGTGGTTCTCAATCGGCGTGCCGGATAGACAAAGCCGGTGGCGGGCATCGAGCTTGCAGGCGGCTTGTGTTACCTTGGCACGCGGGTTTTTGATATTTTGCGCCTCGTCGAGGACGACCAAGTGGAATGCCACACCGCGCAGTTTGTCGAGGTCGCGCTGCAACAGCGCAAAGGATGTTAGGACCAGATCCGCGTGGGGGATTGAGCGGAAGTACTTCTTGCGTTCCGCACCGTTGAGCAGCAGCACCCGCAGGGAAGGGGTGAATTTGAGGGCCTCGGCCCGCCAGTTAGGCACCACTGAAGTAGGAGCCACGACGAGTACCGGCTTGCCGCCGGAGTGGCCGGCATCTTTTTCCGCTAGAATATGGGCGAGGGTTTGGAGGGTTTTGCCGAGGCCCATATCGTCGGCCAGAATCCCGTGGAGGCCGTGGCGGGCAAGGAATTGCATCCAGTGATATCCGGCCAGCTGATAGTCGCGCAACGTTGCGTTTACCCCGGCCGGCAACGCCACTGGCGAGATACCGGCAAAATCCCGCAGCTTCGCCGCCAACTCCGCCAAGTCCGGTGGTGTTGTGAGGCCCAGATCCTCCAAGCCGGCAAGGGTGGCGGCATCCAGGGCGTGGAGCCGGGTGCGCTCGGGAAACTTCGGGTCGAGCAGGGCTGCCAGGTGTTGGAGGATCAGGCGCACCCGGCCGACAGGAAGCCGCAGCGCATCGCCATTGGGCAGCGGTGCGTACACGTGACCATTGTTAGGGCGATCCAGCGTTTCTTCCAAGAAATCGCTTTCCAACAAACCCGCGAGGATTGGCAGCAGGTCGTGGCGTTCACCGGCTACTTCGAAGCCCACGGACAGGCTGAACCAGCCGTTAGCGCCGGGTTCCAGGGTGCTGAGCCATTGCGAGGGATCGGCGTCGATCACGCAGTGGCCGACGTTGTCGTCGATGGTCACGCGCCAGCCGAGGCCTTCCAAGCGGGCGAGCATTTCCCCGCGGAATTGGAACCAAAACTCGTCGACAGGCACGCGCCCCGGGTCGGGAAACCAGCGGTCTGGCCCGGTGTTTGAGGCGGCGGCTCTTGATTTGAGGTTGAGGAGGAAGCGCCATGCGGAATTTGCTTGGAGGGACGACAGGCCGGTATCGCGGAGTTGTTGGGCGGCGGAATTTTCCGCGCCTGCATCGTGTTTGAGAATTGCTGGCAGGCCATCGGCGAGTACCACCGTGCTTACCCACTCCGGCGCGGATCCGCGCAGCGAACTACGATGCCCGTCGTAATTCACCCATGCCGCAGCGAAAATCCATTGGTCCGGTGCCGGCAGGCCCAGCGATTGCAGCAACAAACGCGTCGTGCGGTCGGTCGGTTCTCGCGTAACGTGCAACTCAAAGCGCGCCTCGGGTGTTAGCCACGGCCGGTCCGGCGACGATTCCTTGAGGAGGTCGCGGGCAGCGGGCAGGGCAGCGGCCACTGCCGAGGCGACGCTATGCCCGAGCAGGCGCTGCGGATCGCGTTGTTTTTCGGCCTTCAGCAACAAGGCCGCGGCATGCGGGCAATAGCTGCCAATCTCGCAGCGACAGGTTGTTTCAAAATCCCAAGTCCCGCCGTTCTGCCAGATGCTCACCTCGGCGTCCTTGGCCGCCACCGATCCCAGCAGGCAGAAGGCACCCGCCCCGGCTTCTTCGATGCGCAGGTCGCGGACCTTTGACACCAACGGGTGTGCGGCGGCGAGATGGTCGTCGTCGAAGCGCTGCTTCCAGCGGCAGTCGCCGAGAAAGGCATGGATGTCGGTGGCGTCGGGCAAGGTGCGGCCCCCGTTCTAGCACACTTTGCGAATCCTCCAATCCTGAAAAAAATCCACGATTCCGGTGGTGCTTCAAGTTTGCAATCATGTCTAATAGATGTCATCTCCACAATCCACCTCATTCACTTCACGTTCACCATTCACTCCGCCGATTTCATCGAAGAGATGTCGGCCAGGCTCGGGGGTGATTTATTCGGAGCACCGCCGCCCGAGTTTGATGCCGCCATCGCGAATCCACCCTATCGAAAAATCAGCACTGACTCCCCCGAAAGGCACGCCCTTCGTTCCGTCGGGATGGAAACCAGCAATCTTTGCACCGGCTTCATCGCTCTCATTCAGCGCCTGCTGATTCCCGGCGGGCAACTTGTCGGCATCACTCCGCGGAGTTTTTGCAATGGCCCCTACTTCCGCCCGTTTCGTGAAGACTTCCTGGAGCATCTGGAATTGCGCCGACTCCACGTTTTCGAATCCCGAAAAGCCGCCTTCCGCAAGGACAACGTGTTGCAGGAGAATGTCATCTTCCACGCAGTGAAAGGGAGAATCCAGCCGGACGAAATAATCATCTCCAGCAGTAGCGGCGAACATCGCGATGTCGTCACCCAAACCGTTTTCCCTTTCTCGGAAATCGTCCACCCGCACGATGCCGCGAAATTCATCCACATCCCATCTGCGGCAAGCCATGCGGCGGCAAAAGAAGCCATGGGCAGTCTCAGCTCTAACCTCGCCTCGTTAGGTGTCACCGTTTCGACCGGTCGTGTGGTGGATTTTCGGTTGAAGGATGCGCTGCGCAAGGAGTCGGAACCTGGAACCGTGCCCTTGATCTATCCATGCCATTTCAATGGCGGCACCATTCATTGGCCGAAGCCGCAAGCCCGCAAACCCAACGCCATTCTCGACACTCACGAAACCCGCCAGTGGCTCGTTCCATCCGGGGTCTATCTTCTTACCAAACGCTTCACGTCTAAGGAGGAAAAACGCCGCCTCGTAGCCTGCTTGTTTGATCCAGATCAGATTCTAACAGAGTGGGTCGGTTTTGAAAATCACCTGAATTACTTCCACACGGCCGGGCACGGCTTGGACCGCGATCTGGCGATCGGACTTTATGCTTTCTTGAATTCCACCATGGTTGACCAGTATTTCCGGCGCTTCAGCGGTCACACTCAGGTGAACGCTACCGATCTTCGGACCTTGGCCTACCCAGATCGAAAAACCCTCCAAGCCATGGGCCGCGAGATCAATGTCCTAGACCACTCACAAGAACAAATCGACCTCCTCGTCACCAAACACCTTCATGTCATCAGCTAAACCTAGCAGAAAAGCAGCCGCGAGGAAACAACGGCTCGCGGAAGCCATCGCAGCTCTCACCGCATTGGAGTTTGGCCTGAAACAGCGCAACGAGATCGCCGCCTACACTCTGCTCGCTTTGCTCGATCTTCAGCCCGATGTTTCATGGGCAGACGCGCAAGCCCCCCTGCGTGGGATCACACCCATCATTGATTTCATCGCCATCACCTACAACGTCCGCTATGCACCGAACACCCGCGAAACCATTCGCGACGACGCGGTGAAATTCTTCGTGGAGGAAGGCTTGCTGATCCGCAATCCCGACGACCCCAAGCGCCCGACCAACAGCGGCAAGACCGCCTATCAGATCGAACCCACCGCTCTTGCGTTGCTCCGCATGGTCGGAACACCCAAATGGAAAGGTTCTGGAAAGCTTGACTCCTTCACAAGGACTCTGGGTTCAAGGACTTTAGTGGCGATGGCAGCCGTGGTCGTCTCGCTTCGCTAATCAAGAGCGCAAAACCGCAGCCGCCAATTTGAAGTGGACCAACGGCCGGGCACCGCTTCATGCTGCGGGCATGCCGACGCGCAAAGGATTGATTCAAGTGGCCGGAGCCATCACCAGCGGCTTGCTGGTGGCCGGGCTGTTTCCGCCGTATCATGCTGCGGCACTGGCATGGCTGGCCCTGCTGCCGCTGTTGCCGGCGCTGTGGTCGTTAGAAGGAAAGCGCTCGGGCTGGAAAGGCTTTGGCCTGGGCTGGTTGGCTGGCAGTGCGAGCAGCGGCGTGCAATTCAGCTGGCTGGGCGAGGTGTCGTGGCTGGCGGCGGTGTTGTTGCCGCTTTATCTGGGGCTTTTCTGGGGGCTGTTTGGAGCCTTTGCCGCCACTCTGGGTAATCCTTGGCACAAACATCGTGCCTCAGGGCCACTCGCATCCCCTCACTCGCGGCACCATCGCCTGCTCGCCGCAGCCCTGCCAACAGTGCCCGGGTCGCCCCGCTTGTCCCTGCGCAGCGCCTTCTGTCATGGTGCGATCTGGGCCGGATTGGAGTGGCTGCGCAGTTGGCTCTTCGGCGGCTTTGGCTGGAATCCCTTGGGCGTGGCGTTCCATGACAGCCTGCTGCTGGCGCAGGCTGCGGATTTGCTAGGCGTGCTCGGCCTTTCGCTGTTACTGGTGTTTTGTCAGGCGGTGATGGTGCAGGCCGCCAGCCGTCTGCTAGCAAAAGACGCAGCTGCTAAACGCAAGCATTGGTGGGACGTGGCAGCCACCGCCCTGATCGTGGCCGGTGTGTTGGGCTATGGGGCGGAAAGACTCGCCAGCGAAGGTCACCGAAAGTCGGTTAGGATCAAGTCGCTTCTGGTACAACTCGACGTTCCGCAGGAGGCCGGCGAAATGCAGTGGGATGATCTCACGATCCACCGCGCCTACGAGGAAGATACGCTAACGGCTCTGGCGGCGATCAAGCAGGCGGATTCCCTCATTGAAGATCCTGCGGCCCGGCACTGGCCCGATTGGGTGTTGTGGCCGGAAAGTGCGTTGCGCGGGCGGATATTTCGCAGTGCGGACGGCGGCTGGGGGACATGGCAACAAAACCTCGACACAATTGCGGTGGTTCGAACGGCCGGTGAATTTTCGTTGATATACGGGGTCAATGAATTGGAAGCTGAGGTGCAAGGTGAGCAATTGATTCCAAAATCCGGCGGACGGATCTACAACTCGCTGGCGGTGATGTCTCCCAGGGATGAGTTGCAGACATTTCGCAAGCACCACTTGGTGATTTTCGGGGAAACCATTCCATTTGTTGAGTCCCTGCCATTTCTCAAGAAAATCTACGAACAGCAATCCGGCACAGAATATGGTGGCTTGTTCACTCCCGGTGATAATTGCTTTCCTGGACTTTTTGAACATTTTCTTTTTTGGTGCTTCTGGTTTAAATTCTGGTAGGACCTGTGGTTGTTGTGGCGCTGTTTCTTCAGTTTCCAGTTTACTGAGGATAACTGCAGAGTTTCCCAGGGCATGGGCGGTTCTCTCGGAAACTTCGTACTCTTCTCCCACACGATATACACGACCTTCGAATCCTACTGTTTCAAGCATTTTAATTCTCATAAATATTACTGAAATTGGTAACAAATCTGAAGTTTGCAAGGGATGCGTCCCTACAAACCTCAAATTCGTGGACCCTGTGGTAGTTGCTGAGACTTATTGATTTGCCTCGCATTTCCACTCACCCCTTGGGTCCGAGAGTTTTTAATAAAAAGTGTTAAGTTAAGACGCTGCAGTTTTAATTGCAACAAAGGCACTTGCGGCTTCCGCGAGTTGAATGTCACATCTTGAGATTACTCTCAAGGCAGACATATTCTTCTGGAACAAGTGGATAGTGTTTTCACCATCCTTGAGTGACGCTTCTTTCGAAATGTCGATCTCAACTCCTGTTCTGTCGAATAACTGCATCCATCGTAAGTTACCAAAGGTTGCGAACTTTTTTCCTGCTTGCGATCCAGCATCTCCGATTGTCGGGAACACTTCGCTGAACTCTACGGGATAGCCCCAAAGAGTTGCTGGTGTACCGGCGGTTGGAGGTGTGATCAAATACTGTCCTTCTCCTGACACTCCTCTTTTTGCAAGGAGGGCGTAGAAGACGGATGGGTGCATATAGAACTTCGCACCAGTAAGAGCTTTCGCTTTACCGATGAGTTGAATAGTCCCAAGTAAATGATCTGGGTGGAAATCGGCATACGTCACTTTTCCTGAAGGCATCACGAATGATGGCACTACAGTACTTTGAAATATACCTTCGCCAACTCCAAGACCTAAGAATCCCCATGTGTCCTCTGCCCCTGCTTTCGCTTCGGCAAATAACATCGTGAGTAAGTCAACAACACCCACGTTCGCATCAACCAAAAGTTGATTTGAGAATGGGACCAATCCAACCAATTCCTTAGTTGTATCGTAGTTAACTTGCCCTGTAAGACCTGCGGTCGGGTTGATGGCAATTTCATCTCCATCTGCTGATCGGGTCATCGTGACACTCCCTGCTGTTGGAACATGCCCTTTGGCGGTTGTGACAGGCACAACGTTCGCATTTCTGCGGACAGCTCCGAAGAGCTTACCTAAGCGCAAAATTTCACTCGCAAAGAATTCAGGCGCCAACTCTTTACCTTCACCGGAAGTTCCGGAAGCAAGAGCTTTAGCTTTTGCGTGATCTCCAACAAATTTGGCTTTCACGTAATCTGCTACGACTTGCTTTTTCTGGGTTAATTCGACATCAGCGCTGTCGCTGCCGAATAGATGCTTGCGGAGAGGAGTCTTGTCAAGAAGATCAGTGACTTTCGTCATGACATCTTTTGTGATTCCTTCACTTAAACCTTTTTGCAATTCTGTTTGCAACTGTGCAAACATTAGTTTTGTTTTTTCGTCCATTATATTTTTTCACCCCCTTTTTCTTTCGAACTGTTGAGTTCTACTAGCTGTTTAAAAATAGAGAGCGCCTTGTTGTTTTTTTGGTTGCTCTCTCTCACGAGATCCCTGATTTGTCCAAAAAACTTCTCCCTGTCTTCTTCCGTTACGTTTACTGGTTCTTTGATGATTTCTTTTACCTGGACGATCTTGTATTTTGCGAGTTTTTCGTCAAGCAGTTCTTCAAGGTCTTTGCGTGACATGATCACAAGGCTCTTGCCTTCGTCAGCGTCTTCATCTGTCCCGCCTATACTGGCTATCACTTCTTCCAGAGCTTTTATTGCTGATGTTATTTTGTCTTCATTTGCCTTTGAGATTGTCCGTCCGGCTTTCTCGATAACCTCTGCTTTTACGCCTTTCTCTTTGATGATTTTTTCTAGGTCTTCTACCTTTGCTTTGAAGTTTTTGTCAGTCACCTTTGCTTCTGGATTTGCCGGGACCGCGACCCATGACACTTCCAGGAGTTCTTGCTCCATGATCGTGTAGTCGTCCTGTCCGGAGACACCCCATTTTTTTACCATGAATCCTACGCTTACACTGTTGAGGCATCCGTCCTGGATAAGCGCCCATACCTTATTGCCTTCTTCTGTTGCTGCTGTTATTTGCAGGTTCATATGAAGTTCGTTATTTTCAGCCCATGCGCGCACGCATTTGCCTACGGGCAGGTTGTAGTAATCGTGGGAGATGAGAACTGCTGGGTTGTTCTTCATGTAGTTGTCAAGAAGCCAGCCGTTTGGATTTACACTGTCACCATGGCGATCGATGCATCCGGTTGATGCTATAACGTGCACGATGCGCTTTTCCTCATCGACGATTCCCTTATTGATTGCTGCTGAAAATAGTTTGTTTTTCATATAAAAATAATTTTATGGTTAATTAATAATTCATTTTTTATTAGGTCGTCTCATCACTGGTGGGCATAGTCACGCATCGACATTGAATATGTGCTGGTTCGTGTGCATCTCCTGAGGGAAAGTTTTCTCCGAATGGGACCACCTCATTGTCGTTTGCCGCACACTCTTCACAGGTGCGCTCGTCCTCTGCTGCGTGCCACACCAGATTCTCGACCTTATTGTCTTTGAATGTTTGGTATTGGCTCTCTCCGTATGCTGTGAATAGTTCGGTCCGGGTGATTCTTTCAACTCTCCAGTCTTCTTCTTCACCGAGAATGTTTGCCACGTCATCTCTTATAAGCCCGATGTCAACGACACCGTCTGAGAGGTTGCGTGCTATAACTTCTTTCACTCGATCGTAGATACTCTGATCTATCGAGTCGCCACTGTCCTGTATTTGGCTTCTTAACCATTCGATTACTTTCTTCATCGCTGATTCGGTCATTGGTTGCAGTCCGTAGGCGAGTGCCACCTGTTTTGTTGCTTCAGTAAGACAGGGAACACCTAGGTCAAATTCCATCAAGCCGTACATTTTTTTCCAGTCACCACGGTCCCATGAGATTTCGGCTATTACCTCGTCCATGGTTGGGGTCTGTTCACCTCGTTTTTTCTTGTAGTCCTGGAAGTCTTTCTTTTTAATATCTTTTATGAGTCCTTTGTACAGAGCGTGCAGTTTCTTTGCAAATAATGCCTCCTTAACTTCCAGGTATGTATCGCGCGCTGCAATGTGCGTTTTTGGTTTTGCTGCTTTTGTCAGGCGCTTCGCTGGTGGGTTATCTATCGGCATGGGGGGCTTTTCTCCCAGCGGTACGAGGTTATTTGGCATGTAGATCGTGTCTCCGTTCTCAACGGGTGGAAGACCGTCTTTTGCGCGGACCTCATTTACTGTCATCCATTTGTTTATTCCGGTTTCTTTTGTTTTCAGTTCTATCTCTTTATCCTCTGGGACCGTGGAGACGTGTTCAATAAATAAACCATCTGAGGAGGGGAAAAAGGGGAGGTACATCTGTGTTAGTTTTTCGTCTATCATGTGAAGTAATGGTTCAATGATCCATTTGGCGAAGACGTACTCTGAAGATTCCGCGTTTGCTCTGTTTACCTCATCTGTAATTCCCAGAATGGTCTTTGGTACTCGCAGGGTTGAGATTATCTCATCCCGGTTAAACTTGCGGCTTTCTACGAAGTCCATCTCTTTTTGGCGTGGGGCGATCTGGTCCCATTTGAGCCCTTGCTCTGTGATCATTATTTTATGAGCGTTATCTATTCCCGTATATGTCTCGTTGAATTGTTTTCTTAGACGTTCCAGGGTATCATCGTTTAGTTGTTGATCTGTTGTTAAATTACCCGATGGGATTGCTCCGTTTGCAAAGAAGTTCTTATTCCATTTTTTTGCGTTCTGGTCTAGCTCGATCGTGTCCCTAGCCATATCGAGGGCTGAAATGCCGTCTATTGGATTGAAGGGGTTAGGTTTGTGGATCACTATAATTTCTTCCGGGGTAAACTCTACGGTCCCACCGTTTAGGGCGTAGTAAATATACTTATCAACGACGCCGTAGGGAGCCCATGTAAGCACGCGCATGGGGTGCAACACCTGGAGTTCTACTGCGCGAGTGCCGAGGATATTGTAGTTTGGGAGAAGGTACCATTTTCCCCAGATTAAAAGGTGGCTTATCCCTTCGTAGAGCATGTCTCGTTTTGTTCTTGTGGTGGTTGGTTTGTTTAGAAGTTTTAGTGCGAAATGTTCCATTACCTCTATCTTTTTATTCCCTTGGTATTTATACATTTTAAACTGTGCTGACGCGACGGCATCAGCTATGGCGTCGATACTGGAGTATGTAAGACCTACGTATAATTCTTTCTTGTTGTATTTACCTCCGAGAAGGGGTATCCAGGAAGCTCCGAATCCACCATCAAAAAACTTTTTCTTAAAAAATCGGCTCACTTTATTTATTGACATTGATAGAAAGTTCATATGCAGATAATTTTATGGAGGATTGAGTATCTATTTTTTTATCTGCCCAGTATAAACATCTGCGGTTCTCGCCGCTTATTCAACTCAAAAAACATGCGCATCATTAATGTGTCGGAATAGTCAGGAGACCTTCCCAAGTGCTCTTTGATGTCATCCTTGCTTATGATTGCCAGCTTCTGATCTTTGTCCGGATCCTTTGCTTTTATTTGTTCGAGGTCTTCAATAATGACTTGTTGAATGTCTTCATTATCGCATGTTATACCAATTTTTCCTTTATTTACGTAGTCGGCAAGCATAAAGTAGCATTGCGCTCTGAGGTTGAGATAATTCTTTTTTATGATGTTTGGATTATATTTTTCGTTTGGATCACCTATTTGTGCTGCACTTCCTATGAAGCCTTTACATTTCACGTAGTCGACTACGCCGCCTCCTAAGCCTTGCTCATCGGCAATAATATGGGACCGGGAGATTTGCTCGTTTGCTGCTATTTTTATGATTTCGTTGTTCAGTTCGTCTATACCTGATTTTTTGATTACCTTCATTCGGACCACCTGCAGCCCTTCCCAGATAAATATCACGGATTTGTCCATTCCAAAGCGCGCCACGTCCACTGTTAGGTATTTCAGCCCTTTCGTTGCAGTGTTCGTAAACAGGTCCGACATTGCGTCGATGTCCATTAAGGTCGTAGGGTCGTCATCGTACTCGAAGTTGCCGAACAAAAGGCGCTCACGCGTTATTTTATCGGCTTTCTTGAGCTCGTCGATGTATGAAAGGGGAGTAAATGGGTTATCAGTTGGCAATGCCTTCACGAATCTTCTGTAAGGTGGGAGGGTTTCTTTTTTCCATGGTTTGTAGTATCTGTGATAAATATGCCCTTTATCCGGGTTGAATGTTTCTATCAGTATTGGCTTTATGCCGTATACGTCGTTATTCCAGGTCCCCACTCTTGATTTCAGGATCTGGACGGCTACCACTGATACCTCGTTTGATTCTTCAACGAGCGCACCGGTCATCTCTAAACCTCCAAGGCGTAAAAAGAGCGGGTCTGATGGTTGGTATGCTAGGTCTAGTAAAAGGATTGAGCTTCCATTCCAGAACGTTATCACTGAGTCGAGTTGATTGTATCGAAAGTGTATACCGGATTTGAGATCATAAAATTGGCATATTTTGAAAAACGTCACGAGCGATGTACGCTTCAGGTTCTTTAGTTCTTTACGTCCTATTGCCCAGCGGGTATTTGCTCTGGTACAGCACATATGGACCAGGTATTCAATACCTAGCCAGCTTTTGCCACCGCGCGCTGCACCTCCGTACCCTAGCTCAGTTGTTGTCTGGTCCAGGAGCAGTTGCCACGCTGTCGATTGCTTTGGTGTCGGCTTTAATATCAGTCTTAGTACTTTTTCCATTGGATAATATAATTGTTGATTCCACCTTGGTTGGTGTTTTTTGATCCACTTCGTGAATTGTTGTCTCTTTTAGCCCATGAACTGCCTTTAATAAAAATATGGACATTGAGACGTTGACCTTGTTTGCGAGCCCTCCGTTTTCAAGTTGCCGTTTTTGGAGCATCTTAACCTTTTTTATCGTGGCGGAAAATTGTTTGTGTTTTAGCGCCCAAGTGACGATCGTATCATCGTCAACTTCAAGTTCTAGCGCTATGTCTTCGATATAAGGCATCTCGCCTTTTGACTTACATTTTTGATAATAGAGTTCAGCGAGTTCCAACTTTTCTTTGGTGTATTTCGTCGGTCTACCTGGTTTTCTTGGTATTTCCGGTGTGGTTATACCTTGGGGGTTAGTGTCTGCCATTGTTCTGATTGATCTAAGTACCGAGCGTATCGCTTTCGAATAACATCACAGTATCGTGGGTCCAGTTCGGACATGTAGCAGGTGCGGGCGGTTTGCTCAGCTGCTATAAGTGTCGTTCCTGATCCGCCGAATGTGTCGAGTACGAGTTGATCGGGAATAGTTGAATTTTTAATTGCTTCTGCACATAGTAATACCGGATTCATAGTTGGATGTTCTTCTGATTTGGAAGGTTTGTCGTAGCGCCAGATATCCAGTTTCCGTTTGCCTCTGAGTATTTTCCCTTTTATTTTTCCCTCTATCTGGAGTTTCACCCCGCCTATTGATATTTCCGTATTGCCTTGGACCAGCCGTGCTCTGTTTCCAAGGTCTTCCCATACATTGCCCTGAGTCCTGTCGTCTATGAAGAAGTGATTCCGTATTGCCTTGGACCAGCCGTACAGGATTGGCTCGTATTGGTTTTGGTAATCACTCCGGGAGAGTGTGAAGTTGTTTTTTACCCATATAATGAAAGATTGCCAATGCCCTCCAGCTGATTCGAATGCTTTCATGAGGTTGGGGATCTCTTTGCTGCTCATGCAGATATAAAAAATGCCTGGGCAGACTGCCATCATATTTGTGATCGCATCCAGTAAAAACTGGTAGAACTCTTCATTGCTCATTTTGTCGTTCATTATCATTTTGCGTTTGTTTTGCTTCTCAGCGCCCATACCGCCTTCGTATGCGATATTGTAGGGCGGGTCCGTGAACACCATGTCTGCTATTTTGCCGTTCATTAATCGCTTTATGTCTTCTAGTTTTGTCGCATCCCCACACAGGAGGCGGTGTCTTCCGAGTTGGTAGATTTCTCCTGGTTTGCTTATCGGTTCCGCTTCTGAAACGCTTGGCACGTCGTCTTCTCTTGTGTCGCTGTACCTTTCGCTTAGGTCATTGAGTGTGATTGGCTGCCCTAGGTCGATTGCATAGTCTTTCAGGTCCAGTCCCAGGGAAGGGAGGAGGTTTGCGAGCATACCTTCGTCATACGCTCCGGCTCGGTCGTTATCTGCAAGGGAGTAGGCGGTCATTGCATCGAGCTGTGATTTGAATGTCTTTTTTGCCGGGACTCCGTTTACTATTCCTCTCCATACTTCACCCTCTTGTTTGAATTCTACGGTGCTCACCCATGCTTCTTTTATTCCGAGGTCTTTGTACACTTTCAGTCGTGTGTTGCCTCCTAGGACTGTGCCGTCTGGCATAACGAGGAGGGGCTTAAACTCTCCCATTTCGACTTGCTTCTTAAGTCTTGCGTAGCCGTCTTTTAATACTATCCGGGAGTTGTGTTCGAACTCGTGGAGTTTATCTATTGACCATGTTTGTGTTGTATTCATTTTGGTTATAAATTATTAAGGTTTTAAATTACTGCAAAACATACTGATATGACCGTTGTTGTCGACGATCGGATCGTCTATTCCTTTACTCCAATCGATATCTAGCGCTGACTTTTCAAATCCGATATAGTCACTTGCCATTCTGAGTTCTGGTTTGAACTCATGTCCTGGTTGGTAACCTCTGAGGGTTGTCTCGTTCCATCCGATGTGCTCGACTAAACAGGGAGCTGTGGCATAAACATATTTTCCCTGGTAGTACATATATGTCGCCATGCGGTCGTCATCCATATAAACTGATTGTTTTACTCTTTGCTCAACCCAGGGAATCATGTCTTTGATTAACGCTACAGGCAGTATGTATGCCTGTGCCATGAACCATACTCGTAGTTTTACCCAGTTTTTCTGTTGCTCCCGCGCCCGCTTTATAAATTCGCTATTACTAAATAATGTTATTGGTTCGTTTGGCAAGAGTTCGATAATTCTTTCTGCAGCTTTTATTAAATCCTTGCATGGGAGAACATCGTCTTGTAAAACCATGACGTGTGTATCATCGGGTAAATAGCTCATTAATACTGCCTTGCAAC
>Ga0118677_10006085_pt2 | contig 16374 bp, 11 predicted proteins | sample AliMusrvi5mmetaG_FD_86154 | JGI IMG/M metagenome (GOLD analysis project Ga0118677, IMG submission 86154) | reverse complement strand
CTTCGAAATACATCCCTTCAAGAAGTCATTTCAACGATTATTTTAACAGAGATATTGATTTCGGATACCGACATCAAAGAATAAACTTAGAAATAAATGAGGTTCGATTTCAAATTGATCTTCTCAAAAAAAATGATACAATATTACTTACGTCTTTAAAATATGATTCCTTACTTTGGTCTTTAAAACTTGAAGATTATAATAAACTTAAATTTTCTAAGATTGATACTTCAAAAGTAAATGTATATTTAAAACAAAGGAACCTATTTTATAATTCATCAAAAACCATCACTAATCTATTGGACGAATTATCTTTAAGTGAAGTATTCGCTTTTTATTGTGGCGATGGTTCACCAATAACTAAAAAGGGACTAGAAATTGAAAAGCTGGTTGAAGATGAAAATATTGGTGCATTTAAAGAAATGCTGAAAAGTATTTTTCTGTAGGGTACGCTTTGAGATAAAACGGTGTTAGAGCAGCTTTCCATCGTTTGCTGTAGGGTGTAAATACGGTGTACGGCTCGCTATTATCTTTTACCACTTCGTCTTTCTCAAATATCACCTGGTCTTTGCAGCTGTGAAAGGCTATGCCTTTTTGCTCTAACAGGTTCTTGATTTTTTCATCACGCTGTTTAGCATAAGGTTCATAATCATGATTGGTATAGACGGCTTTTACTTTGTAGATCGTTGTGAGTTTCTCAAAACTGTCTGCAGGAGTACCATGCGACACATGTAATGTGCTTTGATGTTGTTTCAATTGCTCTTGCAAATGCAGGAGCGTATCATGTATAAAAGCAACACGCTTGTCTTTTTTATTCTTAAGATCGTTGAGAATTTCTGTATCAAAAATAAAAATGGGTAGTACGGGATAGCCTGACTTTAGGGCATGATACAAGCCTGCATTATCATCTAAACGCAGATCGCGACGAAACCAAAAAAGGACTATTTCATTTTGCATTATGCCGGCAAGTTAGTGCATAATACATTTCAGAATATTGGACTTATTTACCAAGATGGGAACAAGCTGGCTCATTCACTGCTTGGAAAACTATTTGCCTCGCGGAGCGGCGAGGAGCGGCGACGGCGTGGGGAAGTGGCTGATCCGCGCCATCTCCTCGGCGGTGACGGCGGTGGCGGGTTGGCGCGGCGGGAGGAGGGCCGCGCCCTCGGCCGTGGCGTAGACCTGCTCGAACCCGAAGCCGGCGGCGAGCAGCTCCGCGACGACCTTCGGCCCCTCGACGACGAACTGGCCGAGCTCCTCGCGGTGCTTCTTCTCGCGCAGCGCGCGCAGGCGCTGGAAGTCGGCTTTCGTCAGCATGGCGGAGCTTCAGCCGGCGGACGGGAAATTCAAAGGCGGAAATCCGGGTCCCGCCGGGTGACCCGCGGCCCAGCCCATTTCGGATTTCGAATTTTCGCCTGCGGGCCTTGGTGGGAGGAATATTCGGCCGGGGTCCGCTTGCGTTGCCGCCGCGGAATCCCCCATGGTGGCGGCATGAGTACTCCGCTGAACTGGGGCCTCCTGAGCACCGGCCGCATCGCGGGCATCTTCGCCACCGGCGTTGCCCACTCAAAGCTTGGCCGCCTGGCGGCCGTCGGCAGCCGGACGCAGGCCGCGGCCGACCGCTTCGCCGCGGAGTTCAAGGTGCCGCGGGCCCATGGCAGCTACGAGGCGCTGCTCGCCGACCCGACCGTCCAGGCGGTCTACGTCGCCACGCCGCACCCGCAGCATCTCGCCTGGATCATCCGGGCCGCGGAGGCCGGCAAGCACGTGCTCTGCGAGAAGCCGCTCGGGCTGAACCAGGCCGAGGCGATGGTCGCGGCCCAGGTGTGCCGCGAGCACCAGGTGCTGCTGATGGAGGCGTTCATGTACCGCTGCCACCCGCAGACCGCGAAGCTGGTCGAGCTGGTGCGCTCCGGCGCGATCGGCGAGGTGAAGCTCATCCAGGCCACCTTCAGCTTTGCCGCCGGCTTCAACGCCGAGGCCCGGCTCTGGAGCAACGCCCTCGGCGGCGGCGGCATCCTCGACGTCGGCTGCTATCCCGTCTCCTTCGCGCGCCTGATCGCCGGCGCGGCGGCGGGCCAGCCCTTCCTTGATCCCGTCAGCGTGACCGGCGCCGGGCACCTGCATCCGCAGACCGGCGTGGACGTCTATGCCGCGGCGACGCTGAAGTTCGCGTCCGGCGTCGTCGCGCAGGTGGCGACCGGCATCGGCCTGGGGCAGGACAACTCCGCGCGCATCTACGGCAGCGGCGGCTGGATCCACGTGCCCGGGCCCTGGATCCCCGCGGGCGAGAACGGCGCGTGCGCCTTCACCCTCGGCCGTTCCGGCGCGACGCCGGAGGAGATCTCCGCGACGACGCCCGACCACCTCTACGGCCTCGAGGCCGCCACCGCCGCGGCGAAGGCGGCCGGCGCGACGGACGTGCCGGCGATGCCCGGGGCCGACACGCTGGGCAACCTCGCCGCGCTCGACGCGTGGCGCGCCGCCCTCGGCCTGGTCTACGAGGCGGAGAAGCCGGAGAACTTCCTGCACACGCATGCGCGCCGCCCGCTCGCGCGCCGCGCGGACGCGCCCATGATCTACGCCCCGCTGGCGGGGCTGCCGCAGCCGATGGCGCGGCTCGTGATGGGCTGCGACAACCAGACGACGATGCCGCACGGCGCGGCGGTGTGGGACGACTACGTCGAGCGCGGCGGCAACGCGTTCGACACGGCCTTCGTCTATGGCAACGGCCTGCAGGAGCAGCTGCTGGGCCAGTGGATCCGCAACCGCGGCATCCGCGGCCAGGCCATCGTGATCGGCAAGGGCGCGCACACGCCCTGCTGCACGCCCGAGGGCCTGACGGAGCAGCTGCACATCACGCTCGACCGGCTCAAGACGGACTACCTCGACATCTACCTCATGCACCGGGACAACCTGGACATCCCGGTGGGCGAGTTCGTGGACGTGCTGAACGAGCACGTGGCCGCGGGCCGCATCAAGGTTTTCGGCGGGTCGAACTGGACCCTCGCGCGCCTGAAGGCGGCGAACCGCTACGCCGCGCGGAAGGGCCGGCAGGGCTTCGGCGTGCTCAGCAACAACTTCAGCCTCGCGCGCATGGTGCAGCCGCCGTGGGCGGGCTGCGAGGCGGCGAGCGACGCGGAGTCGCGCAAGTGGCTCAAGCGGTCGCAGACCCCGCTGCTGGCGTGGTCCAGCCAGGCACGCGGGTTCTTCACCGCGCGGGCCGGCCGCGACCGGCTGGAGGATTCCCAGCTCGTGCGCTGCTGGTATGCGGACGACAACTTCGCCCGCCGCGACCGCGCGGTGGAGCTGGCGCAGGCCAAGGGCGTGTCGCCGATCAACATCGCCGCCGCCTATGTGCTCCAGCAGCCCTTCCCGACCTTCGCGCTGATCGGCCCGCGCCAGATCAGCGAGACCGCCGACTCGCTCGGCTGCCTCGGCGTGACCCTCACGCCGAAGGAGGTCGCCTGGCTGAACCTCGAGCGCGACCGTCGCTAGCTCGCTCCGGCTTGCGCGGCGCCGCTCGTCCCGTAGCGTCGCCGCCATGAAACGACTGCCCCGATTGTTTCTCACGCTGGGATTTTGTCTGATGCTCGCGGTGCCGCTGCCGGCGGCGACCGCGCCCGCGGCACCGGCGCCGGCAAAACCGCCAGGAGTCGCCCTGGCCAGCGCGGTCTCCACCGTGACCGGCATCGCGATCTCGCCGCTGCTCGGCACCGCGGCCTATGGCGCGTACCTGAACGTGCGGGCGCCGGACCGCGCGGCGCGGGCCAAGCTGCCGTGGTTCGCCCAGTGGAGCTTCTTCCTGCCGGCGCTGCTCGTCGTCGGCCTCTGCGCGTGCAAGGACAGCCTCGGGGCGGTGCTGCCGCCGGGGTTCAAGAAGCCGCTCGATGTGCTCGAGACGATGGAGAACAAGGCCAGCGGCCTGGTGGCGGCGGGCGCCGTGATTCCGCTGACGATGAACACGCTCTCCAAGCTGGTCGCGGGCAGCGGGACCGCCGCCGCGGACCCGGGGCTCGCGACCCACGGGCTGGCGATGCTGCCGCTGGGCACAATGGATCTCTCGTGGCTGCTCGACCTGCTCACCGTGCCGTTCGGAGTCGCGATGTTCGTGATCGTCTGGATGGCGTCGCACGCGATCAACGTGCTGATCCTCCTGAGCCCGTGGGGCGCGGTCGACGCGGCGCTCAAGGGCCTGCGCACCGCGCTGCTCGGCCTCCTGACGGTCTCGGCCACGCTTAACCCGTGGGTCGGTGCCGCGCTGTCGGTGGGGGTGATCATCGTCGCGTACTTCGTGGCGGGCTGGTCCTTCCGGCTCACGGTGTTCGGCTCGGTGTTCTGCTGGGATTTCTTCACACTGCGGCGCCACCGGTTCACCCCCGCGGAGAACGACAACCGCCTCTTCGCGGGCGCCAACCTCGCCACGGTGCCCCCGCGCACCTACGGCCGGCTGGTGCTGCGGTCCAACGGCGCGCTCGAGTTCTTCTACCGCCCGTGGCTGGTGCTGCCGGAGCGCAGCGCGGCTGTGACGGCCGACAAGGCGGAGCTCGCAGTGGGCCGCGGGCTCTTCTTCTCGAGCATCTCGACGGAACGCACCGGCACGCTCTTCATCCTGCCCCCGCGCTACCGCGGCCATGAGGACGTCCTCGCCCGCGCCTACCTGCTCGGCGGCGGCGTGCGCGACGCCGGCCTGCGCCGCGCGTGGAGCGTGCTCCGCGAGCTCTTCGGCGGCGTGGCGGCGAAGACGCAGGTGGTCTAGCGGCGCGCGAAGTCCACCGTCTGCCCCCGGCGGAACGCGGCGACGTACGCCGCGCGGCAGCGCTTGACCGCCGCGGGCTGGGTCGTGAGCTGGCGCACGTCGGCCCGCAGCCGCACCGTGCCCACGGCGCGCTCCGGGATCCGGCGCGTGATCGCGGGGGCCAGCCGCGCGAAGGCGCGGCCCCAGTCCTTCAGGCGGCCGCGGGCGTCGTAGAAGCCGCTGGACCGGCTCGTGTCGAGCGAGCTGGGCGTGTCGCGGTACGGCCAGAACAGCCAGCCGCAGACATCGCCGCGCGTGGCCGCGACGAGCCCGCGGCACCACGCGGTCTGCTGGGCCTCGGAGCCGGCGGACAGCTCGCGGTTGGCCATGAGCACATCCGTGCCGCTGTACCAGCCGCACTCCTCCATCACGACGGGCTGCCCGGGCGTGCGCACGTAGCGCGCGACCGCCCGCGCGTGCAGGAAGGTCTCGGCCATGGCCGCGCGGGACTCGTACGGGTCGCGGTAGAGGCTCGGGTGGAACAGGTGGTGCGGGTAGAAGTGGATGGACGTGTAGTCGAGGAGCGGCGCCAGCTGGTGGGCGTTGAACGCCGCGTAGGGGTCGGGCGGGTACCAGTCGAAGGGCGCGCTCTTCTGGTGCAGGCCGATCGTGAGCAGGTGCGTGTCGTCCCCCGCGCGGATCGCCGCGGTCATGCGCGCGACGTAGTCGAGGGCGACGCGCTCGCGGAAGCGCTGGAAGTCGGCGGTCCAGTTCTGGTTCAACGGCGGGACAGGGCAGGGCGGGGTCGCCGGCGCCCGCGGGGCGTGCCGCGCGCGCCACCGGCGCCAGGCGGCGCGCAGGGCGGGCGAGTCCTGCCACGGCGCGAACGGCTCGTTGTGCAGCTCGTACGCCAGCAGCGCCGGGTGGCCGCGCATCGCCGCGGCCAGCCCGCGCCACGCGGTCGCCTGCGCCCGGATCAGGTCGGGCCGGGCGTAGCCCTCGTACGTCGTGGACTCGCGCCACCACCGGGGCGTGCCCTCCCAGGAGCCGGGACCGGACCAGATCACGCGCAGGCCGGCGGCCTCGGCGAGGGCGAGCATCCGCTCCATCTTTGCGAGGCCGGCACGGTTCACCCGCGTCGGTGAGTCGAGCAGGCGCGCGACGGACGCGAACACGCGGATGACGTTGCCGCCGACCGCGCGGATCTGGCCGAAGTGCGCGCGGACGCGGCCGGGGTCAAACCGGGTCCAGATCTGCGGCGGCCAGCCGGTTTCAGGGTCGTAGTAGTTGCAGCCCCACGGGGTGAACGCGGCGCCGCCGCCCTGTTCGCGGAATCCCCAGCCCGACGGATGCACTTGGATGATTTTCATGGCCGAAATTCCTCCCGCTGCCACGCAGCTGTCCGCAGGATGCGCCGCGGGGCGGCGGGGAGACAAGGCAATCCCTCCCGGCGGCGGCCGGAAATGGGCTGGCGGAGCTGGCGAGGTCGGGGCACGCTCCGCGCCGATGAAACCGCCCGCGCTGCCCGAGGAGACGCTCCGCCGCGTACTGCGCCTTGCGAAGGGCAACGGGCTGAGTGTGCTCATCATCGCCGGCCTCGGCACGCTGGTTTCGCTGGCCTTCGGCGACCTCGTCGGTGCGGGCGTGGGCCTGGTGGTCGCCTACGGCGGCTGGATGGAACTGAACGGCCGGCGGACCCTGCTGCGCGGCGACGCGGCGGGCGTGGACCGGCTGATCCGCGCGCAATGGATCGTGCTCGGCGCGATCCTGGCGTACTGCGTCACGCGTTTCGCGAGCTTCGACAGCGACACCGCCCTCGGCGGCCTGACGCCCGACATGCGCAGCCAGCTGACCGAGGCGGGACTCGACGTCGCCGCGATCCTGCCGCTGGTCCGGCTGATTTTTTACCTGACGTACGCCACCGTGGCGGTGGTCACGCTGCTCTACCAGGGCGGGATGGCCCGCTACTACTCCCGCCGGCGCGAGCCCGTGGGGCAGGCGCTGGCCGCGCGACTGCGGCCGGTGGTGCCGCCCGCCGCGGCGGCGAGCCCGGAAGACTGGGTGACGTAGGCAATTGTCGAGTCACCGAAGGCGGCTGGTGTAGGGCGGGGTCGCCGACCCCGCCTGTGGGACATCGCGCGAACTACCAGCTTAGGTCCACACATTCGCCCGAGTACGGCCAATCATTGGGATTGGCCACCAATCCAGCCCTGACCGGGTTGTCGCGCACATAATCCCATTTTTCGGAGTAACTGCGAGGGGACCGCAGGAGATGGTCGAAGAACTCTGCCTGCCACACTGGACCCACGGGCGTCCCAGGCCGCACCAGGCAGCGCGAGGTCCATTTTTTCCAGTCTCTCATGAAAGCACGGAGCGGTTTGGCGGCAGGAAATGGCGTGGCGAAGAAATGCACATGGTCCGGCATGATCACGTAGCGGCCCACGGCCCAGCCGTGACGCTCCGGAGCCGACCCCCAGGCCTCAACCAACACCCCCGCACATTCTCCCGCGGTGAGAATCCGCCGCCGACCCAAGGTACAGGTGGTGAGAAAATAGACCGGATGGTCGGACCAAACATTTGAGAGCCTGCACAGGTGTTCGCGCCCGGGCATCCACCCAAACTGAAAATCCAACATGCGGCAGCGAGCCGGCACGTGGTCACACGCACATTTGTTTGCAGGCGCTAGGCGGGGTCGGCGACCCCGCCCTACATTCACTCACTTCCCGGCCGTGGCGGCGGCGGGGATGCACAGGGTCGTGCTTTCCTGCTGCTCGATGGCCACGCGGGCGCGCATGGCGTCGCGGTAGCCGTTCACGGACTCGAAGAACGCCGACATCATCAGCATGAGCCAGTACATGCCGCGCTCGGTGAGCTGCCAGCCGCGGTCGTCGCGGCGGGCGGCGCCGAGCAGCTCGAGCGTGCGCAGCTCGCCCCAGAGCCGGCGGAAGAAGCGCGGCCCGTGGCGGCGCAGCGCCCACTCGCGGTCGAGCCGGAGGCCGAACATGCGCATGAGCAGCTCGTACCGCATGAGCTCGCCGGGCCGGAGCCGGTGCATCGTGGTGATGCCCGTCAGGCCCTGGGCGATGCGCTGGCGGTAGGTCTCGAGGGAGAACGTGGTCGTGTAGAGCGTGCCGTCGAGGAAGCTGAACGCCCCGCTGCCCACGCCGACGTAGTAGTCGGCGTCCACGATGTACTCGTCGCTGCCGTGCCCGCGCCGCGTGAAGCACCACGCGGAGGACGGCGTGAACTCGGGCTGCAGCCGGCGGACGATCACCTTGAAGAAGTCCCGCAGCCGCCGGTGGTCCGGCAGCCCCATCGCGCCGGCCATGCGCCGGGCCACGGTGGGGGAGGTCATGAGCGGGTAGAACGACACCTGGTTCGGGCCGAGCCCCTGGAGGATGTCCAGGTCGCGCTCGAGCGAGGCGATGCTCTGGTGCGGCTGGTTGAAGATCAGGTCGACGTTGAGGGTGGGGAACATCCCGGCCGCGGCCCGGAGGCGCGCCTGGATCTCCGCGCTCGAGCCGTACTTCTCGTACCGGTCCATCTCCTTGAGCAGCTGGTCGTCGAAGCTCTGCACGCCGACCGACAGCCGGGTGACCCCCGCGGCGCGGAGCGGCTCGAGGATCTCGGGGCGGAGGTCCTTGGGGTTGGTCTCGACCGAGATGTCGCGGACGCCGAAGAGCTCCCGGACGAGCTCCATGGTCTCGACCAGCTCGGCTGGCTCGGTGGTGGGCGTGCCGCCGCCGAAGTAGGCGCCGTTGAACCGGTAGCCGGCCGCGTGGTAGGCGCGGATCTCCTTCCGCAGGGAGGCGAAATACCGCTGCGCCTGGCCGTGCTGGTGCTGCACGCGGTGGAAGGAGCAGAACGGGCAGAGCACCTCGCAGAACGGCACGTGCACGTAGAGGTAGCCGCTGCCCTGGCGCGGCGCGGGCGGGACGGTGCCCGGGGCCTCCTCCATGTGCAGGAACCCCCGGGTCCGGAACCGAAAGGCCCTCAGCAGGAAGGCGTCGATGAAGGTGAACGGTGACATGGCGGAGGTGCGGGTCCTATTGAACCCGCTTTCGGGCCGGTCGGCACGGTGCAGGTTGCCAATCTCTGCGCATATCTTGTCCTGCGGGGCTTTGCGAATTGTGCGGACCGGGGGACGCGGTATCGAGAAAGGCGGGCCGGCCCGGCCGCCGCCCGGCCTGCTCCCACCGCCATGACCCCGCGCGAACGCTTCATCGCCGCCCTCGAACGCCGCCCGCTGACCGGGCGGGTGCCGCACTTCGAGCTCGTGTTCTACCTCACCATGGAGGCCTTCGGGCGCGTCCATCCCCTGCACCGCAACTACGAGCAGTGGCTGCAGATGGAGCCGCGGGAGCGCGAGCTGCACCGGCGCGACATGGCGGACCTCTTCATCACCACGGCGGAGCGCTACGAGCACAGCGCCATCTTCCTCCACGCGAACCCGGCCTCGGAGGAGGAGCTGTCGCGCCTGGTGGACCTGATCCGCGAGCGGACGGGCGACCGGTACTTCCTGATGGCGCACGGCGACGCGACCTTCGCCGTGCCGAACGGCACCGAGATGGAGGCGTTCTCGGTCCAGCTGGTGGAGGAGCCGGAGAAGCTGAAGGCGCAGACCGCGGGCTGGGTGCGGAACGCGCTGGCCTACGCCGCGCGGATGCGCCGGCCGGGCGGGCTGGACGGCTTCGCGCTCTGCGCCGACTACTGCTTCAACACCGGGCCGTTCCTCAGCCCGGCGAAGTTCGCCGAGTTCGTGACGCCCTACCTCGCCGAGGTGACGAAGGGCTACCGCGACCTCGGCTACTACGTGATCAAGCACACCGACGGGAACATCATGCCGATCCTCGACCAGCTGGTCGCGACCAAGCCGCACGCGCTGCACTCGCTCGACCCGCAGGGCGGCGTGGACCTCGCCGAGGTGAAGCGCCGCCACGGCCACGAGGTCTGCCTCATCGGCAACGTCCACTGCGGCATGCTCGACACCGGCACGACCGAGCAGATCGAGGCGTCCGCGCGCCACGCGCTGCGCAGCGGCATGCCGGGCGGCGGCTACATCTTCTCCACGAGCAACTGTGTCTACACCGGGATGCCCCTCGCCAGCTACGAGACCATGCTCAACATCTGGCGGCACGAGGGCAACTACCCATGACCCCGCGCGCGCGAGTCGAGCGGGCCCTGCGCGGCGGACACGGCGACCGCGTGCCGTTCACCATGTATGAGTGCATGATCCCGCAGTGCGCGGCCGAGCGGGCGATGCGCAACCGCGGCATGTGCATCGTGAACCGCCTGCCGGTCTTCCGGACGCACCGGCCGAACGTCCGGACCACGCAGCACACCTACTGGGAGAACGGGCGGCGGCTGACGCGGACGCGGCACGAGACGCCCGTGGGCGAGCTCACCGCCCTGACCGAGGATGTCGGCTTCACCACCTGGCGGCACGAGCTGCTGCTCAAGCGGCCCGAGGACTACGCCGCGATCCGGTTCTTCCTGCGGGACGAGGTCTATGAGCCGACCTACGCCGAATTTGCCCGGGCCCAGGCGGCGTTCGGCGAGGACGCGATCTTCCGCGCGGCCTTCGGACTCGAGCCCATGCAGGAGCTGATTTCCGGCAGCGTCATGGGCATGGAGCAGTACTGCGAGGAGTGGGTCGAGCGGCGCGACGAGGTGCTGAGCCTCTACGCGATCCTGGTGGAGAACCGCCGCCGCATCTACCCGCTCGTGGCGCAGTCGCCGGCCAGCCACGCCAACTACGGCGGCAACGTCACGCCGGAGATCATCGGCGCCGCGAACTTCGCGACCTATTTCGTGCCGCACTACCAGGAGGCGGCGGAGATCATGCACCGCCACGGCAAGCTCATCGGCTGCCATTTCGACGCCAACACGCGGATCCTCGCGCCGGCGATCGCGGGCACAGACCTCGACTACCTCGAGGCCTTCACGCCCGCGCCCGACACCGACCAGACCCTGGCCCAGGCCCGCGCGGCGTGGCCGGACAAGGTCCTCTGGATCAATTTTCCCTCGTCGGTGCACCTTGCGCCCGACGCGCAGGTGGAGGCGACGACCGTGGACCTGCTCGAGCAGGCCGGCACGCCGGACGGGCTGCTCGTCGGCATCACCGAGGACATGCCGCCGGACCGCTGGCAGGACAGTTGCCGCGCGATCATGGACGGCCTCGACCGCCACGCCCGCGAACACCCCGAGCGCTATGCGACCTGAAATTCACCACGAAGCCCACGAAGCTTCCGCCGCACGGCGGGAGCTTTCGCTTCGTGGCTGACTCACCTCCTCGTCATGTGCACCTCGCGGCAGCTCGTGCTGGAAACGCTTCAGGGGAAACCGGGCTCGCGGGTGCCGGTGGCGCCGCTGACGGTGCATTTCTGCGCGCGGGTCGCGGGGGTGTCGCTGCACCGTTTCACCAGCGATGCGCACGTGATGGCCGACGCGGTGATCCGGACGTGGGAGCGGTTTCGGCCGGACGCGGTGTTCATCTCGGCCGACACGTGGGTCAGCGCCCAGGCGATGGGCGCGCGGGTCGGCGCGCTGGCCGAGGACCAGCCGTGGGGCGGGCTGGATGAGCCGCGGGTGCGGACGGCGCTCGACGTGCGGGGCATCCCGCCGCCGGACCCGGAGACGCAGGGGCGCTATCCCCTGATGCTGGCCGCGCTGCGTCGCGTGGTGGCGGCGCTCGGCCGCGATGTCGCGGTCGTGGCGTGCTTCGACCAGTTTCCCTTTTCCCTGGCCGCGGCCCTGATGGGGATCAACGAGCTGATGCTCGCGCTGGAGGACGACCCGGCGCTGGTCCGGGCGCTGATGGCGCGCTGCGCCGAGTATGGCCTCGCCTACGGCCGCGCGCTTGCCGCGGCGGGCGCGGACCTGCTGACGGGCGGCGACTCGCCGGCCGGCCTGATCGGGCCGCAGCGTTACCGCGAGTTCGCGCTGCCCTACGAGCAACAGCTGATCGCCGGCCTGAAGGCGGCGACGGGCAAGCCCGTCACGCTCCACATCTGCGGTGACGCCCGCCCGATCCTCGCCGACATGGCGCGGAGCGGCGCCGACGGCCTGGAGATCGATCATCGCACCGACCTCGGCCTGGCCTGCCGGACCGTGGGCCCGGGCATCGCGCTTTGGGGCAACCTCGACCCGGTGAGCGTGCTGGCCCAGGGCGACCCCGCGGCCGTGCGCCGCGCCGCGGATCAGGCGCTCGCCGCCGCCCGCACGGCGGGCCACACGCGCTTCGTGCTCAGCTCCGGCTGCACGCTCGCGGTGGAGACGCCGTTTGCCAACGTCGACGCGCTCATTTCCTCGGTGTCACACTCGGCGTGACACCGGCGTTGGACGGCTCCACGGGAGAAAAGGCCGCAGAGACGTTGTACCGCTCGGCGTGAGCGGATCCTCGTGGCTGAAGCAGGACAACCGCCGGCATCCCGTGCTCTCGCCCGACCAGCGCGAGGTGCTGTTTACGTCCGACCGTTCATGCGTGCGCGCCATCTACCCGGCGCCGGCCGATCCGTGAGACGTGGGTGGAGGGTTTTATACCGCGAAGGGCATGAAGCACACGAAGCCCAAGCCTCAGCCTTCTCGCGCCTCGCGGCCTTCGCGGTAAAACGGATTGGAATCCAACCCGTGGTTACCGCGAAGGCCGCTATGACCGCAAAGTGCAGTCTGAGCTTCGTGTCCTTCGTGCTCTTCGCGGTGGACCCAAACTAATCCAAACGTCCTAGCGGGCGGCAGTGTTGGTCGTCGCGGTCGCGCGATTGAAGTCGAGCGTCACATGCTCGTCGCCGTATTGGAGCGTGAACACGCCGGTGCCGCGGCGCGCGTTCATCCCCGGGCCCTCGAAGAGCGGCCACTCGGCCAGGTTGGCCGTCACCCCGTCCACGATCCGCGCGCCCCGGTGCGTGAATTGGATCCGATGGCCGCGGCTGGTGGTGTAGTCCGCGGTGAGGGTGGACTCGTCAAACTTCGGCCGGAGCTGCTGCATGCGCGCGCAGAAGGCGTCGAAGCTCGGGTATTCGCTCGCCGGCACGGCCTCGAGGATGACGGCGGTCCGCGGGTGCTGGAGCACCCGTCGCTCGTAGTCAGGCTCGTACACCCATGTGCCGGGCACGCTGGTCCAGACGGCGAAGAAGATCTGGTCGGCATGGACGAGGATCCAGCCGCCGGCCTCGCGGCGCTCGGTGAGAATGTGCGGAAAGAACCCGTTGATGTGCTGCCGGGCGGCGTCGGGCGGGAGATTGTAGAGGTCGACCACGGTGTTCTCGTGCTGCCAGACGTCCTCGTACGGCGAGCCCTCGACCCACTTGTTGGGGTTCGCGTAGTACGGGCGCTGCCGGACGATGTCGGCGAGCACCTTGTCCACGGGCGTGTCGAAGTAGCGGCTCAGCTGCTCGGCGGAGTAGGAGGGGTTGATGAAGAAGCACGTCGCGCCGTCGTGCGGCGACTTCCAGGTCAGGTCCCAGCGGTGATTCTCGACGTCGGTGAGGTCGCCCCAGGACGAGCCGACCGCGAACGTGGGCGTCATGTAGGTGTACGTCCAGGTGGGCTCGCCGTCATGGATGCGCGGGCCGCGCCGGGGCGCCTTCAGCTCGCGCAGCACGTATGTCCGGGAGCGGTCGTTGGCCAGGCGCTCGATCAGGGGCAGGCACTCGAACTCCTGCTGCGCGCCGAGCGCGATGTAGTAGCACTCGGCCAGGTCGAGCCGGAGCGGCGCGCCGCCGAAGTAGAGGCGCCCGAACTGCGTGGCGGCGCCGGTGTGCTCGCGGGTGTGGGTGACCTGGTTGTACTTCTCGCGGCTGTGGGCGCCGACCCAGTCGCCGGCGAGGTACTTGGTCGCCCAGTCGGCCAGCAGCACCTGCATCATCATCCAGGATTTTTGCCGGATCCGCTCGTCACGCGCGTACTGGTGCAGCGTCGCGAAGCAGAGCAGGTACATGTGATGGTAGTTGGGCGAGTCGTACTCGTACATGCCGCGGCGGACCGTGGCGTCGATCCACTGTTCGATCCACTGGGCGGCGTCCTGCTGCGACTGCCCCGGGGTGGAGCCGTCGGCGAGCCGGGGACCTTCGGGCCAGGTCTGGCCGAACAGGTACCGCGCCGTGCGGTACTGCAGCATGTGGTTGTCGGTGAAGCCGAAGTCGCGCGTGAAGCTGGCGGCGAGGCGGGAGTGGATCCGGTCCACGAGCGCGGGGGCGAGCTTGGGCCCGAGGCGCAGGACTGCGTCCATGAAGGCGTAGACCTCGAAGCTGCCCCACGTCTGGCTGGTGTCGGCCACGGCCTCGGCGAGGTAGCGCTGGCCGGTGGCCGCGTCCTGGCCCGTGGCGATCTTCACCACGCCCAGATAAATCCGCATGCGCGAGTCCGTGCCCGGCTCCCAGGCCTGCTGCGCCATGATCCCGCGGGCCACCCGGCAGCGTTCCAGGAACTGGATCCGGTAGGAGTCGGCGGCGGGAGCCTGTGCGCGGACCGCCGGTGTCAGCACGGCGAAAACGGCTGCGACGAGAAACCGGCCACCCCGCGGGAGAGCGATCATGGCCACAGTGTCAACGGGTCGCGCGGGCGGTGCAATCCCGCCGGTGGCGGGATGGAGATTACGACGAAGGGCACGAAGCGCCGGAAGGCGCGGTCCGCGCCCAGTCATGCCGGCCGGCGGCGGGCCGACCTATTGTTCGCGCGGGGCGAGGCTGACCGTTCGCGACGCACCCCACCCCACGGGGGCCGCATCGCGGTCGGCCGCGCCCAGTGAGTTCCAGCGGCATTCACGCGCCGTGAGCGTCCGCGCCGCCACATCGTAGGTCACGACCTGGAAGGAGAGCCGGGACTCGTTCTTGCCCGACTCCCGGCCCTTGATCGGGGAGTCCACGCGAAACACGTTGAGCGCGAGGTCGGCGTCGGGGCCCTTCCAGGTGTAGAATTCCTGCCAGTTCGCGTTGCCGTGGAAATAGCCGACGATGTTGCGGTGCGCCTTCAGGAAGGCCGCGAGCGCCCGCTGCTCGACCAAAGTGTCCGCCTTGATGGTGCTGCCGTCGGCGCAGGAGTCGGCGACGAGGTTCTCGAATCGGTCGTGGCTGTTGATGCCGTGGTCGCCGTTCGGATTGGTCAGGTGCTTGGCCTCGATGTCGGGCTGGTCATGGCAGAAGAGGAACACGGGGGTGGCCGCGGGCACGCCCTGCAGGTCGCGCTCGATCCAGGCGCGGGCGACGCGATCGGGCCACATGGTGAGGAACACCAGGTGGGCGCCGGCCAGGTCCAGGGAATAACTGATCTTGTCGGTGGCGTAATGATACGTGTCCTTCGTCCGCGGCACCGCCGGGTGCATCATCCGGTTGTAGATCTCCACCATCGCGGTCGCATCCGTCGCCGGCACCAGCCGGCTGGGCGAGCCGATGGCATTCGAGACGTCGTGGTTGCCGGGCACGAGGAGCAGGGGCGTGGCCTTTCCGGCGGCATCCCGCAGTGCGAGCAGCCGGATGAAGCCCGTCTCAAACTGGTCCCACGAAACCGCCGCGCTTTGGATGTGGAGCGGATAAAGTTCCTGCCGGTTCGTGATGTCGCCGGTGACCACGACAAACGCGATCGGACCCACGGGTTGGCCGGACCGGCAGCCGCCGTCGGCCGGCAACGTGGCGGCGGGAAGCGCGTTGATCTTCCGGACCATCGCGGCGTTGACGACGCGGGCCTCGACGTTGACCGCCCCGCGAAAATAGCTGCGATTCAGGCCATAGTGGACATCCGAGGTGAAAACAAAGGTGACGGGCTGCCGGGCCGGGGCCGGCCGGCTGGCGTGGACGACCGGATCGTTGGCGCGCGTCCCCACCGCCAGCGCCAGGGCCGCCAGCGCCAGGCTTGGCCTGCGTCCGGTCCAGAGGGTGCGCAGCAGTTTGATCATGGCGTTGAGCGTCGCCCGGTCGCGTTGCGAGACGAGCGAAAACCTCGCAACAATCCGGTGGCGGGCCCCGCGGCGTCGCGCCGCGCAATCACGGGAAACAGGCCCGGGCGATTTTCTGTTCGGTTCCGGGCCGGGCGCGGTTTACTCTGGTGAGCCGCATGAACGATGACACCGACCTGCTCCGGCGCTATGCCGAGGATGGTTCCGAACCGGCCTTCGCCGAGCTGGTGCATCGTCATGTCAACCTGGTCTACGCCGCCGCGCTGCGGCGGACCGGGGGCGACCCGCACCGGGCGGAGGACGTGGCGCAGCAGGTGTTCACCGCCCTGGCCCGCGATGCGCGGAAGCTGGCGGGCCACCCCGTGCTGTCCGCCTGGCTCCACGCCGCCACGCGCAACGCCGCCATCTCCCTTATGATCTCCGAGCAACGCCGCCAAGTCCGCGAGACCGCGGCCCTTGAGACGGCTCCGGCCGGCGCGCCGAACCCCGAATGGGACCGGCTGCGGCCCTTGCTGGACGAGGCCATCGACGAGCTGCCGGAGGCCGACCGCGCGGCGGTGGTGCTGCGCTTCCTGGAGCGCCGGCCCTTTGCCGAGGTGGGCGTGGCGCTGCAGGTGTCGGAGGACGCCGCGCGCATGCGGACCGACCGGGCCCTGGAGAAACTGCGGGTGGCGCTGGCCCGGCGCGGCATCACGTCAACCGCCGAGGCGCTGGGGGCGATCGTGTCGGCCCAGTCGCTGGTCGC
>Ga0118677_10008541_pt1 | contig 16376 bp, 22 predicted proteins | sample AliMusrvi5mmetaG_FD_86154 | JGI IMG/M metagenome (GOLD analysis project Ga0118677, IMG submission 86154) | reverse complement strand
GATATAGTTCATCGCGGTGTTGCGCGAACGCATCGCCAACTTCGAGGCCCCGCCCGTAGCGGCACCGGAGGGCACGCACGACGGCGCGGCGGTCATCGGCATTTCCATCAACGATCTGCGCAAGAACCTGCGCGACCTCAATGAACACATGGATCTCGAGTGCGGATCGTCCGCCGCCCGCTATGGCATGGTCCTGGATGCCACCCTGATCACCAGCATCGACCCGCCGCCGGAGGTCGAGTCCGCGCTGGCCGCGATCAACACCGCATACAACCAGGTTTCATCGGACATCAGCCTGGCCCAGGCGTCGGCCGACCAGAAGATCGTGCAATCGAAGCGGGCCGTGGAAATCGAAACGCTGCGCGCCCAGGCCGAAGTCGAACCGCTCACCCGCCTCGCCGCGCAACTCACGGATTTGCAGAGTCGTGGCAGCGAGGCCCTCCGCACTTATGTCCGCAATGTCCGCCTGACCCTATTCGAGAAGGCCCAACAAGTATTCGTGGAATCAAAGAAATAATGCACTTCCTAGTCACCGCCGCTGTTACTTTCGTCGGGTGTTTCATCGCGTTTCCGATATTTTTCGGGATTGCCCGCGCGTTCGGGCTTTATGCGATCGTGGGGGAACGCCAATGCAATGTCTATGTGTTGTTTGGCAAGGTGCTGGCCACCATCGATGAGCCGGGCCTGCACATTCTGCCGTTCAAACTCGGGCCCGCCTCGTTTATCGTCAACTGGCTTGGCAAATGCCACGTGCTCGACATGCGGCTCGACCAGGAATACCTGCGCAGCCAACCGGTGAACTCCGAGGAAGGCGCGCCGATGGGCATCGGCATCTGGCATGAGATGTTCATCAGCGATCCGGTGGCCTATCTGTTCAAGAACAGCGACCCGCGCGGCTCGCTCTCCGCCAACGTCAGCAACTCGACCGTCCGCTGCCTGAGCAACATGCCGCTGGCCACCATGATGGTCAACCGCCACGCAATGAGCGACACCGTGCGCAGCGAGGTTTCCCCGAAGTCCCATGAATGGGGCTACAAACTCGGCTCCATCTATATCCGCAAAGTGCATTTCCGCGATGTCGCCATGATTTCCCAAATTGAAAGCAAGGTCGTCAACCGGCTGCGCCAGGTGACCTCCGCCATCAAACAGGACGGCGCCAACCAGGTCAGCATCATCACCAGCACCGCCGAACGCCAGGCCGCGGTGGAATTCGCCAAAGCCGCCGCCATCCGCCCGCAAATCGTCGGTGAGGCCCTGCAAAAAATCTCCGAAGACCACGACGTGGCCGAGGCGTTGTTCGAGATTCTGGAAACCCAGAAGGTCATCGGCAGCGGCGCGCGTCTCACCGTCCTGCCGCGCAATGGCGAACTGCTCGCCCAGATCATCGCCGGCCAAGCGGAAGCCCCCACCCGGACACCACCACCGGTGCTGCCTAACAAGTAGGACCCGGGGGAATCAGGAATCAGGAATCAGTGATCGCAAAGTCGCCTCACTGGAGGATGGCGCGCACGATTTTCAGGATGAGCCGCATGATCAGGTAAATCACGCCGACCACCAAGCCCACGGTGAGGGCAATGACCAGGGCGATGCTTCCCAGCAACACCCACAGCGGCCACCATCGGCTGTCGAGCGTGAGAAGCCGCCCTTGCCAGTTCCGCCAATCGCGCCTCTCCCCTTCGGGCAACGGGACATCTGCGGCACGCACCTGCGGCACCAGCGGCGCAACGCCGTCTATTTCGAGCACTTCGACTTCGATTTCGGTGGGTTCTTCCGGTGACATGGCGGTCGTTTCTGTGGACCCCCAAGGTTCCTTGCAATCCGTCTGGAAGCAATCATTAAAGGAGCCATAATCGGTGACCCGTTGGGGGTACATTCTGAGAATGTTCTCAATAAAGACGACCTGCGTCACGCCGTCTCTCTGTGGCAAACACGGCTCCAGCAGCCAATTCGGAAAATCCGCTTGCATCCCGGCCCAAAATCGTCGATGAATTTTCTTGCCGCGTGTCACGCGGGCACCGCCAAGATGTCGGGGCGTAGCGCAGCCTGGTAGCGCGCTTCGTTCGGGACGAAGAGGCCGTGGGTTCGAATCCCGCCGCCCCGACCATCTATAAGGAGCACATCCTCAAGTGCTTCTGGATCAACGCCATCCGGTGACCCCGCCGGCACCGCGACAGGAATTCCACACACAATTCCACACAAGTTGACGCGGAAGCCGGGTCCGATGACCCGAAAACGCAAACGCCGCAGCGCAATCGTGGAGATCGGAACAGGTTTCACGAAAGTCCGAATCTACACAATCAACCGGAAGGACGGATACGAACAGTACACCCTCGCCTGGAAAGAAGGAGGCCGGCGCAAGACCCGCTGCTTCGCCTGCATGGATGAAGCCAGGATGGTCGCCCAACAGGTCACCGTCCGTCTCGTCAACGGCAGTTCCGACACCGACGAAGCGACCAAGCGCGACATCCAGTTGCTCCGCCACTGTGAGCGCACGGCACTCGGGTTCGGCGTGACGCTCGCTGCCGCCATCGACGAATGGGCCAGCGCCCGCAGGACCGCCGGAGAGATTCCCCTCTCCGATGCTGTCCGCTTCTACGCAGCCAACCGCGCCGATCTGGTTGCCATCCGGACGACTGCCCAGGTGGCCACTGAGTTCATTGCGACCCGGCGGTCGAGCGGTGTGAGCGACGCCTACATCAAAAGTTGTGGTTACAACCTCAAGCGGTTCACGGACCGGATCAGGGGAAACATCACCGACATCGGGACGTCCGACATCAATCGGTTCCTCGGAAGTCTCGACAACCTTGGGCCGGTCAGCCGGAACACCATTCGGCGCAACCTCATCACGATGTTCAGTTTCGCCAAGAAGCAGGGATACCTTCACCCTGACCGGAAAACGGCTGCGGAACTCAGCGAGTCGTTCAAATTGCCTGACACCGCCATTGAGATCTTCACGCCCGAGGAAATGCGGAGAATTCTCCTCGCCGCCCATGCACGGATCCTGCCGTTGATTGCGATTGGGGGGTTTGCCGGAATCCGGTCGGCTGAGATCCTGAGACTCGACTGGGAGGACATCAAGTGGGACCGGGGGCACATCGAGATCGCTGGCCACAAAGCGAAGACGGCGGCGCGGCGGATCGTCCCCCTCCCGGAGAACCTCAAGGCCTGGCTTGCTCCATGGCGGGAGGAGTCCGGTCGTATCATCTCGATCTCCGACTACGTCGGTGCCCTGGGCGACACCGCTGTGAAAGCTCAGATCACCGGCGGATGGCGTCAGAATGCCCTCAGACACTCGTTCATCAGCTATCGCGTGTCACTGACAGGCGACGTAGCCCGCACCTCTCTGGAGGCTGGCAATTCCCCGAAAATGATCTTCAGGCACTACCGGGAGATTGTGGACGAAGAAGCCGCTCGGGCGTGGTTTGAGATCACGCCGCCTGCCGGGTGGCAGCCGGGCGGACTCAAGTGGAGCATCCGTGAGAAACTCAAGCGGGTGATCGCTGGCATTGAATCGCCAATCGTTGACACGACCAACCATGCGCAACCATGAAAGCGACCATCCACACACACAATGTCCAGACGATGAACTCAAGCGAACCAATGATGACCTCCGGTTCAGCGGCAATTGTCCAGCCTGCCGTCATCAGAAAGAGGGAACTTGCGAAGCGTCTGTCGGTTAGCACGCGCACCATCGACAACTGGATGGCGAAGCGAGTGATCCCCTACATCCAGATTTCGCCCCGCTTCTACCTCTACCAATTCGATGCTGTTCTGGATGCGCTCAAGAATCTCTACGAAATCGAAACGGTGAGCCGGACCTGACCCGGCAAAAAAGAACGCCCCGGACAGCGCGAGCCATCCGGGGCGTATTCGTTTGGCGGTGTTCAGCCTTTGAAGCTGGCGTTCGGCTTGCCGTCGTCCAGCAGGTCCCCGATACGGTTCGGATGTGTTTAGCGGATTCTAGGTTCTCATGATCCTGCACAGCTCTGGTGCCGGTTCATTCCACATAGCGTGTGAGTGCTGTGAGCAACTCCCGCAGCCTGCGCTGGCGAGCTACATGGCTTGGCAGGGTTGGCATGGGTTGGCCGGACACTGATTCAATTTTTCAAGGGTTTCGATCTTAAGCGGTGTATTATTCGGTAACCGCAAGTCCAATGGGGCATGGATAAATTCCTCGCCCTAGCGCTTGCGAAAAACAGCAGCAAGAAACCAATCATCATGAAATCGATCATCAATACCATCATAGCAGCAGCCCTTGTCGCCGGACTCGCCACCTCTGCATCTGCGTCACCTCCAGGTAAAGGACCACTCGAATCCACGATCCACAGATCACCGGTTGCTATGACGTTGGGTATCGCCACCACCAGTGCAGCAGCCCAACAATACACTTGCCCGATGCATCCCGAGGTTGTCAAAGATGCCCCCGGAAAATGCCCTAAGTGCGGCATGAAACTCGTCGAGAAAAACGACGCGAAGAAAGGTGGCAAATGCTGCGGGAATAGCATCTAGCCACATTAACGCCCGACAATGATTGGCCTCAGTAGGGTTTCACCCTATTGCGAGACAATCTCAGGCGAACTACATGTTTAATCCATAGCACTACCTAACAACCCTAAGACAATAGAAGAACAACCACAGCCATGAAAACCAGACTCGCAACTCTCATCGCCGCGGCATTTGCCGTCGGACTTGCCACCTCCGTGTCAGCAGCACCTCCAGGCAAGGGGCCGTTTGAATCCAAGACCTACAAACAGGCTGCCACCCAGGCGGAAATACAAAACCTTAAGAAAGGGGATCGCTATGCCTTGGTTTGCACAGAATGCAAGTCCATCACAGTGAAGGAAGTCGCCGACGACAAGCAAGCCGAGGCGCTCTGCCACAATGGTGGAACCATGCATTGTGATTCATGCAAAGCGAAAGTGACCATCCAGCATGTTGGACCTCCAGGAAAGGGAACGGACACATCCAAGGTGACCTATGTGAATGCAAAGGGTAAGGAATGCATGTTCATAGTCCCGGTGAAGGACTGATCCGGGGTTGTCATCCAGGCTTCCCAGCAAAAAAGAACGCCCCGGACAGCGCGAGCCATCCGGGGCGTTTTGATTTGGTGCCGGTCAGCCCTTGAAGCTGGCGTTGGGTTTGCCGTCGTCAAGCAGATCACCGATGCGGTTCACCGCGTCCTTGAGGATTGAGGCGGCGGCGAACACGACCACACCGACCGTGGGATCGACGAACGGAATCACGTTGAGGGCGGAGACAAGACCGGCGACCTTGCCGACGAAGCTGAGGTATTTGAGTGCTTTCATGGTGTCCGGGGGGCGGTGTCAACGGAGCGCCGGGTGTCACCGCAAACCCGGCATGCACAAATTTGTACGTGCTCTATCCAAATTCCTTGACTCTCCGAGCAAAAAATGCTCATTGCCCTCCGAAAGGTCCAACTCCGAACCTGTCGAAATCCCATCGGACGCTCCAACAGTCCTGATGGACGAGATACGGTGAGAAGTGCTTTTCCGGGTTCTGTTTGTACTATACCAGAGCGCGAACGTGCTCGTGGGCTGGTGCAAACCGAACGTATTCGTGAATAAAACTGTCGGTAAAGGAGAAATCCCCATGCAAGCAAACATCCATTTCAAATCTCTCATTCAAAATACACAAGACTATGCCACCTTTGATAAGAATGAAGCCCACATGGTTTCAGTTATCAATTTCGACCTAAAGATTGGCGATCAGGCTTTCGCTGACTTGCAGGTTGAGGTTCGCCAGCCATACGGCACTGATTTTGAGACGGAGCCGCTTGAAGTTGGATCTGTCATTGGCTACGACGGACCATGGAACCACTTAGCTTTCTCTGATTTATGTGAAGCCTACTACCGGTCCGTGATTGGGGGATCTGGATCCGGAATTCGTATTGAGGGTAGTGAGAACCTCCGGATGATAGGCAATATGTTTGGAGAGTCCACTAAAGCGACGATGGAAGTTCAAGAAGGTGGCGCAGGTTGGTAGGACGAGCATTAAGCAGTGGGAGGCACTTGGCGATAAGCCCGCTAGTTGAGTTCGAGCCTCTCGCCGCCGACTTTTTCATCTAACATTTACTTCCGCCGCATTTTCCTGACCATACCCACCAGCGACAGGATGCCGACCGCCAGGCCGACAAGCAGCGAACCAACCCGCAGGTGCCACTCGATTTGCTCCTGATAGGACGTGACGATTCCTAGAATCGGCGAGGTCGTGCCGAGGAAGGCTTTGCTCACATAGTCGATGTCGATGGGCTGGCGCATGGGGATGATGTCGTTGCCGGGGTGTCAACCGGGGTGGCGGATGTCCTGCTACTTGGCCTGTTTTGTCGGGGTGCCGACGGGGAATGACTGGTCCTTGGAGAGCGTCGTTGAATCCGGCACCAGGTATTTCTCCGCCCAGGTTTGGTAGATGGCGAACAGCCGGTCCCGCTCCTCGATGTCGCCCGCGGCGTCTGCCGCCAGAATGCTCTTCCGCAGTTCGGTCATGTAGGTGCCATGCGGCTTGGCCCACATGAGCAGTTTGGCTGCCACGTCACTCAATGGGGCGGACGCCACGGCTACATCGGGCTTTGCCTTTCCTTGCTTGTCCATGATGGCAAGCGGTTGGTGATCCACGGTCCCTTTCCAGAACGCGAGCGATCCCGCGAATTTGCCCACGTCAGCGGGTTTTCCATCGTCCGGCGGATTGCAACGGGCGGTCAATTCCTCAACCAGCCCGGTGTAGTCGGGGGTAGTCAGCGTCATTCCGTATGGTGCCACGGCGGCGGGCAATCCATCCCATAGCGGGGCATTGAGCGCGGTCAAGATGGGAGCCATTGCCGCATCAAACGCCTTGACGTCGTTAGGGATATTGGCGGCCTGCCGTGTGCGGGTCACCGCGCCAACGCAACGGGCCAGCATTTCCTTGCGGAAACCGTCATATCGGCTGGCACTCATCACCGCCCCCATCACATCAAGGATTTCCTGATCCTTCATATACCCAATCCAATTACCCTTGTGGCCTTCATTGAAAAGCTGGTTGGATGTCTTGTAACGCTCGATGGAGGCTTTGGGCAGCAAGCCGAGCATTTCATCCTTCCTTGCCCCCAACTCCGGTTGATTCCCATCCTTCATGGAGATGTGAACAGCCGCCTTCAAGTCCCCCTTGTCGAAGGTTTCCTTGGCGACGATATGCTCGATGGCCGTCTTGCGATCCACCTTCGGAATCTTGTCCCATTTGATTGATCCGGCCCCTGCCTGAGTCAGCTTGTCCTCCACGTAGAGTTTCGCCATCTCGGTGTTGCCGGAACCTTTCTCGGCTGCCTCAGCCGCCGCAACGCGAGCCATGACGCCAGATCCATCCTTGGCATAGAGCTTGTCTTTTTCCTGGTCGAATGCTGCGATGTCCTTGGCCGCGAGTTTGCTCCTGGCCGTGATGAAGTCCGGTTCAGCGGCGAAGGCGATGGTGATCCCTGTCAGAAGGGCAATGGTCAATAGTGTGGCTGTTTTCATGGTTGTTAGTTGGTGAGAGTGATCCGGTTCTTGCGCCATTCGACCGGGTGCAGGGCGTTCCACACGTCCGCGCCGTTCGGGTGCTTCGGCTTGCCTGCCGGGGATTCGACTTGATAGATCCAGACGAGCTTGTCCTGGTTCTGCTGCATCCATTCATCCGCCCCGAGGTTGCCCCGGCTGGGCTGGAGGATGATCGTGTAGCCGGGAGTGCCGCCCGGTTGCAGTTGCTCTGTCAACGAACTCGCCGCGTCCCACTTCTGGCGCTTGAACTCTGTGTTGTCGCCGGGGCTCGCGTTCTGGTTGGCGAAGTATACCCAGGCATCCGGGTCGCCCGTGCCAGTCCCCCACTCGGGATCGGACGGGGCACCCGTGGTGCAGAACCGATAGACGAAGAATTCTTTCTGGAGGGCGAATGTTCCGGCGGGCGTCCCGATCAGGGTTGCCCCTGGAATGTCCCACGGATCGGTGGCGGTGTCCGTGCTGTAGATGCCTTTGTAGCCGAACACCCAGCGGTTGGTGGTCGCATTCCACTTCGCCTCGTGGGTCGTGCCCAGTGCGCGGTAAACCTTGCGGCCCGCTACCTCCGCCCCGGTCGGGATGTAGTTCAACACGAAATTCGCCTCGTCCTTGAGCAGAAAACCCGGCTCGAAGTTGGTGAGGCTGGCCCGCACCTGCACCTCGACAAACCCGTCGGGCACCCGGATCTCAAACACGGGAAACCCGTCCTTGGTCGTGACGCTCGGGGCGACCACGTCCTCGGCGGGCGTGAAAACCGTGTCGCCGCTTTTCAGGGAGCCGAGACGTGCCGCCTCCACGACGAGGGAAATCACCCCGGCAAGGGCAACCGTGAGTAGCATGATGCGCCGTTTCATTAGATGATGTTTTTGGATTTGAGGGTGGAAAGCAGGGTGGCGATGACGTCGGTGATCTGGTCGATGGTTGCGGTGTTGGCGTTGAAGGTTTTGAGGATGTTCCTTGTGGTGACCGCATAGTTCTCGTTGGACCGCAGCGCGATGGACTGCGGGGCGGGATAGGATGGCACGGCGCTGGTTGGCATGCCTTCGGTGCCGCGGTTCACGTCGTTTTCGACAACCACATAGAACGTCCGGGTGGATGTCGGCTGGCCCGTCCCTTCGCGCCAGGTGATCTCGCCCATCAGGGTGATTTCGGAAAGCTCTGTGCCGGTGGATGATCCCACGCCGAGAGCCGAGTCGAGTTCCACCGTGTTGAAGCTGGGCGAACAAAGATAGACCGGGCTGACCGCGTCCGGGGCCGGCATCGTCCAGTCGGCGGTGTGGCACAGATAGTCCACGTCATAACGGCCGCGTGGTTTGATCCCGAACTGGAGTTCCAGGGCGGCCGGGTCGCCGATGCTGGCGGGGGTGGCGCCGCCTGCCAGAAACGTCACCTCAAGTTTTGCCGCATCCCCGCGCTTGAACCGCAGCGCATTGACGGGGTTGCGGAATCCCGGCCCGCCGATGAGATCGAGGGTTTCAAGATCGACGTATAACTTCACGCCACCGGTGTTGTGTCAACCGGCGTCAGAGCGGAAATCTCCGGTTCCATTTCTCGCGCCGCCTGCCGCATCCCGCACAGCCCCGCAGATGCGTGCCGGCCACCGCGTCGATGACCCTGGCGACAGGTGCCGCCACCGCGTGGACCACGTCGCCGAGTCCGCGGTATTTCTTCGCTGAAACCCGGGCTATCGGCTCAAGGGTCGGGGAGATCGACGGCTTCTCCGGTGACTTGGGGTTTGTTTCCATAGGGCGTGCGGTAGCACTCGAAGCGGATGTTTACTAACCGAATTTCCCCGGGCTGAGCAAGCGGATTCAGCGCACGCCAGGAGGATGCTTCCCACGAGGTCGCGACCTGCGGATTACCGGGGCCGGTCCAGGTGGCGGTGAGATCACGGTTGACCGGTGACGGCTGCGGGCCGTTAGGATTTTCAGGATCGTAACCCGGCGGGAAAAACACCTCGTCCCAGGTGATCTTGAAATGGGAGCCGGTGAAATCGGTTGGGATCTTCCACCGGTAGCGGACAAACTGAACGAGCAGGCAGGCGAATGAAAGATAAGCGCCCTCACCATGCCACGGAATCTGATGGATCCGGTATGCCTGGCAGTAACTCCCCTTGGAGAACTGCGGGTTTGTGAAATCAAGCGCGCCGAGCATTGCGGCATAGGACGTGGAGCGTGCCGTGGCGACCGACACCGGCTCCTCATAGGTGATGGCGGTCTGCCCGCCCGTCAGATCGCCCCCGGTGGTGACGTCCACCGAAATTTCAGCCATGACATCCTTGTTTCCAAGATCGGCCCGGACCGCGCCGGACAGCGTGTAGAGAATCCATCCGCCCGCCTTGTAGGAGTAGCGGGTTTTCAGATACGCGTCGTCCTCGTTGAATCCATACGTCCCACCGTATCCCGATAGGAAGCCCGCGCCGGACATGCTCTCGCACTCCAGTTCGGGTTCCGGACACGCGGGCATCCGGCAGCATCCGCAATCGTCCAAGCGCCCGTTCCAGTCTTCCAGTGTTTCAATGGCGCTCATGATGTTAGACCGGCACCGCCTTCAGCCATGTTTGACCCGCGGCCCCCTTCACGTAGTAGCTGCCGTTGGAGTTGACCATTCCGGCCAGGAACCTCACGGAGGTGGCCACCGCCACATGGACGTAGAGGCTCACCTCGAACACATGATACTGGCCCGATGAACTCGCGTTGTAGGCGGAATAGTAAATCGGGTTGGAAAGATTCTGGCCGCTGGCAACGGGAACAACGGTCGTCGCGGCCGGCTGGGACGGGCTGGCGCAATACGGCACCCATTTCGTGTAACTACCGGCGGCATTCGTCGCGGCAGCCCCGCCCGAGAAGCGGATTCCAATCCACACGCTGGTGCCGCTAAACACCGCGGAGGCCGCCTGGAGGGTGCCGGTAATCAGCCAATCCCCCGCCGGAAGACTGATCGCCGACGCACCGATGTCCATGGCCGTCGTCGGCGCGGAGCTGTTGTTGTCGGTGACATGCACGTCCGCGGACAGCGTGACCAACTTCTGGCCCGGGACACCCGGAATCTGGGGCGTGGTGGTCAGATGGCCGTCGGTGTCCACATACAGGAATCCGGTGATCAGCGTCGAGATGGTGTTGGTTGTGATGACGCTCGACCCGGCAGGACCGGTGGCTCCGGGTGGGCCTGTGGCTCCCGCGGGTCCTGTGGCACCTCTGGGTCCAGCCGGTCCCGCAGGCCCTGGCGGTCCCACCGTGCCGCCACCCTCGCTGCCGTCCCCGCTATGCTCGGCGGTCAGGCTGCCCGGACAGTGCGTGACACGGATCGTCCCGCAGCCCGCCGGGGAGAGTGTGGCCGCGCCGTCCGCGATGGTCAGCAACCCTATGGCGACAACCGCCTTGCCGGTGCCTGCTGGCGCTGTGGGGATGGTCTGACCCGGGTAGTTGCCACCATCACTGCCGACCTGCTTCCATTCCGGGGTGGTGGAGGTTTGGAGTCCCGGCAGCAACACCCCATCCCCGACATTGGCCGTGACTCCGATTTCCAGCCAGATCAGGAACGTGCCGGTGGCTTCGAGGTTGAGTTCCTTGTTAGGCACGTTCCAAACCTTGTCGCCCGCATAGATCACGCCGCCCTTGATGCCTGTCTTGGTGGTTTCGTCCTCGACCCATGTGACGATTTGCCCGAACGGACAGTCCGATAGAGCGGCACCCGTGCTGGCAGCCGCCTGACGCGCCCGATAGCTGAAGCCCCCGGAGGTGGAAACGATCTCCAAGGTTGCCGACGGCCGGGGCGTGCGTGCGGCCAGCGCATCAACCAGCGTGTTCCAATCGGTGGCGAGAATCGGATTGCCAGGGCGTTTTTTCGGCGGGAGTCTCATGTTAGGAATAGATGTCCGGGTCCCAGCCGCCCCGGTCGCTGGCGAGCCATTCGCGTTCGACGCGGAACGATCTGCCCTCCTGTGTCTGGTTCACCCCGTTGAGCAGCCAGTTGCGGCTGGTGGCCAACGCAGGGGCCGGTCCCGAAGGCGTGTCGATCTCGCCGATCTTGTTGAGGTCGGTGGTCCTGACACCCGAGTTGCGGGTGATGCTTTCCCGCCACGCCACCTTGGGCGAATAGTAAGAAACTTGGCCGCGCATGATTTTCCTGAGCGCCTCCTTGCCCAGCGTGCTGGTGATCTTGTCCTTGTAGGCGGCACCCGAGTCATCCTTGTCCTTGCCTCCGGCGATGGCCTTGAGCGCCTCCACCTCGTCGTCGTCGAGATCCCTGTAGCGGTAGTTTGATAGAAGTGGTTCCTCGGACAGCGACAGGCCCATGGAATAGGTCGCCGCCGCAGTCTCCTCCTCGTTGGTCATGTCCGGGGCTCCGGCGTAGTTGCAGGTGATTTCCGCCAGGTCGCCTTCCATGACTTTGGCGGTGGCCGTGTCCACGCTGATGAACGCCACCTCCGGGTGGGGTGTGCCCGGTCGCGGCATCAGCGCGGCAATCGAATTGCGGTGGCAGAGGAAAACCTGGGTGGCGGTCCACTTGCCTTCCCGGTCCACGGAGAGCGTGTAATCGGGTTGCGGATAGAGAACTCCCGGCTGGATCGAAACGTGACTCGGCATCTTGGCCGGGGCGCGAAGTCAACCAAACGCAGCCTGAGTGCTGCCGCCAAGATTCCCGATGCCGCGGTTTACATCCTTGAGCAAGCGGTTTGTTTCGCCTGTTAGGCGGTTGTTCTCGCGCTGGGCGTCGAGCATACCGGACGAATATCCACCGCCGCCGACCTTGCCGAGTGACGTGACGATAGGATCAAGACGCTTTGCCTCCGGTTTCACGACTGGTCCGGTGGGCTGGCTGGCGGCGGCTGCCTTCTTCACCTCCTCCGCCTTGGGCATCGTGTCCTTGATCGACTTCACGAGGTTTCCAAGATTCTCACGCAGGGCCGTGGTGTCGAACGTGTCGGTAAATCCGAAATCCATCGCCTTGCCCCCTGCCGTCATGGCGGCCTTTCCAACGCCCGATGCGCCCGATGAAATTAGACGGTCGTTCTCGGTTTGCAGCGCCTTGTAATCGACGCCGAACAACTTACCCGACTCGGCCTTATTGCCCCTGAGAATGTCCTTGAAACTCGTATCAACATCCTGCGACTCGAAACCCAGCAGCTCCGACATCCCGGGGATCGATACCAGTCCCTTGAGCATCCACCTTGCGCACCATTCGATGCCCGCTTTCAGATAGGCGATGGGCATTTCAAAAGCGTTGAGCAGGGCGAGTCCGAAGCTGGAAGCCAAGCCAAGCAGCATGGTGCCGAGGCCCTTCCACATGCCGCCGTCAGTGATGAAATAGAAGAGGAATGACACGGCGGCGCGGAACCCGTTGATGAGAGAGTTGATCGCCACCGCGAATCCAAGTTTGAGAGATGATGCCACCAGTTCCAGGACAAGCCCGCTCTTGAAAGCGGCGATGACGAACATGATCCCGCCCTTCACGGCCTTACCGGCTTCGGCGGCCATCGGGGTGAGTTTGGCAACGAGGTCGATAGCTTGTGCGACAAGTGGCCGGATCGCGTCATTGATCGGTTCGCCGAGCGCCAGGAACACCTCGTTGAACGTGTCCTTGAGCGTGGAGAACAGGCCCTTGGTCGTTTTGCTCTGTTCCTCCATCATGCCGTAGAATTTGCCGCCCTTGGATGTCATGTTGACGAACGCCTTCTCGATCTGCAGGAAACCTACCTGACCGGATTCGGTGAGTTTTCTAACTTGCGATTCGTTCACCCCGAACTGCTTTGCGAGTTCACCGATAATCGGGATGCCGCGACCTGTTAGCTGATTGATGTCCTCGGCGAACAACCGCCCCTGCACCCGCGCCTTGCCATAGATCTCGGCGATTTCATTGATCGGTGCCTGGATGCCTGCCGACACGTCACCGATGCGCCGCAGGGTTTCCGGCACGGTGTCGGCGGACTCACCGAACGCGATCAGCTTGCGACCGGCATCAGCCAGTTCGGGAAATTCAAATGGCGTGTCGGCACCCAGCTTGCGGAGTTTGGCCAGCGTCTCTTCCGCCTTGGCCGCGTCACCTATCAGGGTGGTGAAGGCCACTTTGGTTTGCTCGAAGTCGGCTGCTGAATTGACCGCCTTCACCCCCACACCCAACGCTGCCGCACCACCTGCCAACGCCGCTCCTATGCCCGCCTTGAGCGCTATGCCGGCAACATCGAACCCCTTGCTCAAGGCCGCTGACCCACCCTTGCCGAGGCCCGCCAGTCCTGCGCTGCTCATCTTCCCCATACGGCGGGCCGACGCACTCACAAGCTCCGTGGCCCCCGCCATGGCCCGCTTCAACGCGGTGATGTCGGCTCCAAGGGTGACTGTCAGGGCGCTCATGCGCCGGGTGGGAAGTCAACTAACTGCAATGTCACGCGCAGCAGCGTACTAAACTCACTTGTTGAAATGAATGAGGAAGTTGCGTTGAGTCAGATGCCTCATTGTTCAGCATTCTCATCATCGTCGCCGTACAGCATCTTCAGATTCTCAACGTGTTTCCGGACTTGTTCTTCCGTCACTCCCCACTCCGTGTAAATCGCACTCCGTAGAGCCTTGGCAGCACAAAGTGCCTTGCTGATTATCAAGTAGAGTCGCCCGAGGGAATCGTTTATTGAGCGTCTTCCTGATTGGTTGATTAGATCGGTCGAGTTCTCAAGGAAGAAGCGATGCACCAGAAGATTTCTCGCTTGATTTGCATTATCCAACATCGCATAAAAATCTTCTGTGTCGCCTTGCTTCTGGTTCTTTTTTAGAACTTGAATCATTGGATTGAGGCACACCTGTAGCAAATCGTCATCCCAGTCCTTTGCTCGAAGGTCCTTTTTGCGATCGAATTCTATCCGTCCGTCCAACTCTGCGGCAACAATAATGGATTGCATGCACCCCTCAAGTATTTGTGCAAGGTACACAGTCACTCCAAAATTCTCGAAGAGGATTTGGGTATCGGGAGTATTGGAGGTGATAAATCGTTTCATGCAATTGAAGTCAAATTAGAATTGTTAAATGCGATTTATCACGACCCAACAACCACGCGAATTGTCTTTAGCTTTTCATCACACAAATGCATATCAACAGGATTCCCGCCAAAAACATTGATGGATAATTCCTTACCAAAACGTTTGGCACTCTGGATGCACTCCTGATCGTTTTCAAGCCCCTTCTTAATTGTCGCTCTGAACTCGTATGTTGATCCAGTCTTGTCAATCTGAGCCATTTTCGTATTAAATCCTCTTTGTCCCAAATACCTCCCGAGATCATTCGCCTCAGATTCAGTAACAGATGATGTATAGTATAGTTCCCCCCAGTCATATTTCAATTTGCGCCCATAATTTTGACCGCAACTAAAAATAATGAGTATTGTCACCGCGCATACTATCCAGCGTTAAAACTTTCTTGTGTGCATCTCTATCCTCCGTTCTGTTCTTTGCAAGCATTGGGGCATTTATTACAGCCCCTTGGGATCTTCCTGACTTTGCGATTGATTCAACGCATGGACTATCTTGCTAATAAGGGCACCGCAAGCTCAAACTTATCCCCCCTCCGACCCCACTGGACCCGCAGCACCTCCAACCGCTCCCGAAGCCCGGTTCCACTCTCCCCGATCCCACTCCAATGCGTCCTCACGCCATTTCGCCGCAACAGACAGTGTTGATACTGAGCGAGTCGCGCTAACGGCATGAACAAAATCCGTTCCTCGGGCCAGCCTGTTTCTGCGGCGACGGCGAACACCTGGGCGGCTATGAAACCTGGCTCGTCGCAGGGGATTGCGGCTTTTTTCCGGCGATCTCCCCCATGGTTTCGACTTGGGCCGCCTCCAGTTCGCGGCTTTGTTCTTCCAGGCGCTTGAAGGCGGTCTGGAAGTCGCCGGGGGTGAGGCTGCCGCAGAAGATCAGGGCGGACTCACGGAACCTCTGGGCATCGAAGGACGCCCGTACCACGTCCGGCCAAGGGGCACAGTGGGTGAAGACAAAGCCCATGATGGCGGAGGTGAACTCTGGCGTGCCGTCATCGGGCATCACTCCCTTCACCAGGGGGTTGCCGATGCGCAGCATCACGTCGTAACTGGCGAGCGAAAGCGGGCGCATGGCTTGGCCCCCCACCACGGTTTCAGCGTCATGGAAGGCGGTGGATAGAAGGCTTTGGCGGTCGGTGTCGTTCATGGGATCTTAGAGGTAGCGGAGAAACAGGTCTTCGGTTTGGGGCGAGGCGTTTAGAGGCAGGAAGGCGAATTTCCCGCGCCGGCTGATGCAGGCGAGCGGCACGTCCTGCTTGATCTTGGTGACGAGCGATTCACGGTTCACCAGCGCCGCCTTGATGTAGGCGAACGGATGCTCGGGGTTGGCGATGTGCCACCCGTTGTCCGACCATGCCGCGATGAGTTCACTGGTCTTGTATTTCCCGCAACGACTCTGCGGGTCGAAGAACCAGATGACCCGCTCGCCGCGGATACCGTCGCCGACCACGCGGACGAAGGGTTTTTCGGCCAGGGGAATGCCGACTGCTGACAGTGCGGCGGCGAGGGCCGTGTTGCTGGTGGCGGTGGATGACAAATGGGTGATGGAGTTCATGTCTTGATCTGGGATTGGTTTGATAGATTGTTACGAGCCCGTGGTCACGAAGGGGTAGTGGGTGGCGGTGATGTCGATCTTCTCGAAGTCCTCGTTGTTGAGGCTGCGGTTGATCTGCATGATGATCGTGGTGCCGCCAGTGGTCGCGAGGTGGGCCGGGATCGCATTGGCAAGGACGAGGGCCGTGCCGATCTTGCCGTTGAACGCTGAGGTTTTGGCGACCAGTCCCGAAATCTTCACCTCAACCTTTGATTGATAGAGAGCAAGAC
>Ga0118677_10008540_pt1 | contig 16376 bp, 12 predicted proteins | sample AliMusrvi5mmetaG_FD_86154 | JGI IMG/M metagenome (GOLD analysis project Ga0118677, IMG submission 86154) | reverse complement strand
AAACAGAATTTACTGGGTGCAAGGCAGAAAAGATTAGAGGCTTACCATGCCTCTTTGACACTGCAAGTAGTGAATTAGGTCGCTTTTGAGGTCAAACTCGCTGAAAAACTCCGAGGAGATATATGAAAAAGTTAATTTTACTTCTTTTAAGTGCGTTTCTGCTTTCAGGTTGTTTTCAATATAAAAGAGAGTTGATATTGAATCCGGACGGGTCAGGGAAGATGACAGTTGAAACGGAAATGATGAAAGGCCTTTCTTTTGGCGCGGAGCAGGACGAAAAAGAAACGATGAAGACCGCGGTCGCGAATCTGATAAAAAGCAGCGAAGGCATAGAGGCCTGGACCGGGATAAGTTATAAAATGACCGAGGCGAATATGATTGCCTTCAAAGGCACCGCCTATTTTAAAGATGTTACAAAAATAAAATTATACAATGTCAATGCTGCGGGTATTTCAACTGAAAAACTTCCAAACGGGGATATCAGAATAACGCTGCAGAGAGGCGGGAACAAGAGCAAAGGAGAGCAGGCAAAAAAGCTTTCAAAGAAAAAGAAAATAACGCCGGAGAATGTGGGGGAAGAAATGACCCGGCAAAGAGCGGAGTATAAAAAAAGCCACCCGCTTTTTACCGCCATCTTAGCCATGACCGACAACGAAGATACAATTACAGTTTTTGGAGAAGTGAAAGAATATAAAAATATTATAAAACTTGAGGATGGCAGATTCAGATATATCTTTAAAGGCGAAGAAGCCATAAAAGAAATTGATGCGTTTATGACCAACGATGAACTTTTGAAAAATGCAATCCTTGAAGAAGGAGCTGTACTTCATCTCGACCTATCATCAAGCAATGTCCTTAAGGATATCGGAGAAAGACTGGGAAAGAGTGTAATTGTTTATACCCCGAAGACAGGGCGGGCTTTTGATTTTGAGCAGGAGGTTGCGGCAGCAAAAGCGGAAGCTAGAAATGTTGCACAGAGTCTGGCCCCGGAGGGCCCCAAGGTTGTTGAGCTTTTAACAGGAAATTTTGAGTTCAAAGCAACTAAAATTGTTGCGGTTACCATGACAAATTACGATCAGGATTTCAAGGAACGATACAATACAGGGACTTGTACGGAAGTACTTGTTCAGGGGCTTTTTAACGGGAGTGTACTAAAAGTTGATAAGGTCGAGCTCTTTAAAGCTGTTTCTGAAGGCGGGGAGAATCTAATCCCGGAGAAAAGTGTTTTATCCTATAAACAAACTCCCACATTGAACAATACGAAAGATTCTGTGGAGTTTAGCATTTTCCTTAAATCGTTACCTAAAGGGAGTCTCGGGATAAGAGAAATAAGCGGTAGATGCAGAGTTTTTACCGGGTCGGGTACGGAGTTTGTTGATTTGGGTTTTAAGGAATTAAAAGAAGGCAAAGCCGGGACGGCCCTGGGCGCTAAAATAGGCGCAATTAACAAAAGTCAGATTATAAGCACGAGCAAGCCCGCGGTAGAAGAAAGCAACGTACAAATAGATATAAAAGTCGGTTCCAGCTTTGTTAAGTCCTGGAAAATACTTGACGAGACAGGGAAAGAAGTAAAATTTTCTGACGGGGGCGCCTGGTCCACCGATAATACCATTAGCAAAACCTGCATTTTAGAAGGAAAAGTGCCGGTTAAAGGAAAGATTTTAGTGGAAGTCTATAAAGACCATCAGGCGGGCAGTGCTTCTTTTAAGTTTGAAAACATTAAACTGACCGACTTTACCGGAGCGCCGGAATTAGAACGCTAAAAATATTTTTCCCGGGTTTTAAAAAATAGTGAGTAAAGACTAAAGGGAGAGACGGATGAAAAAGTTAATTTTGCTTCTTTTGGGGGCGTTTTTGCTTTCAGGGTGTTTTCAATATAAAAGAGAGCTGATATTGAATCCGGACGGGTCCGGGAAGATGATATTAGAAACGGAAATTATGAAAGGTCTTTCTTTTGGCGCGGAGCAGGACGAAAAAGAAACGATGAAGACCGCGGTCGCGAACCTGATAAAAAGCAGCGAAGGCATAGAGGCCTGGACCGGGATAAGTTATAAAATGACCGAGGCGGATATGGTTGCCTTCAAAGGCACCGCCTATTTTAAAGATATTACAAAAATAAAATTATACAATGTTAGCGCCACGGGTTTTGAAATTGAAAAACTTCCAAACGGGGATATCAGCTTAACTCTTCTGAGAGGCGGAAAAAAGAGTAAAGAAGAACAGGCAAAATATCTTCTTACAAAGAAAGGAAGGAAAATTACGCCGGAGAATGTAAGCGAAGAACTGGCCCGGCAAAGAGCGCAGTACAAAAAAATGCGTCCTATGCTGTCGGGCATCTACGCCATGATAGATAACGAAGATATAATTACCATTTATGGAGAAGTTAAAGAATATAAAAATATTATAAAACTTGAGGATGGCAGATTTAGATATGTCTTTAAAGGCGAAGAGGCCGGAAAAGAACTGGATGCGTTATTGGATAATGACGGGTTGATGAAAAAAACACTCCTGGAGGAAGGCGCTATAATCTCTACCGGCCTGGAATCAATGAATATCGTCAAAAATATCGGGGAGAAGCTGGGCAAGAGCGTAATTGTTTATACGCCGAAAGCGGGAAGGGCTTTTGATTTTGAGCAGGAAGTTGCGGCCGCCAAAGCAGAGATGAAAAATATTACAAAGGAACTGGATCCTAAAAGCGCCCCGGTTGCGCAGAAAATGACCGCGAATTATGAATTCAAAGCGAGTAGACTTGCCGCGATCACGCTGAAAAACTATGACCCAAATATCAAGGGCCCCGCCTTCGGAGGGAACCTGACCGAAGTTGTTTTCCAGGGGGTTTTTGACGGAAGTGTGGTAATTGTAGACAAGGTGGAACTCTTGAAGGCGGTCGCCGAAGATGGCGGGGATATTGCCGTCCCAAAAGAGTTCTATACAATTAATCCCAATCTTAACCCGGCAGGCGACACCGTGCAGTTTGCTATTTATCTTAAGTCTCTGCCTAAAGGCAGTCTCGGGATAAAGGAGCTAAGCGGCAAATGCAGGGTGCTTACCGCGTCGGGTACGGCTTTTGTGGACGCGGGTTTTAAAGAATTAAAAGAAGGCGAAGCGGGTTCAGAGCTGGGGGCGAAGATAAGCACAATTAAAGAAAGGCCAGCACAGAAAAGGGGTTTAAACAAGGGTAAAGCCGCAACAGAAGAAAGCGACAAAAGAGGGACAGCCACCCTTATTTTGACTTTTCATTCTTTTTCTTCCTCGGACGACCGGTTGGGAGAACCCTTAGCAACACTTCTAACTTGTTTTCCATCTTCGCTATAAAGCTCGGGTCACCTAATGCTCTTCCCGAATTTGTTATCTTCCGGATTTCTACCACAAAATCCTTATGGTCTTCCTCTCCCAATACTTTTTTCCATTGTTTTTCGGTTATTCCCGTATACTCGCCAATTTTCCTTGCCTCTAATATTGCTCCTTTCCTTCCTATATGCTCTCCCGCGCTTGACCACTTCCAATCCCACGGCTTCTTTACCATCTTTGCCCTTACCGGGTTTCTTTCCACATACCTTATCGCATGCTTTAAATAACTTTCACTGTCTTCAATAAAACACGAGTAAAACCGTCCCTGCCACAAATGCCCCTTAATCTTCTTCCTCTTGTTATTATACTGTGAATACCTGAAATGCGCTCTATTAAATACGCACGAGATTGATTCTTTGTCTTTGGGGAGGACTATGAAATGAACATGGTTTGACATAAGGCAATACGCCAGCACTTTGAGGTCATATTCTTCGGCGTATTCTTTTACAAACCCGAGATAAATCTCCATATCCTTCGGGCTTTCAAATACTCTTTGCCGGTAATTCCCTCTTTGCGTTATATGATGCGGGTACCCTTCTAATACTACCCTTGCTGTTCTTACCATGCGCTTATTTTACCTCTTTCAATAGAGAATTACAAGATAAAGGGTGGCTGTCCCTCTTATATTAAAGACTTGCAAACTTACAATATTTCTCGGTGTTGCTCGTTCAGTAGAAGTTAGTGTCTATTTGTTATTAAAGCAGCCGGCACGGCTATTGACATTTAATACCAGGTATTGTATACTGTTTCCTGAAAGTACTAATAACAGTACTATGGAGAAACAAGTGAGATATCTTGATCTATACAATGCATTTAAGGATGTCCCTGTATTTACACTCAATGAGATCAGGAATATTGACCATAATTTCCACAGGCCCAGGCTCAATGAATGGCAAAACAAAGGATATATAAAGAAGATTACCCGCGGTTTCTATTTGTTTCCCGAGAACATTAGGGGAGAAAAGACTTTATTTGAGGTGGCAAACAGGATTTACAACCCCTCCTATATTTCTTGCGAAACAGCTTTAGCTTATTACGGCCTGATTCCGGAAGGGGCTTATCAAATGACTTCAGTTACAACTTTAAAGTCATATCTGTTCCAGACCCCGGTAGGTTCTTTTAGATACAGATCTATCATCCCCAGGTTATTTTTCGGATATGAACCTATAAGAAATAATGGGAACATTTACAAAATAGCAACGCCGGAGAAGGCTATTTTAGATATGCTTTACTACCATCCTGAGTTAAAGCAAGCGGAAGCAATTGAAGGGATGAGGTTTTTCGCATTAAAGATAAAGAAGCTGCTTGCGAATGAAAAGTTCCGGGAATATTTGAAGAGATTTAATGATAAGACTTTCTCAGACCGTATTGTAGTTCTAAAGGAGTATATTAGACATGCTTGATTTGGAACAGATAGCAACATATTATCCGGAACAGTTGAGACCGTTCAAGAAGAACATTCTCAGAGAATATATACAATACAAATTGCTTGAGGCTATATACTCTTCTGAATTTGGCAGGAACATGGTATTTATGGGAGGAACAGCGGTCCGGATTCTTCACGAAAACAAAAGATTTTCCGAAGACCTGGATTTTGACAACAATGGTATGGACCAGAAAACATTCATTAGTATGTCTAAACTTGCATTAAGAGCCCTGGAGAGGGAAGGGCTAAAAGCGGAGTTAAAAAATGTCTTTAAATGCGCGTATCATGCTTATATCGGCATATCTGACATTCTTCATTCATACGGAATTTCGCATCACCAGGAAGAGAAGATAACCATTCAGCTGGACATGGAAGCGCAAAATGCGGATTACAAACCGGATCATCCTTTTATTAACAAGTTCGATGTATTTCTGCGGATCAATGCGGTTCCTGTCAATACGTTACTCTCGCAGAAAATATATGCCTTCTTGAACAGAAAAAGAGTTAAAGGTAGGGATATATTTGATATCTCATTTCTGTTAGGCAAGACACGGCCGGATTATAATTACATTGACCAAAAGATAGGCATAAACATTTCTAAAGATTTGAGAACAAGACTGTTAAATTATTGTGATAAGCTGGATCTGAAAGTCCTCGCCAGAGATGTAGAACCTTTTCTATTTGAACCAAAAGAAAAATCTCGTGTTTCTGAATTCAAAGACTTTATAGCTTCAGCTAAACTCGATTAACATGATCCTTACTATAAATAGAGAATTACAAGATAAAGGGTGGCTGTTGTCCCTCTTTGCTTACCCAAACACGCTCTTTTTTATTAAAAAACCAATTTTTATCCTTTATTTTAAAGTATTTAATACCTGCTTTTTTGCTTAAAGCCATTGTGATTATTGTTTTCCAGTCTTTAATTCCACTTAAAGCGTCCATTCTTGTCACATTCTGAGCACCTGCGGCAGTTGCACATTTTGCCGCTCTTAACGCCGGGAAGCCCTTAACCAGAGCACTCAAAAAACCGGCAATTGAAGCATCTCCTGCTCCGGTCGCACTTACAACTTTTTTGACACGGAAGCAGGGCACCCAAATTTCTTTTCCCGCCCATTCCCGCATATTAATAGGAAGCTTTTTTATTACAGGCGCAGGCGCGGTCTTCAAATAATAACCGCGATGCCCGCACTTTATTACGGCAATCTTTACGCCATAGCCGAGCATTTTATCTGCGACTCCTGTTAAATCTTTAAGAGTAAAGTAATCCACCGGGTCTCTGCTGCCGGCGGCGTTTTTTATCTCGTAATACCGCCTCCTGTTAAAAATATACAGGGCTTCTTCTATGCTCGGCAGGAAGACATCCGTATAGGGCAATATTTTTATTAATATTTTTTTCCAGTTAACTTTCCCGGCTTCCGAAGCAGGATCCGGCACTGTGATATCCAAAGAAGTGACGACACCAAGCGACTTCGTTTTCTTGAATATTTTCAGGAGTTCGCTGCCGCCGTTTAAATATAATTTTCTCAGCAGCGTAGGATATCCCAGGTGCAGCAAGCGCGCCTTTTTTACACTATTAAAGTTTATATCCTTGTACCCAAAGGTGTTATTTGTCCCGGGATTATGAAGAAAAATACGGTCTACGCCCGGCAGGGCGATTACTATAGTATAGGAACTGCTTTCGGATCTAATGGTCTTAATCCCGGATAGACCGGCAGTGTGCCGGCTCAATATTGCTTTTATCTCCCTACCGAATAGATCGCCGCTGACTTTGGCCATCAGTTCCACGCGGCAACCGAGTTTAACAAGGGAAAGCCCCGTATTTGACACAGCTCCCCCTGTTGACAGCACCGCTTTGTCAATAATTGTCAGCTGACCCGCAGAAAATATCTTATTGATATCCCCGGTCATTGAAGCAGGGAACGCCGGAAATATATCAAGACAGATATGCCCGGCAACTACAATATCGAGAGTCTTTTCCATATTGCTATTTCCCATCCTCTTATTATTTTACCGGCTGAATTGATCTAATACTATTCCTCTGAAAAACAGCGGACTTTGCCGGGAAATCTTCACTTTGGTCCCGACAGTCCTGATTTGTTTTATGGATTTATTACTACCTTGAGCCCGATTCCAGACTCCACCGTCTTTATTCCTTCCAATATCCTGTCCAGCGGATACCTGTGGGTTATGAATTTTTTTGCATTTACTCCCGCCGGCTCACCGAATGAAAACAACTTTAAAGTTTCCATGTTGTGCCGGGGCAGAGAACCCGAGGTACCGTTTATGAATGCTTCCCTGTAATGTATAATATTTGCATCCAGGCTTACAAAGGACTTGTCCTTAGGCAACCCGCCAAAGAAGTTTATTCGTCCTCTAAAAGCTATATATTTTAAGGCCTCTTCCTGGGCTTTTCCCGACGGCGCCGCAACTATAACTACATCCGCTCCTCTTTGCTCCGTCTCGTCCATAACTCTCTTAACCATATTTTCTTTGCCCGGATTTATGCAAATATCCGGACAAAAGGTTTTTGCCATTTCAAGGCGCTGTTCTGACATCTCTGCAAGTATTACTTTGCCTGCATTTTTTGCCCTGGCAATTGAAATATGCATAAGGCCTATTGGCCCTGCGCCTACTATCACGACCACATCGCCTCTGCTGACCCTTGATAGTTCCTGTCCGTTGATCGCGCAGGCAAAAGGTTCTACGATCGCGGCTTCGTCAAAAGTAACATTATCAGGAAGTTTATTGACACTACCGTCATAGAGCATCTCTTTTGGCACCGCCAGGTATTCGGCAAAACCGCCGGGAAGCTCGTAACCGAGAGCTTTGAATTTAGCGCAAAGGTTAGGTAACCCCTTTCTACAGTAATAGCAGGAACCGCAGGACACAATAGCTGCCACCGCCAGCCGGTCGCCTTTTTTAAAGCCCGTTACTTTTGAGCCGGTTTCTGCCACTTCCCCTGATATTTCATGCCCGATAATTTGCGGCGGTTTAACATTGACCTTACCGTGATGAAAAGTACGGAGATCCGTTCCGCATATAGCGCAAGCGCGCACCCGGATAACAATATTTTCCTCCGTGCAAATTGGTGCGGGCACATCTTTAACAACCAGTTTTTCAATACCTTCATATACGGCAGCTTTCATGCATCCCTCTCAGAGTACCTGACCCTTAAGTTTATTATATTTCTCAAGGACCATATTATACAATTCATCTTCCAGTTTCAAGCCTGATATTTCTTTTAGAACTTCCCCCGGTCCCTTATCATTCAAGATCTTTTGAATTTTTGCGGCAGCTTCATCTCCGCTTGGCTTAAATAACAAGCCTGCCGCCATGCCATAAGCGATATTTTCGGGTTTATAGCCGAATTCCGCGGCAAGCTCGGCTGAACCGGCAAAGCGGTCCTTTGGACCGAGTTTTCTGACCGGATCGCGGCCTACGCGTACGACCGTATCCCCCAGGTTTTTATTGGCAAATCTTTCAAGAAGATCGTCTATATAATCCAGAACTTCTTTTTCCGGAAGTTTGTGTTTTTTTATTATCGCTCTGCCTGTTTCCAGCATAGCGCCTTTAACATATTTCCTGATATCCTTGTCTTCGACAGCCTGCCGGATTAATTCATATTTTTTTAGAAAACCGAGATACGCGCAGACGGAATGGCCGAGATTATGGATGTAGAGTTTTTTTTCTTCAAAAGATAAAAAGTGCGTTGAAGGCAGCAGATTCTTAATGGCCGGTACTTTCCCTTTAAAACTGTGCTTTGCCACCGGTAGAGTGCAAAATTCCTCCACCATGATATAAAGAGAATCCCGGCTCCTTAGGGTTTCCGGCATGACCGGGATCATCCGCCCCAGGACCGTCTCAACAAACCCCGCGAAGTTCTCGATGTAGTTTTCATAGTCCGGCCCGAGTATTTCTTTAACCTTTTGCTTTACAAATACACCGGCATTTATCATATTTTCACCGATAATTATGTTTAAAGGCAGGGTCGCGACAGAGTCCGCTCTTAATTTTATCCCTGCGGCCAGTGCAGGACAGATATTGTTCAGAACATTTACGCCTACGGCGGTAGCCGCAATGTCCGCTGTCAGTAATTCGGCCGCAACGGCAGCAAGGTCCCGGCCGTTGACCGCCCGGACATTCCTTACCGCAATTTCTCTTTCTTTTGCTCCGACAATTTTTATGGTAAAACCTCTGCGTTTATTCAGTTCATTTACGATGGCCTCGTTAATATCTATAAAGACCGTTTCGTAGCCGGCCTCAAAAAACAATTGGGCAAAGAAACCCCGTCCGATATTCCCCGCTCCAAAAACAACAACTTTCTTCATTTTACCTTTTATTGGCAGCTCAAAGTTTTCCGGCTTTTTTAGTCTCGAAATAATCTAATATCATTTTAAATTTTCTTCCGTTCGCGCTTGCATCCGGCTGCCGCGGATAGTTTGTTTTTTTGCTGTCCATCCGGTAATCTAAACATCCAGCTTAGGGCTGAGTATTAAAATTATCCTTAAGGTATTTTAAGCTCATCTTCGCGCTTTCTTTATTCGTAAAACGCGACTTATCGAGTTCGACACACATATAGCCGTCGTAGTCAACGCTTTCAAGGACTTTCATTACGCCTTTGAAATCAACGGTCCCTTCACCGAGTTCAAGGAAGTCAGAGTAGATCTCAAAACCTTTACTCCCGGCGTCTATTTCTTTCCGTTTTTCATTTTTCTTTATGTCTTTAATATGTCCGAATCTTATTCTTTTCGCGTACCTTTGGAATATCTCCACCGGATCACACTTCCCGAGCACAAGATGTGCGGTATCCGGGCCGAAGGAAATATACTCCGGATCCGTGTTCTGCATAATAAAGTCTATCTCATTCTCAAACATTATCATAGTATTTGCATGCGGATGAATGCAGGGAATAACTCCATATTCCTTTGTTATCCTGGACATTCTTTCCGCGGTCCGGAGAACTTTTTTCAACTGCTCAGGGGTCGCGCCGCCGCCTTTAAGTCCCGGGGCCTGCACGCTCATCCTTTTTACATTATTCTTCTTTAAAAACTCTATCTTGGTTTTGACCTGTTCCACATCCTCTTCTTCATCTCCGGTCTGGTGAAAATAAAAACTTACCGGACGAACATTGTACTCATCGGTTACGGCTTTAAACTCCTCCGCGCCGCCCTTAAAAACATCTATGGCATCCCGGACACTCTCAAACTTTGAAAATCCAACCTCTTTCATATCCTTAAGAGCCTGAACCATCTCTTCTTTCTTATTCAAACCCCAGGGCCAGATCGCATAAGCAACTTTCAATTTGAACATTTGTACTTCCTCCTTTTTTTAAAAAAATCGTCCATAAAGTCTATAAAGTCTGTAAAGTCCATAAGGCCCTGTTAAGATAGAATCTGATCTTTCCTAATATCCTTCAATGATTTTAGACCTTAAAACTTTATGAACCTTACGAACTTTGTAGACTATTTTATTTTCATCAGCTTTTCAAGCACATACATCTCCAGACCTTCGTAATCCCGGGCTATGCGGAATTTTTCTATCTTCTTTTCGTCTACGCTTCTTACTATATCGACAAGCGCAAGGAAAACCCGTTTACTGTTTTCCAGATGCTTACAGGAAACTTCTTTTTTCTGGGTCCGCATTACCTTTATATCCAGCCCGACAAATTCCCCGTTACTTCCATAACCGTATCTTTCAAGGACATAGACCTGGTTGAAGGCTCTTCTTAAATCTACTGCGCCAAAGGTCTTATCCTCGTCAAATTTAAGTCCATTCTGGTCGTTTAAATGCACTCCCCAGAGTTTATTATGAGCTATTGCAAAGGCCATCTCTTCGGAGGGGTCGAGGCCGGCAAGTATAGCGTGAGCAGATTCAACAAGGATGCCTACCCGGGCCGGATCTATTGTCCTGTACGCCAGAGCCACAAAATGCCCGGTCGTAGGCACGCAACCCAGGTCCACCGGTTCATTCGGTTTCATCTCTCCAAGGATGCGGATGCCGGGATCATAGTTTAAAAGTTCGTTTATATACTCAACCATCCGGGCCTGCATCACGACCGGGTCCTTTGATTCCCGGATATAAGTCCCTTCCCTCGCCGGCCAGAGGACTATCCTCTTGGTTCCCAGCATGTTAGCAATATCAATGGCTCTCTTGGAACGCTCTATGGCATAGAACCTGTCATTCGGATCATTGGAGGTTGCGGCACCGTCTATTGTCTTCTTGTGTTCCCATAACCTCGGCGCTATAAACTCCGCTTCAAGCCCTTCATTATCGAGTATTTTCTTTACATTCATAGTCACTTTTTTCATCGCAGTGTAACCGGCTTCCGCTGAAACAACATCATCATCATGGAACTGGACGCCTTCAAACCCGAGTTTCCTGTAGATTTTGATCTTTTCCTTAAAACTAAACTCCTCCCTTACGGCCGGCCCAAAAGGGTCCGCCCCGGTATGAATATTCCAGGGGCCAAAAGAAAAACGGTATCTCCTCATAACACACTCTCCTTTATTAATAGATATTACTCTTTGCAAGGACCAGGTGCTGGTTGCGGGGATTTACTTTCCGCCATATTTCTGCGGCTTTTTCTCACGGACCAGGAACCTGTATTAATATTAGTTAATATTAGCACGTATGTAAATATACGTATCAACGGTTGTTTAAGCTATTTTACGGCGCCTTTTTAGGCGGTATTTCTCCGGGGAGGTTTTGGTGAGTTTTTTGAAGACCGTGCTGAAGTAATATTGACTACTGTAACCGAGCATATACGAGATCTCTTTTACCCTGTATTTGGGGTCCTTTAGAAGCTCTTTAGCCTTCTCCACTCTTATCTTGTTAATATATTCAAATATTGAGACCCCGCAGTATTCCTTGAAGAGGCTGGAAAAGTAATTCGGGCTAAAACCCATTTTTCTCGCAATTTCATCAAGGCCGAGATCCCGGTTATAATTCGCATTTAAATATTCTATAGTTTCCCCGAGAATTTTTTCATGCCAGGTCGCGCCGGTTTCACTCCCGCCCTTCTCGGCCAAATCAGCGACATAAGAAAAAAGGCTCAGGAACGCACCTTTTGTTATATCTACCCAGCGGGGTTGATTTTGCCGGTAGGTCATTAAAATAAAAGGCAAAAGATTCAGCAGGTAAATCGGAATTTCGACATCCAGATGGTCAACAGTATCGTAAGAATTTTTGTGGCGGTCTGCCATTAGATTTATTCTTAACCTTGAACCCTCTAAAACAAACCACATTATCCGGAACTCTTTGTTTTTTTTAAGTCCCATCTCGCAATGCTTTTCTGAAGGCGGCACGATACAGATATCCCCTTCAGCAATCCGGTAACTTATTCCATCCAGATTCAGATAGCATTCGTTATCGACAAGATAGCACATCTCAAAATAATGATGGTAATGCTCTTTTGGGTCGTAAATAGGGAAAAGCGGCAGGTTATCAACACGCCGCGAATGCTCCTTCTGATCAATTATTATATTATTTTTAGATAAATACTTTAGCGAAGGTATCACTTTTTCTGTTAGCAGCTTATATATAGTTGTTTTTTTGTTCATTTTACGCCTCAAATAAATATTTTTTTACTTAATAGCATATTAGATTATACCATTTATAGCATTCTTTAAAGTTTTAGCGCAAGTCCATTAGGCCGATTGCGCAGATAAAGTTGCAATGTTTTGAGGTAGATTACTCATTTAAACATGTCAAAAAATCATGCGGCAGATTTGCGGCAGAACCAGGAGCGCTCAGTCATCGGTTTTAACCCTTTGGGAAGGTGGAATTCTACCACTGGCTCTTTTGCCGGCGTCAGGCAGACAGGTGCTTTAGACTCGCAACTTGCCAAAGACACTTTACTGGTTGTAATCAACAGGGCGCTTGCCTTCTTTTTACAATATACCGGCTTTCCTATTTTCCCATTGCCGCTGTAAAGTTTACGCTTCCGTTCAGGTTTAGGAACTCAACGGCCGTGCAAGCTTCGCTGACTATTGCATCCTTCCGGCAGGAAAACGATTTGATCTTTAACTCACCGGGAAGGCGGAGATGGAGAACGACCCTGTTTTGTTTGCCACCGGCCAGTTTCACGGAGCCGGTTACAAGGCGGGTCTTTTTATCATAACAAATTTCAAAGTCCAATTGACCAAAGTGTGTCGCCAAGCCCTTCGCGCAAATAGGTTTTCCGCTCGCAAGCCACTGCCGGGCCGTGCCGCGCGCCAGATGCAAGACAGCTCCATCTTCCATCGCGAGAGCATCGCGAAGGAACCGGCAGACGGCCACCGGTGTCCAGAGATGCTGGCGATCGCCGGAACATTCCTTGGCCCCCTGCTCCTGGCCCCGTTCCTCGCACCAGGAAAAAAGCGGTGTGCCATGATTGAGAGTGGCATAGAGGTAACGGGCGGCCCTGTCACCGTCACCACGCATAAGCAATACTTCGGCGAGATTGTCAAGAGTGATAGCAACCCACATTCCGTCCTTCATCCAGCCGGTGTTTATCGGAATGCCGCCGGAACTCAAGTGCTCTTCAAATTTACGGATCGTACCGGTGATAAGTTCGTGCTCCGGCGGCAGAAGCCGGCACGGGAACACAGAATAAAGCGCACCCCACCGGCTGCCGGATATTTTTCCGGGCACACCCGGGATCCAGCGGAAATCTTTTTCCACAATGGCACCGTCTTCAAGCGCACGCAAGAGGTCCTTTAACGCTTCCGCGTGAATCCTCCGGAGCGCGGGCAATTCCTTCTTTTTCCCGAGAATTTTTGCCGTTTCGACGGTCAGATCGTCGGCATAAACGGCAAGAATATTATGCGTCAGGAAAACGCCGTAAAGGTCATCGTCATTTTTCAAGCCGCCGTCGCCCATGCCGCGCGGCATAAGGCCATAACTGAGCGGGCGTTTACCCTTGAGCAGTTTCCGGGTGCGCTTCCGCTGGCTCTCCAGCCAGCGTGAACTCGCGGCCATGCGAGGGTACGCCGCTGCCAGAAACGCACGGTCGCCGGTCAGAAGGAAATGTTCCATGATGGCCCAGGACTTAATACCCGCGGAACCCCACATGTAATGGGCCCAACCCTCAGGGTCGGCCCAGTTGCCATCAAGGCCCTGCTGTCGTAAGAACATTTCGGCATTGCCCGCCGCTTCCTTGTGCAGGCCAAGTTGATCAAAGAGTATTGAAACTAGCAGCGGTTCGAACGGATTGGGCGCGCGGTAAAGCTCGGTGCCGGGTGAGGCCGTAACCGTGCCGTCAGCCACGGTCTCGCGCATCAAAAAACAATCAGCCAGACAGGCACGAAATGCATTTTCGACAGCGCTATCAGGAATTGTGATCTTTGCCGAACGCTTGAGCAATTTGCGCCACACATCCTTGGCCGCCTTGAATTCCGCTTTCCAGTTTTTCTTGCGCAGTTCCGGCAGCATGGGCTGATATGCGTGATACGGCCGCACCAGCCACGCCTCGCGTTTTTCGCCCGGACGGAGATCCCAACTTGGGCACAGCGCCGTGGCGCCGGGCACCGGATATTCATCGCCGCCCAGGGCCACAAGTAAGACACGATCCGCGCGTTCCATCCACCCGGCGATCAAAACATCCGCATCCCATTCCGGCTGGACCCACGCCGGATTGACCCCGGCCCACGCGCCGGGTTTCTCGCAACGCAGCATCACACGATGCGCTTTTTGGCCGCGGTTTTCCAGTCTTACTCTAACTATCGCCGCCGTTTTTCCACCCGCCGCTTCTAACCGTATTGTAACCGCACCGTCTTCATATACGTTTTCCAGAACCGGCAGCCAGCCTTCAACTCGCGTCCAGCTGCTCCGAGCAAACGGCTTTCCGTCCCGCTCCGGTGTGATCACCACTTCCCAGTCCGTTTTTGGAGCTACAAAGGCAGCCAAAGGTTTATCGAGAAGATTCCCGTAGGTCCAGGCCATGCGCAGAAATCCGGGATTCAAATCCAGCAGCGTCTTATTACTGCTATCCGGCAAGGCCACTGTCAACCGATGTGGGGTCGAAAAAGCGTAGCCAAAATCCACAGCCATCATTTTTTCTTTCATTTTTTCCCTTTAGTTTTTATATGTCCGGTTATCTTTAATTATAAAACTCCCGGTCAAGGTTTCTATTTTTATTTCTTTTTCTTTTCTTCTTCTAACGCTGTTTTAAGCTTCGCTATTAAAGCATCCAAACTTGCTTTTGCTGCTTTCTCAAGTTTCAAGTCCAGGATAAATTCAAAAGTTGTGTTTACTTTTTTTCTTTTTTTATAAAGTTCCTCCGGCTCAGCTTTTGTAATTTCTGCCGCGGCGCAGATGATCATAACATCGTCCATTTTGATACCTTTATTTTTTGCGAGTTCAAGAATTTTTTCCTTTGCAATACCCGTGTTATTGCTTATTACAATTGCTGCCTGCTCGGGGGAATCAGAACCAACCGAAGCTTTTCTTCCTGAAACCTTTACGTCAACTTCACCCGCCAGCGCAAAGAGCTTTTTTTCCCTTTCCAGCCAGCCGAGGGCAAACCACTCCTGCCCTTTCTTGGACTCTTCAACCTGAATGGGAATAGTGGCTTCGCCTCCATACTTAATTTTTTTGCCGGCCTTAATCAGAGCTGTGATTATTGCCTCAACAGGATTTCGGGCTTCACCTACCTGTCCTATAAGTTTCAGATCTTCATCATTATTCCAAACCGTCTTCCACAGCGCGCGGTGATGTTCATCAAGCGCATCCTGGCAGCGTTTAGCCAGTTCTGTTCCGAGCTTTGCCTTTTTTCCGCTGTCTAAAAGCGCGTCTTCGAGAAAAATTCTCGCTTCGCATTCCTGTATCCCTTCATTTAAGCACTCCAGGCGGACTGTGGAAACCGCGCCCTCCGGGCCCGGCGCAAGGAACCAGTCGGAGATATCCAGGTTCCGCCAGTTATTTTCAGGGTAGCGCGCGTAGACCGCCCCCGCACGGTCGCCTTTACTATTTTTCATCGCCGGCCAGAAATCCCCCCCTATCCGCCCTCCGCCGCGTTCCCCTCCTGTAATGTAAAAGGCCGGAAGCGCGCGGGTGTAAGAACCCGGAGCCCGGTTCAACTCCCCGAGACGCAGGTAGCAGGTTAAAAGTGCCGGGTTGTGCCAGCCGTACAGCCGTCCCTTATCGGGGTTAACATTATATATCAGGTTATACACATAGGCCGCGTAGCCGATATCGGCGATCTTATATAGACCCTTATTCCCTATCATTACATCCTTTGCAGCGCCGGCATGCCCGTGAATGGCCCACGCCAGGCCCCCCGAAACATCCTTCCAAAATGTAACTTCTTCTTTGTTCGGCCAGAGGTCCGGCATTATCCCCAGCATCATTGTTTTTTCCAGGCCGCGTTTTTCCAGCCGCTTTTTTACTTCCGCAAACATCGGCTGCCAGAGCGTTTTGCTTGCAGGGTCCTCATACCGGGGCAGTATCAGAACACCTGCTGTTTTAGTTTCCGGGTCCAGCACCGTTACACGGGGCCCTTTGCCCAGCAATTCCGCGCGGCTCTTGCCCGTGGCATTATCCTTGGACCAAAGGCCTCTTTCCAGTGACTTTGCAGACATACAGATATCCCAGACCAGGAATATTATCAATTTAGGTTTAC
>Ga0118677_10008539_pt1 | contig 16378 bp, 16 predicted proteins | sample AliMusrvi5mmetaG_FD_86154 | JGI IMG/M metagenome (GOLD analysis project Ga0118677, IMG submission 86154) | reverse complement strand
CCCCCAGACTGATGAAATCTGTAATTCTAGTGCCGCTTGGAAGTTCAGCAACGGTTCGTGCCATATGTGGTCCTCCTGTTGAAATTTTCAACAGTATGCCACAAAATCTATATTAAGTGAACAGTATTAGGGCTAAACCGGATTATTTTATCACAAATAGCGGCATGGCGGTTTGTAAAAACAAAAAGGCATGCCCGTTAAAGACATGCCCTTGATCAAGCTATATGAATTGCACATAACGCGTTTGATTATTTTCGCCAGGCTGGTATTGCCTGTTTGCTGTAGATGAAAAAAGCATTATTCACCCCTCTTTGAACGATACTGCAATTCAATTTCCGTACAGCAAAACCCTACGATGCCTACAATAGGGAAGCTGAAAATGATCGGCTACGATGCCGGGCACGGTAATATCTTCATCAAGAGGTTCCCAGCGAAGCGCATATCCCTGCAGTCGAATCCGTACCTCTTCGCATCCCCTACTTGGATCTCCACCGGTCGAGCTTTTCAAAGGCATCACGCGCGGCCTTGTAGAGCACCCGCGTCTTCACGGGCTTAATAAAATAATCGCTGAAGCCCGACTCGATGCAGTCGGTAAGCTGAAACAGCGAGGCATAGCCCGTAACGGCATAGGCAATGCTGATGGGCTGAATTTTTTTAATCTCACGGCACAGCTGCACCCCGTCCATGCCCGGCAGCTTTAAGTCCAGAAACAGGACCAGGATGCGCTGCGTCTTTAAAATAGCCAGCGCCTCCTCGGCGCTTTCGGCCGTGATGACAGAGTAGCCTTCTTTCTCGAACTGCTCCTTGAATAAGTGCCGGACCGTTGGTTCATCTTCGACTATCAGCAGTACGCGATCAACCATATGCATCCTCCCTGTCTCGTGGCGTTACTTTTCCGAGGCTTTATGAATATCGACTATGCGCGTTTTTTGAATATAGCTTTTGGTTTCATATCGCGTTATGTCAGCAAGCTTCTGTGTAATATTGCCGAGCTTTTCGGCCTGAGCCGCAATTTTTTCAACCCGGAGCTGCTGCGGGCTGTCGGGCGGAAGGTTCTGCTGCAGCATTTCCGCATAGCCCATAATGACCTGCAGCGGCTGATTGAGTTCGTGGCACACCGCGCCGGCCATCTCAAGCACGCTGTTGAGCTTTTCCTGCTCTATGCGCTGCTCTTCGGCGGTGTGGCGCTCGGTAAGATCTCGAATGGTGGCGGAAAAAAACACGGTAGTGCCCTCCTGCCAGGCTGCCATGGAGGATTCCAGCGGAAACTCCCGGCCGGACTTACTGACTCCCCAGGCTTCAATTCTTTTTCCGAACAGGCCGGAAACATCGGTCTTTGACAGGGCTTGAAACCCCCGCTTATCAACCTCCCTGAACCGTTCGGCCAGCAGGAAATCGATGTGCCTGCCCATAACCTCGTCGCGCATATAGCCGAACATCTGCTCCGAGCCCCGGTTCCAGAACACGATATGCTCATGGACATCGGCAATAACAATGGCATCGGGGGTCAGCTCGGCAATGGCGCGAAAGCGGTATTCGCTGGCCTGCAGCACTTTTTCAATTTCAGCGCGCAGTTTCAGCTCATCCTGCAGCTTGAGCAGTGCGCGCCTGATGGTCAGCGCGGACTTTATCCGCGCCAGCACCTCGGCCGCGTGCAGGGGCTTGGTGATAAAATCAAAACAGCCCGCACCATATGCCTGGTTTATGGTATCGTCAACACTGCCCGAACCAGCGGTGATCATGATAACGGGAATGCCCATTGTGCTCGTGCTTTTTTTGAGCCTAGCGCAGAACTCAAGCCCGCTCATGCCGGGCATTTGCATATCAAGCACAATCAGATCCGGATTGAATTCTGGAACCAGGGCGAGGGCGGCCACAGGATCGCCCTCGCCCTGCACCTGCTCGAACCCTGCATGCCGCAGAATATTCTGCAAAAGCTCAACGGTCAGAGGATCATCATCAATGATGAGAATTTTCATTGAGGTAATAGTATGCACGGCCTACCCCGTATCATGGTTTGATCAGCTGCAGCTGTTCCCCTGTCTGACAGCATCTATGATTGATTGCTGTGCGAACTGTGTTTATGGATAATAATGTAGCTTTAATCCCCTCCTCAGTAAAGGCATAAAAAATTATAATTTCATATAAGATACTTTGTCAATTTTATATGGCATAGGCAGAGCAAAAAAAATTTTACCGCAGGCCACAAAGAACGCAGTGCCGTGGAGCAACTTTATCCTGGCGTGTCGATTGCAGCAAAAACAATATTTTCATGCTATGGTAGAAGTACGGACTTCACACCAGTGATGACGCAACAGTACCAGGGGAGGGATATATGAGGATGCATATCAAAACAAGTATGGTCTGCCTGCTGGCGGGAGCTTGTATGCTCATGGCCGGGTCAGCCGAAGCAAACAAATCTTCGGTTGTTATAGAGCAGCCGGTCAAGTTCACTGAGAACGGCAAGGCGGTATTAAAGTGCACCGTCTCTCATAGGGGCAACAACTTTCTGCACCACACCGAGTGGCTGCGCGTATCTGCCGACGGCGCGGAAATTGCGCGGTGGGACTTTTCATGGACAGGCAAGCCCGAAAGCGAGGTCTTCACCCGGGAAATAACCGTTGATGCCCAAAAGCCGCTGGTAATCCAGGCGGAGGCAAGCTGCAATATTCACGGCAGCAAGGGTCCGGCAACACTGACGCTCATGCCACCCGGCAAGACCAAATAAAAACGTTCTTCCCGGGTGTGCTAACATGGATTATTCACCAGCACTTTCAATTCGGGACGTGGGGTGCAGGGGCGTACGGACAAATTTTACGGACGAGCTTATGGAACACATACAGTGTCCTGACATACAAAACACAACAATCTTCCGCTCGCCCCACGCATTTCTGGACCGGGGCGGCAACCCGATAATGCTGCGGGCTGACGTGCCCGAACTGCTGGGGGACCTCACCAGCATGTATCTCTCCTACCAGCCCCGGGGATCATTCAGCGGTCTGCCGCCCGTATCGGACAAGGCCTGCGTCACATGGGTGAAGGAAATTTCCAAAACCAGCATCGGCCTCATGGCCATGTCCTTTGAGCACAAGGTTGTAGGCCATGCAGCGCTCTTCCCCATCCGCGACGGCGTCTGCGAGCTGCTGATCCTGGTCATGCCGCAGAAGCAGCACAACGGCATCGGGACACAGCTCATGCGGGCTCTTATCCAAATGAGCTATGAAGTCGGATTTTCGCAGATATGGCTCTCCGTGGAAACAAGCAATTTCGTGGCCATTCATCTCTACAACCGGTGCGGCTTTGAGCGCTCTGCCTTCACGGACAGCGCTCAGGTGGAAATGACACTCGATCTGAAGAGGTACAGCCCTACCGTGAATGTCACGGTCGGCACAGTGATGAACCGCGGGGTCATAATGGTCCGCCTGAACGATTCCTGCAAGCAGGTGGTTGAGCTGTTTCTGAAAAACCATGTGGATGTGCTGCCGGTGGTGAACGACGAGGGTGTGCTCGCGGGAATCCTGTCCCAGACCGACCTTATCTTCAAGCCTATACTGCACCATAAGGTGTGTGAAATCGCCACGCAGGAAGTTGTGTTTCTTCATGAGTCCTGCACCATCGAGCACGCCATATGGCTTTTGCAGACAAAAAAGCTGCGCTGCATCCCTGTCGTGGACGGGGATCACCGGGTCGTGGGCAGCATCAGCCGCCGCGACATTCTCGCCCACTATTTCAAGATATACCAGCAGTCAGACAAAAATCGCTAACCGCAGCGACCCCTGCATCGCGGGACAAAAACAGCGCACACGCACCTGTCGGCGCCCGTTGCAAGGGCGCCTGCGCTTGCCTTGCAGCCAGTTTTTTTATTGACAGGCGCTTGTCATGAATCTATATTCTCTCATTGTGGTCTAATGGTTATTTATATATATATACCAGGTTGAACCCTGAGCTTTTGTGAAAATTGCTATGCCGGCAACAGTAAAGATCGACAAACAAACTGGAATAATAACCATAACCATTACTGGGGAAATGGATCTGCTGCACACAATCAAAACGTGTGTTGAAGAAATGCTACAAACTCCCGACTTTCACCCCGGTGCGAATGCCCTCTGGGACCTTCGACAAGCCGCAAGGCAGAACCTGCCAACCAATGACATTCTGTCTCTGGTTTCATATATTAAAAGCCATCAGCAGGAACGCGGGGCTGGATATAAAGTTGCTATCGTGGCCGAACACGATTTGCTTTTCGGCGGCGCCCGGATGTTTGAGGCATTTGCCGATACCGTGCCGTTTAACTGCAGAGTATTCCGTGATATTGAGGAGGCCGAGCGCTGGATCACCGGCAAGCAGTGAATGCGGAAAAAGAAAGGGGTGTGTACTACTCGATTTTTGACATTAAAAAAGCACTTAGAAAAAAATTTTTAAGTGCTTTTTTAATTCTGGTAGCGGGGGTTGGATTTAAACCAACGGCCTTCGGGTTATGAGATGAAGAAAAACAAAAGCATTGCAGGTGTTTCAAAAACTTAGCAGTGCCAGACGGAGGGTTTTCTTTTTGATCCGGTTGGCAGCTATCTTAATATTTATTTATTGCTGTTGTATGGATTATTGTTATAAAGATTTTTGTCGTAGCTTTTGGGCTTAGAAAAAGGACTCGAATTATACCTCGATGGAGGAGTTACACTTGTACCAAATCCGCCAGTAGAGAGAGTCTCCTTCCTTTTAGTTTTCAAATTATTATAAAAATTCCCACCAGATTGAGATTTCTTGCTGTTGTATGGATTACTGTTATAAAGATTGTTGTTGTAGCTTTTAGGCTTGGAAAAATGACTCGAATTATAACTTGATGGAGGCGTTACACTTGTACCAAAACCGCCAGTAGAGGGAATCTCCTTCCTTTTAGTTTTCAAATTATTATATCCCCCCCCCTTAGATTGAGATTTCTTGCTTTTGTATGGAGCTACATTTGCGCCATTGTTCCCATAATAATCATTTGCATAAACATTACCGGCGAATACTGATGAAGCGAAGAAAAAAAACAAAAAACAAATTATTATTTGACAACTTTTTTTCAAAGCTTCTCCTTTATTTTCCATGTGGACTTATATGTATATTATAACCAATTGCACTAAAAACACAACACCAGATATTTAGCCCTGATTATTCATCAGCATTTCAGATTTTGGCCCTGGCGTGCGGGGACTTTGAGGGAGCCTTAAGAATAATCCGTGTTAGGCCATAAAATAGATTTGCACAAACCATTCCCATTCGCGGATCGGCTATGTCACGCCGGCACAAAAACACACGGGTCAGGCAGAGGAAATTTTAAAACAGAAAAAAAACAATTGACCACCGTTCGACACACGCGCATAGAGTACTGGCGGTCACAACCGTTAACCGAAGGCGGGCTGTAGTCTTTTACATCTACTTTTGGCGGCATTATCTAAAAATCGCGGCGCTGTGCAGCTGTTTTGCCGCCGGTATCAGCAGCACTCCACGGTCCGACGTAAGCTTCTGGCTGCCATTCTTTTTAAGAAAAAATAGGAAACGTCCATGAGCAACTGAATAACTCATTTTAAAAGAAAAGTAAAAGGGGAACAACCATCCCCTTTTACTACGTCCTTGGAAACACTTTTGGGGTAGAGAGTAAAACCTTTTGGGGGCGTCCATGAATAAATAAATAACTTTTCCTGAAAAAGGATTCCGGGCAAGCCGGAATGGACTCTGCTGAAGGTTAGAAGATATGCCGAGGGAATGACACGCTATTTCTGGTCGAAAACCTTAATGTGGCCTGATAAAATCATTCGCAGGATATCATAGGACTTCATGTAAATGCCTATGCTTGCAGATTCACGGGAGCCGGCAATATTCAGGACGCCGGGCATTGTTTCTTTCAACCACTTTACAATTCCCTCAACCAGTTCGCCCGTATGATTTTTTAAATTTCCCACGATAAAAGGCTTCTGGTGTTTCTGCGCCAGCTCAGCGGTAAGAGCTGTACCACCTGAAGGCTTCCCTTCACAGAGGATAAGGGTTGCATCCGAATCAAGAATATTCTGTTTAGTTCTGGCGGAGTACGAGGGGGATAGTAACTCGGTGAGATTTTTGTATTTAGCGGGAATGATCCCGTCCTCGTCCTTCCTGTCTTTTGGGACGGAACCGCCATACGCAATGCCAAGAGACAGGGCAGCATCGAGGGCGGCACGGTCAACGCCTGATTGTGCTCCGGAGATAATTTTGAAAAATTTTTTGTCCATAAATAACTATCCATGACTTTGCAAACAAGGCAAATAGAATTGAAACAAAAGGACAGGCACGAGGTGATGCTCCCAAGTGCCTGTCTTTATTGTGTTTTATGGTAGCGGGGGTTGGATTTGAACCAACGACCTTCGGGTTATGAGCCCGACGAGCTACCAAACTGCTCCACCCCGCAACATGTCCGTATTTAAAGTAGTATATAGAAAAACGGTTGTAAGTCAAGGCTTTAAATGCGGTCTTTTTTCAATCCTGAATCATCCGAGAAGCGGCAGAACTTTTTGCCGTATATCCTCCGGCACGGGCTGAATTTTCACCTCCCGGTTGACAAATGCCAGCACGGTATAGCCCTTTGCCAGTAGCGTGCGCGGCTCTTTTTTATAAATTTCATGTTCTACTCTGATGCTTGCTTTTCTGAGTGCGCCGATCGTTGTCTCTATCAGCAGCAGGTCATCATAGCGCACCGATTTTATATAATTGCAATGGGCTTCCGTAACCGGTGTATAGATGCCGCGATCGGAAATTTCGCGGTATGTGAGCCCCAAAAATCTGAAAAGCTCGGTTCTGCCCCGCTCAAACAGGCTCAGATAATTTGCGTAATACATGACATCAAAAGGGTCGCAGTCTGCATAGATGACGCGGTATTCCGTTACATAGGGCTTCATGCTGCAGCACCCGTTATGAACAGATGCATGAGCCGTGCGCCTTCATCCACGAAAACACCTGCTGCTGCAGCATCTTTTTCACAATAGCCCCGCTGCAAAGCGGATTTATTTTTATCCGCCGACGCATATATAATAAACGGCACCGGATCCGAGGCATGCGTCATCGTACACAGGGGCGTCGGATGATCGGGCATGACCAGCACCTTAAAGTCAGCGTATCGCTGTTCAAGCCCCGCGATCACGGGGCCGACAATGCGGCTGTCGAAATCCTCTATGGCCTGAATCTTTTCGCTGAAGCTGCCCTTGTGCGATGCCTCATCAGGCGCCTCGACATGCACATAGACAAAATCTCCCGTTTCCAGGGCCTGCAGCGCTGCCGCTACCTTGCCTTCGTAATTGGTGTCAAGGTAGCCGGTTGCGCCGGGCACATCTATGGAGGCGAGGCCTGCGCAGATGCCCAGACCCTTCACAAGATCAACCGCGGAAATGACGCTTCCGAAAATACCGTGCAGGTCGGCAAACCGGGGCATTTTCAGCGCCCTGCCCTGGCCCCACAGCCAGATCGAGCTGACCGGCTTCTCCGCGCGTGCTATTCTTTCCTTATTGACTGCAAGGCCGGGAAGCACGGCGAGGCTTTTGTCCATAAGCTGCCTCGCCCGCTCGGAACCTTCACCGCGGGGAAGATAGTCGTCGATTTTTCTGCCCGATATATCATGGGGCGGGGTAGTCTTCAGCTTGTCCGTCCCATTTTTCCAGACCATTAAATGCCGGTAGCTTACGCCGGGATAAAAGGTAATATCAGGGCCGTCAAGCGCCTGCTTCAAGCCTGCTATGATAACGGCTGCCTCGGCAGTTGTTATATGGCCGGCGCTGTAGTCATCCATGAACAAGCCGCCGTCTTTTTCTGCAAGCGTAACAAGATTGCAGCGAAATGCGATATCGCTGTCGGCAAGGGGTACGCCGATGCTTGCCGCCTCGACAGGAGCGCGGCCGGAATAATACTTCCGCGGATCATAGCCCATGGCAGCCAGATTTGCCACATCGCTGCCGGGCTCCATGCCTTCGGGAATGGTGCTTACCAGCCCCAGGTCGCCCTTTTGCGCGAGCCGGTCCATGCTGGTGGTTGCGGCAAGCTCAAGCGGGGTTTTGCCGCCCTTGTCCTGGATGGGATAGTCAGCCATGCCGTCGCCGATAAGTACCACGTATTTCATAGGGGCCTCGTAAAAAGGGTTCAGGGTTGTAGGGGCGGGGTCATCCCGCCCTCAGAGGCAAAACACCGTGTCTGCCAAAATTCAACGTTCAGGAGTGCTAATAGCCTTGCTAGAAAAAAATTTCGGCCTGAACCCTCATGTCTTGTGCGCTCGCACAGCAAACAGATACAAAATACTACTTGAGCAGCCGTTCTTTGTCAACCGCCAGGAGCATGCGCGCGCTTTCAAAAACCGCTTCCGGCTCCGGCCAGCGCCACTGCCCCTCGGCATCAAGCTGCCGTACAATACTGACCGATGCTCCCCTCGGGCCCCAGACTGCGGGATCGGTGGGGCCGAAGACGGCAACCGTGGGCACACCCAAGGCCGCAGCCACATGCGTCATGCCGGAATCATTGCCGATACAAAGAGCGCACCGAGACAGAAGCGCTGCTACCAGCGGCAGATCAAGATTTGCCACTATTGTATGAGGTAGCCCTGCCAGGCCTTCCTGCAACTCTCCGGCTGTTTTTTCTTCGGCAGGCCCCTGAACGATTAAATACCCCGCATGGGTTTCTCCGTGCAGCCAGTGCAGGACAGCCACAAACGACTCAAGAGGCCAGCATTTATGGCGACCGCCGCTGCCGGCATGCACGGCAATAAGCAGCCCTGCGGCTGCATCACAAGCATGGCTCAGCTGATAGTGGCCGGCACGGTTCAGGTCATGGTCGCTTACGCGCAGTTGGGGCACGCTGCTGGCGGTCACAAAACCCGCCTGGGCAAGCTGCGCGAGCTGAAAATCAATGACATGCTGCTGTGCGGATGGAAATGTTCGCAGGTGAAAAGCGCCGGGATGACAGTGCTGTATATTTTCAATAAATGCGTTTTTTCCCTGTGCGCTAAAAATAAAAATCCGCTCATAGCCTTCCAAATACTGCCGCACCTCGGAAGAAACAGTCGCATAGTCCCCATACAATGAGCTCAGCTCGGCCCCATCGATAGAGCGAACTTGGCCGGCAAGCTTTCCGGCAAGCACCAAGGTAGACGGATAACCGAGCATTTCCAGGCCGCAGTCGGGGAAAGCATTTTTAATAGTCTGAAGCGCAGGCAGCGATAAAATAAAATCGCCGATTGCCCCCTGATGAATGACAAGTATCTTTGCGGAAATCATTACAGGCCGGTTAGATTATCGTAGGGCCGGAGATGGCGCTTGCGCGCTCGCGCGCGGGCGGCCCAGCATGGCGTCGGCCGTCTTGTAGGCAAGGCAATAGATAATAAAGGCGCAGTTTGCTAGAAGCGGCGCAGGGAAGAGGCTGCCGTCGGTGATCCAGGCATTGTCAAGGTCCCAGCACTTGCCGTTGAGATCGGTAACCGAGTTTGCCGGATCGGTGCCCATGCGGCAAGTGCCGACCTTATGCACCACGTCGATGCCGCCGGCATACATCTGCGCGGGATCAGCACCTGCTGCAAGCATTATTGAGTGGGCATGTGCAACACCCGCTTCCAGCCAGGTGCTCTCCTGCGCATTTGGCTCGAAGGTCACTTTCGGCAGGGGCAGGCCGTACTGATTTTTGCGGGAAGCATGAGGCAGGACGCTGTTCTCGGTGAACCCATTATCAAAGCTGCGCACCAGGGGCGCGGAAATGACCAGGCGGCTGTACTGCCGCATAAGGCGCTTGAACGGCAGGCCGATGAGGTTGACCAGATCGGCGGTCTCCATGACCTCGACCATGGCGCCCATATAGGTCGGGGGGGCAACCATGTTGAACTCGAGCATATAGCCCTTGTCATAATTGGCGTACAGGTCATTGAGCTCCACGAGATTGCCCTGATAGGTGCGCACGTCATCGCGCTGAAGGATAGAGTAGGTGGCGCGCATGAAATGGCCCCGCAAATTTTTGCCCACCTGGCCCGAGCTGTTGGCAAGGGCACTGCCCCGCCTGCCTGACCAGTTGAGCAGCATGGGCGTCATCATGGAGCCCGCTGCCAGAATAAACCGGTCGGCGCGTAGCGTGTGCCGCGTGACGAACTCGGTAAAGCGGCCGGTTTTGACCCGTTTCAAATACGTGACGCTCTCGATTTTTTTTCCGCTTAAATCGGTATTCAGACGCACGGCAAGGCAATTGTCGCGCACCTCGGCGTCGAACCACCGCGCTTTCGGAAGAGTTATGGTCAGGGCGTTTGACTTGGCATTGTAGCGGCACCCCAGTATGCAGCAGCGGCACTTGCGGCACCGGTCATGGTACACGCCGTATTCGAAATAGGGCTCGCGGTTATAGCCTGCCTGAATGGGCCCCAGCATGCCGCCGGATGCCTCGTGCATGAGCTTTGCATAATGGGAGAGCTCCTCCAGGGGCCAGCGTGATACATGGTAGCGCTCTTTGGCAAGCTCGATATAGGGCAGCAGCTCCTCATAGCTTATGGGCCACTGGCCATAGTCGCGCGGAGTCGACTCTTCAAGCACGCCGGCATAAATCGTCGTGCCGCCGCCCGCGCACTCTCCCATATCCGTGCGCCAGTTGCGGCCTTCATACTGCTCATGCCAGAAAAGCCCGTCATCGATTGTGCGCAGAAAACTCTGCGTTGCGGCGAAATGGCTGTCCGAGCCGTAGGTAATATCGAGGTCTTTGCCCGCTTCGAGAAAAACGACCTTTGCACCCGCTTCGGCAAGCTCAGCGCCCACGGTGGCGCCTCCTGCTCCGGCCCCGATTATGGCAACATCGGCATGGTCAATCACGGACGCACCCCTTTCTTCAGCATCACCGGAAACGTATAGGAATCGACATAGCCTTCATTGGGAAGGCGGAACGTGCCAGACGGGTCCTCCGGGTCATACCAGCCCATGGAGGTAAAAACCGCTGTCTGGTCCTCCGCCGTATTATCTTCAAATGTGCCTATCATGGAAAGCGACAGCATGCCCGTGAGCATGTCCCGCACGAGGGGCAGCTGACCTTCCCGCTCGCTTACCCACTTTTTGATGGCATCAAGCTGCTCGCCAGCCGAACAGGCTGTAAACTTTTTACGGGCAACCGCGCGGGCATAGCGGTTGAGAAGTACGGTTAAAAACGCCTGGCCCGCAAATCCGAGCGATTCGGCAAGCACTTTGTCTGCCCCGTAATCAGAACCCTTGAAATCACCGGGTATATCGGGGTCGGCGGGCACCAATACATCAACGGCCGCCGTTATTGCCGCCCACGGCCGAACGCTGCCCTTTGCCGAGGACGTTGCAGCGCCTTCAAATATATTGGCGGAAATTTTTAGCGTGCTTTCCTGCGCGGCATCCGCGACTAGTGCGCTAAAAAATGCAGCTGAAGAATAGCGGATAAAATCTCGCCGGTTCATTTGCCGCCTCCTGCCGCCGGGGTTACGGTATCGATAACACCGTTTATATGCTTGCCGTAGGGCAAAATCGTGCCGTCTTTTGCCACTGTGGCCGGATGGCAGATCGAGCAGTCGACACCCGTATTACCGTCCGGGTCGGCAAGGCTGTGGCAGGCGCCGCACCGCGATGCTTTACCGCTCGTGTCCTTCCAGACAGGCTCCTTATAGTCGCCGCCCTTGAGCGTTGCGCCGTGGCAATAGACATTTTTGCAGCTCGTGCCGTTCCAGACGGGTTGGGCACCGCCGGCCTTAGCGAGAGCGGAAAATACGACCTCTGCCTTGCCGTTGTCGTGGATGTGTCCGGGTGCCCAGACAGACAGGGGCACAACATGGCAATTGGTACATGCGACCTGGTGCACCGGCGTTGCGCTCATGCGCATGGCCTTATGCGCCCCGACGCCATCAAGCCCCTGCCCGCACTCGCCCTTAAGATTTTGCGGGGGCGACACGCCCTGATTCCAGCCATGGCATGAGGAACACCCCACGGCATACTCAACGGTTCCGTTTTGATGCAGCTTTGTCGGCAAGAAAGTAAAGTTGCTGTCGATGACCGTACCATGGCAGCGATAGCAGCGCATGTTGTTGGGATGCGGGCCGTGTTTCCCTGTAAGAGGGGGCGCGCCATGGCAGCCCGTGCAGCCCGCGGGCACCTGCGCCACGGGATAGCCGCAGTCGTCAACAGCTGCAGCAGTGCTCCCGGCAGCATGCAGCGGGGCGCTGAGCAGAACAAGTATGCATACGATTGTTGCGGCTATCTTGCAGTCAGGCATGATATTGATATAAACAATTAATTTTTTCAAAAGTATCAGATTGCCCCGGAAGTGGCAAACCTTTTCACGATACAAAAGAAAGCAATTGATAAATGCCTGCTTTGAAGTTATACATAGTATATTATAATATAAAAACTATCCACGAGGCCAATGGAAGAATTACTCTCAAAACTTGATATATATCTTCAGGGAGCACCGCTGATGGCGCTGCCTGCAGCTTTTCTTGCGGGCCTGCTGACCAGTTTCACGCCCTGTGTGTATCCGCTCATACCGATTACCGTCGGCATCATCGGCGCCAAAAGCAGCCAAACGCGCAAGCGGGGATTCCTGCTGTCTCTGGTGTATGTGCTCGGCCTGTCTCTGGTCTATGCAGCTCTTGGCGCCGCAGCGGCCCTGTCGGGCATGTTCTTCGGCCAGATCAGCACCAGCATGTGGGCCTATCTGATAGTGGGAAACCTGTTTCTTCTGTTCGGCCTTTCGATGCTGGAGGTGTTTTCCCTGCAGTTTACTTTTTTACAAAAATTTAATCCATCGGCAAAGGGATCGGGCATGCTGACGGCCTTCATTTTCGGCGGCGTGTCAGCCATCATCGCCGGGCCATGCACCACGCCGGTGCTCGGGACGCTGCTGGCATTTGTGGCCTCGCGGCAAAATGTAGTGCTGGGAGTCTCAATGCTCTTTTCGTTTGCTTTCGGCATGGGCTTTTTGCTAATTATTGTCGGTACGTTTACGGGCCTGCTCTCCACCATCCCCAGGTCAGGCGCATGGATGATCACCATAAAAAAAGCTTTCGGATACCTGATGCTCGGAATCGGGGAATATTTCATTCTGAAGGCGGGACAATTAATGCTGTAAGGAGTTGTAAATGAAAAAAATCGTTGTAGCAGTGGCGGCCCTCGTTTTTTTTATAACAGTTGCACCGGCGGCATTTTGCGCAAAACCCGACAAACCCGACAAACCGGCAACCGGCGTCATGAAAGGCCAGCTCGCCCCGAATTTTTCACTCAAGGACATAGCAGGAAAACAGATTTCTCTGTCATCGGCAAAAAATAAAGTCGTGTGCATACTCTTCTGGGCAACCTGGTGTCCCTACTGCACTCGGGAATTGCCCCGCCTCAAGGAACTGAATGCAAAATTCGCGGATAAAGGTCTGAAAATAATTTCGATCAATATCGCCGCCAATGATCCTCTGCCTCGGGTTGAGGCTTTTCAGCTGAAAAACCAGTTACCCTATACTGTTTTATATGACGCGGTACAGGAAGTAAGCCGCACATTCTATGTGACCGGCATTCCGGTGAGCATCATTATCGACCGCAAGGGCATTATACAATACCGCGGATATCAGCTGCCGGATAATGTCGAGCAGCTTGTTTCGCAGCTTCTGTAAAATCGCACATCATGTTTTTCAATCGCAACACTACAATTTCGTCAGCGCCCCCCGTACCGGTGAGGCGCTAAAGCCATGTCGCAGAACTCATCCCGCCCGCCATTTCCTTTCTGCCCCTGGTGCAGGGCTGCTTTAAGTTCGCAGGACCCGTACCGGCAGGTATGCACCTCGTGCGGATTCATACTCTATCACAACTCAAGCCCGTGCATGGGCGCCATTCCCGTAGATGACCAGGGCCGCGTGCTGCTTGCCCGCCGCGGCATTGAGCCTTTTTTCGGGGCGTGGAACACCATCGGCGGATTTCTCGAATATCAGGAAGAGCCCCTTGAGGGCCTGAAAAGGGAAGTCAGGGAGGAGACCGGCGTTGAGTGCGAAATTCTCGATTTTATCATCATGGTAGCAGACCAGTATGGTGAGAACGGGGCGGGCCTTGTCTGCTCGCATTTTACTGTGCGACTGCTGTCTCGTGATTTCAAGCCCCAGGATGATGTCAGCGAACTGAAATGGTTCAGCCTTGACAGCCTGCCGGAAGACATCCCCTTTTCAGGCGACCGCCGGGTGCTGGCAGCGCTTAAGGAAAGGCTCTCGCAAAAAAAATGAACGCCCATTATCTAAAAGTGCTCGAGTTTGATCGCATACGGGAATTTCTTGAGTCCTTTGCCGCGTCACCCGGCGGGCGGCTGGCCTGCCGGAGCCTTGCCCCGCAGACCACGGCAGAGCGTGTTGCGGAGCTGCTGCGTGAAACCACGGAAATGCGCGACGAGCTTGACCTGCAGGGCCCCCTGCCCCTGTCCGGCATCCACGATATACGAAAAAATCTTGAGCATGCCCGGATCAAAAATTTTTATCTCGAGCCGAAGCTCCTGCTAGAGATAAGCGATACGCTGGAAACGGCCGACATGCTGCAAAAGTATTTTGCCGGCCTTGGCGACACGAGGCCCCTGCTGCACGCCGTCACGCAAGGCATTGCGCCTCTTGGCCACATTACCCGCCGAATACAGGCAAGCATTTCCCGTCAGGCGGAGCTCTCCGATACGGCCAGCCCGGCCCTGGCCGATATCAGAGGCCAGATAAAAAAGCTGCGCTCCGCCATCATACGCTCTCTTGAACACATGCTGGTTGATGTTCATCTGGACGCGGCGATACAGGACGACTTTATCACCCTGCGCAACAGCCGCTATGTTATTCCGGTCAGAAGCGACAGCAAAAACAGCATACCCGGCGTGGTGCATGATCAGTCACAGAGCAAGGCGACATTCTTCGTAGAGCCCCTCTCCGTGGTCAATCAGAACAATGAGCTCCAGAGCCTTCGCAAGGATGAATACTATGAAGAGCTGAGGATACTGACCGAACTTACGGGGCTCATCGCCCTGAGCAGCCCTGAAATACGCACAAATCTCGAAATCGCCGAGCGCCTCGACCTCGTGCATGCAAAAGCCCTTTTTGCCCGCGCCATCGAGGCGTCCTGCCCCGAGCTCAACCGCTCGGGCGTTATAAATCTGCGCGGCTGCAGGCACCCAATGCTGGTCGCGCGCTTTATCGAAGACCCTGCCCCCGCGGGTGATGACGCAGCGCCGCGCGCCCCGACCGGCTCATGGATATTTGACCGCAGTGCGGTGGTGCCGGTTGATTGCCTGAAAAGCCAGAAATCCTCGACCCTTATCATCACCGGCGCCAATGCGGGCGGAAAAACCGTGGCCATGAAAACTATCGGCCTTTTTGTGCTCATGGCGCAGGCCGGCATGCATCTGCCGGTTGCGCCGCGCAGCACGCTGCCGGTGTTTGACAGCGTGTTTGCCGATATCGGCGATGAGCAGAATATGGAGACAAGCCTCTCAACCTTCTCTGCCCACATGGGCCGCATCAAAGACATAGTCCTGGAGGTCTCGGCCTCCTCGCTGGTGCTGCTTGACGAGCTGGGCTCCGGCACCGACCCCTCCGAAGGCGGCGCCCTGGCCGTGGCGATACTGGACTATCTGCGCGGACGCGGGTGCACGGCCATCGTGACCACGCACTTGAACATTCTGAAAACCTATGCCTACAGCCGCGATGATGTTGAAAATGTTTCCGTGGCCTTTGATCCGGCCACCCGCATGCCGAGCTACAGCCTGGTGTACGGCGTTCCGGGTTTCAGCAATGCCATCGCCATCGCGCGCTCGATCGGCATTCCGGATGAAATTTTAAACAGCGCCGGCGGCTATCTTGAAGGCGCCGACCGGCAGATGGCCGAGCTCATTCACGGCCTTGAAAAAACCCAGACAGAACTTTCAAAGCAGAAAGAGGTGCTCGGCAATGTAATCAGCCTGGGCCAGAAATTTCATAATGCCGCGGAAAGCCTGCATGACAGCCTGCAAACCCAGCGCGAAAAAATTATTAAAAATTTCGAGGCAGCCAGCCGAAAACTTGTGCGGCAAAGCGAGGATGAGCTTATGAAAATACTCAAAGAGCAGAAAAAGCGCACACTCATTCGGCCTGAAGAAGATTTCAAGGCCGATGAAGCGGCCCGCAGCGCAGTAGCCGGGATCAAAAACAAGTTGTATGAACAGTTTCCTAAAAAAAGGGATAAGGTCGAACCAATCGAACAGCTTGCCCCGGGTGACAGCGTGCTGGTCATGCATCTGAACAAAAAGGGAATCGTGGTGAGCGCCGACAATGCGGCAAAAAAAGCCGAAATCGCCATCGGCGCCATGCGCGTAAAAACCGGTTTTCATGAGCTTGCTTCAGCCCCGGCTGCCGGCC
>Ga0118677_10008538_pt1 | contig 16381 bp, 14 predicted proteins | sample AliMusrvi5mmetaG_FD_86154 | JGI IMG/M metagenome (GOLD analysis project Ga0118677, IMG submission 86154) | reverse complement strand
GCCCTACGAGCAGTGTCCAGTCGGGGCGGTGTTTCAGCAAGGCGGCGGCCTGGCGGAAATAGCCCATGTTTCTCGAACTATCCTTCAAACCAACAATGTTTGGCTGGTCCAAGGCCCGACGCAGGGTCTCTAGCTCAAACTGGACTTTGGTATTATTGGGAGCGTTGTAAAGGAAGATAGGCAAGGGCACCTCAGCCGCCAAGTGCTCCAAATACTCCTGCAATTCCGGCTGGCCCTCGGCAAAGTAATAAGGTGGGGCGAGCACCAAGGCGTCCGCTCCGGCGGTCGCCGCATGCCGGGCCAGGTTCACCGACTCGACAAATGCGCTATCGGTGATGCCCACCAGCACGGGCACGCGGCTTCGCACCTGCCGACAGGTAAGCTCGATTAGTTCACGCCGCAGTGAGTAGCTGAGGCTTGGGCCTTCGCCAGTCGTGCCCAGGATGAATAAGCCGGCTATTCCACCGCTAAGGATGTGCTCGACGAGCCGTTCCAGGCCCGCCAGATCCAATTCATCACGCCCGCGCAACGGTGTCACCATGGGCGGTACAATTCCAGACAAGGGCAATTTCACAATAAGACCATTTCTTCACTACGGCTCAGGCCTACGGGCGCCGTAATGCGCCCGCACCTGCCGCGATGCCGTCAGTATGGCATAAGGCCGGGTGGCAGACGTTCAAGTTCCTCCACTGGACAAAATCGGAAGCGCCGCGGTGTAGCTGACTCGCTCGGGGGCGGTAAATCGCTTTCAAATAAGTCAACCTGCTGTGAGCTTTGTCGGGGTTCGGGTTGGGCACCCGGATGATTCAATTTGCGTTTTTGAATTAGTCCAGTGGACGATTTCAGACGACAGGGCCTTGCGACTAATATAGCCTAATACCATGACCAGCTTGACTGCGAAAGAGCCCGCGATGAAGGTCCCGCTGAACACTCAACCAGCCTGTCGTGCTGGACGGGGTTTCACTCTGATTGAACTGCTGGTGGTCATCGCCATTATCGCCATCCTGGCGGCGTTGCTCTTGCCGGCCTTGGGCCGCGCAAAGTCCAAGGCGCAGGGGGTTCAATGCATGAACAACAGCCGGCAGTTGATGCTCGCCTGGAGGCTGTATTGCGACGATTTCAATGATAAGGTGCCCTCGGCATGGCAGCGCGCAGGCGACTGGTGGCCCGTTAGTGATATGAGTTGGACCGGAAACGCGACGATTGACGGCGCCAACCGAGCAAACTGGGACCCCGAGGTGACCGTCAAGAAGAGCACCTTGTGGCCTTACTGCGGCAACAGCAGAGGCATCTTCAGGTGTCCGGCTGACACCGCCTATCCGTGCATTTCCGGTGGTCAGGCCTACCCCAGGGTCCGGAGCATGACCATGCTCAGTTGGTTTAACGGTCTGGATGCACTTGATGTCAGCGGCGTGCCGGGCTACGTCGTCTATGCGAAAACGACGGACCTGTTGAAACCCGGGCCGGCCCTGACCGCCGTGTTTCTGGACGAACGCGCGGACAGCATCAACGACGGCGAGTGGTGTTCCAGCATGAAGGGATGGGATCCTTATACACCAAGTTCGCTCTTTATCGTAGATATTCCTGCCAATTACCACGGCGGCGCGGGCGGATTTGCATTTGCCGATGGTCACTCGGAGATTCATAAATGGCGGGACGTGGTGCTGTCTATCAAAATGGGCCACGGCCCCAATACCGCCGCACCCAATAGCAAGGACGCCTTTTGGATCGCTGAGCATTCGACACGCAAACCTTGATCAACTGAAAACTCGCGACATGCAAGCCCCTAAAGGAGTCACTGCTCTGCTCGCCATTGGCCTGCTGGCTTGCGGGAGTTGCAAGCGGTCAAATCAATCCGTAGCCCCCAATACGGAATACTCCGGGGTGAAGGTTGATTGGCCCAGACTCGACACGGAATTTGCATCCAGCGATCAGCAATTGCAGGCCGAAGCCTACATGGCGAAACGTCATATTCGCTATTCGCAGTTCGCGCAAGCCCTGGCGGAGTTGGACAAACTCTCCCGCAATCCGGCGCTTTCCGAATCACAGAAGAAGGCGGTAAACGAATTGCTCGAGCAGACCAAGCAGGTGATCGCCAAGGGCCCGGCCGGACAGTAGCCGAAGCTCACTCTTTCACTTCGACGACGCAGATCTGGTTCGCTGGCTCTCGGGGCGAAGGCAGCCGGCGCATAAAGGCGACCTGCTTGCCGTCAGGAGAGAATACACAGGCTTCAGGGCGCGGCGCAGAAGCGTCGTCGGTTCGGGAGGTTAATCGCCGGGTTTGACCGGAGGCCCCGTCGGTCACACAAACGCTGTTGTCCATGACGTGGGCGATCTGCCGCCCATCCGGGCTCCAGGTGAAGGTGGAAGCGACTGGCCAGGGATTCTTCGAGACTTGTCTGGCCGGACCGCCATTGGGCGAAACCGTCCAGAGCTGAACCATCCCGGCATCGTCTTTCATCAGGAAGGCAATGCGGGAACCGTCTGGCGAGGTCCGCAACCAGTGTCGCGGGCCCTGGATGCCTGGGAAGCGGTGGTCAGCGGTGAAAGTTAGCCTGCGCTGGATTGTTCCTTTCGGCGGATAAGGAGCATGGGTCTCCGTACCGCATAGGGGGCCATCCCCGGCTTGGGTCAGGTCGTCGGGCAAGTCCGCGATGAAGACTTCGGACAGAGTATGCCCGGCCGGGGAAAGTACTTGGCCCTGAAAGGCCAGCGCGTGCTTTTGTCGGGTGCCGTCCGGGCGGACATAGCCGTTGGTCCCAACCCACCCCTCCTCACAGGCACGGTTAATTTCATCCGACCCCGGTTTGGGCGTCGCGGTAGTGCGAGTGGCAAGCACGGTGAAATATGCGCCATCGTGGTTCCGCAGATGCACGTGGCTCACTCGTACGGGGATTCCCGGAGCACTGACGCCGACGTTGCGCTGGTTGATATCGTGAGTCGGCGTTGGAGATTCGAACTGCGCCAAAACGTGATCTTCGTAAGTAAAGCTGACCCACTCTCCCTCGTGATCCCAGACATGCACATGCGAACCGCCGCGTAGCGCGCCAGGCGTGAACGGGGGCGTGATGTCCCGCGCATCGAGATTGGCTTTGACGCCCGGCCGGTTGACGTCCACGACAACCCCCTGCCGGTGCCAGGGGCAATATTGCCAGTCAGCCGTCGGATGCTCCGAGCCGAGGATGAAGGCGACCTTCCATGCGCGGGGGTTAAAGAGGGCCACGCCACAGCGCGCGCCGTCCTGGGCCCGGTATAGCTCTTTGACCTCGCCCGTCGAGACGCTCACCATTTCAATTGTCTTGCCATCAAAGACCGCCCCTTCGCTATCCGGCCGGGTGTCGTATACGATCCAATGGCCGTCTGGGGACCAAACCCCGGTGTTGGAGAGAATGCGACCGCCAGGACCTTTGGTGATCTGGCGTTCGTAATTGGCGGCGTTGCTTGTTGGCACGCCAGTTGTGCTAGGGCAGGGATTCGAGCAGCTTGTCATAAGAAGGAGCGCAACAGGCAGTCGTTGAATCGCTCGGAGACGCAGCGTCACGTCCTGACCGATAGCACACCGCGCGGCCCAAGCAAGCCGAAACGACGCCTTGGCAGAGGGAGGGCGCTTCTTGACACGGCCACCGGAGCGCCGGTCTCCGACCCGGCGCGGTTCCAACGGTCCCAATGCGCCGGGTCGGAGACCGGCGCTCCGTCCCCGCTGGGTGAATAGCGGTGGTAGTATGGAGCGCCCCAGAGGGAGCTTGAACGGACTCAGCGGCCTGCTAATGTCCAAACCCAGCATGAAACCGTTAATCCGATTCTGCCTGGTTGCCTCGCTGGCACTGATTGCCGGCTGTCAGACTGGAAGCAGGGACTCCTCTCTTTCAAAGGCTGATAGCACTAAATCCCATCGGCAGAAGGATGCCGTCATGCGAGGTGCTCACTTGTTGGTCGGAAGCGAATCGCAAGCCGCTGCGCTGCAGGAACAACTCCCAAGGCTCGCCGCCGCGGGCGTGAACGTCCTCATCCTCGAGACGGATTACGATTTTGAGTTTAAGTCCCATCCTGAACTCAGTTCGCCCGGTTGCGTCACAAGGGCTCGGGCGCATGGTCTCGCTGCGGAAGCCCGTCGGCTAGGCATCCGCCTCATTCCGGGAATCAATTGTCTCGGCCACCAATCGTGGAGCAAGAAGACCTTGGCGCTGCTAAAGAATTATCCGGAGTTCGATGAAACCCCCGGGCAGTTCCCAAACAACACCAATATCTACTGCCGGAGTTGGTGTCCGCAACACCCGGACGTGAATAAGGTGGTTTTCGCCCTCGTGGACGAATTGCTCAACGCCTTCGAAGCCGACGCGTTTCATGTCGGCATGGACGAGGTTTTCCTCATTGCATCGGAACACTGTCCGCGCTGCCGGGGTGGTGACCCGGCGAAGCTCTTTGCCAAAGCAGTCAACGATCTACACCAGCACATCGTGAACAAACGGAAGTGCCAGATGTTTATGTGGGCCGACCGCCTGCTCGACGCGAAGTCCATGGGCTACGGTGAATGGGAATCGGCCCAGAACGGCACGGCTGGGGCAGTGGATTTGATTCCCAAAGACATCGTCCTGTGCGACTGGCATTACGAGCTGCGGACCAATTATCCTTCCGTGCCATTTCTGGTGGGGAAGGGTTTTCGGGTATGGCCCGCCGGTTGGAAATCACTGCCGGCTGCTCAGGCTTTGAGCGAATTCTCGCGCCGTCAACAGAGCAAACAGGTGGTGGGTTATCTCTGCACGACCTGGGGAGCCGTCAAGATTTCCGACCTCGCTGAATGGCCGCCGCTGGTGGAGGTAATGAAGCAATGGCATTAGGCGCGGGAATCGGGAACTGATTGGCGCATGCAGATCCTCCACCCGTCCGGGTAGCGGGTGCCAGCTACAAATCCCGGCCCTGATTGTAGTTGTCTCGGTGCCGGTTTAAGGGAGAATTGGCGACATCAGCAGGCGAATCGGACTCTGATTACGACAATGCAACCGAGAGAAATGAGTGTGACGCTGCCGGTGGGGCAGGCGATGGACCGCGTCAAAAAGGTGCTGTTCCAGCCGTTCGATATTGCGAGGTGGTTCGTGATCGGCTTCTGCGCGTGGCTGGCCTGCCTGGGCCAGGGAGGAGGGTTTCCAGGTTTCAACTACGGCGCACATCATGGCCACGGACAGCAAAGCCTCCGCGATGGATTGGAGCAGGCGCGCGATTATGTGATGCACAATCTCGCTTGGATCGCCCCGTTGGCGATCGCGCTCATTCTAGTGGGTGTGGCCACTTGGTTGGTGGTGCTGTGGCTCAGCAGCCGGGGACGATTTATGTTTTTGCACTGCGTGGCGTTCAATGCCGCGGAGGTGCGGGTGCCCTGGGCCAGATTCGGTGCGGAAGCCAACAGCCTCTTCATGTTCCGTCTGTTGATCTCGGTGATCGGTTTTGTGGTGATGCTCCCATTTGTGGGTGGCATGCTGCTGGTAGTGATGAGGATGGTGTTCCAAGAGACTGTCAGCCCTCTGGGCCTGCTCCTGACCGTGATGTTAGTTTTCGTCATCATGGCCCTTGGGATCGCGTTCTGGATCATTGGGCGGCTGACGAGGGATTTCGTGGTGCCGCTTCAGTTCTTGCGCCGCAGCCGGTGCCTCGACGCCTGGCTGGAGTTGGGTGGATTGTTGCGGGGCAATATCGGCAACCTCGTTCTCTATTTACTTTTCCGGATTGTGCTGGGAATTGCGATCGCCGTCGTTGTAGTGGGGGTGGTCCTGGTGACTTGTTGCATCGCCGGCTGTCTGTTTGCCCTGCCTTATCTCGGAACGGTCCTTCTGCTGCCTATCCTGGTATTCGAGCGAGCCTACTCGCTCCATTACCTCGCGCAGTTCGGGCCGGATTACGACGTCTTCGCTCCGCCCGCAACGGGCGTTTCCGGGATGCCGTCCGTTTGACGCGGTTCCAGAGGGACGACTCCGGCAGAAGGCTGCCCGCTCTCCGATGTGCATCAGCCTGGGTGCCCGTAAGCTGGATGACACCACGGACATCGAAATCGATGCCACCCAGTTTCTGAATGCTCCGCGGTAGTGAACCCAGATGAAAAGAAGTTGGTTTCCGACTCCGGCAGGATCGGAACGCTCGGCTGGTCCGTGAGTTGAGCCCGCAGGTTCTCGCCATTCCTGCGGATCGTGAAGATCGCCTCTAGCGTAAGCTCGTATTGCCCGACTAGGCTCTGAAGTCCAGAGTCTAAAGTTCAACGTCCTGGGAGACCTTCCAGCACGGGATGGCCTTACAGAAGCGTTTCCCGGCGCGCCGGGCCAGAGTCCTATAATTCGGCAGGCCGAGATCATCGCATAGACCCGCACTGTAGAGCAGCCAGAAAACAAACTTCGTCTGATTAGCCCCATACCAGGAGAACCATCTTTCAATCAAATCTGGAAGGCCTCCACCCACCAGCCGGACCGCAGCATCGAGGATTGGAAAAGATAGGTTCCTGAGGGCTTCCCAGAGCCAATGAGCCAGGGAAAAACTCTGCACGAACTGCAGCACCAGAACGCCGACGAATGCGGCGAAGGCGTTCTTGATCAGGAGGCTAAACCAGTCCCGCGAGATTCGGTGAGTCGCCCAGAGCGCTCGGGCAGCGGTTTTGCGCAGACGCGGGTTGCTCGAATAGTGCGCCAGACGCAGGGCCGCCTTCACCACGAACAGCACAAGGAAAAGAACAGCAAAGACATGACGATGGATGGCGTTTTGGGAGGCGTGCCACCAGTTTGCCGGCACGCTGGTCAACGCCGGATGCCCCTCCAAACCAGGTGGCAGGGACGGGGTCATCCCTCCACAGATGCCTCTCAGGATGCTGATAGCGATGCTGCCGAGGATGCTCACCAGGAAGGCCATGAAAAGAGCCTTCTTGGCGGAGACCCACAGGATCTCGCCCGCCTTGGTCGGCGTCAGTTCAACCGATCGATGTGACCGGAAGCTGGCAGGCTTGAGCGATTCGGAGTTCACTGGCATAAACTCTTGTGTGCTAAACCTTAGCGCCAAAGAAAACCGAGGCGCTAGTACAAATAACTACGTAGCTTGTAATGGGGCGGATAGGCGGCGTGACCCTCGTGCCGATGTTCGGGGGACTCCAAGGCGAGGAATCCAGCTCTCATTTTCTTGAAACATTTCCTGGACCTCCTGGGTATTGCTGCCAGAGGGGCAGATTGCCTCTCAAGTAACAACTCAAACGTAGAAATGATTATGAAACATATAATGCCTTGGATGATCGGAACTGTAACGGTGTGCGCCGCCGCAACCCTTGCTTTTGGGGCCAACGAGATGCTGCCCGGCCAGGTGGATTTTGGCGCTTTTGCACCGCCGAAGGGAGAGGGTGAATTTGTCGAAGTCAACGTGCCGACCGGCCTGATTACGCTGGCGGCCCTCTTGGTCGAGAAAGAACAGCCCGACGTGGCGAAGCTCCTCAACGGCTTGAAACTGGTAAGGGTAAATGTGATCGGCTTGGATGCGGAGAATCGCGCCGCCTTCCAGACGCGCGCTCAAAAGATTCGCGAAGACCTGGCCGGCAAAGGCTGGGAGCGGATCGTGACCGCGCAACAAAAAGAGCAGGATGTGAGTGTTTACCTCAAGATGGCTGACAAAGGGGCAGTCCAGGGCCTGGCTGCGGTGGTGATTGACGGCAAGGAACATGCGGTTTTCGTCAACGTGGTTGGCGACATCAAGCCGGAGCAACTGGCCATGCTCGGCGACAAACTCCACATTGACCCGCTCAAAGAAATCGGCAAGACCACGCAAAAGCCGCAGCACAAATCGAAGGAAAAAGTAGAGGAATAGACTACAGGTTCCGATGGGACCAAACCGCCGAACTGCCCGAACCATGTCTGTCGTAGCCTATGGAATACGTCATGCCAATGAGCCAAACGGGAGTACCTCCGCTCTTGCCGTGGTTGGCCAGCAATGGTGTGGTGCCGCATGGTTGGACCCCACCGGGGACCAGCGCTGGAACACCCTCGCGGCGGGTGTTCCGGATCCGCGCGTGGTACGTGGTTTTGGCTCTGGTCCTCTGCCTGCCTTTGCTGGGCGCCATCGGCATCACCGGCTACTTCCGATTGAGCTCACCAACCCAAGCCTTGCGGAGCAGCGTGATCGAGTCCGTGCCCGGACAATGGGATAAACGCTTTGCCGGGCGCGTCGGTGGCCTCACGCTGGGCTTGGTGTGGTTCATTTCGCACTTCTTTAACATGCCGCCCGAAGCCGAAGCCGCGCTGGCAGCTTTACATGGGGCGGAGGTGGGCGTCTACAATCTGCACGACGCACCGTCCACGCTGGATTATTCGGCAATGTTCTTAGCGGCAGACAAACGCATGAGAAGGCTGGGCTGGGAACGGACCGTCGGGGTGGCCCGGGGCAGGCAGTTCGTAGCGGTGTATATGCCCCGCAACCTCCGCACGGTCAAACGCATGGCGTGCTGCGTGGCCGTGCTCAATGAGGAGGATTTGGTGGTCGCTTCTGCTCGCGGAAACTTGCAGCCGTTGATCGAGTTGGCGACGCAGCACCTGGGCGATCCTTGCGAACGGGCACACCAGTTGGTCGTGGACGGCACTCCTGGCCTCTTTCGTCGCGGCTTCTAGCTGACGGTGTGCGGCACTGTCGACAGTAGTTGATTATACCGTCCAGACGGTATAGTGTGCGCGCAACATGAAGCGCACCAAAGCGATGAACTCACGCGAGTGCCTGCTGGATGCAGCGGAGGCCGTCGTGATCGAGCGTGGAGTCATCGCAATGACCTTGGAGGCGGTTGCGGCGCGAGCCAAAGTTAGCAAAGGCGGGCTCCTCTATCACTTTCCCTCCAAAGACGCCATTGTGCAGGGCATGGTTTCGCGCATCGCGTCAATAGTTCAGCAACGATTCGCCTCGGAGTTGGCCAGCGAGCCTCCCGGGAGGGGGCGACACGCACGGGCGTTGCTGCGTCTAATGCTGGACACCGGCGGTTCATTGTTCCCTCGGCTTCAAAGGGTCGCTGCGCCCTTGCTCGCAGCGATGGCCAGCAACCCGAAAATGCTAGAGCCCATGCGGCGTTTCTTCCAAGGAATTCATCAAGGGATGCTGGATGACGGTCTGCCCGCTGATCGCAGTTGGCTGATCCTCGCCGCCTTGGACGGGCTCAAATTCTGGAGGATCTTCCAGTTGTTGGAGCCATCCAAGTCGGACCTGGCGAGGCTCCGGCTTTTGCTGACGCAGATCATAGACAAACCCTAACTGTGAAAAAGATAATCCCCCTTGTAATCGTTCTATTGGGCGTAGTGGTGGGCCTCGGCTGGTGCTATCACAAGTATTACCACGGAAAAGCGACCGCGCTGGCTCTATACGGCAATGTTGATATTCGCGAGGTTACCCTCGGCTTCCGCGTTCCCGGCAAACTGGCAAAGCTCGTCTACGACGAGGGCGACAAGGTCAAAGCCGGCGAGGTGATTGCCAGTCTGGATGCCGAGCCTTATCGCAACCAGGTTGCCAACGCGACTGCCCAAGTTGAATCGCTACGGGCGCGCCTGAAGTTGCGAGAAACGGGCAACCGCCCGGAAGAGGTTGCGCAGGCCCGGTCGCTCGTTCGCGAACGCGAAGCCACCGCCGCCAATGCCGAGCGGTTGTTCAAACGTTCGGAAGAAATGCTCGCCATCAAAGGCGTCTCGATCCAGGACCGCGACAACGCCGCTGCCAGTCACGAAGAGGCCGAGGCGCGACTCAAATCCGCGCGTGAACACCTCGGACTCATGGAAGCCGGGTTTCGAGTCGAAGACATTGCTCAAGCCAAAGCCGATCTCGCCCAAGCCGAAGCCGCACTGGCCACCGCCAACCTTCAGGTGAAGGACACGGTCTTAACCGCACCCTCTGATGGGGTCATTCTCACCCGTGCCCAGGAAGCGGGAGCCATCCTGCAGGTCGGTTCCGCAGTCTTCACTCTTTCCCTATTGGACCCAGTCTGGGTTCGCGCCTATGTGCACGAGCCCGATCTCGGTCGCATTCATCCCGGGATGAAAGTTGAGATCCGCACCGATTCCCGTCCCGACAAACCCTACACCGGACAAATCGGGTTCATCTCCCCTCGGGCCGAGTTTACCCCCAAGACCGTAGAGACAACGGAACTGCGCACCGCACTTGTTTACCGGCTGCGCATCGTCGTGGCCAATCCTGATGAAGGACTGCGTCAGGGCATGCCAGTAACCGTCACTCTCGCCGGCACCTAGTCGATCATCCTCTGGCTTTCCAAGCTACCATGAGCGATGCCCTGGTTACACTCGAGTCCGTCCGGAAAGTCTTCCCGCGCTCGAAGAAGCCCGCGTTGGAAAATGTGTCGGCATTGCTCCGGCCCGGTCAGATCACTGGTTTGGTCGGACCTGACGGGGCGGGCAAGACGACGCTCATTCGGCTGATGGCTGGGTTGCTGGCGCCGACTTCCGGCACCATCCGCGTGGACGGCCACGACCCGATTCACGACGCTGGGAAGTTGCGCTCCTTCATCGGTTACATGCCGCAGAAGTTCGGCCTCTACGAAGATTTGTCCGTGCAGGAGAATCTTGAACTCCACGCTGATTTACGAGGTCTGGTCGGCGAGGAGCGCATTACCACCTTCAAGCGCCTGCTGGAGTTCACCGATCTGGCCCGGTTCACGACCCGCCTGGCTGGCAAGTTGTCGGGCGGGATGAAGCAAAAGCTCGGCCTCGCCTGTGCCCTGCTCGGGCATCCCCGGTTTCTGTTGCTCGACGAGCCGAGCGTGGGTGTCGATCCTATTTCCCGCCGCGAATTGTGGAAGATGGTTCACGAACTCGTTGGCCAGGGCCTTGCGGTGGTCTGGAGCACGGCCTATCTGGACGAAGCCGAATTGTGTGCAGAGGTGCTCTTAATGAACGACGGAGGGTTGATCTACTCTGGCAAGCCGGCTGATCTCACCAATCGCATACACAACCGCAGCCTGCAAATCCGTCCTTTGACCGCCAACCGCCGGCCATTGCTTGCTCGTGTGTTACGCCGGCCCGAAGTCATGGATGGCGTGATCCAAGGCCATGCGATCCGGTTGGTGCTCCGTGAGGGGGCAGCCCGACCCGATCTGAAGGAACTCGACGCCGGCGACGAGGCCCAACTTGTGCCCGTCGCGCCCCGTTTTGAGGATGCGTTCATTGAAGCTCTCGGCGGTGGCCCAGGCGGCGATTCGGCTCTGGCACAACGCCTGCGGCCGGTGGCGGACGATCACCACACCGTTGTGGAAGCCGTGGCGTTGACCAAACGCTTCGGCAGTTTCACGGCGACCGACAACGTGGGCTTCGCCGTAAAGCGAGGAGAAATCTTCGGCCTGCTCGGCCCGAACGGTGCTGGCAAATCCACCACCTTCCGGATGATGTGCGGGCTGCTCGCGCCGACTTCCGGCACTGCGCGCGTGATGGGTATTGATTTGAAAACGAGCGCTAGCCAGGCGCGCCAGCGCCTGGGTTACATGGCGCAGAAGTTCTCGCTCTACGCCAATCTCACCATCAAACAGAACCTGCGGTTTTTCTCCGGCGCTTACGGGTTACAAGGCGTGCGGCAGAAAAGCGCCGTGGCGGAAATGGTCGAGGTCTTCAAGTTGCAACCATTCCTCGACACGACGCCCGATACCCTGCCGCTCGGCTTCAAGCAGCGGCTGGCGCTGGCCTGCGCAGTCATGCATGAGCCGGCGATTCTCTTTCTCGACGAGCCGACCTCCGGCGTTGACCCGGTCACGCGCCGCGAATTCTGGACGCACATCAACGGCGTTGTCGAAAAAGGCGTCACTGTAATGGTCACGACCCATTTCATGGACGAGGCCGAATACTGCGACCGCATCGCGCTGGTCTTTCGCGGCAAAATTATCGCCACCGGCACGCCCGACCAGCTCAAGGAGCAGGTTGTGACCCCGCAGAATCCCGATCCTTCGATGGAAGACGCGTTCATATCCCTGGTGCAGCAACACGCCGCCGAGTTCCCGGCATGAACGCTCCGATTTCCATCCGCCGCCTGCGAGCCCTCTGTCGGAAAGAGACCTGGCAAATCCTGCGCGATCCTAGCAGCAACCTCATTGCCTTCGTGCTGCCGGTGGTGATGCTGTTCATTTTCGGGTACGGCATCAACCTCGACACCAGCGCGGTGAACCTCGGATTGGTGCTTGAGGATCAAAGCCCGGAGGCCCGGCACTTCGCGGACAGTCTTTACGGCTCGCCATATCTAAATGTCGTCACCAGCAAGACCCGGGCGGAAATCGAGCAGGCCATGACCGCCGGCCGAGTTCGCGGCTTCGTGGTCGTGCCGGTGGATTTCGCGGAGAAGCTCAAGCGGCCAAGTGATACAGCGCCGCTGCTGGTGGTGGCTGATGGTTCAGAGCCAAACACGGCCAGCTTCGTGCAAAACTATGTTTCCGGCGCTTGGAGCGGCTGGCTGCAGCAGCGCGCCGTCGAACGCGGCGAATCGCCATCTCCGAGCATCAGCCTCGAACCGCGCTTTTGGTTCAACCCCGGTGCCGAAAGCCGGAACTACCTGATCCCGGGCTCCATTACCATCATTATGACGGTCATCGGCGCCCTGCTGACGTCGCTCGTAGTGGCCCGCGAATGGGAGCGCGGCACGATGGAGGCGCTCCTGGCCTCTCCGGTGACGCGCACTGAACTACTGTTGAGCAAGCTGCTGCCTTATTACGCGCTGGGTATCGTCTCGTTGTTTCTGTGCGTCGCAGTAGCGGTCTTCATCATGCAAGTGCCCTTTCGTGGTTCACTGCTCGCGTTGTGGGGCATCGGCTCTCTCTTTTTGGCAAGCAGTCTGGGGCTGGGCTTGTTGCTCTCCACTGTGCTGCGCAATCAGTTCGACGCCGCCCAGGCCGCCCTCAACGCGGCCTTTTTGCCGGCGATGATGCTCTCAGGCTTTCTCTTCGAAATCCGCAGCATGCCCGCCATTATTCAAGGCATTACCTACTTGATCCCGGCCCGCTATTTTGTCACTGCCATGCAGACGCTCTTCCAGGCGGGCAATATCGCGCCGGTGCTGCTGAATAGCGGTATGTTTCTGGTGTTTGCAGGCAGCTTCTTCATCGGTTTGACCGCGCTGAAAACTCGTCGCCATCTGGAGTGATCATGTTTTCGCGCATACTCACTCTCATCATCAAGGAACTCCAGACGCTGCTGCGAGATCGGCAAAGCCGCACGATCCTGATCGTGCCGGTCTTCCTGCAGCTTGCCCTGTTCCCCTTCGCGGCCACGCTGGAAGTGAAGAACAACACGCTGGCGGTTTACAACGAGGATAACGGCGGAGCCTCCACGGAATTGATGCAGCGCTTCTCGCAGGCGCAGGCCTTCACTGAACTGCTGACCCTCCACAGCGAAGCCGAGGTGCGCCGCGCCATTGACAACCAGCAGGCGCTGATCGTCCTCCGTTTTCCCCCGGACTTCTCGCGCGATGTCGCCGCGGGTCGCACGCCTAAAATCCAGGCCATCCTCGACGGTCGCCGCTCCAACAGCGGTCAGATCGCCTTCAGCTACGTGCAGCAAATCATCAGCGCCTACACGGTCGAGCGGTTGGCCTCCCTCCAAAAGACCGCCCCCTCAACTTTGGTGGTCCGATACTGGTTCAATCCCAATCTTGAATATACCTGGCATATTCTGCCCAGCTTGATAGCCATCATTACTACGATCAGCGCGCTCATCATCACCGCCCTCTCGGTTGCCCGCGAACGCGAGCAAGGCACGTTCGACCAACTCCTGGTCTCGCCGCTCACGCCCGGCATGATTATGGTCGGTAAGACCATTCCGGCCATGCTGGTCGCCATGGTGCAGGGGACCATTATTTTGCTGGCGGCGGTCTTCGTCTATCGCATCCCTTTTGAGGGATCGCTCCTGCTGCTTTACGGCAGCATGGTTTTTTACATCCTGGCTCTGGCCGGATTCGGGCTGCTCATTTCGTCCATCTGCGCCACGCAGCAACAGGCATTTCTCGGCGCGTTCACCTTTGTGATGCCGGCCATCCTGCTTTCCGGATACGCCTCGCCGGTCGATAACATGCCGGCCTGGCTCCAATACCTGGACTGGGTGAACCCGCTGCGTCATTTCGTCGTCATCGTGAAAGGAATCTTCCTCAAGGACATCGGACTCGTCGCGTTGCTGCCAAACCTGTTGCCGCTCCTGGTTATCGCCATCGTAACACTGGGGGCCGCCGATTGGATGTTTCGCCGGCGCCTTGGGTGAATTGGAGGATCCTGGCGCCATGCACCACGACTACCCATCGAAGAATCTCCTATGAATATGAAATTCCTTATTCCCGCTGCGTTGGTGCTGCTGGCCGGCGGATGCAGCGTCGGCCCCAACTACCAGCGGCCGAACGTCAAGTTGCCGGCGCAATGGGGAGAACCACTGGCCGGCGGCGCCACCAACCGTGACGATCTCGTCGGCGCGTGGTGGAAGAACTTCCACGACCCCGAACTGGATTCCCTCATCGGAAGGGCCGTGAAGACCAATCTCGATTTGCGCCTCGCCGAGGCCCGCGTGCGGCAAGCCCGGGCTCAGCAGGGTTTCGCCGAAGCCGGCTATTGGCCGACGGTCAACGCCTCCGGCTCCTTTTCCCGACAAAAGCAAAGCGAGAATCAGCCGATTATTGGTTCCATTCCCGCGAGCTCCAACATCCCCTTCGAAAACAATGTCTTTCAGGCCGGATTCGATGCTGCCTGGGAGATCGACTTGTTTGGCGGCAAACGCCGCTGGGTCGAATCCGCCACCGCCGAGCTGGCTGCCGTGGAATATGGCCGCCGCGATGTGTTAGTGGCGTTGCTATCCGAGGTGGCACGCAATTATGTCCTGATGCGCGGGGCCCAGCGGCAGTTGGCCATTGCCCAGAACCAGATTAAAGCTCAAGAAGAGACCGTAGCTATCACCCAGAGCCGCCTGGACCATGGCGCCGCCACGGATTTGGACCTCCAGCGCGCCCTCGCGCTGCTCGCCACCGTCGAATCGCACGTGCCCCCCATCGAAACCTCGATTCAGTCCTCCGTTCATCGCCTTGGGGTTCTCCTGGCCCAGACTCCCGATGCGCTGCAAGCAGAATTGTCTGCCACGGCTCCCATTCCCGCACCGCCGCCCGAGGTCCCGGTCGGGCTGCCCTCTGACCTCCTGCTTCGCCGACCGGATGTTTTGCGGGCCGAGCGTCAACTAGCGTCTCAAACGGCCCGCATTGGCCAGGTCAAAGCCGACCTATTCCCGAAGTTCTTCCTCACCGGGACGGCCGGCCTCATCAGCGTCAGCCCAAGCGACTTCTTTTCACCGGGCAGCCGATTGTGGTCCATCGGCCCAACCGTGCAGTGGCGCGTTTTTGACGCTGGCCGGGTCCGAGCCAGCATCCGGGCCCAGACAGCGGTTCAGGATCAGGCGTCGCTGACTTATGAGCAAATCGTCCTTACCTCATTGGAAGACGTTGAGAATGCGCTCGTAGCCTACGCTAAAGAGCAAGAGCACCGCCGCTTGCTGGAACGTGCCGCTGCCGCAAACCAAAAGGCCGTAGATATTGCCACTCAACTCTACACCAAGGGTCTGGGCAACTACCTCAACCTGCTCGACGCGCAGCGAGCGTTATATACGTCCCAGGATGAGCTGGTGCGGAGTGATCGCGCCGTCACGGTGAATCTGATTGCCCTTTACAAGGCCCTCGGCGGCGGATGGGAAACGGAGAAATCTCAAGCTCTTGCAGCCACGGGGTTGGGAAAGGCAGACGCCGCCCCTGAGCCAGCTCATCGCTGACGCTTCTCCACACGCTGCGCTATCTCGGGATAGTCGTGGTCGGCGGCAACGGCATCACGGCCGATCTATGCGCCGACACCACCTTCGCCAGCGGCTACGACGAAGCGACCAAAGACTCCTCCCCACACGCTCACGCGAAGGCCAGAGCGGCTTTGCGCAGTTCTTCCACGAACACGGCGAGCGGCTTATCCTCCGCTCGATTGGCGCGATGGCCGGCGGCGATGCACACCGGCTCCGGAGCCGAGGACAGGGTTATCAACTCGACACGTTTTGGGAATAGCCGGGCCATCTGAGTCGTGACCAAGGCGACACCCAGCCCTGATTCGACCGCCGCCATGAGGTTTTCCGCGCCGCTATATTCGCCTCCGATTCTGGGATGTTGCCGGTGGCTACGTAGCCATTCGGTTACGGCGTCCCAATACTCTGGATAGTCACGTTGGGAATACACGAGCAAGGGTTGAGATGCCACTTCAGGGGGCGTTACGTGGGATCGTCGGGCGAGTGGATGATCGCGGTTTACGCCCAGCCGCCAGGGAGCACGGACGAGCGGCGTCCATTTCAATCCCCGTGTTTGGCGCTGTTGCCCGACACCGAGCGCGACATCG
>Ga0118677_10008537_pt1 | contig 16382 bp, 15 predicted proteins | sample AliMusrvi5mmetaG_FD_86154 | JGI IMG/M metagenome (GOLD analysis project Ga0118677, IMG submission 86154) | reverse complement strand
GAGATAAATCAATCCAAAGAAACTAAAAATCCATAACTTATCTGTTGGAATGAAACCGGCAAGCAATGAAAATACAAATGCTGACAAAACAATAAAATGACAAAACAGGATAAAACCAGTAAGTAAATTTGAAGATTTTAATTTCTTTTTTCGAGTTGCCATTCGTTAAAATATAAATGTATTAGTATTGTTTTACCGGAGATTTTGGTGTTGTTGCATTACATTATAATCATTTAAAACGGGAAAATGTTTGAAAATATTTTGATATGAGAAAATTAATGTTTTCGGATCAGTGTAGTTGTAATAGGTAGATGATCCGAAAGATCTTCATTGATAATATTGTATCTGAAAGCCCTGAAAGAATTCAAGCTATGAAGGATATAGTCGATCCGCATCGGGAAAAACAAGTTTGGATAAGTTCCGCTCATTCCTGAACCACATTCACAAAATGAATCTTTTAAATCCAATGTCATTTGGTTATAAACAAAGGAAGCAGGTGTATCGTTGAAGTCGCCACATAGTACAACAGGGTAGGGGGATGCGGCAATATAACGCCTTACGGTCGCAACCTGTTCGGCTCTACGACCAAATGCGCTGCCAATTTTATTGAGGATCCGTTCTCCTTTTTCGATCAGATTTCCTCGTTCAGCGGTCTGACCTCCGATTTCATTCATAAAAAGATAGTCTTCCTGTCCGAAATGGATGGACTCGAAATGGATGTTGAAGACACGAATGGTATCTTTATTTTTACAAATGTCGGCGTACTGAAAATAATTGTTGATGCTGTTGGTAAAGGGTACCCGTTGTTTGTTAATTATAGGATAACGGCTATAGATGGCCATTCCCCATTCTTTCAAACCCTCCAGGGTCTTAAAACTGGCTACAAAGCTGTTGTTGAGGTTATCGATTCGGTGAATGGTATCGTTAACATCAAAACCTTTGGCCGGGTTGGAATAGTATTCCTGAAAACAGAGCAGATCAGGACTTTGCTCTTTAATCATGCGAAAGATTCGGCTACGGGTCTTGTATTTCTGTGCTGATTTCCACTGATACAAATCAAAGAGCCTAACATTAAAAGTCATGATTTTTAGTGTGTCGGCACTTTCGATTGTCACATCGTCGCTCCTGAACCGAAAGTGAGCCCCGATATGACCCCAACTGACCAATACTGCCAATAAAGACCCTATCACCCATTTACGTAAAAGAAAGATCCAGCAGAAAATAAAAACGATGTTGATCAGTAACAAAGGGATGTGTACAAGACCAAAAAATGCAAGAATCCAAAGATGATCCGGACTCACACTACCTGCCAAGTTGGATAATATCAAAGCAACTATAGCAATGAAATTAAGTACCAAAACCAATTTCTCAGGTATACGCGTACGAATATTGTAAATGTTGTTCTTGATTTTCTGTTTCACAATCAGTTTTTTGGATTCTGGTTACTCGAGCGAAACAAAAGTTCTTTTTCTTCTTTTGTCAGACTTGAATAACCGGACTTTGAAATCTTCTCCAGTATTTTATCGATCTTTTCCTGTCGTTGTTTTTTGTTGAGGTTATAATCATCATCGCTGATGGGACGGTCGTTGTGATAAACTTTAAATTTAGGTTTTCTTTTAAAGGTGAAGATTTGATGTAGCTGGCGTGAAAAGTCACCCAGTATGCCTTTCTTGTTCTGGGGTTTTATATAAACCAACGTATAAATAACACCCCATGCTACACCACCAAGATGTGAAATATTGCCTCCCGGGTTGGATTTGCTGATGAGAATAAAGTCGAGAATGACCATGAAGATAGCCATGTGTTTCAACTTTATTTTGCCAATAAACATCAGATTTAAAGGATAGTTTGGCATCAGTGTAGCTATGGCTGCCATTATCGCCATGAGTGAAGCCGATGCTCCCTTGATTGTTGCAACTTGGATATCAGGGGCAAAGACAGGAAAAAAATTGTAAGCCAGCATAAAAGATAATCCACCTGCTATGCCTCCAAGCAAATAAACCCAGAGCAATTGACGACCAGAGAGATAATCTAAGAATATTTGTCCAAACCAAAATAGCCATAACATATTAAAAAGGATATGGAAAAATTCGACATGGAGAAACATGTAGGATACGATGGACCAAGGCTGAGTGACAAAAGATTGAAATGAAGCCGGTAGAGAAAGGAAATAAACCAACCCATCAAATATGTAAGATTGACCGGCTAACCAGAGGATGACATAGACAATAGAAACACCAAGCCATATCAGGGAGTTGATGGCAATTAAAATGGCTAATACTGGATATTGCTTGCGAAAGCCATTCCATCTGTCTGCCAGGGTGAGCTGTGAATATTGATTACCTCCAAAGGTCATTTTTTCTGCGATTTTGATGTTTCCAAATCAGGATTAATATAAGACCAAAAAACATGCCACCAAGATGGGCATAATGAGCAACACCTTCATTTTTATTGAAGACACCGGAATATAATTCGACGAGGCCGTATGCAATGACAAACCATTTTGCCTTGATGGGGATAAAGAAATAAAGATAAATGAGCATGTTGGGAAAGAGCATTCCAAATGCAAGCAGGATACCAAATACTGCACCGGAAGCGCCAATTACTACAGGTGCATTTAATAATGCAGTGCGATAGTGTTGCATGGTTTCAACACCTATCTGCGTCCCACTGTAATCGTTTGCAGTTAATGAACTGACTATCTGTGACAATTTTTCATTGGTCAGACCTCCAATTGGTTCAAAATTTGGGATGGCGTTGAAGGTGTCGATAGTGGGATGAGCAATAAATGCATTGATTGTATCAAGGGCCGGTGAGAACTGAAAATACCAGATGGCATAATGAAAGACGGCAGCTCCGATTCCGGTAAAAATATAATAAAAAAGAAACTTTTTGGGTCCCCAAACATTTTCGAGCAGATAACCAAACATCCATAATGCAAACATATTGTAGACAAGATGCCATATATTCTTCGGGTCATGCATGAACATATAGGTGATGAACTGCCATGGACGGAAACTCTCAGAGCCCCAATAATGCAATCCAAAATAATCTTCGAGTTGAATATGAAAGGTATTACCCAGTGCAAAAGTTGCCAGATAAAAAATCCCGTTTAATATCAACAGGTTTTTTACCACTGGTGGAAGAATATTAAATCCCTGAGGACTGTATTGTGATTGATTCATATCTTGATTTACGATGTTTATTTAAACTGTTCTGATAATTCAGAAATGCTAATGATGGAAAGTGTGGGTCTTCCTGATGGAGATTTATCCGGTAAGGCACATGCAAACAATTCATCTATCATCACTTGCATTTCTTCAATCTGAAGTTTCTTTCCAGGAGGAATTGCCATATTGCGTGCCATTGCACGGAGCAACCCGGATCGACGGTCGGATCTGAAATCGAGCATGTTGGATTTATACGATTCCAATATCCCTTCGAGAAGGTGAATTGGGTCTTCGTTGGACATTTCAGCGGGCAATCCTGATATCTCATAACAATGTGTTGTTTTTTCCTTCAGATCGAAACCCAATAGGTACAGTTCACCTTCAAGTTCACGAATGAGTTCAGCATCAGGAGGTAAAAAATTGACAATTGTAGGAAACAGGAGTTGTTGAGAAGCACCACGGTGATTTTCAATCGTATCCATCATGCGTTCAAAGAGAATCCTTTCGTGAGCAAGGTGTTGATCTATGACCATGAGTCCTGATTTTACAGGAGCGACAATATACCGGCAGTGTAACTGAAAAATATTTTGGATATCAGCCTGTAAGGGTTCGTTATCGGTTTCAGATTCAAGAATTTGCTGTTGTCCTTCGGATTCAAGATTGATCACCTGTTCATCATTTAATTCGGAAACGAAAGAATAGGGGAGTTTGCCTGAAAAACGGTTTGAGTTATCAGGTGTAGATTGAATTGAAGGATTAAATGGATTATAATCTGGTTTCAATGTTATCTTAGGCTGAATGATTTGCCTGTTATTGGGGAAATAAGGGATCTCAAAAGGCTGTTCGTTTTCAAAATCTAACTTTGGTGAGAGGGTAAACTTTCCAATACATTGACGGATAGTGGATTTCAGGATAGAATAGATGTGTTTGCTGTCCAGGAAATTTACTTCAGTCTTGGTGGGATGAATGTTGATGTCGATATTTGCCGGGTTCACTTCAAGGTTGAGGAAGTATCCGGGATAGGAACCATCGGAAATGATTTCCTGAAAAGCATCGTCGATGGCATGGTTGAAATGAGGATGTTTGATGAACCGCTTATTGACAAAGAGAAACTGTTCGCCTCTGACTTTCTTGGAAAACTCGGGCTTGACAACAAAACCGGTAATGTTGACTAATCCTGATTCCTGTTCGACCGGAAGGAGTCTTTCATTGAACACAGTCCCAAAAAGGTTGACAATGCGTTGTTTAAGACTGGAATGAGGAAGCTGATAGACGGGTTTTCCGTTGTTGAACAATGAAAAAGCAATGCCTGGATTTACAAGCGCAACACGGTTAAACTCATCCAGAATCTTTGAAAATTCTATGGTGTTGGATTTAAGAAAGTTGCGACGTGCAGGGATATTGTAAAATAAATTCTTGACTGTGATGCTGGTTCCGTTTTCGCCGGCACACGGTTCCTGGCTTTTAAATTGTGCACCTTCTATCAAAATAAGTGTACCAAGCTCATCTTCAATTCGTTTTGATTTCAGCTCAACCTGAGCAACAGAGGCTATTGAGGCCAGTGCTTCACCTCGAAATCCCAGAGTCTGGATGGTAAATAAGTCGTTTGTATCCCTGATCTTTGATGTTGCATGTCGTTCAAAACTCATCCTCGCATCTGAAACCGACATACCACATCCATTGTCTATCACTTGCAATGATGTTCGTCCGGCATCTTTGACAATAAGCTGAATGGCAGAAGCTCCCGAATCGATGGCATTTTCGAGCAGTTCTTTTACCGCTGAAGCCGGTCGTTGCACAACTTCTCCGGCTGCAATTTGATTTGCTACGGATTCAGGAAGTAAATGAATTATATCTGACATGAAATTATTATTCTGTTGTGACGTTAGTTTTAAAAATAGTGAATTCTTCTTTTTTATAGGTTCAATTTATCATTCAAACAGTCCTTCGACATCATAATAAACAAATGTTTTGTGTGAACGTTCAACAGTTTTCGTTAAACAATTCAACAACAAAATTACCTATTTAATTTATACTCCCCAATCATTCCCTCACTTTCGATGCGGTTAATTAATTGATCGGGATGGTACCAAAGGATATCACTGTCTTTTCTGAACCATGTGAGTTGTCGTTTGGCATATTGACGGGTATTGTTTTTAATTTTCAATACGGCATCTTCCAAAGAAATTTCCTCATCCAGAAATGAAAATAATTCTTTGTATCCAACAGTATTTAAAGCATTTAAATTTCTATAATTGCTTAAAGAACGCACTTCATCCAACTGACCTTCCAGCATCATCTGATCAACTCTTGTCTCAATCCTAAGATTCATCTCCGGCTTTTCTCTTTCGATACCTATTTTGACAATGTTAAAATCTCTTTCTTTTTTAGTCTTCTTTCTAAAGTAAGAATAAGGTTTTCCCGTCTGGATACACACTTCAAGCGCGCGTTGAAGACGTACCGGGTTTTTGATATCAACCTCACTGTAATAGTCTGGGTCCAGACTATGGAGTTGTTGCTGCAAGGCTTCAATGCCTTTTTCTTTTAAAAGCTCATTCAGTTGGTTTCGAATGACGGGATCCGAATCAGGCATATCGTCGATACCATTGCAGACTGCGTTGACATAAAGCCCCGAACCTCCAATCATTACCAGATTGGGATTTTTTGAAAATAGTTCTGGAAGTAATGCCATGACATCGCTCTCGTACTGAGAAATATTGTAATCCTCGGTGACTGATTTATTGGCAATGAAATAATGTTTTACCAGACTGAGTTCGGCTTCAGTTGGAACGGCTGTACCAATCTTCATCTCACGATAAAACTGACGGCTGTCGGCAGAAAGGATTGGACAATTTAAGTATTGGGCTAAATGAATACCCACGGCTGTTTTGCCAACGGCCGTGGGTCCCACTAGAACAAATAGCGTATGTGGTTTAGGATTTAAATTATTCAAATATAGATTTATATGTTTAACGAGTTACCATTTTGTGTCATTGTTAAATCCAAGTGAAGCTAAATCATCATCGATAATTTCACTGGGTTCCTCTTCGTCTTCGTATTCGGCAAGTAGTTCCTCGTCATCTTCATCAGGTAAAGGAACTGCCTGATCTGTCGGGCGGAAGGGTAGAATAAGTTCGCCTTCTTTCTTCACACATCTTGGATATTCAACATCCGATTTGGCATCAAAGATCTTGAATAGTTCTATAAAGAATACCGTTGGATTCAAAAAGTCATATTCAAGTAAAATACGTTGTGCAGGGTCTTCGATGAAGTCTTTAATTTTCGCTGTTTCCATAATAAATGTTGGAAGCTTTTTTACAGGTTTGCGAAACTCATCATCGTCATCATCGTTAATCGTATCTGCTATCGTTTCATCCTGCATGTCAAGAAGTGTGATTTCTTTTCTTTTGCGCCATTTGGAGTCGCAAATGAAAAATGAGGCCAATTCATTTCCTCGTAGTGTCACAGTTTGCCGGATAATGTTATAAAACTCCGAAAAGGTTTGATTTGACCTGATTTCGTAGTCACGGACGAAATCGTCCTGATCTTCAACAATCATCCTGAATTTGTAAGTATGCATATTCCTTCAGTTTTTTAGAGTCTGAATTTGACGTTTAAATTAGTGTTTTATTATTAAATAATCAATTTTTCTTTCATCATTTATTGGACTGATTCCCAGTTTTTTTCCTTCCTGAATCATTAAATCGTACGCTGCATTGTACTCATTTGGTATAATTCCATCCAGAATGGCTTCACGTATGGCTGTTTTTATCAAGCCTACCTGCCGCGAAGGGTTGAGTCCAAAGATCTCCATTATCTCTTCACCACTGATAGGTGGCTGCCAGCTCCGGATGCGATCCTTCTCTTCAATTTCTTTGAGTTTTGTACGGACCAGTTCAAAGTTCTGTACATATTTTTTGACCTTGGTTGAGTTCATTGAGGTGATATCGGCCTCACATAACATCATGAGACTGTCGATATCATCGTTGGCATCAAAAAGCAGTCGTCGGATGGCTGAATCAGTAATCCCTTCATCGCTCAGGACAATGGGTCGCAAGTGAAGGAGTACCAGTTTCTGAACGATCTTCATCTTGTCATTCAGCGGAAGCCGGAAGTGTTGAAAGATACGAGGTACAAGTTTGGCGCCCCTTACTTCGTGTCCATGAAATGTCCATCCCAGTTTATCATCATACCTTTTGGTCAAAGGTTTGGCAATATCATGAAGCAATGCAGCCCACCTTAACCAGAGGTCATCGGTTTTCTTTGCCAGGTTATCGACTACCTGCAAGGTGTGGTAAAAATTGTCTTTATGTCCTTTCCCGTCAATGGTATCCACCCCTTTCAAGGCAACCAGTTCAGGGAAGATGAGTGTGAGTAGTCCTGACTTCTCCAATAATTTTAACCCGACGGATGGTTTTGGTGAAAGCATGATTTTATTCAGTTCTTCAGCAATCCGTTCTTTTGAGATGATATTTATCCTAGCTGCATTCCTTATAATTGCTTCAAAAGTCTCGTCTTCAATAATAAACCTCAGTTGTGAGGCAAATCGTATGGCACGCATCATCCGCAAAGGGTCATCCGAAAAGGTAATGTCAGGGTCAAGGGGTGTCTTGATCAATTCATCCTCAAGATGCTTCAGGCCGCCAAAGGGATCGATCAGTACACCAAAGTCGGCTTTATTTAAACTGATGGCCATGGCGTTGATGGTGAAGTCACGCCGGTTCTGGTCGTCCTCCATGCTTCCGGTTTCGACAATGGGTTTGCGTGAATCAAGGCGATAACTCTCTTTACGAGCTCCGACAAACTCAACCTGCCACTTGCCATAGTGAAGCATGGCTGTTCCAAAATTGCGAAAGACACTGACGTGCGTACCCTTACCAATTTTTTGTCCCACACACTCTGCGAGTTCAATTCCGCTCCCTAACGTCACAATATCAATATCAGTGGATGGTCGCCTCAGGAACAAGTCACGAACAAATCCACCAATCACATAGGCCTTGAGGTTTGATTCTTCGGCAGCCTGCGATATGATTGAAAATATAGGGTGTTTTAGATAGTCTTTCAAATATGCTTTATTTGGAATTGCAAAATTACAAAAAAAGGTTTGAAGCCGGAAAAGGTAAAAAAAGAGTAAAGAAAATTTATGAAAAGTAAAGGCGATCAGAAGATCGCCCTTACTATAAAGTTTTGAATATTAACTTATTCTTCTCAACAATCTTAATTTACACGTAGTTTCGTACCCAGCTTCAGTAGCTTTGATTTCTTAATTCCATTTAACCGACATAATTCAGCTGTGGTGATTCCATTTTTTGATGCAATAGAAGACAGATTATCACCGGAATGGATGACATAATATTTTACTTTACCAGTAGCGACTTTAACTGTAGTGGCTTTCTGGGATTTGGTTTTTGCAGTCTTTTTACCACCTTTTCCAATTTTGATTCTCTTTCTGTTGTCAATTTTTGATTTACCGGATTTCTTGAAAGTATCGTGAGAGATAAACAGTGTGTCACAAAGTAAAGTATGGTTTGGGATATCCAATATGCGTTGTGGATCGAAAGGTTCACCCTGGAAACGTGTCTCAAAATGAAGATGGTCGGTCGTGGCGCGACCGGTACGACCTCCAAGGCCTATCAAATCGCCTGCTCTGACCAGTTCGTTCACATGAACACAAATCTTGGCAAGATGTCCGTAAAGCGTCTCTAGTCCATTGTAGTGCCTGACGACGACTGCATTTCCGTATCCGCCATATTTACGGGCCATACGAACGACACCATCAAAAGCACAAGAAACAGAATCAAGATGATTTAATTTGATATCGACTCCGGTATGTATACGACGACCCCTAAAACCAAATGGGGACAGCAATTTACCCTTATAAGGAAAAACAAAAGGGTTTTCATTAGGACTATTTAAGACAATAGTGGTAGAATCGGCAAGTTGGTTGATATCAGTGCGTCCGGATCTTACATTTAAGGTATCCCATTTATCTTTTTTAAGAAGTTCGGCAGGCATGAAAATGAAGTCACCCGAGAAGTATTTTGTCTTAGAAGTATCGTCGTGGCGACGGGGTTCAAGATTTAATTTCTTAATAAAATTGGAAGTATCAATTACAACAGTCTGAGCATTACATACATGACCAAAGCCTGCAGTGATGAGTAAAATTGCAATAATTCTTTTGGTATATGTTCCGGTCATGCTCATTCGCTTAATTCCTCTTGCCTTTGTGCGTTTTATAAAAAGCAAAAATTGCCTTTTGTTAGAAAACAAATATAGAGTAATCCCCCAAGTATCAAAGAATTTCTGAGGACAAATTAAGATTTTTTAACACAAGTATCTAGTAATTGAGGTTGATGTACCAAAATCAAAGGTTCAGATAGGACTTAAAATCATTTGAATAGAAATAGACATACGGGTATTTCCCATTCAAAGAGAGGGAAATCGTACAATTTAAGCAATTAAGTTCTGTTTTATGGCTACTATCTTTTCAGGTTCAAAGGCTTGATATACGGTTTGAAACTTAAGAGCGATTTCCTGATTACAAAGATTTCCGATACTTCCTTCGTGGGTGTGATGAATTTCCATCTGAGGATTGAAAGTGCCTTCAGCGATCTGTTTACCAATCAATTTGTAGGCATCACGAAATGGAACACCCTGTAGAACAGCTTTGTTGACAGCTTCTACGCTAAAGAGAAACTTATATTTAGGATCGGAGAGAATGTCTTTTTTGACTTCCACTTTTTTAATCATGAAAGTTGCAATGTATAAAATGGTTTGAATTTCTGCAAAAGCAGGGATGAACGACTCCTTGATCATCTGCATATCGCGAAAATAGCCAGATGGAAGATTGGTCATAATGTTGCCGATTTCAACAGAGAGACTTTGTAAACGATTACATCTTGCCCGTAAGAGTTCGAATACATCGGGATTCTTTTTATGCGGCATGATACTGGAACCGGTCGTCAACTCATCAGGAAGAGTGATGAAACCAAAGTTCTGGCTCATATAAAGACAAAGATCTGTTGCCATCCTCCCAATTGTGGATGCAAGGTTTGAAAGAGCATAAGCCGTGATCTTTTCCACTTTTCCGCGTCCCATCTGTGCATAGACTACATTGTAATTCAAATCGTCGAACCCGAGTAACTTTGTTGTCAAGGTTCTATTGAGGGGGAAGGAAGATCCATATCCGGCAGCAGAACCAAGTGGATTCTGGTTGTTGATGCGATAGGCGCTTAAAAGAAGTTGTAAATCGTCGGAAAGGGCTTCGGCGTAGGCGCCAAACCATAAACCGAATGAAGAAGGCATGGCTACCTGCAGATGGGTGTATCCGGGAAGGAGTACTTCTTTATAGGTTTCACTTTGTGATTGTAAAGCTGTAAATAAAAGCTGGACAGAAGAAACCACATCAAGAATGTTGTCTCTGGTAAACAGTCGTAAATCGACAAGTACCTGATCGTTGCGTGAACGACCACTGTGAACTTTTTTACCGGATTCGCCAAGGCGTTGGGTTAAAAGAAATTCAACCTGAGAATGGACATCTTCGACACCGGGTTCGATGGTAAATGTGCCGTCCAGCACTGATTGATAAATGATAGAAAGTTCTTTTCTAAGAGTGATAAGTTCATCGGCTTCAAGCAATCCGACACTCTCGAGCATGATAATATGAGCTATGGTTCCAAGTACATCGGATTCCGCCAGATAGATATCCAACTCTCTGTCACGGCCAACAGTGTAAGCTTCAATGATTTCGTTTACCGGTGTTCCTTTTTCCCAGAGTTTCATAAAAATTCAGTTGTTATTTCATTCAAAAATAAGATTTAATCACAGAAGATAGACTACAGGATTAAACAATATCTCTAAGAGTATTAGTTTTTGTAAAATAGTAATGTATTGTTCAATGCCTTGTTTGATCTCGGCAGGGTAGATGAACTCGTTGGCAGTATGTGAACGTGCGGAGTCACCCGGCCCCATCTTGACTGAGGTAAACGGAATCACAGCTTGGTCAGAGGTAGTGGGTGATCCGTAACAATGAATTTTCATTTCACGGGCTATGATAACCAGTGGATGATTTTCAGGAATAAACGATGAGTTTAAACGAAGAGACCGTGCAATAACTTCACATTCAACATGTTGTTTGATGATCTCGAGTGCCTCATGATTAAGGTAGTGTTCGTTGGTGCGTACATCGACAACAAATTCGCAGACATCGGGAACCATGTTGTGTTGATAGCCGGCCTTGATTTGGGTCACACTCATTTTAACCGGTCCAAGTACTTCAGAGGTCTTTTCAAAACTGAAGTTGCGAAACCATTCAATGTCTTTCAAAGCCTTATAGATGGCATTGACACCTTCTTCGCGAGCAGCATGTCCGGGCTTGCCGATAGCTTTACAATCCAGAACCATGAGTCCTTTCTCTGCAACAGCAAGTTCCATTTTTGTTGGTTCTCCAATGATGGCAAGGCTTACAGGACCTATCTTATCCAATATAGACTCAATGCCGTTTGCCCCTGAGTTTTCTTCTTCAGCAGTTGCAGCAAAGATCAGGTTATAGGGGATTTTATCCGTTTGACAGAAAAACAAGAAGGTTGCCATGAGGGAAACCAGTGGTCCTCCGGCATCGTTACTTCCCAATCCCATCAGTTTTCCATCTAAAAATGTAGGGACAAAAGGATCTACAGTCCAGGCTTGTGAAGGTTTAACGGTGTCATGATGCGAATTTAGCAGAAGGGTAGGACGGTCAGGGTTATAATCGGGATGGACAACCCATACGTTATTGAGGTGACGATTGACCTTTAGCCCTTTGACTTCGAGGAAACCTTCAATGCAGTCTGCTGTCCGGCTTTCATCTTTACTGAAAGATGGAATGGAAATCAGATCCTTCAATAAATTAATAGCATCATTATAAAGTTGTTCGATCATAGCAAGAGATGTGTTCCTTTTGAAATATCAAAGGTCCCGGCATTGGTAATGATGACCTCGCTTACACCCATTGCAAGTGCCTGGAAACTGTTGTCCAGTTTTGGTATCATCCCTGAATGTATAGAGCCGGTCTTTTTGAATTCATTGTACTTATTAAGGTTTAACGTGTGGATCACCGAATGGTCATCATCGGGGTTGGACAATACACCTGCTTTTTCAAAACAAAAAACCAACGAGACATCATAAATTTCAGCAAGCGAGGTAGCTATAGAAGATGCAATAGTATCAGCATTGGTATTCAGTAATTGTCCGTTGTTGTCATGGGTTATGGGTGCAATGACGGGAATGAAATCTGCCTGAAGAAGCACATTAAAAGCAAAAGTATTCACTTCAGTGACATCACCCACTAATCCGTAATCAATCTCACCGACAGGACGTTTGACAGCGGAAATAAGATTCATATCAACACCTGTGAGACCAAGTGCATTACATTTTTTAGCTTGTAAGGCAGCTACAGTGTTCTTGTTGATGAGTCCACCATAAACCATGGTCACAACTTTGATGGTTTCAGTATCGGTTATCCGGCGTCCTTCAACCATTTTAGTTTCAATACCCAACTGTTTAGAGAGTTGTGTAGCCGCCCGACCACCTCCGTGAACAAGAATCTTTTTACCCTGAATAGCTGTGAAGTGGTTTAAAAAATCATCGAGTGTATCAGGATCTTCCAGAACAGCGCCTCCTACTTTAACAACTATCAGTTTCTCCATGTCGGGTTAGATATTTTCCAGTACTACCTTAAGGGCTGAAATCAGTCGATCCACTTCTTTTTTTGTGATACAGAGTGGTGGTAACAAGCGGATTGTATTCTTTCCGCTGTATCCGGTAAATATGCCTTGTTCAAACAATAGCTTTTTCCTTATTTCGGCTACAGGAAAGTCGAATTCGAGTCCAACGATAAGACCCAACCCTCTGATCTCATTTATTCCTTTTAATACGGCAGCTTCTTTCATCAAGTAATCGCCAACCAGGGCTGCGTTGACGATCAGGTCTTCTTCTTCGATGACCTGAAGTACAGACATGGCAGCAGCACAAGCCAGATGGTTTCCCCCAAAAGTTGTTCCCAACATACCATATGATGCCTTGAATGAAGGACTTATCAATACTCCTGCAATGGGAAACCCATTCCCCATTCCTTTGGCAACAGTGATGATATCGGGACGGATTCCGGCAAACTGATGGGCAAAAAACTTTCCACTACGTCCATAACCTGACTGTATTTCATCAAGAATTAAAAATGTTCCGTGTTGTTTTGTCAGGGTTTCCAATGCTCTTAGAAATTCCACATCAGGAACATTGATTCCTCCAACACCCTGAATGCCTTCTATGATGACGGCACAGACATCACCTTTTCTGATAGCATCTGTTGCTGCATTTATATCGTTCCAGGGCAGGAACTGAATTTCATGGTTAGAATTGAAAGGGGAAACGATAGTTGGATTGTCGGTAGTGGCTACCGCACCTGAAGTACGACCATGAAAAGAATGACTAAATGCGATTACTTTACTTCTTTTGTTTGTAAATGAAGCAACTTTCAATGCATTCTCATTGGCTTCGGCTCCGGAGTTACAGAAGAAAAGACTATAATCTTCATATCCTGACAGTTTGCCAAGTTTTTCTGCTACATCTACCTGTAACTGATTCTTTACTGAGTTGCTGTAGAAACCAATTTTATTGAGTTGGTCTGTGATTGTCTTTACATAATGAGGATGCGTATGGCCAATTGAGATTACGGCATGACCTCCGTAGAAATCGAGATATTCTTTTCCATCTTTATCCCATAGCGTGGTGAGGTGAGCCTTGACAGGCTCAATATCGTAAAGTGGGTAAACGTCAAAGAGATTCATTTTGTATATTTTTTGATCTGATCGTTTTAACTTTGTTTACTTATGTATTTAATGCCTTCGAAAAAACATCAGAAAGCAATAGATTTCAAAGCCAGTCCTGCTTCCTGATGAAACCCAAACAACAGATTCATGTTTTGGACCGCCTGTCCGGATGCTCCCTTTATCAGGTTATCGATGATGCTGATTATGTAAAGTTTATCTTCAAACTTCTCAAGATAAAGAATACATTTATTCGTATTGACAACCTGTTTCAGATCGGGCATTTTATCGCTGATATGGACAAATGGATGATCCTGATAATATGCTCTGAAGAGGTTTTTGACATTTGTAATGTCCAAAGTGCATATTGTATACATGCTGGCCAATATTCCTCGGCTGAAATTACCACGTACAGGAATAAGGTTCAGCTCTTTATCGAAACCTGGTTGCAGTTTCTTTACCGACATCCTGATTTCTTTCAGATGTTGATGTTGGAAAGGTTTGTATACAGAAATATTATTGTTTCTCCAGCTGATATGGCTGTGATATGAATATCGTTGGTGAGTAATCCTGCTTTGGCCAGTGGTAACAATGCCAGTTCGATTGTTGTTGCAAAACATCCCGGATTAGCTATTCTCTTTGCAGTAAGGATTTTTTCTTTTTGTAATTCCGGCAATCCATATACAAAGCCATTGTTCTCAGGTCTGAAATCCTGACTGAGATCGATGATTTTCAAGGATTCGGGAAGGATATTGTTTTCCAGAAAAATAACTGATTGTCCATGACCCTTACACAGGAAAAGAACATCGGAATCATTAAAATCAATATCGTTAAAAACTAAATCCGTTTCTCCCAGTAAATCGCTGTGAATATTGGTGATAGGTTTTCCGGCATTGCTTTCGCTGTGAATATATTTTACCTCAGCCAATGGATGATGAAGCAATAAACGCATCAATTCGCCCGCTGTGTATCCGGCTCCACCTTCGATGGCTACTTTTATTTTGTTCATAACAGGTTTCATCTTTAAAAATGCAGGGAATAGTAGCCTTGGCTAATTACAAGGAGCTTTCAAATAACATGACTGAACTGACTCTATCATATTTGCTCCAGATCTTCACTCTCAACCCTAACGAACCACACTTACTTATTCCCTCACATTTTTAATATTATGTTGATTTATGTGAATTTTTTTCTTTGACTGATTGATGAATCTTTAACTGGTTTCCCAATATTGTAGTGAAACCTTTTACATCGTCACCGCTCCAGCCACCGCTCATTTCTCCGTAAAGTCCTGATCCGGCATTCATTAAATCATAGTCACTTTCAATTCCTTCGACATTGAAACGATAGGGCATGAGCTTTACAAATACTTTACCCTTAACATTTTCCTGGGTGTCAATGAGGAATTTCTCAATATTACGCATGACGGGATCCAGATATTGTCCTTCGTGCAATAACATACCATACCAATTAGAAAGTTGTTCTTTCCAGTATTGTTGCCACTTGGTCAGTACGTGTTTTTCAAGTGTATGGTGTGCCTTTATGATAATCATGGGCGCAGGTGCTTCAAATCCAACCCGTCCTTTGATACCAATGATGGTATCACCAACATGCATATCTCGACCGATGGCATAAGCGGAAGAGATCTTATCGACTTCTCGAATGGCATCAACTGGATTCACAAAATGTTGTCCATTCACTTCAATCACTTCTCCATTAACAAAACCAAGCGTTATTATTTCTTCGCCTTCTTTTGAAAGGTGCGTAGGATAAGCATTTTCGGGCAGTGACAAATTGGAAGTCAAGGTCTCTTTTCCACCTACACTGGTTCCCCAAAGTCCTTTGTTGATAGAATAGGCCATCTTGGTCCAGTCGGCCTCTACACCTCGTTCTTTGAGATAGGCAATTTCAGCATCACGTGAAAGACTCAAATCCCTGATGGGTGTAATGATTTCAATTTCAGGAACCATGATACTAAAAATAAGATCAAATCTCACCTGATCATTACCTGCACCGGTGCTTCCATGTGCTATATATTTTGCTCCGATACTTTTAGCATATTTAGCGATGGCTAAAGCCTGCACAGTACGTTCTGAACTTACAGAAAGTGGATAGGTTCCATTTTTAAGAATATTGCCAAAGACCATAAAACGGATATAGTCATTGTAATATTCATTCTCAATATCAAGGGTGATATGAGAAGAAACACCCAAACTATAAGCTCTGTCGCTGACCTGATCCAATTCTTCTTTTGTAAATCCACCTGTGTTTGCAATGGCAGAATAAACATCCAATCCTTTTTCTTCGGTAAGGTATTTGACACAAAAAGACGTATCCAGTCCACCACTAAAGGCTAAAACAACTTTTTCTTTCATTTTTTAGATTATTGTTCTTATGTATTTTGGAGTTG
>Ga0118677_10006210_pt2 | contig 16388 bp, 20 predicted proteins | sample AliMusrvi5mmetaG_FD_86154 | JGI IMG/M metagenome (GOLD analysis project Ga0118677, IMG submission 86154) | reverse complement strand
GTAAGTGACTGCACTTCCAGGAACTGATTTTGTGTTACCAAAACTTATTAAAGATGGAGGAGAGAGATATTTGGAAGGAGGAAAAATATTAGATAAAAAAACTATGAACACAGGATTTTAAAAAGGACTTGTCCAGGAGTGAAGTTCAACCTTTTTTTGTCAATGTAGCTTCATGAAGGAGGATACCGGTTGATGTAAGTTTTTCTCTAATGAACTGATAATCTAATGAAGAATCTATGTAGATGGAGATAGATTTCCTAATAGGAAAAATAATTAGCGTCAGATGACGCTAATTTTGGATTCTATGGAAGTAATTCATGATTCACTCCAAATCATTTTTCAGTAAATTCCTTCTCTAAGCTCCTATAGACGAGTTCTCTTAAAAGTTGAGCCATACACAGTCCTCTGGATTGCTGAAGCTCGACTAGTTTATCAAATGTAGATTGCATTACTCGTAATTTTAAAACCTTACTGTACGCCCACTCTCCCGAACCGTAACCGCCACGTCTAAGTTTCATTTTGCTCTCCTAATAATAGTAAATTTTTGTGGCCTATAATTTTTAGGTCCTATAAGAAAAACAAAATTGATGTAGCATTTTATTCAAGGAAGATTGTGATGACTGGTTGAATCTGAGAGGAATCTTCAAAATGATTGGAAAAAAATGTTTTTCTTATAGTGTGATAGCTGCGTACTAATCATTAAGTAAAATCCAAATTCGACAAACTGGTTCAGAACGTTATTCCAAGATAATTGTCTTCAACCATTAAAAAAGACCTTTGTCCGGTCTCTGCAACAAGATTTAAGTCACATTTTATTTCAGTACCTGTTCCTGAGAATCTATATCCTTTACAGGAAACACTAGATGAAATAACAGACAGAGACTGATAGAATAGATAAAAAGCCGGTTAATATCGAATCTGAGACACTTTCTAAGGAAGAAGGATGCCAGAGAAGCACTGGTTCCGATTAAGACACAAAAAAAGAAAAAATAAATAGCTCATAGAAAGTTGATTAGCTTTTACTCTTGAATTTCAAGGTGAAAAGAAATGCCAGCTTCAGTTGGAAGTTATATCATTGGCATCGTATGTTTCTGGACAGGTGAGATACTTCTCGTCATCTTCACAGGTGGAAGACATAAATTCTTGCCTTGGAACGAGACACCAGAGCCAGGAACTCGAGTACTATCTCCACAAGGAAGTGAATGGTTGGGACTTATCTTTTGGTTAGCTATTCTGGTAATTATTGTTTACTTGGTTAGTTCTTGAAGGAGCTATTGTAAAAACTGTTTGAAGCTTTTCTCTATTAATCAGATTATTTTGTAGTATATTATAGTATAAGCAGATATCGCCGATTTGTAACGGATTGCGGGCGATTAACAAATCCAGCTAAAGAGTTTAGAGACCGTAAATAAGCCGTCTCAGCTATAAGCTGGACGGTTTTTTTGTTTTTACAGACAGACCTGATTCTTCATCGTGGATTCTCATTAGGAGGCTCTTATGAATAAGCATCTAAGGAAGCTGATAGGTCATCAGAGACAAGAGAAAAAACTAAATTTTAGAGAACTAGCTCTACTTTGTGGCTTGAATCCTCAAAAATGGGCCAATAAAATTGTTACATTTGAGAGAGAAGGCGCAGGCACTGATGAAATGATAAGAAAATTAATTCAGGTTTTAGAAATAGACCTTGATGAAGTTCGACAGGCTAACAATAAAGACCTTGATGATTTGAACAAATGGCTGGATGAGCCTGTAGCAATGGAATTAATCTTGAAACCTGGCGCTGGAATCTACTTGGGAGCCCAAATCCCTGATGAAATTGATAATGAAGAAAAGGCCTGTGAATATGCCGCTTCAATGGCCAAGGAATATGAGTTTGAGTCTTGTTTAATACTGAATCGTAGAGAATCTATATGGTTTAAGAGAGATGGTAGTTTGAAGTTTGATAGAACAGATAAGACAGGAATATTAGCCACTCCGTATATGAGTGTAGGAGGTAAAGCATTTTATTTTGGTGTTAGTCTATAGCCAACAGAATTCTCCGACCTTTAGTGTCGTTCTTATATTTAAGGATTCATGCTATAGCAAAGTAGTCTGCCACCATCTCCAAGAGTCAAAATTGAGGGAATATTGTTAGGAAAGGATGATTAAAATGAAGAAATTGATTTGTGTTGTACCCATGCTGATAGCTACTCTATTCTGTGTTTCAGTCTGCATGGCTGACTCGGACATCCCAAACCTTGTTGGAAGCTGGACCACTAAGAGTGAGGCTGGGTTGTTATTAAAAGGAAAGGAACCAGGTTCCAAGACACATCATAAGGATGCCTTCAATACTCTTATCGCTGAAGCCGTAATAACTAAGCAACAAGGACGGATAATGCATGGTACCTTCAAGTCAGCTAAAGCTACTGAGGATTTTGTTGCTGCGATTGGACATGATAACAAGACCATATATTATGCAGATGAAGATGGTTTCCTGGAAGGTAAGCTAATCGACAAAGACACTATGGAGATTGTTTATCGTCACGTAACTCCTGCTGATACCGTGGTAGCTGTTGGGATATGGACCAGAAAGAAATAGTATTTCAGCAATCTACAATTGAAAACTGGCCACCAGCTTATAGCTCTGCTTATCTGTCTGAATAACGAAATTACCATCAAAAATAAAAGCCCTAGCAGTAAGTTTGCTAGGGCCACGAGCTCAACTCATAGTAGAGTTGTCTCAATTATTTTGAAAATAGCAACAACAGATAATCAAGTCAAACTGAAATTTCATTGACCTGTTCAAACCGCTAACCATCCATAACTATCTTTAATCAAACATCAAATAAGACATTCTCCCTGTGTTTATCCAGTCTTCGTGACACGATTTTATCCCTATTTTCTTTCGTCAACCCCTCGGTTAACAAAAATATGGTTAGTTGACACTGTTGAGATATCTCCTTGTTGACATAGTTGACATATCTGATTCAATGTAATACTATGTTGTCAACATTGATAATAAAGGGAAAGCAATGGAATCTACCATTGGGTACATCAGAGTTTCAACTTTAAACCAAGCTGAAGAAGGTGTTTCATTAGAAGCCCAACGTCGTAAAATAGAAGCTTATTGTGACCTTCATGACATGCGTTTAACAGAGGTAACTGAAGATGCAGGTATCTCTGGAAAGTCCGTCAGTGGTCGTCCTGGGATACAAATCGTCATTGATAGAGTCAAAGCTCGCAAAGTTGACAATGTTGTTGTCTACAAACTGGATAGATTAGCTCGTAATTTAAAGGAAGCCTGTGAGATTTCCGAATTGATGCAAAAGAAGGGAGTAGCGTTACACTCTATAACTGAAAAAATAGATACTGGTTCCGCCACTGGAAAACTTTTTTATCATATTCTTTCATCTATGAATCAATGGGAGAGAGAAGTTATCAGTGAACGAACTGTTACAGCTTTATCTCTAAAGAAATCCAAAGGTGAAAGGATAAGTAGATTTGCTCCATATGGTTACAAATTTAATGGTGACAATATTGTCATAGTTGATATAGAACAGGAAGTAATTCAAATAGTGAAAGAGATGACGGCTAAGGGCCATACAATCCATTTTATCATTAATTATCTAGCCCAAGAGGGTTATAATAACCGCAAGGGTAATAATTTTGGTATCAGTGAGATATGGAAGCTAAGAAAATCAGTCTAGCAGATGAACAGACTGACGATTCACCAGGAGACATGTCCTATCAAACGATACTGGACATTCTAACTGACTCAGATGGCCCACAAACCTGTAAACTATTATCAGAGTTGTCAACTATGGCAGGAATAGAAGATGAAAAAAATATCAAAAAATGATGAGACCATTACTAGGAAAGAATTTGAATCTGTAATCTCAAGCTTAAAAGATGAACTCATTGAGATGATACATACTAGGTCCGGTGGTTTCTCAATTGATGGAGACAAGGCTAGACCTCCAAAACCCAAGAGAACAGGACCACATGGAAAGAAGCTGGAAGGAATGAAGAATGATGTCCGATGTCGTATAGATTCTGAGCTATTTAAGATGCTATCTGCTGAGTGTGATTCAGATTTTTCAGGAAATATGTCAGCCGCTCTTGACTCTATTTTATGGAAGTACTTTGGTAAGCCGTTGTTGTCATTTCAGAAAGAGTCAGAGTCCTCGGAAGATTCAAGATGAGAATCTTATCCGAGAAAGAAATAAATCGGATTCTGATGAAGGGGCGAATGCTGTCATCTAAAGAAGTGACAAAGATTTTAGATGAGGTTCAGAAGAATCAACCAGACATTTACGCAACCATCTATGGAGAACCATCTGACGCTATAGCTGAAGAGAACGCTGACATGGCAAGATTGTACCTTGACCTATGCTTTGACACCATCTGGATTTACCGTGATGCGTTTGGTAAACCGCCTAAAGATTCTCCTAGAAAAAATATGGTCAAGAATTCTCTTGTACTACTTGATACTGAATTAAAAGCTTTTCTAAACGTTACAGAGATGGCTGAATCTTTTAGACTGAATCTTGAGAAGAGATTTTTCAACAGAATGGTGGAGTCTGGTTTTCAGATAGAAGTAATGAGGTATTTAGAAGATGAAGTAAAAAAATATGCATCGTTTAAACCAGAACGTGCCAGAGCAATTAACTTGACCTATTGTTTTCTATTTGTGTTTGTACGTCTGATGGATGACCTTTACTACAAGAAAAAATGATACCAGCTAGAATCATATCGAATGCATCTATAGCTCTTTTTCACTTTGCCGGAGTTACTCAATGATAAAAAAGAAAAAGAAGAAACATTCTGTAACAGACACTGAGGAGTTTAAGGAGCTAGTCAGAGAACTCAGGAAACAGGTTCCAGATAAAAAGAAACGTTAACAGGAAATACTGGATAAAATAATCTCAGAAAAGACTGCTAAAACAGATGAGAGGTGAGAAATGACTAAAAAGCCGTCTGAGGTTAAATCTGGCAAACTTTTTGATGGAGACAGATACATTACCGCTAAAGAATTGAATAAAGCTCTGGATGCGTTTAAGACGTTAATTCTGTCAGAGCAGAAAGGACAGACATTATCACCTTCAATGGAAGATGCTCCAAGACCGAGAATCTTTCATAAAAAGAAAGAAGGAAAAAGAGAGAAACTGGCTACCACCATTGATTCAGCTCTTTTTGAACTTGTAAAAGAGCGTCAGCAGCAAGGACAGCAGCTTTCTCATATCCTTGACTCAGCATTATGGAATTACTTCGGTAAGCCTAAGATGTCGTTTGAAGAAGAGTCTAAAGATTAGACAAAGGTAACTGAAATGCGTCAATCGCAAGCATGCCAGTCTGTAAGTTCATTAAAAGTTTCCAAAGTAGATGTCTCAGATAATTCCTTTGAATTTCTTCAGAGGAAGATGCTGATTTACATGTGGCGTCTACTGAATGCGAATTTTAATCTGAACAGGGATGCTTTTGATTTTTTCTACTGGCTGATAGGTTCTGACTTGTCCAATGATTATCTCAACACAATAAGAGAACTGGTACCAGAAAATAAAAGACCTCAAGATGATGACCTGGATGGCTCTATTGAAGAGTCATGGGACTTCGCCCAAGCATGTTTCGACATTATCAAGTTACTTTCTATAGAGTCCAGACACAAAGCTAGAATTGCAGCCAAACGACTACTGGAAGTACGTCTCAATGAGTTGGCTTATGATGAATCTACTGCCATTGAGGAGAACATAAGAGAATTTGAGAGGATGTTCAATCTTGATGATATTGAAACCGAGCTGTGCCTCTTCCTGTTCATACTGGCCAACTATAACGAGTTCTATAGTTTCTTTGAAACTCATCTGCAATGTAACCGTTACCAGGGTCGGAAATGGCTAGTTGCTATCCTAGACTGTGACCAAGGAACTTTAGTAAAGGCCCTTAACGGTAAACTCCATCAAATTGGAATCTTGGTCAAGGATAACGATAGAGGCTTTGAGTTAGAGCAACTATTCAAACAACAGTTGCAGGACCTGAATCCAGGAGAGTTTAGGAACCAGTTCACAAAATTGGTTAGATGCGAGTCTATACCTCTTGAATCCCACACGATAGACAGAGCAATCACCAGAAGCATTTTAAACAAGCTTTCCTATAAACCAGAGTCATCAACACATCTCCTGTTGTATGGACCACCAGGAACCGGGAAAACAAGCTATGCTTACGGCATTGCCAAGAAACTTGGTTTAACCGCTTATCAGCTTGATGTTCAGGGAAAAGAAAGCCCATCTTCCCGTAGAGCTGCTATTACAGCTTCTGTGAACATGATAAGTGAGACTGACAATGCGTTACTAATAGCTGATGATTTTGATTCTATACTGAATACCAAGAACTCCTGGTCTTTGTCTGGAGAGACTCCAGATAAGCCTTGGATTCATGACATACTGGAAAAACCTGGCATCAGGATGATTTGGACTGTCAATTCAGTAGAGAATATTGAAGAGTCGGTTGCCAGGAGATTCTGTTTTAGTCTAGGTTTTAAGCCATTCAATAGACGACAACGTATCCAACTCTGGCAGAATATCATCAAGAAATACCAGTTACAGCCTCTCTTGAAAGACTCTGAGATTGAATACCTGTCCAACAGATTTGAAGTAAGTGCAGGTGTTATTGACCAAGCAATACGTAAGGTAGCTGAAGCAAAGAATCATTGTAATGAGGATTTAAAGGAATCTGTCATCCTAACTCTGGAATCACATGTTCGTCTTTGTAGAGGTGGTAATAGTCGAAGGAATAGTAACTTTAATCATGAAGATTTCACTCTGGATGGACTGAATCTTTTAGAAACCAATCAGTATGTCCTGTTGGAAGAGCTTACTCTGTTCAACGAATTCTCCAAGAAACCAAATCCACATGCTCCTGTTTCCATGTCCTTGTTGTTCTATGGACCTCCAGGCTCTGGTAAGAGTGAACTATCCAGGTACATAGCAATTCATCTTGATAGAGAAATTGTTGTGAAGAGAGCCAGTGACGTTTTTTCAAAATTTGTTGGCGAGACTGAACAAAACATTAGAAATGCTTATGAAGAGGCTCAGTCAAAGGAAGCTGTGTTGATATTTGATGAAGCTGATTCACTTATATTCAATAGAGACCGTGCTAATCACTCCTGGGAGTTAAGTTTTACAAATGAGTTCCTGACATGGATGGAATCTTTCGAAGGCATCCAGATATTTACTACTAACAGGCTGAAGGACCTAGACTATGCAAGTTTAAGGAGATTTAATCATAAAGTAGAGTTTGGATACTTGAAGAGTGACGGAAATCTAATTTTCTATGAAAAATTGTTAGCTCCCTTGGTCAACAAATCTATTGATGTCTCTTCAGTCCAGTCTCTTAAAAGTCTTTCAGGTCTTACTCCAGGAGACTTCAAGACAGTCAGGGACAGGTTCGCTTTCAGGAAAAATATTACTCACAAAGACTTAGTGATGGCGTTAGCTGATGAATCAAGACTCAAAGCAAGTCATGCTGGTTACAAGACCATAGGATTTGTATCCTGAAAGAGTCTCATGAAATGTCGATGATTGCGGACCTTCATGCTAAACGAAAGCCACTATGAGTCCAAATAATTCAAATAGTGAATGGACACAAAAAGACGGAACACTTAGCGATAAGACCGCATTTAAAGAATTTGGATTGACTACGGATGATATTATAGATGCGATTAATGCTGGTAAACTACAGTTTCGAGAAGGAAGTATTTATGGTAGTCCATATCTAAGGTTATTAAGGTCTGAAGTTGAAAAATTAGCTGAGGAGAAATTTGGGAGAGATATATTATTAAAAAAGAAAGCTAAAACAGAATTGAAAAGGATTGACAAAGAATTAAGCGAACTCAAGTTGAAGATTGATGAGTTGGAACAGAGAAAGATGAGCTTGGAGTTACTAATCAAATCATAGGTTACTGAACCAGAAGTAAAAAACCGGATTCTCTGCCATCTAATGAATAATTAAAGCATCTAATACATCTAGTGGAAAAAGGAATGACCAGCCTGATTTATATTATCAAGCACATCCTCCCATGGCCCATGTACCCCCTTGGAGCCACGCTACTATTCCTGCTGATAGCCTTCATCCTTCGGTTCAAGGGCCCAAAAAGACTGGGAACAGTCTTTGTCTACCTAGCTGGAATAATACTGTTTGTTTTTTCTCTGAGTTGGCCGGGGTTGGTTCTGTTGAATCGCCTTCAGTCAGAGGCGGGTACTTACGCCAACCCTGTACAGCTCAAAGAAGCTGGTGTAAAATACATTGTAGTCCTGAGTGGTGAACCAATTCTGAATCGTCCAAGTGTAGCGGACCGATGGGGGCAAGGAATTTTTAGACTCATGGAAGGAATCCGTCTGTGGCGTGAAATTCCAAACGCAAGTTTAGTGCTATCGGGCTCTGGTTACAGTTCGGCGGATGCTATGGCTGAATTGCCCTTGCAACTTGGTGTCCCGAAGGATGCGATGATAGTAAAGACGGGAGTTTGGGACACTGTGGATGAGGTGAAGGCATTCAAGCCTATAGTCGGAGCTAATCCCTTTGCGCTAGTTACTTCAGCCTATCACATCCCGAGGGCTATGGAACTCTTTAGGAATGAAGGAACCAATCCGATTGCGTGCCCTTGTGATTTCAACAACACTCTTGTCTGGAGTTATAAATCATTTATTCCATATGAAGATGCCCTTGTAATTTCGCGGATAGCTTTACATGAATATTACGGACGCTTATTCTACTGGATTAAGGGATTGGTATTTAGACCGAGCCTAAGCTGACCTGAATAAATCCTTTATCAGGACAGATGCTGACCTGACCTTTCAATATAAAAATCAATCTTGGAATTCTTTAGAGTTCCGACTAATGATAAAAAGTTATTATCCATATATCCCATCCTTATTGAAGCAGACATTTTTTAGGTCCGGTAAGCTTTTCAAGTGAGGAAGAATAAATGCCGAAAAAACCAAAAGATGAATCAACCATTGTAGCAAAACCTAGCAGCATCATTTATCAACTGAAAATCACTCTTAAAGATGTCAAACCTTCAATATGGAGAAGAATTCAGGTCAAGGGCGACATTACTCTCAAGGTTTTACACACAACAATACAAAAGGTTATGGGATGGACTGACTCCCATCTTCATGAATTTATCGTCAAGGGAGTTTCATACGGTGACTCTGAAGATGAAGACGCTTTGGATGAAAGAAAATACCGTCTAAATAAATTGAATTTACAAGAGAAGGAAAAATTCTTCTACGTTTATGATTTTGGCGATAACTGGGAACACATCATAATGGTAGAAAAGATTTTGCCTAATGATAGCTCCGTTAAATATCCCTTTTGTTTAACTGGTAAGCGTTCAGGTCCCATTGAAGATTGTGGTGGTCCGTGGGGCTATGTAGACCTTCTTGATGTTCTCAATGACCCAAATCACCCTGAGTACGATGAAAGGATAGAATGGATTGGAGATGATTTTGACTCGGAGTTGTTTGATGTTGAGAAGATAAACTTGAAACTAAGGTCTATCAGAAAGTAATTCTGGTAATCTGAGGTACTATCTTCGTAGAAAATATTGAAAGTAGTAATTCCTCAAAACTACCTCAAGAGGTGTTTACATTTTAGATGATAATTTTAGTTAACTGATTTCATGGGATATATTGAAATCACTTATTCTTGGATAATCAGCATTCTGCTTACTAAACTCTACCATTAGTTCCCTCTCCTGAGTTCCACAAATCTCCTGTAAACACTTCCTGAAAACCTGATTATAGGCATCCTTCATAGACTCCAGTTCCTATGGTTCACAAAACGTAATTGTCGCTGTACAACTCTTTCATATTTTCTTATTCATCTAATTCCCATGATTACCCTGTCTGAGAATCTCAAATTAAATAAACCTCAACCGATGTCTTTCTTACAGTGATTTTTTTGTTTCTAGCGTGGTGACAGGGTTAGCTACCTACCAGGTTATACCGTCCTACCTGAGTCACCACGCATTTCCAATGTTAATAGGACGGTCTCACTGTTAGAGGACGGTACCATGAAAAATAAAGAGGTTAAATCAGTAGACCAGTTTCGTAATGAGATTGATAAGGATGCTAAAGGAAACAGGGGAAATTTTAAAATCTTGAGCAGAGGAATGTTTAACTCTAGAGCATTTGCAAAACTAGATGGAAAGTCTACGCTTGTTGTTCTATCAATCTTAAACAAGCTTGAGTATGAACCCAGGGAAAAGAACAAACGTAAAGGTGTGAAATCGTCTATCCCCTGTCTAAAAAATAATGGAGAGTTCTATCTCACAATCAATGAACTTGTAGCACGTGGTCTATCAGAATCTAGCGCTACCAGAGGACGTATTATTGCATGGGAGCTAGGTTTTTTTGATGTGATTGAACCTGGAACTATTCATCATTGTGGAAAATACAGATTTAGCAATAGATGGATGAATTATCCTGATGGAGACTATAAACCTGTTGGACAACAACCTCCTGGTAAAAATGTTTATCCTAACCATGGCTTTAAAACAAAAGATGTTCATCCATCTCTGGTAGCCTCAATTGATAATGGTACTGACTATTCTGGATATCTGATAAGAGTTAGATAGTAGATTGCTGTTTCATTCGTTTTCTATGTACATGGTAACTTATATAATACATGTCAGATTGACCCAATAAAAACTAGAATTTTGGTAGTTTACACATGTCAATTTGACGTGTAAGGAGTATTTTCTCTTACACCTCAGATTGACCCAATAGCTACATGTCAATCTGACATCGAGAAAAATCAAAACTAACTGAAAATCGTCTACCTCTTCACTTCTTTGTCAGAAAAACGCATCCTGCAAGAAACTGACAAAAGACTCTATCAAACCTCCTCCTCTCCTTCTCATCAAAACAAATCCCACATAATCAAAGTCAGTCTATAAAATCATCTGACGTTTCATTCTTTATTTGATAAAAAAATATTAATGAATCCTGTCAACGTATGTTCATTGACAAAAGGAGTCCTGAACCTTGGATTTAGTAATATTCAATCAAGCCAGAAAAGCCCTAGAACAAGCTGTATCCATTGATGAGGTAAAGCAGATTAGAGATAAGGCTGAGGCTATGAGACTGTACATCAAGCAATCTGGTGAAAGTTTGATTATGCAGAATCAATGTGCAGAGATAAAAATCAGGGCTGAGAGGAAGGCTGGAGAAATCCTACAAGAAACAGTTCAGCATGGAGGAGATAGAAAATCAAAGTATCATCATGATACTTTGATTCCTAAACTCGACGATATGGGAATATCTAGATTGCAATCCTCCAGATGGCAACAGATTGCCAGCATTCCTGAAGATAATTTTGATACACATATTGAAGAAATCAAAATTAAGGGAGAGGAACTTACTTCAAAAGAATTCTTGTCTCTAGTCTTAACGCCGGTGCAATAGTGTCCCTCTAAAGCGGCCTAATTTTTCGGTTGCGGCGGTATAAAAGTGTACCGCATTAATGCCTTCCTCTAGTCTGTCCGATATCGGGCAAGAGGGGAGGCGGAGGGATGTACAGCGTGGAAATGTATCAACGAATTCGTCGTGCGTGCCACGTAGAGGGCATGAGCATTCGGGAAGCGGCTACGCAGTTTGGAATTCACCGGAAGACCGTGAAGAAGATTCTCAGTTTTTCCATCCCGCCTGGGTATCAACGATCAAAGCCCATCAAATATCCCAAACTTGAAAATTTTAAGGGAGTCATTGACGCTATTTTGGCTGATGATCGGCTGCGCCCCAAGAAGCAACATCACACGGCCAAACGCATCCTGGAACGGCTGCGCGACGAGCATGGCTTTTGCGGCGGCTACACAATTGTTAAAGAATATGTAAGGGAACAGACTCTGCGTTCTCGTGAAGTGTTTATTCCCCTAGTCCATCCACCAGGCCACGCCCAGGCAGACTTCGGTGAAGCGGTGGTCGTGATTGGCGGTGTCGAGCAGAAAACTCATTTTTTCGCTATGGACCTGCCCCACAGTGACGCCTGCTTCATCAAGGCCTATCCGGCGGAAACGTCTGAAGCCTTCTGTGACGGCCATAATGCGGCCTTAGCATTCTTCGGGGCGGCTCCGAGATCCATTCTCTACGATAATACAAAGATTGCGGTCGCCCGCATTCTTGGTAACAGACAACGAGTGCGTTCGCGTATCTTTGCCGAACTACAGTCCCATTACCTGTTCGAAGACCGTTTCGGTCGTCCCGCTAAAGGCAACGACAAGGGCAAGGTGGAAGGACTGGTGGGATACTCCCGGCGGAACTTCATGGTCCCGATCCCGAATTTTGCCAGTTACGCTGACTTCAACACCTACCTGGAAAAACGCTGCAGGCAAAGGCAACAGGACACGTTACGCGGGCATAATGAAACCATTGGTGAGCGCTTAAAGCGAGATTTAGCGGTTTTCCTCTCCTTACCAGAAACCCCATACGACGCCTGTGTCAAAAATCCGACGAGGGTAAGTTCTCAGTCGCTGGTGCGCTACCGAAGTAACGACTACTCTGTTCCGGTCGCCTATGGACACCGCAAGGTACTGATCAAAGCCTATGTCGATCGAGTCGAAATATACTGTGGAACTGAACTTATCGCCCGCCACGATCGCTCGTACGAAAAGGGGGATTTTATCTTCGACCCCCTTCACTATCTGGCGCTTTTGGAGCAGAAGATCAATGCCCTGGACCAGGCTGCGCCTCTTGTTGGCTGGCAGTTACCAGAAGTCTTTCCGACCTTTCGGCGCTTACTTGAAGCACGTCTGGGATATGTGGGCAAACGAGAGTACGTTCAGGTATTACGCTTGATGGAAACCTTCTCCCCAGAGGAAACCGAAGCCGCAGTCAAACAAGCTTTACAATTGGGCGCTATCGGCTTCGATGCAGTAAAGCACTTGCTACTATGCAGTATTGAACGAAAGCCCCCAAGACTCAATCTTGATATTTATCCCTACCTTCCAAGAGTTCAAGTGAAGACGACAGCAACCAATGCCTATTTGTCACTGCTCAATAAGGTGGCGGTATGAACGAGACCCCACAACTGCTGCTGTCGCATCACTTGAAGGCCCTGAGACTGCCTACTTTCCTTAGGGAGTATGACAAGGTAGCTCAGCAATGCGCCGCCGAAGGGCTGGATCACCCTCGCTATCTGTTGCGCTTGTCCGAGTTGGAATTGATTGACCGCGAGCGGCGCATGGTGGAACGGCGAATCCGAGAAGCTCGATTCCCAACGGTGAAGAGCCTCGACAGTTTCGACTTCATGGCGTTACCCCTTCTGAACAAGGCATTGGTTAACGAACTTGCCCGATGTGAATACATTGTGCGTCGAGAGAATATTATTGCTGTGGGCAACAGCGGGACGGGCAAAACGCATATCGCTCTTGGACTAGGACTGGCCGCATGTCAGAAAGGCCTGTCAGTAGGTTTTGTCACGGCTTCGGCGCTGGTCCATGAACTGCTCGAAGCACGAGACGACAAACGCCTGTTGCGCCTGCAGAAGCAACTTGCTGGTTACAAACTACTCATCATCGATGAGCTTGGCTTCGTCCCGTTATCAAAGACTGGCGCCGAGTTGTTGTTCGAAGTCTTCAGCCAACGCTATGAGCGGGGCTCCATCCTGGTGACCAGCAACCTGCCATTTGACGAATGGACGGAGGTGTTCGGCTCGGAGCGCCTGACCGGGGCTCTACTTGATCGGCTTACCCATCATGTGAATATCCTGGAGATGAATGGTGAGAGCTACCGTCTTAATCAAAGCAAGAAACGGCAACGACAAAGGGCTGCAACGTCATCAGGCGAGAATGCTCAAAACTGAAACACAGATCTGGTTAAAACAAGATGAGGGGTCCAACAGGACCTCTTCTTTCGGCCCCAAGTGGTACACTATTGCTCCGCCACACCGGTACAATTTTTCTCCGGCCTTGACAATACTGATAGACCACTACTCCAGGACATAATCCGTAAAATAGCTAAAAAACAGATACATCATTTGATAGTGGTCAAATTGGATCGTTTATCGAGGGAAACGGAAGACGCTATCCGATTAGCCAAGTCATTCGCAAGGAAGGGCTGTAAACTCCACCTGATATCAGAAGGTGGACCCGTTGATTTGAATGATCCATCAGCCGAGATGATGTTTACCATGCGTGCTGGATTCGCTACTTATGAGAGAAAACGGATTGGATTGAACACAAAATTCGCATTAAACAGGAAACGTCAATTAGGTGAACGAATCAGTGGTAAGGCTCCCTATGGTTTTAATTTCGATAATGGGAAAATTGTAGAAGATCATGATGAATCAAAAATAATAAGAAAAATAATGACATTAAATAATGAGGGATATTCCATTAGAAAATTGATTGCGAAATTATCATCCCAAGGCTTCTATAACAGGGAAGGTAAACCATTCACAGTTCCAGCAATATGGAAGATAATTAATAAAAAGGAAATGACATGGAATTAGAATTGTGTCCACGCAATCCAAAAAAGAAGGGCAATCGGGTCAAACTAGCAATCACCATGGATAAAGTGCTTTATGATAAGATTCAACAGCTATATCAGAAAGGATATTCAGTTTCACATCTGATTGATTCAGGAATGTGGGTCTACTTCGGTAGACCGCCACTATCCTTTGAAAATCAAGAAACAAATAATTCAATGGAATAGGGACCTGGAAAATTTAATTTCAGTAAATCCCTTCTTGGCACATCAATCATCATCATTATTATCTAATATCCATCCCTTGAAATTATTATGCCCATCAAAGGTGGCTCCACTATCTTTATCTACCCAACCATCAGGCTTATTGTGTCTGTCATATCTACTTACCGTATCTCCATCATCACTAATATAGCCGCCATAACTGCCGCCTTTGTCAATAATGATATAATCGGATGAATGTGAAACCATTGGAAGTATCATTGCGATCAACACTAGTGACGCTACAAATAATCTCATTTTATTTTTCCTTTGATAATGATTCAGTCCAATTTGTGTAGTATCATTTTATAAGTTCACTTATATCGGCTCTAAATCTCTTCCACAATACCTACAGACAATAGCCTCTTTTTTGATGTCTTCAGCACAGAAGGGACATTTTTTCAATGCGGCTTCTTTCCCACAAACAAATCTATTATGGTCTTCCCGGGGCCATCCAGTAGGATTAATCATATTCTCGGAATATTTTATAATATCTGTAGTGCTCATGCCGTATTTCTTTGCAATCTCTTCTTTAGACATCTTGCCATACTTAATATCCAGCGTAATATTAACTGGCCCTCGGGTCTTAATGATACTTAGAGGATCGAGTTTCTTCGGCAGCTTTAGCATTATAATTATTAATATTATGACAATGGCTAATAATAACATTTCCATCTATACGACTTTCCAGTAGGAAGGGCTTTCTAATATTTGCTGGACATTCTTAAGTTCGGCAAGGTTAATCTTTCAATCAGGTGACCTTGTTTTATTCTCAGGATGTCTTCAGTTCAGACGGTAACAAATCCCGTCCACAATATCTACAAACAATGGCTTCAAATTTGATGTCTTCAGCACAGAATGGGCATTTCTTGAGGACAGGGTTGTTTGTCTCCAGTGGCGTTAGGCTTCTTTCTAAAACTTTTTCACACTGGTCTGGTGTTATTTTACCTTCTTTATAAAGTCTTAGAATCTCTTGCTCCGCCTTTTGTAATGAAACCTGAGAGTAAATGGCTATTTTGAGGGATTTTTGACCATCTTTAACCATGGCTTCAATTTTGTCGCTAGGACTCTGACTAATTTCATGTGTTTCTTCTGAAGACTGAGTCTGCAATTCATGGGTTTTACTAAGTTGGTCAAGCAGATTTTGAGCCTTCAATAAAGTCTGTTCGAAAGTAGCTTTGTTTTCAAGTCCTCTAATACGGGATGTATCTAGGGATTTCTCTCTAATAGTGTCGAAGAAAGCAGCGAGGACACCATAATCGTCGATAGGATTCCCTGGATTACTCGAAATATTCGTTACTGCCTTACTAAACTTATATATGAATTCTTCAACCCACGCCTGATCTAGGTCCAGATTCTCTGCTAATTGGGCCTCCTCGGTCTTTTTGGACTTAATAGTCTTGCTGAGGCCGTTAAGAAAACCTAGTACACCTCCTTCAGGGACATTACTACTACCACAAACAATACATCTCGAAGGGTAGGCAGGAACAACCAACAGCCAAAGACCTCCTGTCACTAACACAGCAAAGTAAGTCCCAAATCCCAAAGAGCGTTTGTGGCCTGTCTTCTTACCACAGTCAAGACAGTAAAGCATTTCCATGATTTCCCCCAGACTACAATGAAGTCTAACAAGGATGTTACTTCAACATAATCTAATGAAGATATCGG